>Ga0160446_100213_pt1 | contig 39565 bp, 34 predicted proteins | sample HID1973I_E1MG_FD_108200 | JGI IMG/M metagenome (GOLD analysis project Ga0160446, IMG submission 108200) | Enriched mosquito-associated microbial communities from UW Madison campus, WI, USA - HID1973I_E1 MG | ecosystem: Host-associated > Arthropoda: Insects > Digestive system > Unclassified ...
AACCGTGCAGGCGCCGCAATCACCCTCGGCACAACCCTCCTTCGTCCCCGTCAGCCGGCGGCTCAGGCGAAGATAGTCAAGTAACGTATCCCGAGATCCCGCCGCGCTCAGGCTGATCTCGGTGTGGTTCAATAGGAAACGGAATTGGGACGGCACTTTGGTTCTCCTGTGGCGAGGGGCGACGACAGGACCGCCGCCCCCGGCGTTTTCTCATTCACGCCGTGACTTCCGCGACCGCCGAATTGGATGCGAGCCATTCGTCCCGACGACTGAACAGTTGGGGTGCCGCGGCATTGACGCGCGAGATCACCTGTCCGAGATCGGTGGTCAGCAGCTTGCCATTTTCGACGAGGATCCTGCCCGCGACCATCGTCATGTCCACATCTCCGCCTTGGACAGCGTGGACGAGGTTGTGGTGGATATTTCCGTCGCTGCCGCCGATGAGCGGCGTCAGGCGCGGAATGTTCGAACGAACGGCAATGATGTCGGCCTGCTTGCCGATCTCGATCGAGCCGATCTGGTCTTCCATGCCGATTGCCCTGGCGCCTTCGATCGTGGCCATCCGGCACACGGACCAGGCATCCAGGGCTGCCGCGTCAAGCGTGGATACCTTCGCAAGAAGAGACGCAGCCTTCATCTCGTCGAACATGTCGAGATTGTTGTTCTCTTTTTCCCCGTCGGTGCCAATCCCGACCGGAACGCCCATCTTGCGCAGTTCGATCACTGGCGCGGCGCCGCTGGCGAGTTTCATGTTGCTGACGGGGTTGTGGGCCACGCCCGCGGGATGCTGGGACAGCAGCTTGATCTCTTCACTCGACAGCCAGACGCAATGCGCCAGCAAAATACGCGGGCAGTCCAGCAGACCGAACTTTTCCAGCGCCTCGATGGGGCGGACGCCGTAGCGGCGTTCGGTCTCGGTCACGTCGAAGCGGCTTTCGTTGCTGTGCGTGTGAAAGCCCACCCCATATTCGCGGCTTATCCGGGCTGCGCGGGTCCATGCCTCTGGAGTCCCGTAGAAAAGATGCTCCAGCCCGACCCAGACGCTGACACGGCCGTCGGCGCCGCCATGCCATTTGCGGATCAGGGCCTCGTTCGTCGAGAGTGTCTCGAAGTAGTCGTGATCGGGATGCTCGCCGACATAGGGTACCAGCACGGCCCTGATGCCCAGATCCCGGGCAACCTCGGCGCTGCCATGCATGTGCCGCCACATGTCCACGATGGTCGTGGTGCCCGACAGCAGCGCTTCGGAATAGCAAAGTTCCGAGGCGAGGCGCGCCTCGTATTCATTCACGACACGGTGCATGGGGTCGATGAACTTCTGCAGCCATTCCCACACCGGTAGCCCTTCTGCCGTGCCGCGCAGGATGCCTGAATGCGCGTGCGTATTGACCAGTCCAGGCATCAGGATGCGATTGGCAAGCCTTTTGACGGCTGCATCCGGGGCACGGGAGCGCACCTGTTCGAAGGTGCCAACATCGTCGATCCGGCCCGTGCTACCGACCAGAATGGCACCGTCCCGGATCACGGTATTGGTGGCATCCATGGTGACGAGATAGTCGGCGTGAAGAATGGTATTGTTCATGGTGTTTCCGATTTCTGTGAAAGTTTCTAGGCTTCGACGGCGAGCGCGGCGTCGGCCGCATCGGCCTGGGCGCGCTCGGCATCACCCAGTCCATTGAAGGCGATGTTGAGCGCGATGGCGGTGAAGGTGGTAAGGATCACCCCGCTTTCGGTGAACAGATGCGTCCAACCCGGCAGTTGCGCAAAGAACTGCGGGGACATCAGCGGAATGACCCCGACCGAAACACTGACGGCCGCGATGAGCACCGTGTTGTAGTTTTTCTTGAAGTCATCCGTGGCGATGATCCGGATGCCCATCATGGCAACCATCGCGAACATGACGGTGGCGGCGCTTCCCATGACGAAAGGCGGCGTCGCGGCGACGACATGCGACAGCTTTGGGACCAGTCCCATCGCCAGCAGAATGAAACCGCCTGCCGCGCAGACGAAGCGGCTTTTGACGCCCGTCAGCGTGACCAGACCGATGTTCTGCGAAAAGGAGGTGTATGGGAAAGCGTTGAACACTCCACCCAGCACCGCACCCATCCCGTCCGCCCTGAGACCGCGGACAAGCGCCTTGTTGGTCGTGGGCCGTCCGACGATCGTGCCAAGCGCAAGGAACATGCCGGTGGATTCGACCAGGGTCACGACCATCACCAGACACATCGCCAGCGAAGCGGCCAGATCGAAGGTGGGCGCGCCGAACGGGAAGGGAGTCACGACGCGCAGCCAGGGCGCCTGATCCATGCCGGTCAGGTGGATTTCCCCCAGTGCCACGGCGGCGGCATAGCCGGCAATGATGCTGATCAGGACAGCGATATTCGCGATGAAGCCCTTGGCAAACTTCACCAGGACGAGGACCAGGACAAGCTGGGACAGCGAGATCAGCAGATAGACGGGCTTGCCGAAGTCGGGGTTTGGTGTGCCGTCGGGCAGCAGTGGCGATCCCCCGGCCGACCACTCGATGCCGACCTTCAGCAGGCTGATACCGATGACCAGCAACACCGAACCGGTGACAACAGGCGGGAAGAACCGCAAAAAGCGCCCGAAGAACGGAGCGATCGCAACTCCGAAAATGCCCGAGACGATGATCGCGCCGTAAACTCCGGGCAGACCAAGTTCGGGATTGGCACCGATAGAGATGATGGGCGCGATCGAGACGAAGGTGACGCCCATCATCACCGGCAGCCGGATCCCGAAACCGAACAGGCCAAGGGACTGGATGATCGAGATCAGGCCCGCGGCGAAAAGGTCGGCGCAAATGATGACCGCCAACTGGTCCTGTGGCAGGTCAAGCGCCGCTCCGACGATCAGCGGAACGACGATGCAGGCCGAATACATGACCAGCACGTGCTGAAGCCCAAGCGCGAAGGTTTGCGCGGGTGGCAATTTGCGGTCCACCTCGTGGGGAGTGTTTTCCATCATGGTCTCTCTGTTGAATCCGATCCGACTTTGAGTCTTTGTTTTCGGATGTTGTCGGTCCGCGGTCGCGGTTGGCGCAAGTTGGGACCGATCTAAAAATCAGATAGGTGGGGGATGGCGTTCAGCCTTGATCAGTTGGTTGCGTTTCAAACAGCCGCACAGTCTCGCTCTTTTTCCGAAGCTGCCCGGAAAATGGGCAAGGTTCAGTCCGCAATCAGCACAGCGATATCTGATCTGGAGATTGATCTGGGGGTCGCATTGTTCGACCGCAGCGGCCGCTATCCTCTATTGACGGTCGAGGGAGAGACCCTGCTGCAGGAAGTCGAGGCGATCCTGTCCCACTGCCATACGCTGCGTGAACAGGCGGGGCTTTTGCTGGAATCCGGCAATCACAGCCTGACCCTTGCCGTAGAGGACGCGGTGCCCGCCGGCAGGCTGGTTCCCGTGCTCGCAGACCTTCAGGATCGGTTCGCCGGTCTGCAGATTGCGGTGATCTGCCCCAGCGACCTCGTGCGTGCGGTCGCCGACGGCACGGCCGATTTCGGCATGGGTTGCGCTCGCGGCAATTATCCGTCGGAGCTGTCCTTCATCAGGGTCGGCAACGTCACCCTGACGAATGTCGTGCGCTCGGATCATCCGCTGGCCAATCGCGACCATGTCAGGTTTTCGCATCTGCGGGACCATACACGGCTGGCGTTGCGGGGTCAGTTCGACAGGATTGCCACCAGCGAGTACCTCAAATCACCCCGCTGCATCCACGTCGAAAGCCAGAACGCTTTGCTTGAATTGCTGCGCGAGGGTGCTGGTTGGGCCACGGTACCCGGACGCCTGGTCACGCAAGACATCCTTCAGGGTGTGCTGACCGAGATCAACCTGAATGCTTATCCGAAGACCGACTGGACGGTCGGCATCGATCTTCTGTGGAAGTCCAGTGTCCCGTTCACCGCTGTGGGGGCCCGCCTGAAGTCGTTGGTGATAGCAATGGAAACCGAATGAACGCGCAGCAGATGATCACCCGGGAGCACATCCTCTCCAGGCCGACCAGAAGGGAGTTTCAGCGACCTTCCGGCGCTTCGAGGCCGCCTGACCTTGTGGTCCGATCGCGCTTGAGTATCTGAAACCGCATGGACCGCGTCAGATACACAGAGTTTCAGCTACTCCCGTCCGGAGTTCGTAGCGCACATGTTGCGGGTCAATGCCATCACAGCTTTTGTCTGAACTGGACCTTTGGTCCTGAGAGCCCCGCTTGGCAGGCCGAAGAGCGCCTGTCGACAGGGTCCACAATGGACTCGCCTTATAGGGCATAAGTCGTTCTCTTCTTTGCTGGTGCGGGTGTCCGAATAAGCTTCCCTGAAGCAGCAAAGCCAGATGGACAACAGGGGAGCGAAGATGTCGATGCAAAGCAAGGTGACAAGGCGAACAGTGCTGTCCGCGCTCGGTGCCGGCAGCGCGGTCATGGCGGCGCCGTGGGTTTGGTCCTCGCAGGCGCACGCTGCCGCGAACGAGATGCTCGTCCGCACGCCGGGCGGCGTCTTTGATGATGTGCGGCAGACCATCGTCTACGAGCCATTCCGCAAGCTGACCGGCGTCACCATCGTCCCTGTTCCGGCGACGGCTGCGCGCCTGCTTGCGATGCACCGCTCGGGCCAGATGGAGGTCGATGCAATCGACACGGGTGACGATGTCCTGTTGCAACTCGATGCCGAAGGTGCACTCGAGCAGATCGACTATGGCAAGTTCAGCCACACCAACCCCGACGATATCGAGGAGACGGTTCGCCATCCGAGTTTCACGGGTTCGTTCAACTACGCCATGGTGATGGCACACAATACCGAGAAGTTCACCGCCGAGACGGCGCCCCAAAGTTGGGCCGATTTCTGGGATGCCGACCGCTTTGCGGGTCCGCGCACCATGCCCGACATGTCAAGCGGCGCGCCGGATCTGGAGTTCGCGCTGCTGGCCGATGGGGTGGCCGTGGCGGATCTTTACCCGCTGGATATCGATCGCGCATTTGCATCGCTTTCGCGCATCAAGGGTGCGGTGACGAAATTCTGGGATACCGGCGCGCTTTCGGCCCAGATGCTTGCCGATCGCGAGGTCTACCTTGCCAGCCTGTGGAGCACGCGTGCCAGCGTCGCCATCGACAGCGGCGCGCCGGTGGCGCTGCAATGGAACCAGAATGCCGTTCTGGGCCAGGCGATCGGCATCGCAAAGGGATCGTCGATGAAGGAGGCTGCCCTGCAGTTCATCGACTTCAACGCCAGTCCCGAAATTCAGAAGGCCTGGTTCTCCAACTATAAGGCCGTTCCTGTCAACAAGCTCGCTTACGAGGCGACTGCACCCGAACTACTGGACCCCGACACCAAGACGCCATTCACGATTTCCCGCGGTTTCGTACGGGACATCAAGTGGTGGGCAGAGAACCGGGCCGAGGTCAACAATCGCTGGTCCGCCTGGATCGCGGCATAAACAGAAAGGGACGTGAAAATGTTTGATATCGTCAAGACGGGCTTGCTGCCCTCAAGCGCCCCGGTCAACGGCACGGTGAAGGCTGGCGACTACATCACCTCGGTGCAGGTGCCGCGCGACCAGACTACGGGAAAGACCGTGGATGGCGGGATCACCGAACAGACGACCCGCACGCTTGAGAACCTGAAGCAGGCGATCGGGGGGGCGGGGGCCGTGCTCGCCGATGTCTACGAGGTCGTGATCTATCTCAAGCGGCGCTCGGACTTCGCCGGAATGAACGAGATCTACGTCAAGTATTTCCCTGAGAATTTTCCCAGTCGGGCAACCATCATCGCGGATATGGTCGACGAAGCCTGCCTTATCGAGATTGTCGCCCGTGCCTTTGTCGGGAATAGAGGTCGAAGCTGAATGGTCGAACTCAAGGGAAACCAGATCAGTTTCCAGTCGGTAAGCAAGCTTTACAACAAGCTGGCCGTGGTCGACGGGTTCACCGTCGATATCCGGCCGGGCGAGTTCTTCTCGCTGCTTGGTCCGTCAGGGTCGGGCAAGACGACGACGTTGATGATGCTGGCGGGATTTACCGACATATCCTCGGGCAGCATTTCGGTCGACGGCGTCGATATTTCGCGGACGGGGCCGGGCGAGCGGGGCTTCGGCATGGTATTCCAGAACTACGCCATCTTTCCGCATCTGAATGTCTACGAGAATGTGGCATTTCCGCTGCGAGCCCGAAAGCTGCCGCGTCAGACAATCGAAGCAAAGGTCCGCGAAGCCTTGCGTGCGGTCCAGATGGAGCATCTGGCTGGGCGCTTTGCGCGCGAGCTTTCGGGCGGTCAGCAGCAACGGGTGGCCATCGCCCGCGCGATTTCTTTCGAGCCGGGCGTCGTGCTGATGGACGAGCCACTGGGCGCGCTGGACAAGAACCTGCGCTATGCCATGCAGATCGAGATCAAGGAACTGCAACGGCGCCTGGGCCTCACCGTGATCTATGTTACCCATGACCAGGAAGAGGCGATGAACATGTCGGACCGGATCGCGATCATGGCAAACGGTGCGATCGCGCAGATGGGTCCGCCGCTTGAGGTCTATGAGAGCCCCCGCTCACGCTTCGTCGCTCGGTTTCTGGGCGAGGCGAACGTGATCGAGGGGAAGGTGGCCCGGCTGGCCGAAGGAGAAGCCGCCGTCGAGGTCGCTGGGCTGAAACTTGGCGTCGATGGGGCAGGAGAGTTGCCCTCGCCCGGTGAGGAATGTGCCTTCTTCGTGCGGCCCGAGCGCCTGAAGCTTTCGGTTGGCGCAGCGCTGCCAGAGTACTGCCACGTGCCGGGCAGGGTCGAGAAGATCGCATTCCTCGGCAATATCACCCGATACGAAATCGACTGGGACGGTCCCGCAGGGTTCGTCATCGACTGTGCCAATTCCGACGACTCGCGCCATGCTCATGGTCAGCCGGTTTTCGTGAACTGGAACAGGGCAGACGCGAAGATCCTGACGCGATGAGAAATTCCGGTTCGAAGCTAGAGACCTCACTGCTGCTGGGTCCGGTCATCTTGATGTTCCTGTTCGGCTTTGCCGTTCCGATCATCTCGTTCCTGTGGACCAGCATCGCCGAGATCGGCAGCCTTTCCGAAATCGCCGCGACATTCGTGCGGACCGCGGGGTCGCGCGCTGCCATCAGTGCGATGATCACCTCGAACATGATCGCGCTGGTCGTCACGCTCTGCGCGCTGCTGATCGCCTATCCGGTTGCGGCCTATCTTTGTCTGGCGGGCCGCTTCCGCTTCACGCTGGTCATCTTCTGCATCGTGGTGCCCTATTTCACCAGCATGATCGTGCGCACCTACTCCTGGATGATCCTGCTGGGGCGGAACGGCGTCGTGAACAACACGCTGATGTCGCTGGGGATCACCGACGCGCCGCTTGCGCTTCTCTATAACCGGTTCGGTGTCATCGTCGGCATGACGTATATCCTGTTGCCCTACATGATCCTGACGCTGTTTGCGGCCATGAAAAGTGTCGATCCGTCGTTCATGCGCGCGGCTCGATCCCTTGGGGCGGGCCGGTTCTATGCCTTCCGCCGGATCTACTTTCCCCTGACGGCGCATGGCGTCGTCTCGGGCTCGCTGATCGTCTTCATCCTTGCGGTGGGCTTTTTCATCACGCCCGCGCTGATGGGCGGACCGCAGGACACCATGACTGCCATGCTGATCCAGCGTTCGGTCGAGATCATGTTCGACTGGACCAGTGCGGCCATCCTGTCGATCCAGCTGCTCGTCGTCACGCTTGCGATCTATTTCGTCTATTACTGGGTCACGGACTCCAAGAAGATGATGGGGGCCTGAGAATGTTCGCTCTTTCGCGTCTGCTTGGCGTTTACGTCGGGATCTTCTGCGTGGCGATGATCGCGCCCGTTGCGATTGTCCTGGTGCTGTCCTTCAGCAATGAGAGCTACCTGTCCTTTCCGCCGGAATCCTACTCTCTGCGCTGGTTCGAGGCCTTTCTGGGCGATGCCGCGTGGCGCCGGTCGATGTCGATCAGCGCCACCGTGGCCGTGCTGTCGAGCCTGATCTCCACTACGATCGGCTTTCTGGCCGCCTATGCCTTCGTTCGCAAAAGCTTTCGATTCAAGAAGGCTTTCCTTGCGACCATGCTGATGCCGATCATCGCGCCGTCGGTCATTATCGCGGTGTCGCTGTATTTCATGACCGCCAAGATCGGGCTGATGGGCAACATGGTGTGGCTGGCCTTCTGCCATTCGGTGATCTCGGTCCCGATCGTGCTGATCATCATGATCGCGGGCGTCAAGTCGGTCGATCCAAACATCGAGCGTGCTGCCGTCGGCCTGGGGGCCAGCAAGGCTTATCTGTTCCGGCGGATCATCATTCCGCTGACCTATCCCAGCATCGTCTCCTCAATGCTGTTTTCGTTTCTTGCGTCATTCGACGAGCTGATCATTTCCCTGTTTCTGGCTGGGACGCGCAAACAGACCATGCCGGTCCGGATCTGGAACAGCCTGCACCTTGAGGTCGAACCGGTGATCGCGGCGGTGTCGGCTTTCCTGATCGGTCTGACCTGCCTTGTCCTGCTGCTGAATTATCTGGTCACGCGTCGCCGGGCCGGCTGATCGCGCAGGGCAGGCGCCTGCCGTCCTTGCGCAACCATTCCTGCAAGTGCTGCTCGTATTGGGCAGCCTCGGTCCGCAGGTGGCCAAGGAAGCGATCGATGACACGCTCACGGATGTTCCGGGTCAGCCAATAGGCGTAATAGGTGGAGGTGATCCGGGGCGCGATGGGCCGGATGACCACGTCGCGGTCGAGAAAAAGATAGGCTGCGCAGTGATCCACGGCGGTGATGCCGATGCCGCTTTCGACCAGGGCGCAGCCGACCGTCGCCATTGGGGATTCACCGACCGGTGTCAGTTCGATCCCGCGTTCGTCCAGCATCTCGGTGAAGACGTCGTTCAGGCCCTCGCTGGGCGACATGCGGATAAACCGCTCGCCCTGAAAGTCCTCCAGCGCAACCTGTTCTTTGGCGGCCAGTTCATGGCCGGCGGGCAGCACTGCCAGCAGGGGGAAACTGCTGATGAGCGAGCAGGTGATCCCCGGAACCCTGACCTCGCGCGTGCCAAAGCCGATGTCTCCCTTTTGCGATCCGACCTGCTCAAGTGCGTCGTTCGAATGCCGTGGCATCACCTTGAAATAGGTGCCCCGGTCCTGCCTGTGATACGAGGCGAGTGCCTTTGGCAGAATGGAAAGCGCCAGACTGGGCACGGCGGCCAAAACCAGAGAATGACCCTTTTCTGCCCGCAACTTGTCGCAGAAGGCGTTGATATGCTCGATCCCGGTGTAGCAGCGATGGATTTCCTCGTAGAGAAGCCGCGCCTCGTTGGTAGGCGAAAGACGGCCGCCACGCCGGTCGAACAGCGTGTAACCGACGATGTCCTCGGCCTCTTTGATCAGTTGCGTCACGGCGGGCTGCGTGACATTCATCATGGCAGCAGCGCCTGTCGCCGTCCCCGAGGACAGAATGGCCTGAAGCCCTTCGATGTGTCGAAATCTGAGTTGGCGTCTCATCCCCTACCATTCTGACTGCTGCCGGGTCTGCAAGGCACAAACCGGCCTTCCACCGGCAAGTCTTGCAGCCGGGCGGCCGGGCCACAAGGTCAGCTCAGCAAGCGGATGGTTTTTCTCTGCAGTGAATAGGCGGCAGGGTCGGTGAAAGGCTTTTCCCTGTTCATGATCTGCGACAACAGCAGGCCGCTGCCCGGCCCCCCCGTCATTCCGAAATGACTGTGGCCGAAATTGAGGAACAGGCCCGGATGACGTGCGCTTTCCTCGATCACCGGCAGGCTATCGGGCAGCGAGGGGCGCATTCCCGCCCAGAAGGTCAGGTTCTCGACATTGACCGAGGGAAACGACTGCTTCAATTGACGCGTCAGCATGAAGGCGCGCCTTTCGTCCGGAACGGTGTCCAGCCCCGATATCTCGACCGTGCCCGCGACCCGCAACCCATCGGCCATCGGAGTCAGGCCGAAACTGCGGCTCTTGTTCGAAAGCGTCGTGCCGACGCGCAGGCCGTGATCGCGCAGCATGATGTGATAGCCACGTTCGATCTCAAGCGGGACCGAGACACCCAGCGGCTCAAGTAGCCGTGCCGAATGCGCACCGGCGCAAACGACCACGTTCGGGGCCGTGAAGTTTCCGACGCCCGTCAGCACGGTGAAGTTCCGGCCGCCCGGAGCGGGGATGACTTTCCCCACCTGGTCGTGCACGCGCTGTCCGCCGCCCTTCAGAAAAATCTCTTCCAGCTTTTGCACAAGGCGGGCCGGCGAGACGGTATAGCCATTGCCGGGTACGAAAACCGCGCGTTTCGGACCTGTGGCCATGTCTGGGAACAGGTCGGAAATCTCATCGCGTGTCAAAGCTCGTGCTTCGATGCCATGCCGTTCGCGGATTTGCCGCTCGCGCGCGGCGGTCAGGCTTTCATTCTCGCTTTCCCACAAATGAACCTGCCCGTCATTGCGGATCAGATCGCCATAAGCCTCGCCCACCAGCTCGCGCCAATACGCAAAACTGTCCTTGTGCAAGCTCCGCATGGCGTCCGAAATATTGAGGACGTTTGTCCAGCGCCCCGCTGATATCCATTTCATCAGCCACGGAAAGGCTCTCGCGAAATAGGCGGGGCGAACGACCAGCGGACCCATGGGGTCCATCAGCCAGCCTGGGACCTTGCGCAACATCCCGGGCAGCGAGATCGGGACGGCGGTGTCGGGGCTGATCATGCCGGCATTTCCGAAAGACGCCCCCCCCGGAGAGGGGAGCGGATCGATCACCATCACATTCCTGCCCGAGCGCTGCAGGTAGACCGCGGCACATAATCCGACGGTACCGCCGCCGATGATAATGGTGTCGGCTGAATGGGGGGGCATGATCGCCTCATGGTGCTGAATGACTTTTCCCAGACTCATGCGGGATGACGGAATGGCACTCAATATTCGAACCGCTTATAGCGGATAAGCTTCCCCCACTGGCTTCGATCGCATCCGCCGCAGTTATGTGCGGATCCAATTCCTTCATTTCGAATTGTGCTGCTGGTGTCAGATTTGCTGAACCGTCAGAGGTATTCATGTCCTGCAGCCGTGCCGGGGCTACGGAGGGGCGGCGACCGCAGGGCGACCACGAAAATTTCCCCTTCAGCGTTTCTATTTCGATGAACCCTGATCACGAGCCACCATCCGATCTTCCGACTTCCGGACGGCGGGGAAGGTGCGCAGCAGCACGATCTTGATGGCTTCGCTGTTCGTTTGTGGCGCAACAGAATGATCGCTCGAGACGGCAATCTGATCCAAACCGATCTGTGCCTCCAACCGGTGCGTCAGTGCGGGTCCGCTGCCATAGAGTTGAACGGTTAGATCTGCTGATCTGACACCGTTACCTGTCCAGCATTATTGATACGGCCGACCCGCACTTCGGCCAACGGGCCATGGGGTGGGCGCGCGGTTCCCTTCGACCAAGGCATGCGGCACCCTACGTTCCATTTCCACGTCCTGTTCGCAGGCAAGGTCGTACATCTTGCGGTAGTAGGGCAGGTATCGCGCCACGGTTCGGTCGGCCTCGTTCATATGACCGATTTTGCGCTCGAAAATCTCGCGAGCTTCCGCGAGCAGTGTGCCCTCGTCGATCCGGGTCAGCCCATTTCCATCGCGAACGACCTCACCGGCAACCATGGTCAGCAGGACGGAAGTTCCGGACTCGCAGTGGACAAGTTGGCGAGGCAGGTCGTTCAATGGCACATAGGCGATGGTGCCGAGATCGATCAGGTTCAGGTCGGCCGGGGCGCCGACCGAGATCTGGCCCAGCATCGGTTCGCGCATTGCATGACCGCCGCCCGTCGTCGCGGCGCGCAGGATTTCGCGCGGGTTCGGCCAGCGTTCGTAATCCGTCTCGGTGATGCAATGGATCAGGGCGGCGGTCTTCATCACCGACCACATGTTGACCGCGTCGTCCGCAATCGCCTCGTCCACGCCAAGGCAGATCGGAATGCCCCGGTCCTGCATCGCGCGCCAGCGCATGACGCCGCTGCCAAGGCGCAGGTTCGACACCGGGTTATGGGCCACGGACGCCCCGCTTTCCGCGAGCAGGTCAAGGTCGGCGTCGTCCACCCAGATCGCATGGATCACGTTCATCCGTTCCGTCAGCAGCCCAAGATCGGCGGTATGGCGGACCAATGAACGCCCGTTCAGGCATTCGCGGCCGAAGACACGCTGCAACTTGGTTTCAAGCATATGGGCATAGAAGGGCAGATCGTGGTCACGGCTTAACTGGTCAAGCGCCGCGAAGTATTCGGGGCTGACGCGCTGTGGTGCCGAGCATGAGGCCGCCGCCTTGATCCGTCCGCCTGCCGCACCGTGCCATCGGGACAGGAGATGATCGTAGAGGCCCAGCAGGTCATCTCGCGATGTGGGCGAGGGCCGGCCAAGCTCGCGACGCAGGTCGTCGGGCAGCAACTCGCGCAGATAGGGCAGCTTTTCCAGCTCGCTGACCTCGGGCTGATCCAACGCAAGACGCGCCCGCATGCCGCTGTCGACATAGGCCTGCGCCACGGCGTCGATGATCTCGGGTTCGGGGCGCGGCACGAAGAAGCAGTCATCCTGGACCGAGGTCGTACCGCATCTGAGCATCTCGATGCAGCCCAGCATGGTGCGCAGATAGGCCTCGCGCGGGGTCGGTCGCAGCACGTCCAGCTCGGGGCATTCGTAGAGCATGAAGACTTCGAGCGGCAGCGACGGCAGCCGCCCCTTCATGTGGTTCACGGCCGAATGGAAGTGACCGTTGACAAGGCCCGGCATCAGCAGGTTCCCGTTTCCTTCGATCAGTTTCGCGCCTTCGGGAATGGCAAGGCACTCGCCAATCCCGGCGATGCGCCCCCCGGTGATGCTGATGTCGCAGGTTGAGGTCATGCCCTCCTGCCGGTCGAGGTCCAGCAGGCGCACATTGCGGATTATCGTTGTCATGATGGTTTCCTGGCCGCGTCAGACGCGGGAAGAGCCTTGCTGAAAGGGGATGCGGGGCGTGTCCGCCGGGACGTAGCCGTCGTAGAACCTCTCGACCTCGCCAAAGACCTGCGCGCGCAACCAATGCGTCTCCTGCTCGGACGTATCGCGGGGCTTTGCCAGCGCCTCGGCGATCTGGGCTAGGATGCTTTCGCGGTTAATCCGTGTGAACTGGCCGTCGCGATAGATCACCTCGCCATCGACCAGAACCGCATGGACGTCCTTGGTCTTGGCGCGGTGGATCAGCGCGTCGAGGGGCGCGATGTCCGGGTCCTGATAGGGCCAGGTGGCCGAGGAATAGTCGAGGACAACCGCGTCGAACCGCCGACCGGGGTCAAGGCGGCCGATCTCGGCCCCGAAAGCGGTCGTCAGCGCGCCATGTTCCGATGCCATGCGCAGCACCTGCGTTGGCGTGGGCACCGCAGAATGATCCATACCGGGACCGCGATGGACGGTCAGGGCCATGCGCATTTCCTGCAGCATGTCGCGGTCGTCATTGATCCCGGCCTCGTCGATGCCCATGCCGACGACCATGCCACGCCGCTGCAATTCCATCAGCGGCAGGACGCCGGACCGCAGGCGGAAATTCGAGGAACAGTTGTGGCAGATGCAGGTGCCGGTTCCTGCGCAGATCTCGATATCTTCCTCGGTCATCCAGACGCCGTGGCCGAGGGTCAGCTGCGGACCCAGGAGGCCAAGTTTTTCAAGGTGCTTGACCGCCGTAGTTCCGGTGCGGCGGCGGGCATATTCCTTTTGATAGGCGGTCTCGAGGAGATGCATGTGCATCGGCACGCCTTCGGCGTCGGATTTCTCCTTGATGGCGAGCAGGCCGTCATCCGTCATCCAGTGCAGGTTCGCCGGTGCAAGCTGGATGCGGGCGCGCGGATTGCGATTGCCGGCTTTCAGCTCGTCATAGAGCGTCATGAAATCGGCGAAGCTCATCTTCTGCCGGGCAAGATGCGCGGCCATGACCCGGCCGGCCTCAGCGGGCAGGCGGGCGCAGAAATCCTCGTCCGCCTCATAGACGAAGCGGTTCTGCTCGCGCACAGCATAGCAGTAGGAGGCGCGCATCCCCACTGCCTCATACGCACCAAGGACACCCCGCGCCGCGCCCAGCACCTCATCCAGATCACCGGTCGCCCAGCCCTGGATGTGCTGGACAGTGGTGATCCCCGAGGAGATCATCTCGAAGGCCGAATAAAGCGTGTCGAGATAGGGGTCCAGCTTGCGCATCGAAAGGCGCGCGGCGAACCATAGCTCCAGCGCGTAGTCCGGCGCACCAAGCTGCAGGGGCGTCAGGCCGATGTGATGGTGGCTGTTGACCAACCCCGGCATGATCAAATGGTGCGGGTAATCGGTGACGGTAGCCTCGGGATACGCGGCCTTGATCTCGGCCGCCGGTCCGACCGCCAGCACGATGCCGTCGCGGCTGGCCAGCGCCGCATCATCATGGATGACCGGGGTGGTTTCATCCTGCGCACCGGTGACGATCCAGCGCGCGGTTACGATTTCGACGCTCATGCGAGTTCCTGTTCCCTGAAGGCTTTCTCGACCTCTTCGGCCAGCAGCGCCTCGCAGCGGCGGGCGCATTCGATCATTTCCGGGCTGCGCAGGTCGCGGGGGCGCGGCATGTCGAGCGTTATCTCGGCCTTGATGCGGCCAGGGCGAGAGGTGAAGACAACGATGCGGTCGGCCAGTGCCAGCGCCTCGTCGATGGAATGGGTGACGAGAAGGACCGAGGCCTTCGAACTCTCCCAGATGTCCAGCAGATGCTGCTGCATTCTTGCCCGCGTCTGGATGTCGAGCGCGGCGAAGGGTTCGTCCATCAGCAGCACCCGGGGCCGCATCGCCAGCGCCCGTGCCAGCGCGGCGCGCTGCCGCATCCCGCCCGACAATTCATGCGGGCGCTTGCCGCCGGAATTGGCAAGGCCGACCAGCTTCAGCAGGCGTTCCGCCGCCTCCGTCCGTTTCGCGGGCGGGTGGCCCGCGATCTTCAGCCCGAAGGTCACGTTATCCCGCACCGTCAGCCACGGATACAGCGAGGCTTCCTGAAAGATCAGGCTGCGATCGGGAGAGGGTTCGGTGATCTCGATTCCGTCGAAACTGGCATTCCCCGAAGTCGGCTTTTCCAGCCCCGCGACAATATAGAGAAGCGAGCTTTTCCCGCAGCCCGAGGGGCCAAGCAGCACGACGAATTCGCCCGGTGCGACATCCAGCGTCAGGTTGCTGACCGCCGGGACCGGGTCAGGCCCGTCCGCATTCCAGATTTTCGAGACATTCTTGATCGACAATCCAAGCATGGGTCAAAGACCTCCTGCATTTCCGGGACCGACCCACCACAGCACCTTCCGCTGGATCAGGCGCAGCGCCTGGTCAAAGAGGAAGCCGGTGATGCCGATCAGTGTCATGGTGAAGAAGACAAGGCTGGCGTTGAACGTGTTGCGGGCCATCATCGTGACCTGCCCCAGACCGGATCCGACGCCCACGGCCTCGGCGATCAGGACCACCATCCACGCGCCGAAAAGGTTCATCCGCAATGTGACGAAAAGCTCGGGCAGAATCGCTGGCAGGATGACGTGGCGATAGATCTGGCGTTTGGAGCAGCCCATGATCTTGGCAAGCTGGATGTAGTTCTTGGGTACGCTGTCGATCAGTGAAAGCGTCGCCAGTGTCATCACGAAGTAGATCGCGATGAAGACAAGGAAGATCGCGGGCGGATTGCCGATCCCGAAGACAAAGACCGCGACCGGGATCCATGCCACGGGCGAGATCGGGGCAAGCATGGTAACCAGCGGCAGGCTGAGCTTGCCGAAAATGCGGAAGTAACGGATGGCAAGTCCGGTCGCCAGTGACAGCGCAAAGCCCAGGATCAGGCCCGCCGTGACCCGCAGCGCGGTCCAGCCGATCACGCCGAGGACCGACCAGATCGAACCGCCTTGTCCCAGTGCCCCGGCCCGCGCGCCGGTCGGATCGAAGAAGCGAAACTGGTCGGGAAGGTTCGCCAGGAAGATATGCGGTGGTGGCAGCAGCAGCGGATTTGCCCAGCCCCGCCATCACGCGAACTCCCACAGGCCGACGAAAATCGCGAGCGATGTCAGCGACCACAGCACAGGTTCGGCCTTGCGCATCCATGCGCCGGGGCTGCGGGGCTGCTGCTGCATGTTCCGGCCCACCCCGTCCTGCCGCGTTTCCACGGTTCCATCGGTCATGAGAGATCCCTTTCGTCAGGCCGTCTTCAGCTTCAGCGAGGCATAGAGATCGGCATTCTCCGAAATCACCTCGCTCAGCAGTGTCCAATCGAGTGCCTCGGGTGGAAGCAGGTTGCGGACATAGCCCATGTCCTTCATCGACTGTGAGCGGTCGGCGAAGAAGCGGTTATTGTCACGCTGGTCGATCTTGACGGGTTGGCGCGACTGAGCAAGCTTCAGCGCCTCGAACGATGACTTGTAATAGGTCCCGGCCGTCTCCTCGAGCGCCTTCGAGATATCCTGCTCGGACTGCTGCTGAGCGGTCAGCATGCCCTTGATCACCGCCTTCACCGCCGCGGGATTCTCTTCCAGAAGGGGCGTGCGAGCCGCCAGTACGCAATCCGCATAGCCCTTGCCGTAAAGGTCGATCCCGTCGCTGAGGATCGTCGCGCCTGCACGCTGCTCAAGGCATTGCGTCGCATAGGGCTCGATATGGCAGACCGCGTCGATCGCGCCGTTGATGAAGGCGGCCGCGAGTTCGGGCGAGGTGTTGAAGTACTTCACGTCGACATCCGCGAAGGCCACACCGTCCTTGGCCAGGTAGTCGTAGGCTAGGACTTCAAGCGTATCCGCCTGGAAGGTGCCGATCGACTTGCCCTTGAGGTCTGCTGCGGACTTGATGCCCTCGGCCCCGATCAGGATGCATCCTTCGACCCCGGCGCCGGCAATCATCTTCACCGGCGCGCCGGCATCGACCAGGGTGATGAAGTTCGAATAGGGGATGACCGAGATATCGACCATGCCCGCACCGAAAAGCGTCACCACGTCGGTGGTGGTCGGGGTCACCACGAAATCCAGCTCGACCCCGTCGGCCTCGGTCAGGTGGCGTTCCTTGGCGATGAAGATGCCGAGGTTGCACAGGCCCGCGCCATGGGTCGCCTTGATCGTCGTCAGGCCGGCGGCTGCCGCCTGCTTTGGAGCCAGAAGACCTGCCGGTATGGCAAGGCTGGCCATCGCGGCCGCGCCACCCTTCAGAAAGCCACGGCGGCTGGCCTGCATGATGTTGTGATAGCTATTCCCACATCTGTCGCACATCGCGAACCCTCACTGTTGGAGCGTGACGATGTGACGGGCGTCTTCGTGCCGGACGCGCCTTGCCAAATCGCCAATGACACTTGGCACGCCAACCAGAAGAAGAGGGTGAAACACCGCCAGATGGCCGAGCGTCTCATCGGGCGGAGTTGCCCTCCCTGCGCTGACCCAATGGCTATCCTGCGCCGCCTCTCGGGGAGAACTGCAAAATGCGGCTCAAGGGTAAAGTTTCAAGGTTGCTCAGACGCGGATCGTCCGCTGCGCGAATAATCGGCAGATGGCGGATCTGCCGTCACCTGCAACGGAGTTGGGCCGCCCTCGTGCCCTGTCACCCAATGTTGGTCAGCCGAAACTGCACGTTTGAGACAACCCCGATGCCTCGTCTTAAAGGGCGAAACTCGCTGTCTTCGTTTTTTGTTCTGACGGTCATGGCCTTCCGGCTCGACGGTGGGGAAAAGCCGGGTCGCGCCCTTGGATCAGGACTCGTTCTAGGATCATAGCCAGAACATGATGGTAGCGGCGAGGGCGACTGCTGACAGAAAGACCTTTGGTGATCGTTCGCAGCGAAGGGCAACCCTACGCCAATCCTTCAGACGGCCGAACATGATCTCGATCCTGTTACGGCGCTTGTAGCGACGCGTGTCATACCTGATGGGCTTGCCGCACGATTTCCGGCCGGGGATGCAGGGCCCGCTGCTGCCAAAGCACATGTGGTCGATCCGCGTTCGTCTGGAAATGGCGGGCAACAAGCGCGATCTGGCGCTGTTCAATCTGGCCGTCGACAACAAGTGGCGAGACCGTGACCTTGTCGGTCTGAAAGTCCGCGATGTCTTTGCCGCGGGACGGGTGAGGGAGCGCGCATCGATCATCCAGAGCAAGACCGGCAATTCGGTTCGCTTCGAAATCACTGAGACAACGCGTCAATCCCTTGAGTGCAGGATTGCCGACCCGGAGATGATTGGCCTCGATTATCTGTGGCCCAGTCGCCTGCACCACGGCCCGCATCTGTCGACACGGCAGTATGCGCGGATTCTGCGTGAATGGGTGATGTCGATAGGATTGGAGCCAAGCGCGTATGGCACTCATTCGATGCGCCGAACGAAGGTTGCTCAGACCTACAAGAATACGGGCAATCTGCGGGCGGTGCAGCTTCTGCTGGGCCACACCTAGATGGACAGCACAGTTCGATATCTCGGCATCAATCTTGAGATGCGCTCACATTGTCAGAAGGCGGTGATCTGTAGACGGTACTCCGGCCGCTACAATGCTTGTCGGTCGGCCCATTCCTGTCGCTAGACTGCGGCGCATTTTGCGCGGCGTCATTCCCGGAAGCGGTCATTTGGCGAGTGGCGCAGAAAATCGGGTGTCGGAAAGACAGCGTTTGGGACCCAGCAGGCGGAGAGGGCAGGACAGGGACCCGACCGCGGCACCGCATCTGAGGTTGCCGCGATCTGGCCTTCGTTACAATCCCTCGATCTCGATCGGTGTGCCGTTCGGGACCAGCGACCAGATTTCGCGCATCTCGGCATTGGTGACGGCAATGCAGCCGTCGGTCCAGTCGATCAGGTGATGCACCGGGCCGAGCGCTCCCCAACCGTTCGGCAGGCCATGGATCATAATGTTGCCGCCTGGATCGCGCCCGGCCCGTTCCGCCGTCTGACGGTCCTCGGGCGATGGGTAGGAGATATGCAGGCTCAGATGTGCCATGGAGCGGGGGTTGCGCCAGTCGATCACGTAGCTCCCCTCGGGCGTGCGCTCGTCCCCTTCGGCGTACTTGTGGCCCCGGTCCCAATTTGACCCCATCGAGATCCGGTAGCTGCGGATCACCTTGCCGTCGCGTAGCAGATGCATCTGCCGGTCGGCCTTCGATACGGTGATGAGGTCGGCCTGCTCGGTCGGAGCGGCGGCTGCGGGCGGCGTCCCCGGCGCAAGGCGCGCCATGACCTTAGCATATCCCACAGCGCCCAGGCTGCAGAGCACAAGAAGAAGGAGTAGCCGTTTCAGAACCTTGCCTCCGGTTGCCGCAGAAGGGAGTATTCCGTGGATGAGGCCACACCTACGCCGAGGCAAGTGTTTTGAGAGTCGCGATCTTCCGTTCCGCCGCATCTAGACATATCGACACTGTGTATGGTGTCGGTTGACCCACCAAGCACTAATTAAGCGTAGTTGGCCCGCGTGGACACTTTATGGTCTATGGCGAAGTGGTCCCGGCCTGAGGTACCTTTACCGCTATACGTTTAGACGGGTATTATCCGGGCTAGATCATCTGTTGTGCCCGATTATTGTTTTTTTACAAGGATAACTGGCGGAGGGGATGAGACTGATGTCGAAGAACCTCAACCCCCACATGCCTGCAGCGGATGACTCCTTCGCCGCGTGGTTCAGATCGTTGGCGTACTTCTTGATCGCGTTCCATATCTCAACAGGATGAGCGGCGAGTGCGGCAGTCGTGCGCGAGCGCTTGTCCTGCGCGAAGGGCGAGCGCCGCGATGGTCAGCGCGGGGTTGACGGCTGCCGAAGTCGGCAGCACCGAGGCATCTGTCACCCACAGGTTCGCAATGTCGTGGCTGCGGCAATCGGGGTCTACAACCGAGCTGGCCGGATCAATGCCGAGCCGCGCCGTGCCGCATTGATGCGAGGTGGTGCGGTTGCCGAAGATGCGCACCAGGGTCACCGGAAAGCCCGCCCGTCGCATGACCTGCCGGGTGCGCCGGATAAGCATATGATGCGCGTCCATGTTGGACCGCTGCCAGTCGACGACGATATCCCCGCCCCGGACAAGGACGCGGCTGTCGGGATTGGGCAGATCCTCGCTGGTCAGGAACCAGCCGAAGGCGCGGTCGGCGACGAGGCGTGCGAGCGGTCGCGGCAGGCCCGGGATCTGCGCCTTCAGGATATTGCCGGTGATGCGACCCAAGAGCTGGACATTTCCGAGTGGCGCATGCGCCTCGGGGTCGTCATTGTAGAAATCGTTGAAGCACAGGGTCTTCTGATAGACGGAGTCGTTCCGGATCAGTGGGTTCAGCGTGATCATCGCGCTGGTATTGTGGTTCATGAAGTTCCGCCCGAGCTGGTCGGAGCGGTTGCCGAGGCCTGTTGGATGCGCGGCATTGGTCGATCGCAGGAGAAGCGCCGCTGATTGCACGGCACCCGCGGCGACGGCGAAATGGCGGGCCGTCAGCCGCTCCTCGCGCCCGTTCCGGCGGATGATGGCGGCAGTGATGCGGCTGCCCGACTCGTCGGTTTCAAGGCGGGTCACCTGCGCCCCGGTCATCAGCGTGACATTCGGATGCGTCAGGGCCTCGGCCAGCGGGCCGACCTCGGCGTCGATCTTGCCCGCGCCGCCGGTATTCGGAAAGGCGTCCCAACCCGTTCTGCCCCGCGCCAGCCAGGCCTCGATGTCGATGGCAAGGGGCAGGCTTGCCGGATGGACACCAGCACGCTTAAGCCTTTCGCGCACCAGCCGCAGGGCAGGCTCATCCGGCACGGCGGGGTAGGGGAAAGGACCCGACCGGGGAGGCTCGGTCGGGTCCTGATCCGCCGTCCCGCGCACGCGGAACAGCGCCTCGGCCTTGGCATACCAGGGCTCCATCTCGGCATAGGAGATGTCCCAGCCGGGGGAATTGCCGCGCAGATGCCGCCTTGGCCGGAAATCCTCTGCGCGGTAGCGATACATGACCGCGCCGTAGAATTTCGAATTGCCACCGACATAGTAGTAGTTGCCGGGCAGGAATTTCTGCCCGTCGGAGCCCGTCCATTCCTCGGAGGATCGGTAGACGCCCTTCTCGAATATCGCGACATCGTCGCGCGCGTCGGGGCTGTCGGGCAGATATTCGCCCCTTTCGAGGATCAGGACCCGGACGCCCGAGGGCGCGATGGCCGAAGCCAGCGTGCTGCCGCCGATGCCCGAGCCGATGATGATCACGTCGCTGTCGGTGGTCATTTCGCGTGCCTCAATCAATGCGCAGTTCTGTCGTGGGGTCGAAGAGAACAACCTTTGCGGTCTCGACCGCGAGCCGTGCGGTCTGCCCCGCACTTACGGCGAGGGGCGCGAGCCGCGCGATGACATCGGCGCCGCCCAAGGTGAAGTTGGCCAGCGTGTCGGGACCGGTCGGCTCGACCACTTCGATCATCACCTCGACGCAATCGGGAGCGTCCGTCGCGACCGAAAAGCCTTCGGGGCGGATACCCACTAGTACCGGCTGGCCCAAGTAGCGCTGGCGAGCGGCGTCGCTGATAGCCACCCCCGATATCCGTGACTTGCCGCCGTTCGGCTGGTCCATGACCAACACCGGACCACCCGGTTCGTCGACCAATCTGCCGGGGATGATGTTCATCGCGGGCGAGCCGACAAAGCGCGCCACATAGACGTTGGCCGGGCGGTCATAGACGGATTGCGGCTCGTCCAGATGCTGGACAATCCCGTCCTTCATCACCGCGACGCGGGTGGCAAGGGTCATCGCCTCGATCTGGTCATGCGTCACATAGACGATAGTGGTGCCAAGGCGCTGATGCAGGCGCTTGATCTCGGTCCGCATGTCGACCCGCAGCTTCGCGTCAAGGTTCGACAGCGGCTCGTCGAACAGGAAGAGCTTGGGGTGGCGCACCAGCGCGCGGCCCATCGCGACCCGTTGGCGCTGTCCCCCCGACAGTTGCGAGGGCTTGCGGTCCAAGAGATGCGACATCTGTAGCAGTTCGGCCGCGTCGCGGGTCGCGCGCTCGCGCTCGGCAGGCGGGACGCCCCGTATCTTCATGCCGAATTCGATGTTCTGGCGCACGGTCATCGTGGGGTAAAGCGCATAGGACTGGAACACCATCGCGATATCGCGGTCCTTGGGCGACAGGTCGTTGACGGTCTCGCCGTCGATGCGGATCTCGCCCCCGCTAATGGTTTCAAGTCCCGCGATCATGTTCAGCAGCGTCGATTTCCCGCAGCCCGACGGGCCGAGCAGGACAAGGAAGTCGCCGCTGCCGATCGAGATACTGACCTCCTTCAGCACCTCCATCGTGCCATAGGCCTTGCGGACGCGATCTATTTCCAAAGTAGCCATCGGTCAGCCTTTCACTGCGCCGGCAGTCAGTCCACGGACAAAATAGCGGCCCGCGACGACATAGACGAAAAGGGTGGGAAGGGCGGCGATCATGGCTGCGGCCATGTCGACATTGTATTGCTTGCGGCCCATGGTCACGTTAACCACGTTGTTCAGCGCGACCGTGACGGGCGAGGACTCGCCTGCGGTGAACGAGACGCCGAACAGGAAGTCGTTCCAGATCTGGGTGAACTGCCAGATGCAGGACACGACCAGGATCGGCAGCGCCGCTGGCAGCATGATCGAGAAGAAGATGCGGAGAAAGCCCGCACCGTCGATCTGCGCCGCCTTGGTCAGCTCGTCCGGGATGGTTACGAAGTAGTTGCGGAAGAAAAGCGTCGTGAAGCAGATGCCATAGACGGTATGGACCAGCACGAGGCCCGAGATCGTCCCCGACAGGCCCAGTGCGCCCAGAACCTGCGCCATCGGCAGGATCACCGCTTGGAACGGCAGGAAGCAACCGAAGAGCAGCAATCCGAAGATCAGGTTCGATCCCCTGAAGCGCCATTTCGTCAGGACATAGCCGTTCAGCGCCCCGATCCCGGTCGAAAGCAGGACGGCCGGGACGACCATCATCAGCGAATTGACGAAATAGGGCTTCAATCCTGTGCAGGCGGTGCCGATGCAGGCCTGGCTCCACGCCTTGGCCCAGGCCTCAAAGGTCAGGATTTTCGGCAGGCCGATAAAGGAGCCGCCATAGATCTCGTCCAGCGGTTTCAGCGAGGTCACGACCATGACCCAGAGCGGCATGAGGTAGAAACCCGCAAGCCCGATCAATCCGCCATAGATCATCATGCGCCCGATCATGCGCGAGCGTGCCGCAGAGCCGTATTCAATGGCCATCACGACCCTCCTTCAGCTCGGAATAAAGGTAAGGGACGATGATCGCGGCGACGGTCATCAGCATCATGATCGCGCTGGCGGCACCGACACCCATCTGGTTTCTCCGGAAGACCGATGAGAACATGAAGGTAGAGGGCACTTCGGTCGCGCTGCCCGGACCGCCATTGGTCATCGCCAGAACCAGGTCGAAGTTCTTGATCGAGATGTAGCTGAGAAGCACGATCACCGACAGGAATGCCGGGCGCAGCATCGGCACAATGATGCTGGCATAGATGCGGGGCAGGGATGCCCCCTCGATCTGCGCCGCCTTGATCACCGAATTGTCGATGCCGCGCAGCCCGGCCAGAAAGATCGCCATGGCGAAGCCCGAGCTTTGCCAGACCGCCGCGATCACGATGGTATAGATTGCGAAATCGGGTTGGGTGATCCAGTTGAAGACAAAGCTTTCCCAGCCGAGTCCGTTCACCACCTTCTGGATCCCGAGATTGGGGTTCAGGATCCATTTCCATGCGGTGCCGGTCACGATGAAGGACAAAGCCATTGGATAGAGGTAGATCGCTCTCAGGGCGCCCTCGGCCCGGATGTTCTGGTCCAGAAGGATCGCCATGAGCAGCCCGACTGCGATGGTAACGGTCAGAAACAGCGCCGAGAAGATGAAGAGGTTCGCGACGGCGGTGTGCCAGCGCGGCGTGGCCCAGAGCCGATAATATTGCTCCAGTCCGACGAAATCGTATTGCGGTACCATCTTGGAGGACGAGAGCGAAATCCAGCCCGTCCAGGCGATGAAGAGATAGACCCCCACGATGACCGCGAAAAGGCTTGGGGCCATGACCAGACGCGGCAACCAGTCGGCGAACCGGTCCGCGATGCTTTTCCTTCGGGCCATGACGATCCTCTGCGGGGTGGGGGTGGACCCGCCGATCCTGAGATCAGCGGGCTGCGGATCAGCGGGCGTTATCGATGCCATCGACCAGCAACTGCACTGCGTCCTCGGAGGACATTTCGTTGACGAAGAACTGGGCGGCGACGTCGCCGAACACGGCCGCGAATTGCGGCTGCGCCGCAAAGCCATGTGTCGCCCCGCCCAGCATCGCATTGCCTTCGATCGCGGTCGCGCGTTCCGCAAAGCCCTTCTTGGCGCAATCGTCGAAATCGTCGACGCCAAGGTCGGTGCGCGCCGGGATCGAGCCCTTGATCAGGTTGAAATCATGTTGGACCTTGGGGTCCATGACGACCTCGGCCAGCGCTACCTGAGCCTTCGACACTTCGGGGTCCGAGACCTTGAACATGCCGAAGCTGTCGATCACGAACTGGAACGAGGGTGTCTCCGACGGCGTCGCAAAGCACAGGAAGTCGGTGCCGGGCTTCAGGCCCTTGGCCAGAAACTCGCCCTTGGCCCAGTCGCCCATGACCTGCATCGCGGCCTGCCCGTCGATCACCATGCCGGTCGCCACCGCCCAGTCGCGACCGTTGAAGCCATCGTCCACCAGACCCCGCACCTGACGCAGCGTGTCGAAGACCTGCTTCATGGTGTCCGAGTTGAGCGCCTCGGGGTCCAGATCCACCAGTGCCTTGCGGTAGAAATCGGGGCCCCCGATATCCGCGACCAGCGCGTCGAAGATCACCTGAATCTGCCAGGGCTCGTCACCCATGGCGAGGGGGATGATCCCTACGGCCTTCAGCTTATCGCCGTCCGCGATCAGATCGGCCCAAGTCTTCGGTTCGGCGATCCCGGCCTTGTCGAAGGCGGCCTTGTTGGCCCAGACCCAATTCTGGCGATGCATGTTGATCGGCACCGCGATCAGGTTCTCGCCATTCTTGACGAAGGGCAGCACCTGGGGCGCGATCGTCGCCTCCCAGCCATTGGCTTTGTCGAGGTCGTTCAGATCGCGCATCACGCCTTCGGAGGACCAGTCGATGCCCTCCCAGCCGATGAACTGCATCGCGCCGGGCGGGTTGCCTGCGGCGAGACGCGAGCGCAGCGCCTGCTGCATGTTGCCCCCGGACATCCCGCCGACGGCGCTGTCCTGCCAGCCATAGCCTTTGGCGGCAAGTGCCTCGCGGATGGTGTTCAGCGCCGCGACTTCGGATTCCGAGACCCAGTGGTGCAGCACCTCGATCTTGGTTTCGGCGTGCGCCGGCAGCGCGGCGGCAAGGGCCAGCGTGCTGGTGATCAGGGTGGAGGACAGTTTTCTCATGGTGGATTCCCCGTGTTGGATGAGATGAGAAAGCCCGGCGGCGTTCCGCGCGTCTCGGGATGTGATGGGTTCAGGCATCGACAGCGGCTCCGTATCCGACGTTGCGCTTGCCGTAGCGGCGGACGCGGATATTGGCTTGCTCGGCATGGCCGACGAAGCCCTCCATGTGACAGAGCCGCGAGGCATAGGCGCCGATCATGGCCGAGGCCTCGTCAGTCAGGACCTTCTGATAGGTGCAGGTTTTCAGGAACTTGCCGACCCAAAGCCCGCCGGTATAGCGCGCGGCCCTAAGTGTCGGCAGGGTGTGGTTTGTGCCGATAACCTTGTCGCCAAAGGCGACATTGGTGCGGGCCCCAAGGAACAGCGCGCCGTAATTCGTCAGATTGTTCAGGAAGTAATCCGGGTCCGCGGTCATCACCTGAACATGTTCCGAGGCGACGCGGTCGCCCTCGGCCACCATCTCGTCGAGCGTGTCGCACAGGATGATCTCGCCATAATCCTGCCACGCCTGCCGCGCGATCTCGGCGGTGGGCAGGATCGCCAGCAGGCGGTCGATCTGCGCCAACGTGTCGCGCGCCAGTTTCTCGGAATTGGTGATCATCACGGCGGGCGAGTTCGCGCCGTGCTCGGCCTGCCCCAAGAGGTCGGTTGCGCAGATCTCGCCATCGACCGTGTCATCGGCAATGACCAGCGTCTCGGTCGGACCGGCGAAAAGGTCGATGCCGACCCGTCCGAAAAGTAGGCGCTTGGCCTCGGCCACAAAGGCATTGCCGGGGCCGGCGAGCATATCGACCGGCGCGATACTCTCGGTGCCGATGCCCATGGCCGCGATGGCCTGCACGCCGCCAAGGCAATAGATTTCATCCGCCCCGGCCAATGCCTGCGCCGCGACGATCTTCTCGGCGATCTTGCCCTTGAACGGCGGCGCGCAGGTAATGACGCGCCCGCAACCCGCGACCTTCGCGGTCAGTACCGTCATATGGGCCGAGGCGAGCAGCGGATATTTACCCCCCGGAACATAGCAGCCGACATTTCGGATCGGCACGTTCCGGTGGCCGAGGATGATGCCCGGCAGCGTCTCGACCTCAAGATCCAACATGGAGTCGCGCTGCGCCTGCGCAAAATTGCGGATCTGCTCCTGCGCAAAGTCGAGGTCGTGACGTTCCTGCCAGGTCAACCCGTCGATGCAGGCGGCGATCTCGGCGTCGGTCAGGCGGTAGCTCTCGCGGTCGAGGCCGTCGAATTTGATGCTGAGTTCGCGGACGGCCTTGTCGCCGCCTTCCGCAACCTGTGCCAGCAGCTTTTCGACAGCCTCGGTCACCGCCGGGTCGGTCTGGTCGCCTTGGCTGAGGCGCGCGGTTTTCAGATGCCGGATCATGGCAAATCTACCTCACGGGGTGCGCCGCAGCGGCCACCCGATCTGATTTCTGGAAGGGAGAAGAAAAGAAGGCCGGGGGCGGGCGCGCCGCCCCCGCGCAGGTCAGAACATCTGCTCTTTCGCGCGCATCTCGGCGTAGGCTTCCTGTTCTTTTTCGTAATAGGCGGGCGAGGGGAAATCCCACCAGCCGGTCGCGAAGGGTCCGGCCGCGTCGCGCGAGACGATCACCTCGACCAGCGTCGGTCCCTCGGTGTCCAGCGCCGCCTGCAGCGCGGGTTCAAGATCCTCGTCCTTCTCGACCTTCCACGCCTCAAGCCCAAAGGCCCGGGCCGAGGCCGCGATATCGGCGGAATAGGGCTCGCCGTTTCCGGCATGGCGGTTGAACTCCGACGCGACATGCCGGCCCATGAACTTGCGCTGCCCACCGCGGATCGACATGTAGCCCTGGTTGTTCAGCACCAGGAACACCACGTTGATCCCGTTCATGACCGCCGTGCCCATTTCCGGCAGCGACATCATGAAATCGCCGTCGCCGACGATCGCCACGACCTTCTGATCGGGGCAGGCAAGCTTCGCGCCCATCGCCGCCGGAACCGCCCAGCCCATCGGCGAGTAGGACCCCGAGGTCAGATGCGTGCGCGGCAGGTAGACCGGGAAGCTTTGCTTCACGGAGCCTTGGGTATTCCCCGAACCGACAACGACGATCCCGTCGCGCGGCAGTACCTTGCGCAGCGCGACCAGCGGCCGCTGCGAGGTAAAGGGCGTCTCGCGGCTAGACTCGCGCGGCTCGACCAGCGCGCGCCAATCGGCCTTGGCCTGTGCGACATCGGCATGGAAATCGGCATTCCGCGCCCGCAACTTTTGGCCATCCTCGGCCGGGATCGCGGCAAGGATTTGCTCCAGCGCAATCTTGGCGTCCGAGACAATGCCGACTTCGGTCGGATAGGTCTTACCGATCTCGCGCGGGTCAAGGTCGATGTGGATGAGCTTGGAGGGAGGGAAGCTGAAGGAGACGCCCTTGGCATAGGACGAGGCCGACCAGTCGGTGAAGCGACAACCGACCGAGATCACAACATCGGCCGAGGCGGTGATCTTGTTGCCGCAGGTCGTGCCGGTCTGCCCGACCGCACCGATGAAAAGCTCATTGTCTTCGGCTATCGCGCCCTTACCGTTCCAGGTGATCGAAACGGCGGCCCCGATCCGTTCAGCCAACGCGGTCAACTCGGCCGAGGCATTTGCAGTGATCGCGCCGCCCCCGGCGACGATGACCGGACGCCGCGCGCCCAGCAGCAGGTCGACCGCCGCCTGAATGGCGCGGGGGTCGGGATGGGCGACGCCCAGCGGCATCCGCTTCTCCAGCGGGTGGATCGTCACATCTGCGGCCTCGACCTGCACATCCATCGGCACCTCGACATGGACCGGGCCGGGGCGGCCGGTCAGCATTTCGTTGAAGGCGCGGTGCATGATCGTCGGCAGCGCCGTGGTCGATTGCGCCTGCCATGCCCGTTTTGTCACCTGCTCGGTAATGCGGGGGAAGGCATTGTCCTGCTGGCGCTCCAGCTCCTGCATGGTGCCGTGGCCCTGCATGTAGGTCTGGGGCGAGCCCGAGACGTAGAACACCGCGGTCGAGTCGCAATAGGCGGTGGCAAGGCCGATGATCGTATTCGCCGCACCCGGCCCGACCGAGGTCGAGCAGGCCATCGGTTTCCCCGAGGCGCGGAAATAGCCATCCGCCATATGCACGGCGCTTTGCTCATGCATGACCTGGATGAAGGGAATCTCTGATCCTTCCTGCAGGAAGGCGTCGAACAGCGCCCAGATGCCGTGGCCCGGAACGCCCGCCACATATTCCACGCCGTAATCCTTCAGCGCCTTTGCCACGACCTGGCCACCGGTAAGTTTCATCGCATTCCCCGTCTGGTTGGCTGCACCGATCTTGGTCAGGTGCAAGTCTGATTTCACTTTCCCTGATGCTGCGGGCTTGACGATTTTGTCGCAATTTCGCATCGCTATGAATCATGGCGCAAACTGACGCACCGAGTGCGAAGGCATGGGATGATGAGTGAAACGGCCGGCAGTGACGACAAGATGACCAATTTCGCTGCCAATCTGCGGCTGCTCTGCGACCGGCAGGGGTCGATCTCGCAGATCTGCCGCAAGCTTGGGATCAACCGGCAGCAGTTCAACAAGTATCTTTCCGGGCGGCACATGCCCTCATCGGGCAATATCCGTGTCATCGCGAATTACTTCGGCCTTGGCCCCGACGTGCTTTTCGCCGAGCATGAGCATTTCCGCGCTTTGGTCGACGGCAATTTCTTTGACGTGCTGGACCATCTGCGCCGCGCGCCGCAGGTCGTGCGCTTTCTCGACACGGTCGCCGTCTCGACCAAGATCGACATGGGGGAATATGTCGGCTGCTATGACCGCTACCAATATTCCTCGATCTATTCGCGCAAGATCCTGCGCTCGGCCTTCTGCATCTTCCAGAACGGCGATTTTCTGAACCATTATTACATCGAACGCTTTCCGAGCTACGACAATCCGGCCCGGACCGAATACATCTTCAAGTACCACGGTTTCACCTTCCCGGTGGAGGACAGGGTCTTCACCATCGACTTCGAGACCGTGCAGCGGAACGAATTTACCTTCGGCATCTTCTCGAATGTCCAGCGCAGCTCGAAGCGCTTCATGTTCGGCATCGTCAGCGGGGTGGCGGCGACCATGTTCCGCCAGCCCTTCTCGACCCGGGCGGTGCTGCATTATCGCAAGGCCGGGCTCCTGAGCCGGGCCGAATTGCAGTCGACGACGACGCTTGACATGAACGACCCGTCGATCCCGCGCGAGGCGCGCGAGTATCTGGGTGAAAGCCCCGACATGATCAAACCGGCCTGACGCGGGGGGCGGATTTTTCCGCGTCAGTCTGCGTCAGTTTTACATCTGTCGCGCAATGGTTTGCGCCATGGTTCCGTGCTGTCTTGGGTGCAACAGAACCCGATCAAGGCGCCCGCCATGTACAACCAGACTCGAGACCTTGCCTTTGCCGATGACTTCATTCTGGCGAAGCTTGTTGAAAACGCCCGCGATTTTGCCGTCGAGGATGCCATCGTCGTCAACCTGAGCCCCGAGCCCATGGTGACCGGCACCGACCATCCGGGCGTCGTCCCGGCTTGGAAATCGACCTGGCTCAAGGGCGGGACGATCATGTCGGCCGAGCGCGCGGCGATCATCAAGGTGCGTCAGGCCACCAATCTCGGCGGCTGCATGTTTCGCGGCTGGGACTGGCTTGGCAACCGGATCAAGAGCTTTCCGCGTGACACGCCGCTGTTCATCTCGGCCCAGGACAGCATCGGCATGGTGACGACCGATGCCCATGTCTTCACCAATGAACGCAAGACCGCCGAGGCGCCGCAGCAGTTCGAGCTGAAGCTGAACCTGTGGTGGTCGCCGGGCGATACCGACTGCTTCATCCATAACGAGCACCCCTTCCTTGAGGTGCATACCCAGATCCACGGCCTTGGCCGGATGCAGAAGTTCCGCGAACGCGATGCCGCGACGCTATACGAGGATGTTGTGATGCCGATCGGCTATTCGCATGACCCGTTCTGCCGCGTCACCGGCCCGAGCGCGTGGACCTATCCCTGGCACCGCTACTATGCCGATACCGACTCGGTCTGGCTCGCGGTCGAACTGCACCCGCAGGGCTGACAGGTTTCGCGATGATCTCCGAAGGATCATGGACCCGGACCGAAACGGACGAGCTGGGCAGCCGTAAGCTGCCGGGCGAGGCGCTTTACGGGATCAACACGCTGCGCGCCGCCGAGAATTTCCCGGTGTCGGGCATGCAGATCGAGGCGCTTTCGCCCCTGATCCATGCCATGGCTCTGACCAAGAAGGCGGCGGCGATGGCCAATCACCGTCTGGGAAAGCTTTCGGCGCGCAAGGCCGAGGTGATCGGCCGGGTCTGTGACGAGCTGATGGCGGGCCAGCATGCCGGCCAGTTCATTGTCGACGTGTTTCAGGGCGGCGGCGGCACCTCGAGCCATATGAACATGAATGAGGTCATCGCCAATCGCGGGCTGGAACTGATGGGCCATGCCTGCGGCCAATACGAGCATTTGCACCCGGTCCGCGATGTGAACCGGTCACAATCGACGACAGATGTCCATGCCACCGCACTGCGCATCGCCTTGATGCAGGCCGCGCCGGGGCTGGAAGCGGCCATCCGGGATCTCGCGGACGCCTTTGCCGCCAAGGGGCAGGAATTCGCGGGCATCCTGAAGCTTGCCCGCACCCATCTGCAGGACGCCGTACCGATGACCTTGGGTGAGGAATTTGCCGCATTCGGCAGCGCGCTGCGGCAAGAGGGCGCGCGGATCTCGCCCGCCTCGCAGGCTTTGGCCGGGCTGAACCTCGGCGGCACCATGGTCGGCAGCGGCCTGACCGCCCAGCCCGAATTTGCCGATGCGGTGATTGCCGAATTGCAGCGCCTGACCGAATTGCCGCTGCGCCGGGCCGAGGATCTGGTCTCGGCCGCGTGGAGCACCGCCGATCTGGTGCAATTCTCGGCCATGCTGCGCGGTTTGGCGCTGACCATGTCCAAGATCGCCAGCGACCTGCGCCTGCTCTCCTGTGGTCCGCGCGGGGGGCTGGGTGAAATCATCCTGCCAGCCGTGCAACACGGCTCGCCGCTGGTTGAGGGCAAGATGAACCCGGTCATCCCGGAAATGATCAATCAAGTAGCGATCCATGTCGCCGGGGCCGATGCCTCGGTCGGGATGGCCGCGCAGTCGGGGCAGTTGCAGCGCAATCCCTTCGAGCCGCTGATCGCGCATTGCCTGCTGACCAGCATCGGCATGATCTCCAGTGCCGCGCGCATCCTGGCCCGGCGCTGCGTCGAGGGCATCCGCCCCGATCCTGCCGCCTGCGCCGCGCATCTCTCGGCCCCGCAGACGCTGATCGCGGGGCTGACGACCCTGGTCGGCCCCGAGGTCGCCGCTGCCATCGCCTCATCCGTCGCCGCAGGAACAGCGCTTGACGAGGCTTTGCGCAACCACGGGCTTGGCCCGCTTACTTTTGCTACGGATACCCATGACAAACCCCAATTTTGACGCTTATGCCGTCCTCTTGCCCGCGATTGACGATCTTACCCTGACTGATCCCTTGGCGCGGTTTCTCGACGAGGGCGGGCGCGCCTTTCTGATCGGCGAGACTCGCGACGAATATGTCGGCCGCGCCATGTCCGAGGCGCGTCGTGCAACCGAGACTGCCGATGTCATTTGCAACTTGACCCAGCAGATCCGCGACCGCGCCGGATCCGCGCTGATCGCATTGGATCAGGAACCCGGAGGCATCTGCCGACTTCACGGTCTGGTCGCGGAACTGCCGGTTGACCTGAACTCGACCTCTACGGCAGAGATCGAGTGCATCGCCTTCGACATTGCCGCTGCTGCGCGCGGGATGAGGGTGACGATGTTCTTGTCCCCGGTGTTGGACGTAGTAACGGGCCGCAATCCGTGGCTCACGGGCCGAACGCTTGGGACCGATCCGGATCAAGTTGCGCGTATCGGCGCCGCATTTATCCGGGGTGTCGAGAAGGCGGGCGTCGTCGTCTGCGCCAAGCATTTTCCTGGACATCACGACATCGACGGCGACCCGGCTATCGAGGTCGCGACGGTCAGCGGCAGGGCCGGGGATCTGGATCCGGGAATGATCCCGATGCGTGCAGCAATCGATGCCGGCGCGCGGGCGATGATGACCGGCCCTGCGTTGGTGCCGGGGATGGACCCGGTGATGCCGTCCTCGCTCTCCGCCCCGACCATTGCCGCTCTGCGCGGGATGGGCTTTGCCGGGCTGGTTGTCAGCGACGATCTGGACGCCATCGGCACCCTGCGGGGCGAGCGGGACGTGGCAGGCGCGGCCGTCGCGGCGCTGGCAGCGGGATCGGACCTGCTGCTTCTGTCGGCCGCGAACGACCTTCGGGACATCCGCGCGCGCATCCTCTCCGCCGTGGCCGATGGCTCCCTGCCCGAGGCGCGACTGGCCGAGGCTGCCGCCCGCGTCCGCGCCCTTGCCGACAGCACCGGGGTCTGAGCGATGCGGATCGAGCATGTCGCGCTATGGACCCGTGACCTCGCGGGCGCAGCCGAATTCTGGTGCCGGCATTTTGGCGCCGCGGCGTCGTCCGAATATACCAGCCTCAACCGGCCGGGCTTCCGCTCGGTCTTCCTGAGCCTGCCCGAGGGGGCGCGGATCGAGTTGATGACGGGCCCCTGGATCGTCGCGGCCCCGCCCGAAGCCGAGGGCTGGGCGCATGTCGCGCTGGCCCTTGGCAGCGAGCAGGCGGTTCGCGACAAGGCCGGGGACTTTGCCGCGATGGGGCTATTGCTCTCGGGGCCGCGCTGGACCGGCGACGGCTATTTCGAGGCGACGATCGCCGCCCCCGACGGTACCCTGATCGAGATCACCGTCTGATCACGGTGCGGGCCCTGGTCGGGCCCGCCCTTGTCAAAGGTTGTCGCGGAACCACTCGACAGTCTGCGGCGCAAGCTCGGCCCGGACCAGCGCGTCCGATGTCCCGGCCCCGAAATCATGGTCGGAATCGAGAAGGACGAGGTCCTCGATCCCCGTGTGATAGCGAAGCAATTGCTGCGCAGGATAGGGTTGTGGGGCAACGATGGTCTCGTTCCGACCGGCGATCACCCGGAGCGGGCCGGAGTATGATGCAAGCGCCCCCGCCGCCGACGCCTCTGGCAATTCGTGGAAGAAGGCTCCATTCAGCGTGGTCTCCCCACCCCATGACAGGCTGGCGGTGACGGGCTGGTCGCTGGCGGCGGCAAGGCCCTCGGCCACCTTCTCTTTGCCCATGATGGTCGCATAGGTCGCCATCGGATTGGCGACAGGTGCCCAGAGCACCGCCGCACGCGTCTCGGGGCGGGCGGCCGCCAGATGCGCGCCGACCAGTCCGCCCTGACTATAGCCCAATATGCCAATGCGGTGGGCATCGACACCCGGCATGATCTGAAGATAGTCGAAGGCATCGACCGCATCGGCAATCTGCCCCGAGAAGGTCGTCTGCTCCCACGTTCCCGAACTTTCGCCTGATCCGGCGAAATCGATCCGAAGCGAGGCGATTCCAGCCTTGGCGAGCTCCTCTGCCATCAGGGTGAAAAGGCCCGTCTCGGTTCCCGCAACGGTGAATTCGTTCTTTGAGCCGGTGAAGCCGTGCAGCATCAGCACGATGGGCGGGTTCTCGATGCCGTCAGGCCGGTTCAGGATGCCCGCGATCCGCTTGTCGGCCCGCTCCACGGTCACCGCTTCTTCGCCCGCCACGGCCATCGTGGCCGACAGCGCCGCTAGGCCAAAGGCCACCAGTCTCAGGGTCATGTGCTCATTCCTCGTTGGGGATCAGGCGCGACGCATCATGTCGGCGAGCTTTTCGCCGATCATGATGCAGACCGCATTGGGATTGCCCGAGATCAGTGTCGGCATGATCGAGGCATCGGCGACACGCAGCCCGTCGATGCCGTGGACGCGCAGTTCGGGATCTACCACGGCCATGTCGTCGCGGCCCGCGCGGCAGGTGCCCGCCGGATGCAGCGCGGCATGGGCCGCGGTCTGGCAGAACCGGCGCACCTGCTGGCGGGTAATGGGGCCCGCCTCGGGCAGTTGGCGGCGCGCGACATAGCGGCTGATGGCGGATTGCTCCATCAATTCCAACGCAAAAAGCGTGCCGTCGGTGATCGTTTCCAGATCCTGGGGATCGCCGAAGTAATTCGGGATCACGCGCGGATGCATCGCCGGGTCGGCGCTGGTCAGCCGCACCTCGCCGCGCGAGCGCGGGCGGATCTGGCCAAGGTTGATCGTGCAGCCATTGCCACCGGGTACCGCCTCGACCCCTTCCTCGATCCCGGCACCGACGACCATGAAATATTGCATGTCGGGATGCTTCTCGGTGCGGTCGGCCCACCAGAACGCCCCGCCCTCGATCAGGTTCGACGCCGCCGGGCCGCCCTTGAACAGCAGGTAGTTGAGGCCCGCCAGCGCCTTCCAATGCGGCTTCTTGTACTTGTCGTAGCTATGGGGTCCGTTCAACTGGTAAATCAGCGAGATCTCGATGTGGTCCTGAAGGTTCTGGCCCACGCCGGGCAGGTCATGAGTGACCGCGATCCCGTGGCGGCGGAGTTCCTTGGCAGGCCCGATCCCCGACAGCATCAGTAGCTTTGGCGTGTTGATAGCCCCGGCCGACAGAATGACCTCGCGTCGCGCACGGAGAGTCCGGACATTGCCGCCCGTGACATACTCGACGCCTACCGCGCGGCCCTTTTCGATCAGGATGCGTTGGACTCTTGTCCCGGTCGTGACCGTCAGGTTGCGCCGCTTCCTAGCGGGCCTCAGATATGCCACCGCAGCGCTGCTGCGCCGCCCGTTCCGCGCGGTGATCTGGTAAAGCCCGCAACCCGCCTGATCACCCGAGTTGAAATCCGGATTCAGTGGCAACCCCTTTTGCTGGCAGGCCTGCAACCACGCGCGGGTCAGGGGGTGGATATGGTCAATGTCAGAGACACCGAGCGGCCCGTCGATGCCATGCACCTCATTGCAGAAGCGGTTGTTGGCTTCGGCCTTGCGGAAATAGGGCAGGACATCGCCATAGCCCCAGCCGGTCGCGCCAAGACTCTCCCACATCGCGTAATCGTCGGGATTGCCGCGGATATAGATCATCGCATTGACCGAAGAGCCGCCGCCCAGCACGCTGGCCTGAACCATCGTCGGCTGTTCCTCGCGGTTCTGGGCGTCCGTCGGCTCCCACGGCATGCGCTTCAAGAGCGGGCCTTGCGCGGTCTTGTAATAGGCGCCAGGGATATGGATGTAGGGATTGCGGTCGCGCGGTCCTTCCTCGAGCAGGACGACTTGGGCATCCTGATCCTCACTGAGGCGCGAGGCCATGACGCAACCGGTCGATCCGCCGCCGACGATGATGTAATCCGCCTCTGTCATCCCGTGCATCCTTTCCGCTCTGATACCGGAGTTAAGCGGATGAGGGTGCCTTGGCACAATTTCGCAAGCCCGATTGTCCTGACGCAGCCAGATGCGTGGATTGCGTCAGAATGCGTCAGGATTCACCGCGCTGCGAAATTGCCCGCAGCGCACCCGCACGAGAGAGTTGGCCGAGACATCGCAACCGGAGGCCAACGTGACCCCTTCAGACCAACAGATTGTCCTGCATTCTCTGATCGCACGGAATGGGACCATGGCCATGGACCTGAAGATTGCGCGCGATCTGGGTTATGACGGGATCGAACTTTCGGCTGCCAAGATGCGTGCCTTCCTTGCCGCAGGCTGGTCGGAGACCGAGCTTGCCGAGCGCCTGCGTCCTTTCAACATTCCGGGCATTGGCTTTCTTCTGGACATCGAACGGCACGGGGCGGATCGGGCGGCGCTGATGCAGGATGCCGCGGAGCTTTTCCATCTGGCCGAACTTGCTGGCGCAAAGGGTGTGCAGGCGATTACCGGGCCGGTGTCGCTGTCGGCGGTCCAAGCCCATGCGGCGGGACAACCGGTCGCGGCTTATCGCGGCACGCTTGGGCTGTCGCGCGACGAGCAGATGCGCATCACCGCCGCCAATCTTGCCCGTCTGTCCGGCATGGCAGCTGAAAAGGGGCTAATTCTCTATTTCGAGGCGCTGGCATGGTGCCCGCTGAACAGGATAGCGGACCAACTTGAACTGCTAGACCGTGCCGGGCGGCCGAACCTGAAATTGGTGGTCGATTTCTGGCATTGTTATGCGTCGGGCGACAGGCCGGAAGATGTGGCGTTGATCGACAGGGACCTGATCTACGGCGTCCATCTGTGCGACTCGCGCCCCCATTTTGGCGGCATTCCGGACGAAGGTGTGCTGCGCGACGTGGCGACGGGTGAGGGCGTGCTGAACTTGCGCGAATGGGTGGATGCGGTGAAATCAACTGGGTATGTCGGGTGGTGGAGCGGCGAGCTTTTCTGCCGCAGACAGCATCAGGACGACAGTTTCCAAGTGGCTGCCGAAATGAAGAGACTCTTTGAAGATCTGATCCATTGAGGCACAAGAATTGACTGGCTATTCGACGGCACGGATCACTCTTGGCGCGTGTTTTCTTGCCGGTGGCTTCGGCATCGGTACCTGGGGCGCGAACCTGCCCGCCCCGGGTCGCCGCGCGGCGCTGGACGAAAGCGGCATCGGCATTGTACTCCTGTGCTTTGCGGCGGGTGCCATCCTCGCGATGAACCGCACGCCGCAGATGATCGCGCGCATCGGGGCCGCTCGCCTTGCCACGCTTGCGGTCGGCCTCTTCGGAATGGGGATCGCCTTGGTCGCCACGGCCGCCCAGTTCGGCGTGGCGATGGTGATCGCGGGGTTGTGCGGCGCGGCCTTCGGCGCGCTCGATGTCTCGATGAACAGCCATGCTGCCGATCTCGAGGCGCGGGCCAAGCGGCCGATCATGTCCACGCTTCACGCCATGTTCAGCGGCGGCACGCTGGCGGGGGCCATGGCCTATGCCGCGTTGGCGCGGGGGGGAATGGGAAGTTCCTCAATCCTTCTGGGCGCAGGCTGCATCATTCTCGCGATCGCCGCGGCGACATTCCTGCGCACGTCTCCTGCGCCCGACCACAATGCGACCATTGACCACCGGTCCGCGGCTGCGAAGCCCGGTCTGAGCGCGTTGCGGCTTGGGTTGCTCGCCTTCGTGATCTTTCTAGCCGAGGGTGCGATCATGGACTGGTCGGCGGTCTATCTGGTGCGCGTATTGGGAACAACAGAAAGCACGGGGGCAGCGGGTTACGGTGTCTTTGCTGCAGCCATGCTGACGGGACGGCTGGCGGGCGACCGCGTCAATCAGGTCTTGGGTCCGTTGCGGCTCTTCGCGCTGGGAACGGCGCTGGTGACGGTCTCGCTTGCGGGCTTGTTGCTGTCGGACAGTGTTTTAGCCGTTTTTGTGGCGCTGATCCTCTGCGGGCTGGGTATGTCGAACATCATTCCGCTGATCTTTTCGACGGCTGGTCGCCTTGGTGCCGCCGATGGCGGGCGTTCGCTGTCACGTGTGCTGACGATGGGCTATGCGGGCATTCTGCTCGGCCCTGCAATGATCGGCTTCGTAGCCGAGGCCTCCTCCCTGCAGTTCAGCCTGATGCTGGTTCTGACAAGCGTTGCAGCGATGATGTTCTTCGGCAAGGCGGCACTCGGATAATATGTCAGTACTGGTAAAGCCTTTCTTCTGCGGGAGGAGAGACAGGCGAATACCTGTATTGCCTCAGCGCTGGGCGCCGACCTCGCGTCCGGGATCGCCGCCCCGCGCACGTCAGGGGGGCAGAACCGCGTTGAGCCCGATTACTCACTACGGACGCCTGATTGTCGCCGATGACCTGGTCCGTCAGCAAAGTCGCATCAGAAGATTGAACTCTTAGCCAACCTGCTTGGGGAAGGTGCGGGTTGCTTCTGGCAAAGATCGCCTCTCGAGGTGAAGAACACCACGCCGTAGGACGTCGGTTCGCCTTTGATGTAGTGGAGAGGCAGTTGCAAAGTGATCAGGTCAAGGGCCCCTCAAACTATCTTTTCAGGTGACTTGTAATCGTCCTCTGGCCAAACCCTCGTTCACGAGTTCATTGCGGTCCAATCCGTAGGGGAGTAGCCATCCCTTCATGAAAAAATCGCTGCCGTGGCCAGAAATCGTCTCATTTGTCTTCAATGAACTGCAGGATACGTTAGCTGCTATTGATGAAGTGCAGAATGATCTGTGGAATGCACAGATCATGCGTGCGCATGTCAGATGCTCTTGAACGAAATCGTTGAAGTGCTGTGCCACGACAAATGCTCTGTCGCCCGCCTCATGCTGATAGCCGGGGAAGTTCTCACCTCGTGTCCGGGGGCCGTCTTGATCTTCTCTCATTTCCTCATCCACGCCCTGCCAATCAACAGAATGATTTTGCAACGATATCGGCGCATTGGGACGAGACCCGGCAGGGCATCATTGGCAAGCCGCTCGATCGTCCGGAAGCAGCGTTGAAGGTAACGGGGACGGCCACTTATGCCGCCGAATATCGTCCGGAAAACTGCGCCGAGGGGGTGCTTGTCACGGCGAAGATTGCGCAGGGCAAGGTGTTTCGCCTGCATGACGACCAAATCCGGTCGATGCCGGGCGTTTTGGGAGTTTTTGCCGACAAGCTTATGCTGCGGCGCCCGGCACAGGGGACGGCAGGGCAGGCGCCGGTGCAGAACGTGGGCGAGGTGGAATACTACTGCCAGCCCGTCGCGCTGGTCGTCGCCGAAACCTTCGAGCAGGCCCGCCATGCGGCGCACACCTTGCGGATCGACTACGAATCCGCGCCAAAGGTGCCCCTTGATCCGGAAAGCTCGGAATATCACCCCGCCCGCAAACCTGTCGTGCTGGGCGATCTCGAGGAGGCGATGGCCCAGGCCGCCCATTGCGTCGATCTGACCTATGCGACAGAGGGCCATGCCAGTGCCGCGATGGAGCCGCATGCCTCGATCGCAGAATGGCAGGGGAATGAGCTGACCCTCTGGGGCAGTTTTCAGATGATCTCGCACAATGTGAAGGAGTTGGCGGATTCCCTGCGCATATCGCCGCGCAATGTCCGCATCGTCTCGCCCTATGTCGGCGGTGGATTCGGATGGAAACTGCGCATCTCGCATGATGCCATCGCCGCCGCCATCGCCGCGCGGGAACTGGGACGCCCGGTGCGTGTCGTGCTGACCCGGCAGCAGGTCTTTGACACGATCATGCGCC
>Ga0160446_100221_pt1 | contig 38983 bp, 40 predicted proteins | sample HID1973I_E1MG_FD_108200 | JGI IMG/M metagenome (GOLD analysis project Ga0160446, IMG submission 108200) | Enriched mosquito-associated microbial communities from UW Madison campus, WI, USA - HID1973I_E1 MG | ecosystem: Host-associated > Arthropoda: Insects > Digestive system > Unclassified ...
ACCTGCTCGAGCAGCACGTCGCCGAAACCGATTCGACTCTCGCCCGTGCCCTCCTCGACGACTTCGAGGTGGAGCGGGAGAACTTCGTCCGGGTCCTGCCGCGCGACTACGCCGCGGTGCTGCAGACCCGCCAGGAGGCGGTGGCCGAGGGGCTCGACCCCGACGGCGACGTCGTCTGGAACCGCATCCTGGAGGTGACGGGTGGCTGACCCGAAGGGCTTTCTCAAGGTCACAGAGCGAGAGCTGCCTGCGCGGCGACCCGTGCCGGTGCGCATCATGGACTGGAAAGAGGTCTATGAGCCGGGCGACTCGGCGGTCCTGCGCCGCCAGGCCGGCCGCTGCATGGACTGCGGCGTGCCGTTCTGTCACAAGGGCTGCCCGCTCGGCAACCTGATCCCCGAGTGGAACGACCTCACGTGGCGCGGCGAGGGCCGCGCGGCGAGCGAGCGCCTGCACGCGACGAACAACTTCCCGGAGTTCACCGGGCGGCTGTGCCCGGCGCCGTGCGAGAGCTCGTGCGTGCTCGGCATCAACCAGCCCGCCGTGACCATCAAGCAGGTCGAGGTGTCGATCGTCGACGAGGCGTTCGCGAACGGCTGGATCGAGCCCGAGCCGCCGGGGCGCCTGACCGGCAAGACGGTCGCCGTCGTCGGTTCCGGTCCCGCCGGACTCGCCGCCGCGCAGCAGCTCACACGCGCCGGCCACACGGTCGCCGTGTTCGAGCGCGACGACCGCATCGGCGGGCTCCTGCGCTACGGCATCCCCGACTTCAAGATGGAGAAGAAGCACCTCGAGTCGCGTCTGCGCCAGATGCAGGACGAGGGCACGCGCTTCCGCGCGGGCGTCGAGATCGGCAAGGACATCACGTGGGCCGATCTGCGTGCCCGCTACGATGCGGTCGTGGTCGCGACGGGCTCGACGGTGCCGCGCGACCTTCCGGTCCCGGGCCGCGACCTCGCCGGGGTGCACTTCGCGATGGAGTACCTCGTCGAGTCCAACAAGGCGGTCGCCGGTGACGCGGTGGCCAATCAGATCACCGCCGAGGGAAAGCACGTCGTCGTCATCGGCGGCGGCGACACCGGCGCGGACTGCATCGGCACCGCCCACCGCCACGGCGCGCTGAGCGTCACGAACCTGGCGATCGGCCGCCGCCCACCGGGCGAGCGGCCCGAGCACCAGCCGTGGCCGATGGACCCGACCGTGTTCGAGATCTCGTCGGCCCACGAGGAGGGCGGTGAGCGGTCCTACCTGGCCTCGACCGTCGAGTTCCTCGCGAACGACGCGGGCGAGGTGCGCGCGCTGCGCGTGGCCGAGACCGAGTTCGTCGACGGCCGCCGCGTGCCCAAGAGCGGCACGGAGCGCGACATCCCCGCGGATCTCGTGCTGATCGCGATGGGATTCACCGGTCCCGAGCAGGAGCTCCTGGAGGAGCAGCTCGGCGCCCGGTTCACCGAGCGGGGCAACGTGCGCCGCGAGGACGACTACCAGACGACCGCCCCGGGCGTGTTCGTGGCGGGCGATGCCGGTCGCGGGCAGTCCCTCATCGTGTGGGCGATCGCCGAGGGCCGCGCGGCCGCGGCGAACGTCGACCGCTTCCTGATGGGCAAGACCGAGCTTCCCGAGCCGGTCCGCCCCACCGATATCGCCATCGGCCTGCAGCCCGCGTAGGCTGGCCGAGGCACTCGCCAATTCACCCAACCCGGAGAAACCACGGATGAGACGCGCCAAGATCGTCGCAACCCTGGGTCCCGCCACATCGACGTATGAGATGGTCCGCGCGATCATCGACGCCGGTGTGGATGTGGCCCGATTCAACCTGAGCCACGGGGACTACTCGGTCCACGACAACAACTTCGCCAACGTGCGCAAGGCGGCCGACGACGCGGGGCGTGCTGTCGCCATCCTCGTCGACCTGCAGGGTCCCAAGATCCGCCTCGGCAAGTTCGAGAACGGCCCGCACGAGCTCGCCGTCGGCGACATCTTCAAGATCACCACCGAAGACATCCTGGGCACCAAAGAGATCGTCGGCACCACCTTCAAGGGGCTGCCGAACGACGTCAAGCCCGGCGACTTCCTCCTGATCGACGACGGCAAGGTCCGCGTCGAGGTCGTCGAGACCGACGGCACCGTCGTCACCACCAAGGTGATCGTCGCCGGCGCGGTCTCGAACAACAAGGGCATCAACCTGCCCGGTGTCGCGGTCAACGTCCCGGCACTGTCCGAGAAGGACGAAGACGACCTGCGCTGGGGTCTGCGCGCCGGCGCCGACCTGATCGCTCTGTCGTTCGTGCGCGACGCGAAGGATGTGCAGCGTGTCCACGTGATCATGGCCGAGGAGGGGCGCCACGTCCCCGTCATCGCCAAGATCGAGAAGCCGCAGGCGGTGGACCACCTCGAAGAGATCATCGACGCGTTCGACGGCATCATGGTCGCCCGCGGCGACCTGGGCGTCGAGCTCCCGCTGGAGGCCGTGCCGATCGTGCAGAAGCGCGCGGTCGAGCTGTGCCGCCGCATGGCCAAGCCGGTCATCGTCGCGACGCAGATGCTCGAGTCGATGATCGAGAATCCGGTCCCCACCCGCGCCGAGACCAGCGATGTCGCCAACGCTGTCCTCGACGGCGCCGACGCGGTCATGCTGTCGGGCGAGACGAGCGTCGGCAAGTACCCGGTGACGGTCGTCGAGACGATGGCGCGCATCGTGGAATCGACCGAGGAGCACGGCCTGGAGCGCATCCAGCCGTTCACCACGAAGCCCCGCACGCAGGGCGGCGCGATCACGCTGGCGGCCATGGAGGTCGCAGAGTTCGTCGACGCGAAGTTCCTCTGCATCTTCACCGAGTCGGGTGACACGGCGCGCCGCATGTCGCGCCTTCGTCCTCGCATCCCCATGATCGGGTTCGCACCCGAGCCGGCCATCCGCCGCCGCATGGCGCTCACGTGGGGCGTGCAGTCGACCCTCGTCGAGCACGTGGCCCACACCGACCTGATGTTCATCCAGGTCGACGACTACCTGCTGTCCAACGACCTCGCGAAGGTCGGCGACAAGGTCGTCGTGATCTCGGGATCCCCTCCCGGCATCATCGGCTCCACCAACGACATCCGCATCCACAAGGTGGGCGATGCGGTGCACGGCAAGGCGCCGATCTACCAGACACGCAACTGATCCGCCACCGGATCCCTCGAACGGGCTGCCGCGACCACTAGTGTGATCGCGACAGCCCGTTTCTCGTGGAAAGTGGTACCTCGAATGTTCTTCCAGGACCTGTTCTGGTTCCTTCTGTGGAGCTTCTACTTCGTCGCCTACCTGTACATCGTGATCGTCGTCATCATGGACCTGTTCCGTGACGACAAGCTCAACGGTTGGTTCAAGGCGCTGTGGATCATCGCACTGGTCTTCGTGCCGTTCCTGACCGGGCTGATCTACGTCATCGCGCGCGGCAAGGGCATGGCTCAGCGCGCGCAGGCCTCGCGAGGACGCGTCGTGCCCGAGTCCGACGATTACCGTCCGGCCGCGTCGGCGAGCCCCGCCGACGACATCGCCAAGGCGAAGGCGCTCCTCGACGCCGGCACGATCTCGCAGGGCGAGTTCGACGCGCTCAAGAGCAAAGCGCTGGGCAACCAGTACTTCGGCGCCTGAGACGAAGAGAAGAGTGGATGCCTCGGGTCGAGGCATCCACTCTTCTTCACTCTGCGCGCACCGCGGGGGAGTGCTCAGCTGATCTTGCGACGGTAGATCGACATCGAGATCGCGTAGGCGACGATCAGGATGCCGACGAGCCAGGCCATCGCCACCCAGATGTCACTGCCCACCGGCTCGCCGGCGAACAGGGCGCGGGTCGAGTCGACGATCGAGGTGACCGGCTGGTTCTCGGCGAACCACCGCACGGGTCCGGGCATGCTCTCGGTCGGCACGAACGCCGAACTGACGAACGGCAGGAAGATCAGCGGGTACGAGAACGCGCTCGCACCGTCCACCGTCTTGGCCGAGAGCCCCGCGATCACGGCGAGCCACGTGAGGGCGAGCGTGAACAGCATGAGCAGCCCCGCGACACCGAGCCAGGCTGCGAAACTCGCGCCGGTGCGGAAGCCCATCAGCAGCGCCACGCCGATGACGATGGCCAGCGACACCGCGACGGACACCATGGACGTGAGCACGTGGGCCCACAGCACGCCCGAGCGCGAGATCGGCAGCGACTGGAAGCGCTCGAAGACCCCGCTCTGCATGTCGAGGAAGAGCCGGTACGCCGTATACGCGATGCCCGACGCGATCGTGATCAGCAGGATGCCGGGCAGCATGTAGTCGATGTACGACCCCTTGGCGAGGGTGCCGGTGTCGATCGCCCCGCCGAAGACGTAGACGAACAGCAGCATCAGCGCGATCGGGGTGACCGCGGTGGTGATGATCGTGTCGGGGCTGCGCAGGATGTGGCGCAGCGACCGGCCCGTGAGGACGGCGGTGTCGCCGAAGAAGCGGGCACCGGAGGTTGCCTGGGTGTTCATGATTCCTCCTTCTCGCCGGTGAGGGCGAAGAAGACGTCTTCGAGGCTGGGCTGCTTCTCGACGTACTCGACCTTGGCGGGCGGCAGCAGCCGCTTGAGTTCGTCGAGCGTGCCGTCGACGATGATCGTGCCCTTGTGGAGGATCGCGATGCGGTCGGCGAGCTGCTCGGCCTCGTCGAGGTACTGCGTGGTCAGCAGCACCGTGGTGCCGCTGCGGGCGAGCGTCGTGACGGCATCCCACACTTCCAGGCGAGCCGCCGGGTCCAGGCCCGTGGTCGGCTCGTCGAGGAAGATGACGGGCGGCTCGCCGATGAGGCTCATCGCGATGTCGAGCCGGCGACGCATGCCGCCGGAGTACGTGCCGACCTTGCGTCCGCCGGCCTCGGTGAGCGAGAAGCGGGCGAGCAGGTCGTCCGCGATCGTGCCCGGGTTCTTCAGGTGGCGCAGCTGCGCGATCAGCACGAGGTTCTCGCGGCCCGAGAGCACCTCGTCGACTGCCGCGAACTGACCGGTGAGGCTGATGGTCTCACGCACCTGCTGGGCTTCGGCCGACACGTCGTGCCCGCCGACGGTGGCGGTGCCGGCATCCGCCTTCAGCAGGGTGGACAGGATCCGCACGACGGTGGTCTTGCCGGCGCCGTTGGATCCGAGGAGCGCGAAGATGCTGCCTCGTGCCACCTCGAAGTCCACGCCCTTGAGCACGTGGAGGTCCTTGTAGGACTTCTCCAGGCCCCTCACGCGAATGGCTGTGTCGGTCATCGGGGCTCACCTCGTTCGGTGTCGTCGATCGCCTTGTTCAGGCGGGCGCGTTCCTTGTCGATCCACTGCTTGCCCGAGTAGGCGGCGGTGAACTCCTCCGCGAAGCCCGCCGGGTCGTCCCCGACGATGTCGCGCACCGGGGTGCCGTCGGCGGCCGCGCGCTCCCACAGGTCGGCGAAGTCCGAGAACATCGTGACCATCGTGTCGCCGTCGACGATTCCGCCGGCCACCATGATGTAGCGCTCCAGAGCCTTGGCCGCGGTGCGGTGCGGCTCGGGGAGCGCCTCGAGGCGGGCCTTGGACTGCTTGTACTGCTTCTTCTGCTCGAGCGAGCCGGTGACGACTTCGTACCATTTGGCGGCCATGTCAGACCCCTTCGTTCGTTGTGCTGTCGGTGTGCGTGCTGCGGAGCTGTTCGATGCGGTCTGTGAGGAAGCTCCACGTCCTCCAGAAGTCCGAGAGCTGTTCGCGACCCTGCGCGTTCAGCGAATAGACCTTGCGCGGCGGCCCCTTCTCGGACGGGACCTTCTCGACGTCGACGAGCCCACGCTGCTCGATCCGCACCAGGAGGGCGTAGACGGTGCCCTCGGCGATGTCGGCGAACCCCTGGTCGCGCAGCCACGCGGTGATCTCGTACCCGTAGGCAGGACGCTCGGAGAGGATCGCGAGCACGATCCCTTCGAGCGTGCCCTTGAGCATCTCGGTCTCTTGCTTGCCCATGAGGGGCACCTCCTCTCTCTCGCTACTCTGTCTTGCTGAGTACCACTACAAAGTAACACTGAGTACCAGTACTTAGCAACACCGATTAGCAAGAAATCTTGGGGACAATGCGAACGCAGAAGAGCGGATGCCTCGTGATCGAGGCATCCGCTCTTCGGGGGATGGGAGTGCCGGTGGTGGGAGTCGAACCCACACGCCCTTGCGGGCAACCGAGTTTGAGTCGGTCGCGTCTGCCATTCCGCCACACCGGCCCGCGCGGGCCTCCGCGCGTCCGCGAACGACCATACCGTAGGATTGGCAGGTGACTGAGCAGGAGCAGACCGCCGCTGCGGCGGCGTCCACCCCCCGTCGTGTCGTCGTCGCGGAGGATGAGTCGCTCATCCGACTCGACATCGTCGAGATCCTCCGTGACAACGGATTCGATGTCGTCGGCGAAGCGGGGGACGGTGAGACGGCCGTTGCCCTGGCAACCGAGCTGCGCCCCGACCTCGTGATCATGGACGTGAAGATGCCGCAGCTCGACGGCATCTCCGCCGCCGAGAAGCTCAGCAAGAACCACATCGCGCCGGTCGTGCTGCTCACCGCCTTCAGCCAGAAGGAGCTCGTCGAGCGCGCGAGCGAGGCCGGCGCCCTCGCGTACGTCGTGAAGCCGTTCACCCCGAACGACCTGCTGCCGGCGATCGAGATCGCGCTGGCGCGCTACGAGCAGATCATCACGCTCGAGGCCGAGGTCGCCGACATGGTCGAGCGCTTCGAGACCCGCAAGCTCGTCGACCGCGCGAAGGGCCTCCTGAACGAGAAGATGGGCCTTTCGGAGCCCGAGGCCTTCCGCTGGATCCAGAAGGCGTCGATGGACCGCCGCCTCACTATGCAGGACGTCGCCAAGGCGATCATCGAGCAGCTCGCGCCCAAGAAGGGCTGACCCGTTTCGACAGGCTCAACGACCGGATCGAGAGTGGATGCCGCGGCTCGCGGCATCCACTCTTCTCATGCGCGGGGCAGATCCTTGATGTGGTTCGTGATGCGCACCGTCGAGCAGCGTCGGCCCGCGTCGTCGGTCACGACGATCTCGTGGACGGTGAGGCTGCGGCCGAGATGCAGCGGCGTGCACACACCGGTGACGTAGCCCTCCGTCGCCGAGCGCGTGTGGGTCGCGTTGATGTCGACGCCGACCGCCAGCCGGCCGGGACCGGCGTGGAAGTTCGCGTGCATCGACCCGAGCGACTCGCCCAGCACCACATACGCACCGCCGTGGAAGAGGCCGACGGGCTGGGTGTTGCCCTCGACCGGCATGCGCGCCACGGCGCGATCCGGCGTGAACTCGAGCCACTCGAACCCCATCTTCTCGGCCAGGGCCCCGATGCCGCGGCTCGTGGCCCAGTCGAGCGCATCCTCTTGTGCGGTGGAGTTCTCGGGCATGGCTCACCTTCGGGTGCTCGCGGTGACGGGGGCGATCTGGCTGTCTGCGGCCCTGGCTAGGCTGGCAGGGTGACGGACTCCGCAAAGCCTACCCTCCTGGTCGTCGACGGCCATTCGCTGGCGTACCGAGCGTTCTACGCGCTCCCGGTCGACAACTTCTCGACCAAGGACGGGCAGCACACGAACGGCATCTACGGATTCCTCGCGATGCTGATCAACCTGCTGAAGGCGGAGAAGCCCACCCACCTGGCGATCGCGTTCGACACGTCGCGGCAGTCCTTCCGCACGCGCGAGTACACCGAGTACAAGGCCAACCGGTCCGAGACGCCGAACGAGTTCAAGGGGCAGATCCCGCTGCTGCAGGACTGCCTCGCCGCGATGAGCATCACCGTCATCCAGAAAGAAGACTTCGAGGCAGACGACATCCTCGCGACCCTCGCGACGCAGGGCTCCGAACAGGGCTTCGACGTGCTGGTGTGCTCCGGCGACCGCGACACCATCCAGCTCGTGAACGACGACATCACCCTGCTGTACCCGAACGTGCAGGGGGTGTCGCAGCTCAAGCGGTACGACCGCCAGGCCGTCATCGACCGCTACGGCGTCCCGCCCGAGCAGTACCCCGACATCGCGGCACTCGTCGGCGAGACCAGCGACAACCTGCCCGGCGTCCCGAAGGTGGGCGAGAAGACGGCGGTCAAGTGGCTGAACCAGTTCGGCTCGCTGGACGCGCTGCTCGAGGGCGCGTCGACGATCAAGGGCGTCGTGGGCGGAAACCTCGTCGCGCATACCGAGGACGTGCGTCGCAATCGGCGCCTCAACCGCCTCCTGCGCGACGTCGAGCTGCCGTACGGCCCCGCAGACCTCGAGGTGCAGCCGATGGACGCCCAGGCCGTGCGCGACATCTTCTCGCGCCTCGAGTTCAAGACCCTGATCCCGCGGGTGGCCGAGCTCGCGGGCATCGAGCAGCAGATGGCCGCGGTCAACTCCGCCGCCGCCGAGCTCGCGCCGGTGGCCGCCGAGCTCGGGGCCGCCGACCTCGCCGCCTGGCTCGACAAGGCGAACGGCGAAGTGGGCGTGACCCTCACCGTCGAGCGCGGCCTTCCCTCGCGAATCGGAGTGGCGACGAAGACCACCGCGGCCGAGGCGTCGTGGACGCCCGAGCTGGAGGCATCCGTCGCCGCATGGCTCGCCTCCGACGCCCCCAAAGTGTTCGCCGACGCCAAGCCGCAGGTGAAGGCGCTGCGGCGCGCGGGTCTGAGCCTGGGCGGCCTCGACTTCGATGTCGTGCTGGCCGGCTGGCTGCTGCGCCCGAGCTTCCCCGACAAGACCCTCGCCGACCTCGTCGACCGGTACCTCGACGAGAAGCTGCCCGAGGCGGATCCCTCGCAGCTCGTGCCCGAGACCGAGGGCGCGACACCCGGCCAGCTCTCCTGGTACACGCTGAGGGTCGCTGACGCGGTGCGGGCCGAGCTGCCCGAGAGCGTCGCGACAGTGCTCTCCGACATCGAGCTGCCGACGCTGCACACCCTGGCCGACATGGAGCTGGCGGGCGTCGCGGTGTCGCACGAGATCCTGTCGACCTTCTCCGGCGAGCTCGGCGCGCGCGCCGACGCGCTCGCGCAGGACGCCTACGCGGCGATCGGCCGTGAGGTCAACCTCGGCTCGCCCAAGCAGTTGCAGGAGGTGCTGTTCGACGAGCTGCAGCTGCCCAAGACCCGCAAGACCAAGACGGGGTACTCGACCGATGCCGCCGTGCTGGCGGATCTGCAGGAGTCGAACCCGCACCCGTTCCTGGACCTGCTGCTGCAGCACCGCGAGGCCACGAAGCTGCGGCAGATCATCGAGTCGCTCGACACGTCGATCGGCGACGATGACCGCATCCACACCACGTACGTGCAGACGGGCAGCCAGACCGGGCGCCTGTCGAGCACGGACCCCAACCTGCAGAACATCCCGATCCGCACGGACGAGAGCCGCCGCATCCGCTCCGCCTTCACGGTGGGCGAGGGGTACGAGACGCTGCTGACGGCCGACTACTCGCAGATCGAGATGCGCATCATGGCGCACCTGTCGGAGGATCCCGGCCTCATCGAGGCGTTCAACTCGGGGGAGGACACGCACCGGTTCGTGGGGTCCCGGGTATTCGGCGTCGCACCCGAGGACGTGACGTCCGCCATGCGCACGAAGGTCAAGGCGATGTCGTACGGCCTCGTCTACGGCCTGTCGGCGTTCGGCCTGTCCAAGCAGCTGCGCATCGAGCAGTCCGAGGCCAAGCAGCTCATGATGGAGTACTTCGCCCGGTTCGGGGCGGTGCGCGACTACCTGCGCTCGTCGGTCGAGCAGGCACGCATCGACGGCTACACCGAGACGATCTTCGGCCGACGCCGCCCGTTCCCCGATCTCGCGAGCCCCAACCGCGTGCTGCGCGAGAATGCCGAGCGCGCAGCCCTGAACGCCCCGATCCAGGGCAGCGCCGCCGACATCATGAAGATCGCGCTGTTCCACATCCACGACGACTTCGCCACGTCCGCGCTGCGCTCGCGCGTGCTGCTGCAGATCCACGACGAGCTGGTCGTCGAGATCGCGCCGGGGGAGTGGGATGCCGCCGAGCGCATCGTGCGCGAGCGCATGGGCGACGCCGCGAAACTGTCGGTGCCGCTGGACGTGCAGATCGGCCGTGGCGGCGACTGGAACGAAGCCGGGCACTGAGATCCACGTTTGTCGGGACCACGTCCCATGCCTAGGCTCGAAGCCATGACAGACGAAACCCGCACACCCACGCAGATCGACAAGATCGCTGATGCGTGGGTCGACACACTCGCCGAGCTGGAGCCGACTCTCGCGACCTACATCGGTCGCACCGAGCACAACGGCCGGTTCGGCGACTACAGCCCGGCCGGGCAGGAGCGCCTCACCGAAGAGGGCCGCAAGACCCTGGCCGCGCTGCAGGCAGCCACCCCCGTCGATCTCGTCGACGAAGTGACCAAGGACGACCTCTCGCGCGAGATCCAGCTCGGCCTCGACCTCGACGAGGCGAAGTGGCACCTGCGCGACCTCAACGTGATCGCCTCGCACGCCCAGAACATCCGCTCGGCGTTCGACCTGATGCCCACCGCGACCACCGACGACTGGTCGGTCATCGCGACGCGTCTGGCCGCCGTCCCCGGCGCGATCGAAGGCTATGTGACGACGCTGCGCGAGGGCATCGCACAGGGTGTCATGCCCGCCCGACGCCAGGTCGTCGAGGTCGTGACGCAGATCGCCCGCTACACCGCCGACGGCGGCTTCTTCGCCACGTTCGCGGCCGAGGCCGCTCCCGAGGAGGGGCAGCTTCCGGCATCCCTCGCCCGCGATCTCGCCGACAACGCCAACGCCGCCCGCGTCGCTTACGACGAGCTCGCCTCGTTCCTGTCGGGCGAGCTGACCCCCGCCGCGAGCGAGAAGGACGCCGTCGGCCGCGAGCTGTACGCGCTGCACTCGCGCCGGTTCCTCGGTGCAACGATCGACCTAGACGAGACCTACGAGTGGGGCGTCGAGGAGCTCGCGCGTATGGTCGCCGAGCAGGAGTCGATCGCGAACGAGATCAAGCCGGGTGCCTCGGTCGAAGAGGCCGTGGCATTCCTGGAGCAGGACGCGTCGCGCAAGCTGTACGGCACCGACGCACTGCAGAAGTGGATGCAGCAGACGAGCGACCGCGCGATCGAGGAGCTGGGCAAGACCCACTTCGACATCGCCGAGCCGATCCGCAAGCTGGAGTGCATGATCGCGCCGACCAAGGAAGGCGGCATCTACTACACCGGTCCCACGGACGACTTCTCGCGCCCGGGCCGCATGTGGTGGTCGGTGCCCGAGGGCGTCGAGGACTTCGACACGTGGCGCGAGCTGACCACCGTGTATCACGAGGGCGTTCCCGGCCACCACCTGCAGATCGCGCAGGCCGTGTACAACCGTGCCCAGCTGAACACCTACCGGCGCCTGCTGGGCGGCACGTCCGGCCACGCCGAGGGCTGGGCGCTGTACGCCGAGCGTCTCATGGAGCAGCTCGGGTACCTGGCCGACCCGGCCGACCGCCTCGGCATGCTCGACGGCCAGCGCATGCGCGCGGCCCGGGTCGTGCTCGACATCGGGGTGCACCTGGAGAAGCCGCGCCTGGACGGCCAGGGCACGTGGGATGCCGACTACGCACTCGCGTTCATGCTGCGAAACGTCAACATGCCCGACGAGTTCGTGAAGTTCGAGGTCAACCGCTACCTCGGCTGGCCGGGCCAGGCGCCGTCGTACAAGGTCGGCCAGCGCATCTGGGAGCAGCTGCGCGACGACGTCGCCGAGCGCGAGGGCGAGGCCTTCTCGGTCAAGCAGTTCCACAAGCGCGCGCTCGACATCGGCGGTGTCGGCCTCGACACGCTGCGCTTCGCGCTGTCGCGCTGACGCCCTTCGACAGGCTCAGTGACCGGACCGGTTCGCTCAGCGACCGGGTTCGGTCGCTGAGCCTGTCGATGCGTTGCGCAGCAGCGCCACGACCTCCCCGTCGCTCGTCTGGGCGAAGTCGTCGTAGTACTGGCCGACGGCCCAGAAGTCCTGCTCGGGGTGCGCGCACACGTATTCGTCGGCGGCGTCCGGGGGCGGGTGCCAGTCCGCCGGGGCGACGGGGACGGCGAGCACGAGCCGCTCCGGATGCCGCGCCCGCACCGCGCGGCAGGCCGCGATCGCGGTGGAGCCTGTCGCGACCCCGTCATCGATCACGATGGCGGTGCGGGTGCGCAGATCGTCCGCGCCCACGCCATACGCGCCTGTGCGGCGTGCGAGCTCTTCGCGCTCCGCCGTCTCGACGCGTTCCAGGTCGTGCGCTGACATGCCCGCCCAGCGCACCGCGCGGGGCGTGACGATCCGCACACCGTCGGCGATCGCCCCCACCGCGAACTCCTCCTGGCCGGCCGCGCCGAGCTTGCGCACGACCACCCCGTCCAACGGCAGGCCGAGTGCCGACGCGACCGCCGCGGCGACCACGACACCGCCACGCGGGATGCCCAGCACGACGGCATCCGTCCCGCGCCACGGTGCGAGAGCCTCAGCGAGCGCCTCACCGGCCGCCCGCCGGTCGGCGAACAGTGCCATACGCCTCACGGTACGCCCGCCCGCCGCAGCGGGCGACGGGGACGGCCGCCGGCGCCCTGGACGCGCCGTAGGCTGGGGGACGTGGCATCCGTTCGATACGTCGCGATCGGCGACTCCTTCACCGAGGGCGTGGGCGACGAGCTCCCCGACGGACAGGTGCGCGGCTGGGCCGACCTCGTCGCCCAGGGATGGGCCGATGCCGGCGGCCAGCCGATCGAGTACGCCAACCTCGCCATCCGCGGCAAGCTGGTGTGGCCGATCGTCGAACAGCAGCTGGAACCCGCCCTCTCGCTGAAGCCCACGCACCTGTCGTTCAACGGCGGCGGCAACGACATGCTGCGGCCTCGGACGAGTGTGAGCGGCGTGGTCGACGCGTTCGAGACGGTGCTGCGGCGCTGTGACGAAGAGGGCGTTCAGCTCATCGTGCTGTCGGGTGCGAACCCGACCGGGCAGCTGCCGATGCGCCGCCTCATCCAGCGCCGCGGCGACCTCCTGTCGCATGCGGTCGAAGCGCACCTTGCTCCGCGACCCGATGTCGTCCGGGCGTACAACTGGTTCGACGCCGAGCTGGCGACGCCGCCGTTCTGGTCGGAGGACCGTCTGCACATGAACTCACGTGGACATCACCGGGTGGCGGCTCGCGTGCTCGACGCGCTGGGCCTCGATCCGCAGCCGACATGGTGGTCGCTGCCTCCGCTGCCGCCGACCGGCGCGCGCGGAGCCGCCTACTACCGCGAGCACGTGGGTCCGTGGGTGCGTCGGCGGCTCACCGGCACCTCATCGGGCGACGGCCGCGAGCCGAAGTTCGGGGGAGGGTGGAGCTCGGTCGCGCCGTCAGTCTGACGCGGCAGGCCGCGCGCTCTCGGCGACGCCGGTGACGCGGTACGTCAGCTCGGCGAAGGCTCCGGCCTGGCGCACCGCGGTCAACTCGAGGCGGTCGGCCCCGAGCGCGCGGGGGAGGAGCGGCTTTCCGGACGGGAGCGTCGCGGGTGCGATCGACACGCGGATCTCGTCGAGCAGGCCGGCGTCCGCGAACTGGCCGGCGAGGTCGCCGCCGCCCACGACCCACACGTCCCGGTCGCCGGCGGCGTCGCGGATCTGCGGCCATGCCTCGCTCACGTCGCCCGACGCGAAGCGGATGTCGGCGCCCGGCACGACAGGCTGCTCGCGACTGGTGAACACCCAGGTCGGGCGGTCGCCGTAGTAGCCGGGCCACTTCTCGGGGTGCGCCACGAGATCCTCGTGCTCGAGGACCCAACGGTACGTGGAAGAGCCCTGGACGAGCGCGCCGATGCCGGCCAGGAACGCCTGGAAGTCGGCGTCGCCTCCCTCTCCGCCCGGAACGGCGAACAGCCATTCCAGCGAATCGTCATCGTCGGCGATCAAGCCGTTGAGCGTGGTGGCGGTGTAGAAGATCACGCGAGCCATGCCGTCACCGTACCGCGGACCGCCGACACGCGGCCTGGAGCCGCTGGAGGCCTGAGGCCCGCTGCACCCGCACATCCACGCCCGCCGACTCCAGCTCTCCGACGAGCGCGCGGGCGAGCGTGTCGTCGCCGACGCGGCCGATGAAGCGGGCCGGATGCCGCGACCCGGCCGCCACCGCCGCGTTCGCTGCGCTGCCGCCCCGGGTGAGGCGGATCTCGGCCGGGTTGTCGGTGCCGCGCTCCAAGGTGGCGCCGCCGAGCACGATCAGGTCGGCGACGAGGTCGCCGATGACGACCAGCATCACTCGGCGTCCGCGAGTGCGACGGCGATGCGGGCACCGAGGTCGACGTTGCCGCGGTACACCTCGACGTTGACGTCCAGGCTGCGACCGCCGGTCTCGCGCTGGAAGAAGTCGAGCAGGAACGGCGTCGTGTCGTGTCCGGTGACGCTGTGCGCCTCCGCCGCTGTCAGCGCCCGCCGCAGCACGCGGTCGTGCTCGGCCGGGTCCAGCTGGAGCTCGGCGGCGAGCGGGTTGGCGACGAGCAGCGTCGAGGCGATGCCCAGCCCGTCGCGCGTGCGGGCGATCGCGGCGATCTCGGCGGGGCAGTCGACCGAGTACTCGATGTCGTGCCCCGAGTCGGCGACGTAGAACCCGGGGTAGTCGGTGGTGCGGTAGCCGACGACCGCGAGGCCGAGGGTCTCGAGGCGCTCCAGTGTCAGCGGGATGTCGAGGATCGACTTGACGCCGGCGCTCACCACCACGAGCGGGAGCCCTGCGAGCGCGGGCAGGTCGGCGGATTCGTCGAACGTCTGCGGGGCGCCGCGGTGCACCCCGCCGAGGCCGCCGGTCGAGAACACCCGCACACCCGCGCGGGTCGCCAGGTACGCCGTGGCCGCCACGGTCGTACCCGCGCTCAGTCCTTTGACCGCGGCGACGGCCACGTCGCGGACGCTTGCCTTGACGACGCCGTCCGCCGTGCCCAGCCGCTCGATCTCGTCGGGTGACAGGCCCACGGTCGGCCGGCCGTCGATGAGGCCGATCGTGGCCGGCACGACGCCCAGCGCACGGACCCTCGCCTCTGCCTCCAGCGCGACATCGATGTTGCGCGGCCGCGGCAGCCCGTGCGTGAAGATCGTGGATTCCAGCGCCAGAACAGGTACGCCGTCCGCGACAGCCGCCCGCACCTCCGGCGCGACGACGAGAGGTTCGGTCATGCTCTGCATCCTCCCCGGGATCAGCCCCGCGGTCGACGCGGCGCGCGCGGCGGATCCATCCCCAACCGGATGCGGGTGCGCTTGCGTTCGACGACGATGAACGTGGCGCCGAGCGCCCACAGCGGCACCTGGGTGAGGAACGCGATGCGGAACGCGTCGAGGCTGTACGTGGCCGGCGTACCGGCACCCTGCAGGTCGAGCGCGAGACCGATGAGGAGGATCGCGATGAGCGCCGCGAGGAATCCGCCGGCGTTCGTGACGCCCGTCGCGGTGCTGAGCCGGTGCGACGGGTTGTGGGTACGGGCGTGGTCGAAGGCGATCATGGACGCCGGGCCGCCCGTGGCCAGTGCCACCGCGAGCGCGAGCAGCAGCCACAGCGGAGCGGGTCCGGGGTAGGCGACGACGGCGAGCCAGGCGACCGCCTGCACGGCGATGGTGGGCAGCACGAGTGCGCGCGAGCGCAGGTGCGGGATCCGGCGCGACAGCTCGCCCATGATCGGCCCGAGCGCCATGCCCACCACGACGTACAGGGACATGATCGAGGCGGCCTCGGCGGTGGTGCGCCCTTCGCCGGCGGTGAGGAACGGCATGCCCCACAGCAGCACGAACGCCGTTCCGGCGAACGGGGTCGTGAAGTGCGACCAGAACGCCAGCCGGGTGCCGGGATGCGCCCACGCGGCGCGGATGCCGACCCCGGTGTCGACGGCCGAGGTCACGACGCGGATCGCGCCGGTGTCGGTGTCGACCGAGACGTCCTCGTCGCGGTCGGGCGGATGGTTGCGGATCAGCAGGAACACCAGCACGGCGAACAGCACGCCGAGGCCGGCGATGCTGCCGAACGTGATGGTCCAGCTGGTCGCGTGCAGCAGCGCAGCGAGCGGGATCAGGGCGACGAGCTGTCCGCTCTGCCCGGCGATGCCGGTGAGCTGCACCATGATGGGGCTGCGCTGCGCCGGGAACCAGGTCGCGATGAGGCGCAGCACGCCCGGGAAGATCGCCGCGTCTCCCGCTCCCAGCAGCATGCGCGCGAGGATCGCCACCCCGACGCTGGGCGAGACGGCCATCGTGAGCTGCCCGACCGCCATGAGCAGCATCCCGATCGTCATGATCGGCCGCGCGCCGTAGCGGTCCAGCAGCACGCCGATCGGGATCTGCATGCCGCCGTATACGGCGAGCTGCACGACGGCGAACATCGACAGCGTCGCGGCGTCCGCGTCGAACCGGGCGGCGGCATCCACGCCGACCGCGCTGAGCGACGACCGGTTGGTGATCGCCAGCACGTAGGCCGCGACGCCGACCGACCAAATCACCCAGGCGCGCAGCCCCGGCCCCGTCGGAGTGGGGCGAGACAGACTGTGCACCCTTAAAGCGTAGTCACCGGCACGACGGCGGCCGGCGGCATCCACTCAGCCGGTGAATGGAGTCCGGACGGCCTCGACGCCCGCCAGCTCGACCGGCGCGCCGAGCAGGGCCGCGTGGGCGCCACGCAGCGACTCCCAGCGCTCGCGCGTCATGCGATACCGGTTGTGCAGCACGGCTGTTCCCTCGCGCGCGGCCATGAATGCGCCGTCGTGCTCGTACCCGACGCGGCGCGACACCGCATTGGACGCGGCGTTGTCGGCGAATGCGCCGGACGTCGCCTCGACCGCGCCGAAACCCTCGAAGGCAAGATGCAGCACGAGCGCCCGCATGCGGGTGCCGATACCGCGCCCCTGATGCTCCCGTCCGAGCCACGAGCCGCTGTTGACCGTCCGCAGCACGGTCCAGTCCTTGGCCGTCAGGCCCTGGATGCCCACCGGCACCCCCTCGTGCAGCACCGCGAGCTCGATCACGAACGCGTGCGGCGACACGTTCCCGCGCAGACTCCACTGGTAGGTCAGCACGCTGCGGGCCACCTCGTCGGGGGTCCCGCGCGTCCACGGGTGTTCGAACGGCATCGCGTCGGGAGAGTGGATGCCGCGGCCCGCGAGTTCCGCCAGCTCGACGAGCACCTCGTCGTCGATCCAGCGCAGTTCGAGGTCGCCGGCGCGGGCGCGCAGGGCTGACGCGGGCCAGAGCCGGGCGAGGACATCGGAGTGCAGCATCCCGGAAGTCTGCCAGAAGACTAGAGTGGGCGTGCGCCCATTCGGAATGGGCGCACGCCCACGACGAAAGCGGAGCCTCATGCCCACCGGTCGCGCCCTCGAGGACCCTCGCACCACACTGCTGGACGCCGGGCGCCGACTGCTGGCATCCGAGGGGCCGACCGCGCTGACCAGTCGCTCGGTCGCCGTGGCCTCGGGTGTGGCCAAGGGCGTGCTCCACCGCCACTTCGAGGACGTCGACGCCTACCTCGCCGCACTCGTGACGCAGGACGCGGCACGCATCCAGGCGATCGAACCCCGGGTCGCCGGCTCGGCGCCTGCCGCAGTGACGGACGTGATCGAGCAGGTCTTCACTCCCACCACCGTCGGGCTGGTCGCGCTCGTCATCAGCCGCGACGGCGTGCGTCGGCGCGCACGCCCGGTCGGGGCCTTCGGCATCCCGCTGCTGATGGATGCGACCGCCGCCGTGGTCGACGTGCTCGCCGCCGGCCGCGACGTCGGCTGGATCCGCGCGGATGCCGACGTCGCAGCACTCGCGCTCGCCCTGGTCGGCAGCGCCCATCTGCTGTACGCAGGGGATCGTGGGGCGTTCCCCGATCACACCGCGGTTCACGAGGTCGTGACCTCGATCCTCGCCGGATCGCTCTGACCGCGTCTCTGCCAGACTGCTCGGGTGAGCGCCGCAGCCGTCCTGGAGACCATCGTCCGCGACATCGACGCCGCTGGGCTGAGCGCGTACGGCGTCCATGTCCGTGTCGGAGAGGATGAGGCGCAGCACCGCTGGCGCAGCGATGATCGCGTCAACATCTACTCCGCTTCCAAGGGCGTGTGCGCCCTGGCCGTCGGGATCGCCGTGGACGACGGCATCCTCTCGCTCGACTCCACCGTCGGCGAACTTGTGCCGGCGTTCGAGCTCGGCGACGGCGTCGATCGCGTGACGGTGCGCCACCTGCTGACCATGACGAGCGGCATCGACTTCGCGTGGTTCGGCGACCAGCCGGTACCCTGGGCCGATCTCGCGCAGGAGATGCTGCGCCGCCCCTCGGTGGGAGCCGGCGAGACGTTCCAGTACAGCGACGCGAGCACGTACACCGCGATGCGGCTGCTCGGCGCGGTCGTGGGCGACGTGCGGGACTGGCTCATGCCGCGGCTGTTCGACCCCCTCGGCATCCACAATCCGCAGTGGCACCGCTGCCCGCGGGGGTGGATCGTCGGCGGCAGCGGTCTGGAGCTGCGCACCGAGGAGCTCGCTCGCATCGGCCGCGTGCTGCGCGATCGCGGGCGCTGGGACTCCACGCAGCTCGTCAGCGCGGACTACGTCGACCGAATGCACGCGGACTGGGTCACGACCACGTACGGCGGCTCATCGTCGCGTTACGGGCTCGCCGTCTGGCAGGGCCCCGGGGCGTGCTGGCGCCTGGACGGCAAGTACGGCCAGTACGTCGTGATCGACGACGCGGCCACCTCCGTCGTCACGATCACAGCCCACGAGGAATCACAGGACCACCTGCTGGCATCGATCGCCGCCGCGGCGATCACTGGCTGAGGAGACCGGATCCCTCGCCCCGGCGCCCCGCTGACGTGGCGCCGCCCCTTCGAGCGGGCGCCTATCGCTCGACGTACGCCGCGATGCCGTCGAGGATGCGTGCGAGCCCGAACTCGAACCCGTCGAGCGGCGGCTCGTCGGCGAGGAACATCGGCTCCTGCATGACGTCGGCGACGGCGTTCAGGCGGCGAGCGCGCAGCTGCGCGTCAAGGAACTCGCGCACAGCTCCCATCGCCCGCTGCTGATCCGGATTCGCGCGGCGCAGAGCGGCCGGCGTCGGGGCGTCGCGACGCAGATCCGCGCCGTAGCGCGCGTGGCTGTCCAGCAGGTAGGCGCAGTTCAGCATCTGCTGGGCCGCCATTCCGGTCGGCACGAGCGCGCCGATCAGCACCTCCAGCCACGCGGCATTGTGCGGCGTGAGCGGAACCGTGCGGGGGACATCGAGCAGCCACGGTCGAGCCACGAACTGCTCGAACAGCCGTCGCGCCCACACCGTTGCCGCCTCGCGCCAGTCGCCCGCGGGCAGCGCGGGCGGGTCACCCCAGGCGCGGTCGGCCACGAGCACGATGAGTTCGTCCTTCGAGCGCACGTAGCGGTAGAGCGCGTTCGTGCTCACGCCGATCCGCGCCGCCACCCGGGGGAGGGATGCCGCACCGATGCCCTCCTCGTCCGCCAAGGCTGTCGCGGCGTCGATGACCTCGTCGACGGAGTGCCCCGGTTTGGGTCCGCGACGCCCCTCCGGAAGCGCGACACCCCATGCGGCGGCCAGACCGGGAGGCAGGGCGTCGAGGTCGGCTTCGGCGCCCTGCGGGCGATCTGCGGCGGCGGGCGTCATACGCGGCATCCTCTCGACGTCGTCGCAACAAATAGTAGACGGCTTACACAGTTAAGGCTACTGTGCATGGCATGAACACTTCATTGCATACACAGTTGTCTCTTCCGAGGACCGCCCAACGGTGGATCGGGGGAGCGGCCATCGTCGGCGGGGTCTTCGCGATCGCGGAGCTCCCGTTGTACTTCGTGGTTCCGGCGTGCAACACGTGCAGCGTCGACACCGGGTCACTCATGCCGGACGCTCTGATCCTGACGCGCACCCTCTTCAACTTCCTGGCGCTGACGGCGTTCCTCGTCTTCATGAGCGGGGTGCGATTCCTCATCGGGCGCGCCGACGAGCGGTTCGCGTGGTTCGGCGCCGTCGCGGGCACCGCCGGCGTCGCCTGGACGGTCGTCGACATGGTCGCGAAGGGGCTCGAGGGAAGCAGCACGATCCAGACGGCTGAGCTGATCGACCCGACCCGCACGGTGCCGACGTATCTGCTCTACGGCTCGATCTCGCACCTGCTGCTTGCCGTGTTCGGCGTGGCATTCGGGTACGCGGTGCTGCGCACGCGCGCTCTCGCGCCGTGGGTCGGCTGGTCCGCGTTCGGCATCGCGGTCCTTCACCTCGCGGGAGTGCCATCGATGTTCTTCGGCTACAACTCTTCGGAGTTCTACGCGTCGAACGGGTGGGGAGCAGTCGCCATGTTCAACGGCATCGCCGCGATCTGGCTCGCGGTGGTGGGCATCGCCGTCTTGCGGAGCAAGACGCCCCAGGCCGCGTGACAGGTTCGTGCGGCGATCCCGGTCGACACCTCGGCCGGGATCGTCGCACCGGCCCGCGATCAGCCCACGGGATGCTCTCCCTGGGGTCCGGGCGACACGTGCAGCACTTCATAGACAGCCCCGTCGCGGTCGGTGTGCGCGGCAGGGGGAGCCGCGCTCAGTTCTGCGAGCAGGAGCGTCCACGTCGTCACGTCGACGGCAGCGACGCGGCGCACCGTCTTCGGGCCCACCGCCTCCAGGAAGCCCCTCGTGAGATCGTCGATCACGTTCACCGGGGCGACGCCCGCGGGCAGCGGCTCGGTCGAGATCGTCATCGAGCGGGCCTCATCGAGACGAGCGGGCCCCTCGGCGACGTCGACGATGGTCCAGTCCTGGATCGGGCGACGACCGAAGTCCCGCACGATCGCCGAGTACCCGGGCTCGCCCCAGCAGAACGAGCGCATGCCGTCGATGTCGGCCCAGACGTAGAACGGCGCGTACTCGTTGACGGGCGCGCCGTTCGCCTTCTCGCGGATGAGGTAGGCCTTGAACGCGAGGCCGGCGAACCCATCGAGCACATGCCCGGTCCGGCTCACGCGATCGCGGATGATCTGCATGTCGTAATCGGCGGGCAGCGGGACGGCATACTGCATCGCGTACATCAGCGGGTCTCCCTCCCGGCGACAGCCCGCTGCAGAAGGTCCACGGCCCCGTCGATCGCGGCGTCGAACGGATCGGTGTCAGCCTGAGCGCGGGCGAGCACGTAGCCGCCCTGCACCACTGCGGCCATGGTGGATGCCAGCGGCACAGGCCGCACGTCGGCGGCCAGCTCACCGGCATCCACCCCTTCCTGGATCACGGCGGCGAGTGCGTCCACCAGCCACCCCAGCGTGCTGGTGACGGGTTCGAGGAGCGAGGGGGACGCGATCACATCGGGATCGAACGTCATACGCCCCATGCGGCAGCCGCGCAGGCTGTCGCGCTGCCGGCGCAGGTAGCCCTCCAGTCGCTCCACGGCGGTGCCTGGGCCCGTCAGCAGCTGCTCGGCATCCGTCCTCATGCCCTGCGCACTCTGCTTGAGCGCCGCGACGGCGAGCTCCTCCTTGCCGCGGAAGTGGTGGTACATGCTGCCTTGTCCGGCATCGGCCGCGGCGAGGATGTCTTTCGGGCTCGTGGCGGCGTACCCGCGAGCCCAGAGCAGCTCCTGCGTCGCCGCGATCAGTCGGTCACGTGTCTCCATGACCACAGCATACATACCAGTAGGTACAGCGCACGGTCCACCTGGCGTCAACTCCTCGAGGCTTCGTCCGCCGCAGAGGCAGGCGCCGTCGCTGTACACGCACGTGCGCAATAAGGCCGACCTGATGGACGCGGTGGCGGACCGGATCATGGATGAGGTACTCGACGATCTCGCCGCGCCGGAAGCGACGGCAGACTGGCGAGAGTGGATGCTGCAGGCAGCGCGTCGGCTTCGCACGGTGCTGCTGCGGCACTTCGACGGCGCCCGAATCGTGGCCGGGGGGCGCGGCCATCCTCGAGTACTTCACGGTCGGCCGCACCGTCGACGAGCTGTTCGACGACGAGATCCGCCTGATTCTGCGCGGCTGAGGCCCGTAGTCGGGTGCCACACGGCCGTGGCCTCACAGAGTCGAAGCGACCCACCGGGCTTCGTCCGCGATGAGGTCGGTGCCTCGTCCCACAGGCCGGTAGCCGAGTCGCTCGGACGCCGACGTATCGAGCACGATCGGATTCGGCGCCGCCCAGGGGTGCGCGCCGCGCAGGTCGTCGCCTTCGAGGAGTTCGATTCGACCGTGCCAGTCGAGCGCATCGCCTATCGACTGCACGATCTCACCCGCGGACGGAGCATCCGGATCCGCGCTGTTCAGCACGCGCGCCGCGGGCGACCCGGCAACCGTCTCAATGAGTGCCGCGGCGTTGCGCGAGGCAGTGAGGTGATCGATGGATGCCCCGAGCCGGGCCAGCGGGATCACGTTCGCGCCGCTCAGCATCTGCTCGACGAACACCCGCGTCCGCGCGTTGCGTGCCCACCGGCCGTGCACCTTCGACGGCCGGATCACGGTCACCGGCAGTCCGCTGTCCAGGAGCACCCGTTCGACGGCGACCTTCGAAGATGCGTACCCCTCGCGGGTGTAGGGGTCCACGCCCTCACCCGCAGGGGCGAGGGTGGGATTCGCCTCGGTGAGGGGGACGGGGAATCGAGGAGCCTCGTCGCCGTTGATGTGGCGTCCCTCCGCATCGACGTAGACGGCGCGTGACGAGATCACGACGGGGGAGCGGACCGACCCGAGCACCGGGAGGAGGGCTCGAGCGTGCGCGGCACGATAGGCCAGCAGATCCACCAGGAGGTCCGCGCCCGTCCCGACGAGTCGCTCGATCTCGTAGGTGTCGCCGCGCTCGATGCGATGGAACCGCACGCCCGCATCGACCAATTCCGTGGGCATGAACTCGGGGGAGCGCCCTGTCACGTCGACGGACCATCCGGCGGAGGCCAGTCGCATAGCCGTCGCGCCACCGATGGCACCTGTCCCGCCGAGAATCACCGCTCGCATCCGTCCAGCCTGGCATGCTGCCTGCTCCGTGACCCACCGGCGGATATGCTCCCCGTGTGCCACACCGTGCCGAGGCGTGTCGTGAACGCGCGACCAGTTCTCCGCATCGGCATGGTCGCCGTCGTCGTGGCCATGTCGTGCGCGGGGTGTTCGACACCCGTCGCTCCCGCGCCGGCTGCGGTCGGCGAGAACTATCCCGGCACGTGCATGCCGCCTGAGTTGTCGTGGCCCACCGACTTCCTCGAGTCTCTGCCCGGCGAATCGTCTGCTGTGAGCAGTCCGTGATCACGGTCGACTGACGCCCGATTCGCCGGGAGCTCGGTTGTGGTTCCTTCAGAAGGGCGCAGCATCGGCAGGCTCGGTCTGCTGGTCGAGGAGCGCGCGGACGCGATCGCGCATGCCTGTGAAGGGATTCCGGGTGTGGTGTCCGCTCGGGAACTGGACCTCCACGCTGCCGTCGTCTCGTCGGCGATGTCGCAGGAGAGTGGTGTCTTTCAGGGCGTGGTCTGGGTCGCACAGCGGGTCGAGGTTGGCGATGTCGGTTTCGCCGCGACCGGGTCCGTGGTAAGCGCAGTGGTGGTCGATGTCGGCGTCGATCGCGAGTCGGTCGCAGCCGTCGCGGGCACAAGTGCCGTGCATGAGAGTGAGCCATTCTCGTTGTGCGCGAGTGGCTGTGCGGGCACGGCGGTCCATGTCGAGGATCGCCCCGGTGACGGGGTCGGTGATCACCCTCGTGAACGCGCCCGCGTCCAGCAGGAGCTGTCGCGCGGTGGCATCGTCGATCGCCCCGACGCCAGGGACGAGACAGTGGCTGTTCAGATCCTCGCCCGCCACGGAAGCGCCCGTCATCGGGATGCGCACGGTGGCTTGGGCTTCGGGCGTGAGCCGGTCCAGTGGAACGGTGACCAGCACCTTCACCTTCGCCATCGCGGTGTCGCCGCCGGACAGCAGATCGGCGAACAGATCTGCCCGGATCTGCGCGTGCGTACGACCGTCACGCTCGGCGGTGGTCATCTGCTTGGCGGTGGCGGAGAGTCCCCGATCGATCGCATGAGCCCGTTCGGTGGTGACCATGCTGTACACCCATGACATACCGTCAGCGACGTCCTCGACGTATACGGTGCGGCGGGAGAACGCGTCCGCATGCCGCTGGGTGCGCGTGCGGGCGGTGAGCCTGTCCGCGACCAGCCGCGCCTGCCGGCGCGTTCCCGCGACTGTCGTAGTTGTCGCCACGTCTCGCATCAGCTCGTCGAACCCGGCCACTGCGTCCGGGCGATCCGCGAAGGCGGGCAACTGCGCCACCACCGCCGCGACGTGTGCGATCGAGATGAGCCCGTCTTTCGCTGCGGTCCACACCCGAGGCAATTGGTCTCGTGCCTGCTGTGCGATCGCGGCCGCCTTGCGCACTTCGCCTTCGGTGAGCCGCAACCGCGAGGACGCCTCCAGCACCGCACACCGCTCTGCCAACACCGCGTCCCCACCCAACGGTGGAACCCCGCCCGCGATGCGGGGATCGAAATCCGTGTTCACATACAGTTCGGGGTGCGTCTGGGCGAACTCCAACAAGTCGGCGAGGTGCTCACTCTGCCGTGCCGCACGCCGATTTGCCTCGAACTGCTCCGCCTCAGCATCCCAGAACAACTCCCGCAGCGCGAACGCGTGATCCACGGATTCGGCGGTAGGGGAGAGGACGGCTTCCATTTCTCTAGTTTAGAACATTCTTTCGATCGAAGTCCAGAGATCCGGCGGGAGATTCTCACCGCTGCTTGAGTGTTCGACGATGAGTCACGAGGCACGTCGGGGACCATACGGGTCAGGACAGTTCGCACCCCAACGAACTCCTGGCCGCGGTGACATCCGAGCAGGAACTGTTCGTCCATTCGAGTTCTCCACTGTCGCCCTGCGGCGCCCGTGGTGCCGAGCCGTATGGCGGGGCGCTTCGCATCGACGCATGCGTCCACGTCAGCGCCAGCCGCTGTTCGCAGGGCAGACTCGACTGTCGCTCAAACCGGATGCGCGAACAAGACCGGCTTGCCGGTGGCGTGGGCTGTTCATGGACACGAGCGCCGATCACTCGACGAGCAGCACTCGGCGAGCAGCGAGTGAGGTGGTCGCTGCTCATCACGCCTTGAGTCTGATTCGTCGACGTCGATCACGGCACGGTCGGCACGATCACTGACGGTGGCGAACCCGCGCCCGCCCCGACCCACTGGATTCTCCGCGTACGTGATCTCGATCCTGAATGGAACCCTCGCTGGCGGTCGCTCCGGATTCGAGACTGACTGGGTTTCAGGGGAGCGGACCGACGATACCCGGTTCTGACGTGATTGCGAATCTCGTAAGTAGCGCACCCTCAACCTGACATAATGTGCATTATCGGCTATAGCCCACACAACCCGGCAGCCTCTCCCGAACCCCTTCCGGCGCCGATCACGCCAGAAGGGGCCGACGCCGGCATCCATCCCACAGCGCCTCACAGAGCGACAGCGGCGAACTGCACGACCTCGTCGCGGATTGCGCCGTCGTGCAAGCCGCTGCAAAACCCGACGCAAGTTCACGCAAATGCGTGACTCGTCAGACCAACCACACACCGTCCCGCATCAGCACGCGCCCCACGAGCTCGTTCGACTCACGCCACGCCTGGATGCGCGTCGGTCTCAGCACGAGGAACACGTAGCCGTCCAGGCCGCGGGGATCCCAGTCGGCCTGGGCCGCGTACGCCTCACCGAGCCCTGGATCGTCGTCGACGCCGCACGAGCGCTCCAGCACGACGTCCAGCAGCGCGACGTCGCGCGTCGGTCCGACGCCGAGGCGTGCAACACCCGACCCGGCGAGATTGCGGGCTGTGAGGGATGCCGCCTCCAGTGCGATCGCCGCGCGGTCGTCGATCCACGCCACCGACAGCGGCACCAGATGCGGCCCGCCCTCGGGAGATGCCGTCGCGACCCACGCGTCGGCCGCACCCGCGGTCAGCGCCCGGATGAGATCGGCCTTGCGGGTGGAACGATCGCGTGGCTCCGGCATCCGACTCCCCTGTCTGTTTCAGCGAGTCAGTCTGTCAGACGGCGCCACACGATTCACGCCCAGGGAACGGTTTCTCTAGGCTCGAGGCATGCTGGAATCGCTCACCGGGTTCGTCGTGGTGGGCGTGGCGATCCTGGTCGGCTGGATCCTCGGCCGCATCGACCTGCTCGGCGAGCATGCGCGACCCGTGTTGGCACGGCTGACGTTCTTCGTGCTGTCGCCCTTCCTGCTGTTCACCGTGCTGTCGCAGGCGGACGTGCACACGCTCTTCTCGTCACTGCTGCCGGTGTCGGCGATCGCCGCCGTCGCGGTGATCCTCGCCTATGCGCTGATCGCCCGCTTCGTGTTCCGCCGCTCGGTCGGCGAGACCGTCATCGGCGCGCTCAGCGCCGGGCAGGTCAACTCGAACAACATCGGCATCCCGCTGTCGCTGTATCTGCTGGGAAGCGCGGCGTACCCGGCGCCGGTGATCCTCATGCAGCTGCTGCTGTTCACGCCGATCACGATGGCGATCCTGGATGCCGTCACCACCGCCCGCACGTCGCTCTGGCGCTCCGTGACGCGCGTCGTGATGAACCCGATCGTGCTCGGATCGGTGCTGGGGACGCTCGTCTCGGTGCTCGGGATCGAACTGCCGCCCGTCGTGCTGCAGCCCGCGATCCTCATCGCGAATGCGTGCGTTCCGGTGCTCCTCATCGCCTACGGCATCTCGCTGCACGGTCAGCGCGTGCTGGGCGCGTCGGGGCGCCGGCGCGACATCGTGCTGGCGACGGTGTTGAAGCTCATCGCGATGCCGATCATCGCGTGGGCGGTGGCCGAGTTCGTGTTCGGTCTGAGCGCGCACGACGTGCTCGTGGTCACGGTGCTCGCCGCGCTGCCGACGGCGCAGAACGTGTTCAACTACTCCCAGCGCTACGACATCGGCGAGACGATCTCGCGCGACACGGTGTTCCTCACGACCATCGGCTGCGTGCCCGTGCTGATCCTCATCACGCTGCTGCTGGGGTGAGTGCGAGCGGGCTCATTCCCGCACGATCTCGTGCAGCACACCCATCATCAGCCGCGTGCCGTGGTCCTCGCGCAGCACCGTGAACAGCGTGTGCGTGCACGAGCGACAGCGGACGATCGCGGCCGCCTCGTCGAGCTCGACGATCGTCTCGGCGAACGGCGCCGCCGCTCCGCAGCCGCCGCACACCCCCACGAGCGCCGTGACGTCCGTGCCGAACACGTCCCACAGCATCCCGGCGGCCGCATTGCCGTCCACCGTGCTCGTCGCGTTCTCTGCTCGCATCATGCGCCTCCGAACCGTTCGGTCTTGATGCGCTCGGGCGCGTGCCCGAGCTCGACCAGCGCGTCCGACACGTGCTCGACGAATCCCGTCGGACCACACACGTACACGACCGGCCGCCGCTCCGGTGCCCACACCGCGTCGCGCAGCACGTCTGCGTCGATCCGCCCGACGCCGCCCTGCCAACCCACGGGTGCGACGCGGGTGTAGCGCCACGTCACCGCCACTCCCCCGTCGCCGACCCCTCGATCCAGCTCATCACGATATATCGCGTCTTCCCGGGTGCGCACGGAGTAGAGGAGACGGACGGATGCCGCGGCCCCGGCATCCCTCGCGGCCCTCGCGATCGCCACCAGGGGGACGATCCCCGACCCGCCCGCGATGAGCTGCACCGGCTCCGCTCCCCCGGTCCGCCACACGAAGTAGCCGCCGAGCGGGCCCTTGACCTCCAGCTCGTCACCCGGGAGCACATCGCGCACCAGGTAGGGCGACACCTCGCCGTCAGGGATCTCGTCCACGGCGAGCTCGATCGTCTCTGTTGCCCCGTACGAGCCCATCGAGTACGACCGCACCGCCTGGTAGCCGTCCTCGGCGGTGAGGCGAACGTCCACGTGCTGACCGGCATCGCTGCCCGGCCACCCGGGCACCATGACGCGCAGGACGCGGGCCGACGGAGTGACGTCGGCTACCTCGACCACGCTCGCGGCGCGCCAGCCGCCGACGGTCACCAATACCGCTCCTCGGTCCACGGATCACCGTGCATGTTGTAGCCGTTCTGCTCCCAGAACCCGGGCTCGTCCTGGTCCATCAGCGTGAGTCCGCGCACCCACTTGGCGCTCTTCCAGAAGTACAGGTGCGGCACGAGCAGGCGCGCCGGACCGCCGTGCTCGGGGTCGAGCGGCTCGCCGTCGAACTCGAACACGATCCACGCCCGGCCGTCGCGCAGCTCGTCGAGCGGGATGTTCGTCGTGTAACCGCCGTAGGAGTGGGCCATGGCGTAGGCCGCGTCGGTGTCGACCGCGTCCAGCAGCGTGTCGAGCGAGACGCCCCGCCAGGACGTGCCGAGCTTGGACCACCGGGTGACGCAGTGGATGTCGGTGTGCACATCCTCGGCCGGAAGGGCGCGGAACTCCTCCCACGTCCACGACACCGCGGCCCCTGCCTCGGTGCGGATGCCGAAGCGCCAGTCGTCCGTGTCGATGCGCGGTGTCGGCCCCGCCGACAGCACCGGGAAGTCCTCGGTGAGGTACTGACCGGGCGGCAGATGCGGGTCGCTATCGCGGCGCCGTGCACCGAATCCCCTGGATATGACGGCCATGCACGCTGTTTTACACCCCGCGGCCCGTCGGCGCGCCGATGTTCGACGTACGGTCTATGCTTTAGCCGCATTCCATTCAGGAAACACTCAGAAAGGCACCCCTCATGTCCACCGCATCCGAGGCCGAGAAGTCGGCCGTCAACGGAATCCGCACCGCGCTCGGCATCGGCGGCGTCCTCGCACTCATCGTCGGTATCTTGATCCTGGTCTGGCCGGGCAAGACCGCCGCGGTCGTCACCGCCATCATCGCGATCTACGCCATCGCCGCGGGTCTCGTCTACGCCGGGCTCGGCATCTTCTCCAAGACCAAGGGCGGGTGGGCGCGCATCGGCCACATCGTCCTGGGAATCCTGTTCATCATCGCCGGTGTCGTGGCGCTGTTCAACCTCGCCGCCTCGACCGCGTGGCTGGCGCTGTTCATCGGCATCCTCGTCGGCATCATGTGGATCGTCGAGGGCATCGTCGCGCTGTCGACGCTCGGCGACGCCTCGTCGAAGGGCTGGTCGATCTTCTTCGCCATCCTGAGCATCGTCGCGGGCATCATCGTGCTGTTCTCGCCGGTCTGGGGCACGATCGTGCTCTGGTGGATCCTGGGCATCTCGCTCATCGTCCTCGGCATCATCAACATCGTTCGCGCCTTCACCTTCAAGGGCGAGCTCTGACACGAGCCTGAACGCGAGAAGGCCCCGGGAGCGTGAGCTCCCGGGGCCTTCTCGTATCGTGTCAGCCGTTGACGGGCAGGTGGCGCGACCACCAGTCCAGCACGGCGTCGAACCGCTCGACGCGGTGCCGCGGCTGGCCCGAGCGGGTGAGCTCGTGGTTCTCACCGGGGAACACCAGCATCTCCGCCTCGGTGCCCTGACGCTTGAGGGCGGTGTAGTAGCGGGTCGCCTGCTCCAGCGGGCAGCGGAAGTCGAGCTCGGAGTGCATCACGAGCGTCGGCGTCCTGACCTGCCCGACGACGGCCATCGGGCTCTGGCGGGCGATGTCGTCCGCCGAGACGCCGACGTACTCGTCGCCGAAGAACGATCCGATGTCGCTCGTGCCCTGGAACGACACAGGTTCCAGGAAGCCGCGTTCGACGATCGCACCGGCGAAGCGGTGGTCGTGCGCGATCACCCACGCCGTGAGGTATCCGCCGTACGAGCCACCCTGCACGCCCACGCGGTCGCCGTCGAGCCGCTCGTCCGACGCGATCGCGCCGTCCAAGAAGTCGATGACGTCCGCGAAGTCGACGGTGCCCATCTGCTGGCGGATGCTGCGACCATGGGCGGGGCCGTACCCCGAGGATCCTCGCGGGTTGGAGTACACGACGGCGTAGCCGGCGTCCACGAGCACCTGCGTCTCGTCGAACAGATGCACGCCGTAGGACGCGAACGGCCCGCCGTGGATCTGCAGGATCACCGGGAACGGCCCCTCACCCTCGGGCGTGGCTACCCAGCCGTGCACGGGGTAGCCGTCGCGCCCGGTCACGGTGAGCTCGCGCGGGATCGAGATCCCGGATGCCGCGGCCCCTGCGCCGAAGTCGGTCAGGGTGTGCGCGACCCCGCCGTCGACGAGAACGAGTTCCCCGAACGAGTCGGGACGCGCCACCGCGGCGACCACGCGGTCTCCGGCGGCAGCGTGACCGCCGACCTCGAGGTCGCCGCCCAGCACCTCCGAGACCTCGCCGTCGCGCGAGATGCGCAGCAGCCGCACGCGGCCGCGCGTGCCGTCGTGCGCGAGGAAGTCGTCGCCGTCCGCGGTGAGGTGGCCCTCGCCGAGGTACACGTCGTCGAAATCTGTCAGGCGTCGTGGGCCGTCCGGCTCCAGCAGCCACAGCCCGACGGCCGGCGCCACGAAGTCGCGTCCGTCGCCGACCTCGTGGCCGAGCACCGCGACGGCGCCGTCGTCAGCCACAGCGATGTCCGACAGCGACAGTCCGGCGCCGGCGCCGAGCACCTCGCGCTCGCCCGAGCCGTCCACGGCGACCGCGACCACGCGGGTGCGCAGGTCGCGCACGGCGGACTCGATCTCGTCGGTCGAGGTGAGCAGCTCGCGGCCGTCGGCCGAGTACACCAGCCCGGCGTGCGAGGTGGTGCCGGCCGTCAGCTGCTGAGCCTCGGCGGCCACGACGGCCTTCTTGGGAGCGTCCGCGTCATCGTCGCGGACGGCGGCGGCCGGCTCGTAGAACGGCTCGTCGTGCACATCGGGAGCGGCGATCACGAAGACATGCGAGGGGCGATCGCCGATGTAACCCAGGCCGTTCGCGTGCCAGCGGATGCCCGTGATGTGACGCGGAGATTCGGCTGCGGCATCCAGTCCCTCCACGCTGCCGTAGCGGCCCTTCTCGGGCACGCGGGCGAGGAAGGCGATCGAGGCGCCGTCGGGCGACCACGCGTAGTCCTCGACGCCGAGCACGGCCTCGGTGGCCTGCACCGGCTCGCCGCCGGCGGCGGGCACCACGTGCACCTGCGGCTTGCCCTTCGCGTCGCCGCGCACGAACGCGAGGCGCGTACCGTCGGGCGACAGGCGCGGCGCGCCGTCGGCGGTGCCGCGGGTGAGCCGGCGCGGCGCGCCCTCGGGAAGGTCGACGCGCCACACCTGCCCGACACCGCGGTTGGCGACGATGTCGGGGCGGGAGGTCGCGAAGACGGCGAACGACCCGTCGGGCGCGATGTCGGGACGCGAGACCGCGATCAGGGTCTCGATGTCAGTGGCGCGCACGGGTCACTCCGCCCCGAACGACGACACGTCGCCGATCAGGCGCGTGTTACCGGCCGGGATCGGGTCGTACGCGGCGGCGGCGACCTCGGCGGCGAACTCCGACACGTTGTAGAGCTTGCCGGCGTCCTCGCGGCGTGCGGCGATGGCACCGGGATTGGCCCGCTCGAGCAGCGTCGCGGTGATGGTGCCCTCGATCATGTCGCCCGACACGACCACGAACTCGACGCCGCGTTCGGTGAGCGCCGGGATGCGCTCCCGGAGCGCATCCTCGCCGGCGCGCTTGGACAGCGCGACGGGCTCGTACTCGGGCATGGTCGGGGTGGTGCGGATGAAGTGGGCCTGGTGGCTCGTGACGAACACGACGCGGGACCCCTCGCCCAGCAGCGGCAGCGCGGTCTCCAGCACGCTCACCTGGGCGTCGCGGTTCAGCTGCAGCGCGTAGTCCTCGGCCATGCCCGACTCCATGCCGCCCGAGGCATTGAGCACGAGGATGTCGAGCCCGCCGAACGTCCGCTGCACCTCGTCGAACATCGCCTGGACGGATGCCTCGTCGGTGAGGTCCGCACCCACGACGAGCGTCTGCACACCGAGCTCGCGCAGCTGCCCCGCGAGCTTCTCGGCGCGCGGGGCCTTGTTGCGGTAGTTGATGACGACGTTCGCGCCGGCCTCGGCGAGGTAGCGCGCGGTGTCGGCGCCGATGCCTCGTGACGAGCCGGTGACGAGGGCGGTCTTGCCGCTCAGCGAACCAGCGGGAATCGGGGTGAAAGTCTCAGTCACGCAACGACCCTACCTGCTAGGTTCGAGGCAAGAGGAGGCGCACCGTGGAGCTCATCCAGACCATCGAGCAGTGGGCGTGGATCGGCTGGCTCGTCCTGATCCTCGTCTTCCTGGTCATCGAGATGCTCACTCTCGATTTCACGTTCCTGATGCTGTCGATCGGCGGGCTGGCCGGACTCGGCGCAGACCTGCTCGGCGCCCCGATCTGGCTCCAGGTGATCATCGCCGCCGCCGCGGGCGCGGTGCTGATCCTGTTCCTCCGCCCGCCGTTGCTCAGACGCCTGCGCCGCGGCGAAGACACCACGCCGTCCAACGTCGACCGGCTCATCGGACTCAGCGGCACCGTCGTCTCGACGGTCGGCCTTCACACCGGTCAGGTCAAGCTCGCCAACGGCGACGTGTGGACCGCCCGCGCCGACTCCCGTCACTCGGCAGAGTCCGACGACCTGGAACCCGGCACACGCGTGCTGGTCAGCCGCATCGACGGCGCGACCGCGATCGTGCGCACCCCCGAACCGCTCACCCCTCCGGCCCCCGAGGAGCCTCGCCTGTGAACGAGTCCATCATCCCCACGACGATCGGCTGGCTGCTGGCGATCGCCGTCTTCATCTTCGTCCTGGTCGTGCTCGTCCGCTCGATCCGGATCATCCCGCAGGCCAGCGCCGGCATCGTCGAGCGCCTCGGGCGGTACCACAAGACGCTCAGCCCCGGTCTGAACCTGCTCGTGCCGTTCATCGACCGTCTGCGGCCGCTCATCGACATGCGTGAGCAGGTGGTGTCGTTCCCGCCGCAGCCGGTGATCACCGAAGACAACCTGGTCGTCTCGATCGACACGGTCGTCTACTTCCAGGTCACCGATGCCCGCGCCGCCACCTACGAGATCGCGAACTATCTCGGCGCCGTCGAGCAGCTCACCACGACCACCCTCCGCAACGTCGTCGGCGGGCTGAACCTCGAAGAGGCACTCACCAGCCGCGACAACATCAACGGTCAGCTCCGCGTCGTCCTGGACGAGGCCACCGGCAAGTGGGGCATCCGCGTCGGACGCGTCGAGCTGAAGGCGATCGACCCGCCGCTGTCGATCCAGGACTCGATGGAGAAGCAGATGCGCGCCGAGCGCGATCGCCGCGCGCTCATCCTCACGGCCGAGGGCACCAAGCAGTCCGCGATCCTCACCGCCGAGGGTCAGCGGCAGGCCGAGATCCTCAAGGCCGAGGGCGACAAGCAGGCCGCGGTGCTGCGCGCGCAGGGTGAGGCCGAGGCGATCCAGACGGTCTTCAACGCGATCCACGTCGGCAACGCCGACGACAAGCTGCTCGCCTACCAGTACCTCCAGACGCTGCCCAAGATCGCCGACAGCGCGTCGAGCAAGCTGTGGATCATCCCGAGCGAGTTCACCGAGGCGCTGAAGGGCCTGTCGGGTTCGTTCGCGGGAGTGATGGATGCCGCCTCCCAGGGCCGCCCGCGGGGCCCGGTCGCGCCGCCCCTGCCCGAGGCGCCGCCTCTGCCTGAGGTGCCTCCGCGCCCCGACCTTCCGTGACGCACCCCTGGTTCGCGGGCGTCACTCGCCCGCGCGTGCTCGCGCATCGCGGCCTGGTGACGCCCGCGGCCGCGTCGAGCGGCATCGCCGAGAACTCGTTCGCCGCCGTTGCCACAGCTCACTCTGCCGGTGCCGCGTACGTCGAGTCCGACTGCCACCTCACCGCCGACGGCACCGTGGTGCTGTTCCACGACGAGGACCTGTCGCGTGTGACCGGAGATCCTCGGCGGATCGCCGATGTCTCCGTCCCGGAGCTCGAGTCGCTCATGGCCGACCGTGGCGGCCTCGTCACGCTGGCGCAGGCTCTCGACGCCTTCCCGACCATGCGCTTCAACCTCGATGTGAAGGCGAACGATGCCGCCATCGCCGTCGGCACGACCGTCGCGCCGTTCGCGGACCGCGTGCTCGTGACGAGCTTCTCCGACGACCGGCGGCGCGCGGCACTGGCGGCGGCCGCCGCCGTGGGCCGCGGCATCCTCCCCGCGACGTCGGCCGGAACCGGGACGATCGCACGACTTCTCACCGCCGTCTCGGTCCGGTCCGATCGGCTCGTCGCTCGCGCGCTCCGCGGCATCGACGCACTCCAGGTGCCCGAGCGTCAGGGGCGCCTCCGTGTGGTGACGCCGCGGCTGCTCGCCGCCGCACACCGGCACGACGTGGAAGTCCACGTGTGGACCGTCAACGACGCGGCCGACATGCGACGGCTCGTCGAGATGGGGGTGGACGGCATCGTCACCGATCGGGCCGATATCGCTCTCCGCGCGCTCTTCTAGCACAGGCGAGTGACCGGCGGTAGTCTCCGCTGTGCATCCACTGTGAAAGGTCGTTGAACCGGCCCGCTTCGGATGATCCGCTCAGGTCACTTCGTTATACCTGTACAGCGACGAGAGGACCACAAAATGGCAGACCGCAGCCTGCGCGGCATCCGACTCGGCGCCCAGAGCCTACAGAGCGAAGAGGGCGTCGTTTTCCATGAGCGTGCACAGCACATCTACACGTGTTCGACGTGCGGACGTGACACGACCCTGACTTTCGCGGCCGATGCCGAGGTCCCCCCGGCGTGGGAGTGCCGCACCTGTGGTGCCGAGGCGCTGCTGCGCGTCGGCGAAGGCACGGCCACCGTCGACCACTCGGGCGACAAGACGCCCCGCAGCCACTGGGACATGCTCCTGGAGCGCCGCACCATCCCCGAGCTCGAAGAGCTCCTCGAAGAGCGCCTCGCCTACCTGCGGGCCCGCCGCGGCGGAGAAGACGCCGCGAAGCTCAGCGCCTGACGCTCATTCGACATCCGCGACGCCGGTCCCCTCGGGGGCCGGCGATTTCGCGTTTCGCCGGGCTCCCAGCACCCCTGCCACGAACAGGGCGATGACCCCGCCCCACACCAGCAGCAGCTGGATGGCTCCTCCCGCGAACACCGCGGGGGTGAGGCCGGTGCGCAGCGGCACGTCCTCGAGCATGTGCCCCGCCGTGTCGGCCGGGATGCCGGCGATCTCGGACCCGTCGGGCGCGATGATCTGACTCGTGCCGACGGTCGAGATGTTCACCACCGCGCGCCCGGTCTCGACGGCCCGCATGCGGGCGAAGGCGAGCTGCTGCAGGTTCTCGTCGGTACCGCGGAAGTCCGCGTTGTTCGTCTGGAACATGAACACCTCGGCACCGTCCTGCGCACCGTCCCACACGACGTCGTCATAGATCACGTCGAAGCAGATCGCGAGGCCGACGCCCACGCCGTCGACGTCGAAGTACGGCCGCGCGCCGCCGGGCGTGTACTCCCGTTGGATCAGGTCGATCAGATCGGGGGCGAACAACCGGTAGAACGCGCGATCGGGCACCCACTCCCCGAAGGGGACGGGATGCCGCTTGTCGTACACGTCGACCGGGTTGTCGGCATCCTGCTCCCACAGCAGCGACGAGTTGAAGTACTCGTCGCCGCGCTGCGTCACGGCGGCCACGACGAGCGGCGCGTCCATGCGCTCGGCCAGTTCGTCGAGCGTGCGCGCGGTGCTCTCGTTCATCGTCGGATCGGAGTCGACGCCACCCTCGGGCCACAGCAGCACGTCGACGTCCTCGCCGAACAGCGGCGCGGTCGCCGACAGCTGTGCGTTGAGCACGTCGTTGCGGCTGCGCTCGTCGAAATAGCCCGCGGGACCGTTGCCCTGGACGGCGGCGACGCGCATGGTTCCGGCATCCGTCGTCGGGAACTGCGGCAGCACGAACAGCAGCACGAGCAGGAGCACCGCCGGCAGCGGCGTGCGCAGGTCGCGGTAGCGCCCCAGACGCGCCCACTCGACCGCGGATGCACACACCATCACGATCAGGAACGACAATCCGGCGACGCCGACCCACGAGGCGACGCTCGCGAGCGGGCTGTCGGCCTGCGTGATGCCCACTCTTCCCCACGGGAACCCGCCGTACGGCCACGTGCCGAGCAGCTGCTCGCGCAGCACCCACAGTGCAGCGACGAGCGCAGGAAGGGCCACCAGGCGCGCCCACGCGCCGCTGCGCACCCGAGGAACCCAGCGGTACGCCAAGGCGATCGGGACGGCAGCGACGGCCGTCAGCGCCGCTTCGAGGATCGACAGCGCGAGCCACGGCACCGGGCCCAGGTAGCGGGCGGTGAACGACACGTTCACGAGGAAGAACGCCAGGCCGAACACGAAGCCGACCAGCACCGCGCTCCACGCCCGGCGGCCGATGAGACTCACCAGCGTCAGCGGGATCGCGACGAACACCATGGGCCACCAAGCGAGGGCGGGGAACGCCGTCGTCAGGGCGAGCCCACCCGCCGCGGCAGCGATGACCGCGGCCCACAGCGGCAGCATCGGGCGTGGCAGCAACGGGCGCGGAAGAGCGGGGCGGGGTCGCGCGGCGGGCACGGCTCCCAGCCTAGGCGAGCCGCCTAGACACCCGAGTACGCCACGATGCCGCGGCGCACGGCGTCCAGCGCCTTGCGCGCCGTCCCCGCGATCGGCTGATCCGCGACGAGCGACAACTGGTCCAGGAGGTCGATCGTCTGCTTGCTCCAGCGCACGAAGTCACCGGCGGCCATGTCGGCCTCGACCAGCACGCGGTCGAGCGTGCCGCCGCGCGCCCACGAGTGCATGGCGCCGGAGAGTCCTGCGGCGACCGGCTCGGAACCGGGCAGCCGGTGCTCGCGCTCCAGGTCGTCCAGCTCCTGCCACAGGGTGAGCGTCGCGTCGAAGGCCGCCCGGAACGCGCCACGCGGGAGCCCGCGCTCCCCTGGGCCGCCGTCGTCGCGCCTCGGTTCGTAGACCAGCGCGCACGCGAGAGCGGCCAGGGAGGCGGCATCCAGGTTCTTCCAGATGCCCCGGCGCAGCGACTCCGCGACGAGCAGGTCGCGTTCGCCGTAGATGCGGCGCATGGTGCGGCCGGACGGGGTCAGCGAGGTCGCACCGTCGTCCGACACCGCCACGTACTCCAGCGCGCCGAGCACGTCGACCACGCGGTCGAAGATGCGGGCGACGGTGCCGGTGCGCGTCTCGATCTGCCGCCGCAGCTTGTCGACGTCGCGCTTCATGCGCCAATAGCGCTCTGCCCAGCGGGCGTGGTGCTCGCGGTCGGGACAGGAGTGGCAGGGATGCCGCTGCATCTGCTTGCGCAGGCTCGTGATCTGCCGCTGACGCTCGTCGCGCGTGCGGCGCGACGCGTTCGCGTCCTTGCGGTTCGTCTTCTCCAGGTCGCTGAGCTCACGGCGGACGCGCGAGTACTCGGCGAAGTCGCCGCGGTCGCACGTCATCGCCTTGGCGTACCCGGCGAGCGTCTCCTCGAGCTCGCGCACCTGCCGCGCGATCCCGACGACCGCCCGGTCCGCCTGGAACTGCGCGAACGACGACTCCAGGATCTCGCGCGCCCTGGCCCGGCCGAACTGGTCGATGAGGTTCACGGCCATGTTGTACGTCGGCCGGAAGCTGGAGTTGAGCGGATACGTGCGGCGCGAGGCCAGCGCGGCGACGGCCTGCGGGTCGAGCCCCTCGGTCCACTGGATGACGGCGTGACCCTCGACGTCGATGCCGCGCCGCCCGGCACGGCCGGTGAGCTGGGTGTACTCCCCCGACGTGATCGCGACCCGCGCCTCGCCGTTGAACTTCTCCAGCTTCTCCAGCACGACGGTGCGCGCGGGCATGTTGATGCCGAGCGCGAGGGTCTCGGTCGCGAAGACGACCTTGACGAGCTTGCGCTGGAAGAGCTCCTCGACGACCTCTTTGAACGCGGGCAGCAGCCCGGCGTGGTGCGACGCGACGCCGCGTTCGAGGTTGTCGCGCCACTCCCAGAATCCGAGCACCGCGAGGTCCTCTTCGAGCAGCGTCCGGGTGCGCTCCTCGATCACCTCGCGGATCTCGCGCCGCTCGTCCGGCGTCGTCAGACGCACACCCGAGCGGCGGACCTGCTGCACGGCCGCGTCGCAGCCGACACGGCTGAAGATGAAGAAGATCGCCGGCAGCAGGTTGGCCCGCGACAGCAGCTCCACGACGTCTGGGCGGTCCAGCCGCTCGATGCGTTGCACGTTGGCCGATCTGACCGGCCGCTTCCCACCCTTGTTCGGACGGTGCCGGGCTGCCTCGTAACCGGCGTGCCGTGAGCTGTTCGAGGCCTGCACCCGCTCGTTGCGCGCGAAGTTCGCGCCCTTGAACGAGCGGATGCGCATGAGCTCCTGGTTGACCTGCGCGGTGGCGATGCCGGCACGGTCGTCGAAGAGCGGCAGGAGGTCGCCGCGCACGAGGACGTGCTGCTCCAGCGGCACGGGACGCGTCTCCGACACGATCACCTCTACCGCAGGTTCGCCGCCGTCGGCCCCGCCTCCCCGCACGGTGTCGAGCCAGTCGCCGAACTCCTCCGCGTTGGACACCGTCGCCGACAGCGACACGAGTCGCACGCTGGGCGCGAGATGGATGATGACCTCTTCCCACACCGCGCCGCGGAACCGGTCGGCCAGATAGTGCACCTCGTCCATGACGACGTACCGCAGCCCGCGCAGCGCCGGCGAGTCCGCGTACAGCATGTTGCGCAGCACCTCGGTGGTCATGACGACCACCCGGGCGTTGCCGTTGATGTTCGTGTCGCCGGTGAGCAGGCCCACCTCGTCGGCGCCGTACACCTCCTGCAGCTCACGGAACTTCTGGTTCGACAGCGCCTTCATCGGCGTGGTGTAGAACGCCTTGTCGCCCGGCTCCCGCATCGCGAGATGCACGGCGAACTCGCCGATGATCGTCTTTCCCGCACCGGTCGGCGCGGCGACCAGGACGCTCCGGCCGTCTTCGAGCGCCCGGCATCCCTCAAGTTGGAACGGGTCGAGATCGAACGGCTGGGATGCCGCGAACGCGGCCGTGATCGGATGGCTGCGGCCGTGGCGCGCCGAGTCGCTCGCACGCGCGT
>Ga0160446_100223_pt1 | contig 38820 bp, 37 predicted proteins | sample HID1973I_E1MG_FD_108200 | JGI IMG/M metagenome (GOLD analysis project Ga0160446, IMG submission 108200) | Enriched mosquito-associated microbial communities from UW Madison campus, WI, USA - HID1973I_E1 MG | ecosystem: Host-associated > Arthropoda: Insects > Digestive system > Unclassified ...
CTCGCCGGCAGCGGCGCGGATGCTCGGGTTCACGAGGCGACGAGGAGCTGCGAGACGCGGTCGAGCGCCCCAGGAACCAGCTTGAAGTACGCCCACGTGCCGCGCTTGGTGCGGGTCAGGAAACCCGCGGTCGTGAGGATCTTCAGGTGATGCGACACTGTCGGCTGGCTGAGCCCGACGGGCTCGATCAGGTCGCAGACGCACGCCTCGGAGTCCTCCGACGCTGCGACGATGGACAACAGCCGCAGACGCGTCGGGTCCGCCAGGGCCTTCATCGTCGTTGCCAGCTGGTCGGCTTCCGCGGCTGTCAGCGGCTCGCGGACCAGAGGTGTGCAGCATACGCCAGCGGTGATGTCGGTCACGTCGAGCATCGTGGTCATGCATCGAGACTAGTCGATATTGACAGATGTCGATAGATGGGGTCAGAATCGGGTATCGAAGTTCATCGATATCTACTGGAGGACGCTGTGACTCTGCTCGACCTGAACCCCCGAGTCGCTGAAGCCGACCCGCTCTCGACGTTGCCTGTCGCGATCATCGGCGCAGGCCCGATCGGACTCGCCGCCGCAGCCCACCTGGTCGAGCGGGGCATCGACTTCATCGTGTACGAAGCCGGCGATGAGGTGGCGGCCAGTGTTCGTTCATGGGGGCACACACGTCTGTTCTCGCCGTGGAAGCACCTCGTCGACCCTGCCTCACGTCGTCTTCTGGAACAGCACGGCTGGGTGCTGCCCGACCTGGAGCGCGCACCGAGCGGGGCGGAGCTCGTCGACAAATACGTCGCCCCGCTCGCAGAGCTTCCCGAGATCGCGTCACGGATCCGTATGGGCGTCGAGGTCGTCGGCGTGACTCGCGAAGGAATGGACCGCACGCGCACAGCGCGGCGTGCTGCCACGCCCTTCGCTGTGCGCGTTCGTGCCGCGGATGGCGTGGTGGAGGACATCGCGGCGCGAGCGGTCATCGACGCGTCCGGTACGTACCTCTCGCCGAACTCGCTCTCCTCCAGCGGCCTGGAACTGCTCGGGATGACGGACATCGCCGACCGCGTCACGCCGGCGCTTCCCGATGTGATGGATCGAGATCGTGCAACGTTCGCCGGCCGTCGCGTGACGGTCGTCGGTGCTGGGCACTCGGCCGCCAATACTCTTCTCGCGCTGGTCCGCCTTGCCCGCGAGGAACCGGGTACGAAGGTCACCTGGTTGATTCGCAACGCGAAGGCGGTGCGGGTGTCGTCGTCGCCTGATGACGAGCTCATCGGTCGTGCGAACCTCGGCAGCCGTGTCGATCGAGCGGTCGAGCGTGGCGACATCGAACTCGTGGACGGCTTCGAGATCATCCGAGCCCGCCGTGCAGGTGAGGTCGTAGAGCTGGTCGGACAGCGTGCCGGGAATGTGACGACGCACGAGGCCGATGTCGTGGTGAACGCGACCGGTTTTCGGCCGAACCTCGACATGCTCCGAGAGATCCGACTCGAGCTCGACGAGATCGTGGAGGCGCCGAAGCGACTCGCGCCCCTCATCGACCCCAATGTCCACTCCTGCGGAACGGTGGAGCCGCACGGCTTCCGTGAACTGACCCACCCTGAGAAGGGGTTCTTCATCGTCGGAATGAAGTCGTACGGACGCGCACCGACGTTCCTGCTCGCAACCGGCTACGAGCAGGTTCGGTCGGTGACAGCCTGGCTCGCGGGGGACACGGCCTCTGCATCGAACGTCGAACTCGTGCTTCCGGCCACCGGTGTGTGCTCGACCGACGCCGGCAGCGGCGGAGGATGTTGCTCGTGACCGCTGTGCGCGAGATGACAGCCGAGGACTGGCCCGAGGTGGAAGCGATCTATGCGCAGGGGATAGAGGATGGCGAGGCGACGTTCGAGTCGGCTCCGCCGACCTGGGCTGGTTTCGACGCCAGCAGACTGGTGGGACTGCGATTCGTCGCCGTCCGGCCAGCAGGGTCTGTCATCGGCTGGGTTGCCGGCACCGCCGTATCGGCCCGGCCGGCGTACCGCGGCGTCGTCGAGCACTCGGTGTACATCGCCCGGGACGCCCGAGGGCAGGGGATCGGTCGCCTGCTGCTGGACAGATTCATCCACGCCGCAGAAGTCGATGGCATCTGGACGATTCAGTCGAGTATCTTCCCCGAGAACAACGCCAGCCTTCGCCTGCACGCGGCAGCCGGGTTCCGGACCGTGGGGCGACGCGAGCGCATTGCCCGGGCGATCGTCGGGCCACACGCCGGCTCCTGGCGTGACACGACCCTGATCGAGCGTCGCAGCGCGGTCGTCGAGGCTGACTGAACGTGGATGAACCGACGATCCGCCGGTATCTGAGCGAGTCGCGCGTGGCGGTGCTGCAGATCATCGACGAGGGCGGCGTACGGGACGCCACAGACGTCGCGAGGTCGTGGCTCGGTAAGCGGGGGTCACTTTCTCCGGCTCATGCTCAGCGGCTGCCGCGCATCTCGGGGCAGCTCGTCTGGCAGCTGGCGAATCTCGGGTGGATCGAGCGCTCGACCAGTGGGTGGGTTCTCACCGACCTCGGGCGGCACGCGCGCGGCATGCAGCAGCAGCAGCTGGCGATGAGCTGATCACGCGAGCACGACCGACCCGAGAGATAGACTTTCGTCTATGAGTCAACCCGGGGATCTCACGACGCTGGGTGATCCGACTCGCGCGCGGATCCTGCGCTTGATCCGCGATTCGGACGGCGGCCGCGAGGTGGTCGGACGACTCGCTACCGCGCTCGGACTGCGGCAGCCGACAGTCAGCCACCACATGAAGACACTGCATGACGACGGGATCGTCGTGCGGCAACCGGAGGGTCGGCGAGTCTGGTATTCGATCGCCGACGACCATGTGGACCGCGTGGACGCACTGCTCGGGCGAGCGGCATCCCCGCTGTCGGAACCCGATCTTGAGCGTATTGCGGACGATCTCGGCGTGAGGTTCGCGGGCGTATTCAGTCCGGAGAGCGTGCGGGCCAAGGTTCACGAGAGCTACAGCCTTCTCGCGGCGCGGTCGCATTCGCCGCTGTTGGCCAGTCGCACCGCAGTGTTCGCCGCGCAGCGGCTGGACGCGATGCAGCGAACGAGCGGCACACCTGCCAGCATGCCGACCGTACTCTTCGTCTGCGTGCAGAACGCGGGGCGCTCGCAGATGGCCGCGAGCATCCTGCGGCAGTTGGCGGGCGACAAGGTGAAGGTGCGGACGGCGGGCTCCGAGCCGGCGGGCGATGTTCGCCACACGATCGTCACGATGCTGGATGAGATCGGCGTCTCCCTTGGGGCGGAGTTCCCCAAGCCGCTGACGGAGGAAATGGTGCGAGCGGCTGACGTCGTGGTCACGATGGGCTGCGGTGACGCCTGCCCCATCTACCCGGGCCGACGCTATCTGGATTGGGATCTGGAGGATCCCGTCGGCAAGTCGCCGGACCAGGTCCGGGCGATCCGGGATGACATCGAGCAGAAGGTCCGAGTCCTCCTCGAAGAACTCTTGGCCGAGAGTTCATCCGATGGTCTCCGAACATAGATAGATCGTGGTCTATGCTTTCGAAGAAGAGAAAGCGAGGCCGCTATGACCGACAAGCCCACCGTGCTATTCGTGTGCGTGCACAACGCGGGACGTTCGCAGATGGCCGCCGGCTACCTCCGTGCCCTCGGCGATGGTGCCGTTGAGGTGCTGTCGGCAGGCTCCGCGCCCAAGGACGAGATCAACCCGGTAGCCGTCGCGGCGATGGCCGAGGACGGGATCGACATCGCCGGGAACACGCCCAAGGTGCTCACCGTGGATGCCGTCCGCGAATCGGATGTGGTCATCACGATGGGGTGCGGCGACGCATGCCCGATCTTCCCCGGCAAGCGCTACGAGGACTGGGTGCTGGATGACCCGGCCGGTCAGGGCATCGATGCGGTGCGACCCATCCGCGACGAGATCCGCGCTCGCGTGGAAGAGCTTCTGACGGACCTGTTGCCGACGCGTGGTGCAGTATGAGCGGCGCGGCTGGACAGAGTGCGCTGCACGCGCCGGAGGCTGTTCTGCACCGCGCATCGGAACGGATGGCGCGCCAGTTCGCGGGCATGGTGAGCGAAGAGACTGTCGAGCGAGTCGTGTTCGAGTCGTACGCGGCACTCGCGCGCACCGCGCGCGTGCAGACCCACCTTCCCAGCCTGGCTGAGAAATTCGCGCACGACCGCCTCACGGCGCTTGCACAATCCAGAGGGCTGATCAGCAAGGGAGTCCCCGAAGTGCTGTACGTGTGTGTGCAGAACTCCGGCCGCTCCCAGATGGCGGCGGCGCTCACCCGCAAGCTGGCGGGCGATCGCGTCCACGTTCGGTCCGCAGGCTCGCAGCCGGGAGAACGAGTACTGCCCGAGGTCGCGTTCGTGCTCGCCGAGATCGGCATCGACGTCACGGAGGAGTTTCCCAAGCCGTTGACCGACGACGTGGTCCGCGCGGCAGACGCCGTGATCACGATGGGCTGCGGCGACGCCTGCCCGCTCTACCCGGGCAAGCGGTACCTCGATTGGCACGTCGACGACCCGTCCGATCTCGATCTCGACCGTGTCCGTCAAGTGCGCGACGACATCAAAGAACGTGTGCAGCACCTCCTCTCCGAACTGATCCCCGCCTGACGTCGTCCGTCTCGGACCTCGTCGCTGACGCGAAAGAACTGACGTGCACCTTGTCGCCATCGGCGGCAGCGACGCGGGAATCTCCGCCGCGCTGCGCGCCCGCGAGCTCGACTCCTCGACGGAAGTCACCGTCGTGGTCGCCGACGCCTACCCGAACTACTCGATCTGCGGCATCCCGTATTACTTCTCGGGAGACGTGCAGCCCTGGCAGTCTCTCGCGCACCGGACCCATGCCGACCTTGAGGCGACTGGGATGAAGCTGCGGCTCAATACCCTGGCAACGCGCATAGATGCCGACGCTCGACGACTGACGATTGTCGATGGGGATGGGGAATCCGAGATCGCGTACGACGAGCTGATCGTGGGAACCGGTGCGCTGCCGTCCTCCGCCGGCATCGCCGGTCTCGGCGACCTCGGGCCCGAGGACGGCGTCCACGTCATCCACTCGATGGGAGACACGTTCGCTCTGGATGCGCACCTCGCCGACCGGGCGCCGAGCAGCGCGGTGATCATCGGCGCTGGCTACGTCGGCTTGGAGATGGCGGAGGGGTTCCGGGCGCGCGGGATGCGGGTGACGCAGCTCCAGCGCGGCCCCGAGGTGCTCTCAACGCTGGACGCCGAACTCGCGGTCCTGGTCCACGAGGAGCTCGTCGAGCACGGTGTCGACGTGCACACGAACACGGTCGTGCGGTCGGTCGAGAAGACCGACTCCGGGCTCGTGGTGCACGCTGAGCATCTCGGCGAGCCGGTGTCGCACGCGGCGGACCTTGTTCTCGCGGTCGTCGGCGTCCGCCCCAACACGACCCTGCTCGAAGGCGCAGGGGCGCAGCTGGGCGCGGGCAGGGCTGTGGTCGTCGACGAGCAGATGCGCACCGGCATCCCGCATGTGTTCGCGGCAGGCGACGGCGTCGTCACGCATCACCGGCTGCTCGGGGTGACGTACCTGCCGCTCGGAACGACCGCGCACAAGCAGGGCCGCATCGCGGGCGAAAACGCACTCGGTGGCGCGGCGCGCTTCGCCGGATCGGTGGGAACCCAGGTCGTCAAGGTCTTCGATGTCGTCGCCGCGCGTACCGGACTCCGTGAGCACGAGGCGGCCGCGGCCGGCTTCGCGCCAGCGACCACACAGAGCACGGCGGATGACCACAAGCGCTACTACCCGGGCGCGCAGCCCATCAGCTTCCGCATCACCGGCGATCTCACCACGGGGCGACTTCTCGGCGCTCAGCTCGTCGGGCGGCTCGGCACGGAGACCGCCAAGCGAGTCGACACATTCGCCACCGCCCTCTTCGCAGGCCTGACCGTCGACCAGATCAGCGACCTCGATCTCTCCTACACCCCTCCGCTCGGGTCGCCGTGGGACGCCGTTCAGACAGCGACCCAGGACTGGTCCCGAGCGCACCTGCCCCTCGGAGCCCACGCATGAGCACGCGCCCCATCGTCCTGTTCATCTGCCAGCACAACGCGGGTCGATCCCAACTCGGTGCGCACCTGCTGGACGTCATCGCGCCCGGCCAGTTCGTCGCGATCAGTGGCGGATTGAACCCTGCGGACGAGATCAACCCCGAAGTTGCGGAGGCGCTCCACGAGGTGGGCGCCGACACGAGTGCGGCGCGGCCGCGGCGCGTGTCGACCGCGGACCTGATTGAGGCCGACGTCGTCGTGACGATGAAGCCCGGGCTGCAACTGCCGGGCCCGGTACGTGGGCGCCGCGTCGAGTGGGAGTTCCCCAACCCGCAGGAGTGGGATTTGGAAGGGGTGCGAGGAATGCGTGAGTCCGTCGCGGACGCCGTTCGACACCTCGCGGTCGAGCTGACGAACGACGCTGCCTGACCGACCAGGCAGATCCGCAATCGCTACGCGACAGAGCGGGTGGGGCGATAGTCGCAGACCGCGCACGTGCCGTCTGCGACGAGCTTGTGTCCGTCGACTGTGCAGTCCCAACCGCGGATCGTGAGCCGGCTCTGGCCGGCCTCCAGGGCAGTTCTGGCGCGCGCGCACGCGCCGCAGGGCTCAGAGGTGCCGTTCGGGTGTTTCGTGCAGAACGGTGAGTTCGCGTTATGCGTGACGTGGGCCGTCGTCTCACGCGTCGCGTAGGCTCCGCTGTTCCTTCTAGATCTGGTGGAGGAGCCTGAGCCTACGTGTGCCGTCACCTCACCCGTCGCGTTATGCGTGACGTCACGAGTGCGCTTGCCACCTACGGCGCGCGGTCCGACGCGGGTCGCGTCCGCCGCCCGCTGCCGATCGCGGTACTCCTTCTGACGCCGCCTGGCGCCCTCGCGGTAGCGCTCCACTTCCTCGGCCGTCGACTGCCGCAGCGTACTCGTCCAGCCGATGAGACAGTAGCCGTCGTCGACACGTTCCCAGAGTCCGGCCTGTTCGAGTTCATCGAACGCTGCCGGGTCGTCGCCGTCCGGGTGCAGGTATCTCGTGTATCGGGCAGGCACCGCTCCGTCCGTGCCCTGACCGTTACACCACATCAGCGCGCCGGCGAGCACGCGGAACGCTCGGTCGGTGAGGTTGTCGATGCGGATGCTCCCCAGCCATTCGGCGGGAAGGCGGGCGTCGACCATGGTGATCAGAGGTGCTGGGGGACTAGGGCTCGACCCCGAACACCCGGAGCAGTGCGGCGCGGGGGATCATCCGCCGCGGTCCGAGCTGCACGGTGGGGATCGTGCCCCGCTCGACGCCGAGCCTGATGGTGCGGTACTCAACGCCGACCAGCACGGCCGCGTCCTTGTAGGTGAGAGCGAGTGAGTTCGGTGATCGGTTCATCTTGCATCTCCTTCGTGAGCCACCATTGTCATCACGCATGCACACCATAGCACGAACGAGAGCCAGTTACGTCATGAATGCGTCATGTCGTACCTTGTTCATCCGATTCCGGCCTGTAATACTGGCAGCATGGTGGATCTCGAGGTCGTCGACATCAGCGATGAGCGAGTGCCCGTCGGTGATGGCGTGAGTGTTCCTGCGAGCTGGACGGTGGTGTTGCGCGGGGAGCCAGGTGTGCCCGGCGACATCCGTGTGCGTGCGGCATACGACCGAACCCTGGGTCGGGTGGTCGCCACGGAGGTGAGCGTCGCGCGCGGGGGAGTCGGCGACGAGGTGACGAGTCTCACGCTGCGAGAGGTTCGTGTGCAGTCCGCGCTGCAGGTGAGCGGGCTGAAAGTATCCACAGTTTCGGAACCTGACGAGACAACCTGCTCGGGCGGGGACTACATTCGCCGCATGCAGAGCCGGAAGGACCGCGATCTGACGGTGAGTGTCGTGGACGCATCGCGGACGTACGCGCTCGCAGGAGCGATCAACCTGCCCCCGCTCAAGGCGGTGGCCGACAGCCTCGGCATCAGCCAGAGCACCGCGACCCGGCTGATGAACCGCGCGCGGTCTGAGGGGCTCGCGCCGGGACTCACGGGCCGCGAGACGGACGTCGAAGGGCTGGCGATAACTCCAGCGACAGGGGGTCCGACTCTCGGCTGAGAGGAGCGGTGGTATGCCCAGACGATCGAATCAAGATGGATCGGTCTCGCCATATACGACAAAGTCCGGCGAGACACGGTACCGAGTCGCCTACTGGGTCGACCGCCCCGACGGCGACGCCGTCCGCAGGTTCCGCCGAGGGTTCGCAACCAGGCGGGAGGCCCTCGCTGCCCTCGTCGACGTGCAGGTCGACATCCGTCGCGGCGTGCACGTCGACGAGACGCGTGAGACGTTCAACGCCTACGCGGAGAAGTATTTCGACTCGTTGCGCGTACGTCCGTCGACTCTCGCCGGCTATCGCAAGCACTTCCGCGTCCACGTCCTACCGTCGTCGATCGGGCGCGCACCGATCGCGGACATCACCAAGGACCAGCTGAACCGCTTCTACCGACAGCTGGAGCAGACCGGCAGGAAGGATCGAGGTCACCTCGGCGAACCGCTCGGCGCGGCGACGGTGCGGCACGTGCACGTGCTGGTCTCGCAAGTGCTGCAGCACGCTCTGGAGGATGGGCTGATTCGCTTCAACCCGGCCAAACGCGCATCGCCGCCCACGAAGCTCGAAGCGGCGCCGCCCGAGATGACGACCTGGTCCGCCGAAGATGCGCGCCTCTTCCTGGACTGGTCGGAATCTTCGGGCGACTACCTGTGGCTCGCGTGGCTCACCCTCCTCGGCACCGGCATGCGACGAGGCGAGCTCCTCGGCCTGCGCTGGAAGGACGTCGATCTCGACAACCAGGTGATCACCATCGCACGCGCCATGTCGTACGTGAAGGAGGCCGGAAGCCGTCCGGTGATCGACTTCCGCGCCACGAAGAGCGGGCGCGTGCGCAACGTCGACATCGACCGCCGTCTCGCCGATGCGTTCCGCGCACGGCACGACATGCTCCGCGCTGTCTCCCCAGAGCTCGCACGGGGGGAGCAGCTCATCTTCAGCAATCGCTACGGTGCGCCGCACAACCCGACCCAGTTCTCGCGCCAATGGCGTGAACGGGTTGCAAAGGCGGTCGAGGCGCACCCCGACCTCGACACCCTGCACCTGCATGAGCTGCGCCACACCCATGCGACACTGCTGCTGCGTGCCGGCGTCCACCCGAAAATCGTCTCCGAACGGCTCGGCCACGCCGACATCCAGACGACCCTCAACACGTACTCGCACGCCGTGCGGACTCTTCAGCGCGGCGCCGCAGATCTTGTGGGCGAACTGCTTGCTCCGGCAGCGGACGAGGTGCGCGTATAGGTACGCGCAGAGTCGCTGCGCGTGCGCGAAATGTGAGGATGGCGTTCGAACTCGCTCTTCGCCCTCGCTCGACAATCGGCCCGCTCAGCGGGTGAGGGCGGCGCAGTGCCCAGCGGCAGCGGTTGCTGGGCGCCGCACGGAGCGCAGCGGAGTGCGGGCTCTGCAAATAGCGAACGGTGGGAACGGAGCCGTCCCCACCCGCTATCCTCTCGCCGTCGGAGGGAGGTGGCAGCGCGCATCATGTCGGAAGCCGATCAGCCGAGCTGATCGATTCGCAGATGACGCCGGTAGCACGCGGCACGGAGCGGTCGACGACAGTACAGTGAGGGCTGTACTATTGCCGCGTGCTTACTCTTGCGAACCGTCTCGATGTGATGAATCGGCTGGGCCGTGCCATGGCGGATCCCACGCGTTCCCGAATTCTGATGATGCTGCTAGATGGTCCGAACTATCCGACGGTCATGTCACACGAGCTGGAGCTCACTCGGGCCAACGTGTCGAACCATCTCACCTGCCTCCGCGACTGCGGCATCGTGGTTGCCGAGCCCGAGGGGCGCCAGACGCGCTACGAGATCGCCGACGCCCATCTTTCGCAGGCGCTACGCAGCCTGATCGAGGTCACCCTCGCCGTCGACGAGAACGCGCCGTGCATAGACCCCGCCTGCAGCGTCGACGGCTGCTGCCCGGAGGGCGCCCGATGAGCGCCCCGGTGTCTGAACAGCGCCGCCAGGTGCTGCATCGTCGGGTTCGGTTCATCGTCGCGTTCACCATCAGCTACAACGTCATCGAAGCGATCGTCGCGATCTGGGCCGGTTCCATGGCCTCGTCCGCCGCGCTGATCGGCTTCGGACTCGACTCCGTGGTCGAAGTCCTCTCGGCCGCAGCGGTGGCCTGGCAGTTCACCCGCAAGGACCCGGAACGGTGGGAGAAGCCCACCGTTCGCGCTATCGGCATCGCGTTCTTTGCCCTCGCCGCCTACGTCATCGTCGACGCGATCCTCACCCTCACCGGAGTCGAGGAGGTCGACCACAGCCCGCTCGGCATCGGCATCGCAACGCTGAGCCTCATCGTGATGCCGGTCCTCGCCTGGTTCGAGTTCCGCACCGGACGCGAACTCGGCTCCAGGAGCGTGCAGGCAGACGCCAAGCAGCTGCTGCTCTGCATCTACCTCTCGGGCACGGTCCTCATCGGCCTGCTCCTCAACACCTTGTTCGGGTGGATGTGGGCCGATTCCGTCGCGGCGTTGGTCGTCGCCGGCCTCGCCATCCGTGAGGGCATCGAGGCCTGGCGTGGCGACGTCGAATCGCCGTTCGACGTGCTCAACGAGGACGACTGAGCTCACGGCTCGCCGATCAGGCGGCCGTTGGCCTCGCGAAAGCCCGGCACGGAGCGCCCGTCGGCTCGCTACGATCTCGCGGTCGGAGGGCGGTCGAACGGTCGTCGTAGGCCACGAATTATGTCAATCGCGACCCTTAACTGTGCCACCAACTGTGCCACGGGATCTGAATTGAGTCGCGATCCCTTGAAAACACTGGGATCGCAGGTGCGGAGGATGGGGGATTCGAACCCCCGAGGGGTTTCATCCCCAACACGCTTTCCAAGCGTGCGCCATAGGCCACTAGGCGAATCCTCCGGGCGGTCCCGGAGGACCAGAGAACATCCTACCCTGACGCGGCTACCGTCCCCGCACCGGCGACGTCCCGGCGTAGACGCTGCCGGGCCGGATCACGAGCGACCGCGGTGCGAGCAGTGCCAGGATGCGACGCGAAGGCGGCACCGAGGCCAGCAGCGCGGCGCGGACCGCCGTCGCGGCCTCGGCCGCGGCATCCCCCATCCAATACGAGCGCGTGCCGGCACGCGAATAGCTGACACGTTCGATAGCGATCAGGACGGTGTTCATCTCGGATGCCGGGACCCCGTGCTGCGTGATGAGCCGGTGTGCGAACGCACGCGGCGTCTCGCTCGAGGGAACTTCGATGCCGATGTCGATCGCCGCGTCCTGGACGGCCTGCCACGCCGCTGCGGCGTCGCCGCGACGTGCGGCCGCATCCTGCTGGCGTCGCCGCAGTTCGCGCGCGAGGAACGGGAGCGCGAGCACGAAGAGGATCAGCACGACCACCCCGAACAGGGGCAGCGGGTCGATCGCCGAGCGTGTCGGGCCGGATTCGGATGCGCCGCGCTGCTGGTCGGGGTCCAGACGGTTCGGATCGACCGACCGCGACGGGGCGGGGGTCGGGCCCAGCGCCGGTGTGTCCGCGCCCTGACTCTGGCCGGGCAGGGCGGAGGCGGGTGAGAAGGTGGTCGGCACGCCGAGGCTCACGGTCGGCTCGAACGGGATCCACCCGACGCCCTCGAAGTAGACCTCGGGCCACGCGTGCAGCTGCGAGCTCTTCACCGCGTACACGGTCTGACCGTCGATGGTCTCGGTCGTCGCCTCGCCGGGCAGATAGCCGACGACGATCCGTGAGGGGATGTGGAGCGTGCGCGCCATCAGCGCGAACGCGGACGCGAAGTGCACGCAGTAGCCCTTGCGCACCTCCAGGAACTGGGCCACGGCGTCGGCGCCGCTGCCGTCGAACCCGTCCTCGACGGGTGCTTCGAGCGAATAGGTGAAGTCGCCGCCGCGGAACCATCGCTGCAGGGCGATCAGCTTGTCGTAGTCGGTGGCGGCCTCGGCGGTGACCTGCGCCGCAGTCTCGGCGATGATCGGTGGCAGGTCCTCCGGCAGCTGCGTGGTGTCGTCGAGCACCTGGTCGCCTCCCGAGACGAGCGCGCGCATCTGCTCCAGCGACGGGCGAGGCGGGTCGTACACGACCTCGTAGGACTGTCCCTGCGTCGAACCGTTGGCAGTGGCGACCGTGCGGTTGTACGGCACGGCTCCCCACAGACCGTCGAGGCCCGTGACCGCCTCGGCGGGGTAGGGCACCGGCGCCCACACCGTGTCGAGGTTCACCACGTCGATCTTGGTCGTGTATTCGGTGGTCTCGATGTCGTCGGCGAGGGCGATCTTGCCGAAGGCCCGGTCGCTCGACAGCGCCACCGTCTGTGAGCGGTCGGGCTCCCACACATCGCCCTCGAACGTGCTCAGCGTGGTCGCGCGCAGATAGGGGACGGCCGGGGCGTCGGTGCGCACCTTGATGACCACGGTGTCCTGCGGGCGGCGCAGGTCGTCGCCGAGCTGGAGCGTCGCGTCGATCCCGGCTCCCGGGCCGATCCCGCCGCCCGCGCGGGCCGGAGCGGGAAGCATCGGCGTGGCGATGACGGCGACCACGATCGCGATCGCACCGATCCCGACGGCGGTGGCGGGCACGCCGGCGGTGCGCTCGGCCTCGCGCTCGAGCGGCTTCTCCCGCGAGCGCGTCTCGGAGCGGATGAGGAACAGGATCGTGATCGCGAGGAACACGAAGCCCATGACGTCGACGTCGCCGGGGACGGCGATCGCCGGGATGAGCGAGACCGCGATGATCCCCACGGACCCGAGCAGCGGCATCCGCGCCGTCACGACCACGTGGTCCACGATGATCGTGAGCAGTCCCATCGCGCCGACGATGACGAAGGCGAGCGACTGCGTGGGCTCCAGGGGAGCGGCGCCCAGCGTGATCTCCTCCGACGCGTTGCCCACGAGGATCGGCACACCGCTGAACGTGTCGAGCGTCGGGATCACCCACAGCAGCGCCGTCTCGTGGAGGAACACGAGGGTCATGAACACGACCCACACGGCCAACTCGATGAGGGTCACCGCCACGGCGGGCAGGCGGAAGCGGCGGGCGTTGTATCCGGCCGCGAGCACGAGCGCCGCCAGGATGAGCGCACCGATCAGCCATGCGCCGGACTGCACCACGCGGGCGACCGGCAGCAGCGCCGCGAGCAGCGCTGCGAGGATCGCGAACGTGAGCAGGCGCTGCCCGCCGCGGCGGGCGCCGCGGTCGGCGTCATCCGAGGACATGGCTCACCCCGCGTCCGACCGCGTTGCCCCATGCCACCGAGAGGTCGCGATCGGGATCGATCCGGGCGATGTGCCAGCCGTGGTCGGCGGCCCGGTCGAGCGCGTCGTCGACGGGCGTCGTGGCCAGCACAAGCGGCATGGTGCTGTGGTGCGCGATCGGACCGATGGCGTCGGCGTCCACCGGGTCCAGCCGACCGACGATCAGCACGATCGGGCCCGTCGTCACCCCCGTGAACAGGCGGGGCAGCCGGCCCAGCAGGTCGTCGCGCTGCGCGGTCACCGTCGCGAACTGGGCGAGCATGCGGTCGACCTCGGTCATGTCGCCGCCGTCGATGCGCTCGGTGAGCACGTGGCCTTCGCTGTCGATCACTTCGACCGCGTATCCGTCATGCACGAGTCGAGCGACCGCCGACACGCACGCGGAGACCCCGGCCTCGAACGCGGGGTCGGCGCCGGGTGCGCGCAGCGCCTCCATCGACCAGCGCAGCGCCGAGCGATCGAGCACGACGGTCGCCTCGGGTGTGGACTCCTGCTCCTCCTGGCGCACCATCAACTCGTCGCGGTGCGCGGTGGCGCGCCAGTGGATGCGACGCATCGAGTCGCCGGGTGCATACGGTCGCGCGACCAGGTTGTCGGCGCCTTGGCCGATCTGGTTCGTCGTGGTGTGCAGCGTGCCGCCGGTCGCGCCGGCGTAGTCGACCAGAGGCGAGAGGTCGATCACCGCCGGTGCGACCGTGACCGACGTCCGGCCGGAGAAGGCGATGGTGCGCCGCGCGAGCCCGAACGGATCGGACGAGGTGACGGTGAGCGGTCCGAGGGAGTGCACCCCGCGCCGCGCGCCGGTGATCGTGTACGTCAGGTTGACGATGCGCTCGCCGCCTCCCGCACCGCCGCGCAGGCCTGAGCCGAGCGCCGGGAACGGGCCCTCGGTCTTTCCGCGCAGACCCTTCGGCAGGGTGTCGCGCCAGGTTCCCGGCGGGGTCGGCAGAGCCGTGCGCACGCCGACGCGCACCGACACCATGGTCTCGCGGCCGACCGACGCGACGTCGGGCACCAGCGAGCGCGTGACGACGTCGGTGCGGCGTCCGAGGTAGAGCGACGCGACGCTCGCGCCGACGGCCGCCAGCAGCAGGACGCCGAAGTAGGTGAGCTCGACGATGCCGGTCTCGTTCGCCACGATGAAGCACGCGACCGCGAGCACGATGGCGCCCGTGCCCCGCACGGTGAGCGGCCATGCCCGTCTCATCGCATCCTCCCCGATGCCCGGAGGTCGCAGCGCCGCGCGCTGCTGCCCCGTCCCCTTGTCCTTCGGCCCCGCCCCATGCTCGTGCCTTCGCCTGGATCCCCCTGGTCGCCCGTTCTCACTGCCGTGAGGCGATGGGCACGCGCACGCTCGCAGCGACGCGCTCGAGGATCGTCGTGATCGCGTCGGCCGCCGTGCCGGAGCGCGCGCCGCCCGCCGAACGGGTCGGGATGAGGCGGTGCGCGAACACCGGCAGCAACAGTGCCGTGACGTCGTCGGGGATGACGAACGAGCGCCCGTCGAGAGCGGCCCACACCTTGGCAGCACGCACCAGCTGCAGTGTCGCCCGCGGGCTGGCGCCGAGGCGCAGGTCGGCGTGCGTGCGCGTCGCCTGCGACAGCGACACCGCGTAGTCCTCGATCGCCGGGGCGACGTGCACGGCGCGCGCCCACGCGATGAGACTCGTCACCTGGTCGGCCGACACCACCGGCTTGAGCTGATCGAGCGGGTTGACGGTGTCGCGCTGACGGAGCATGAGCGCTTCTGAGCGTGCGTCGGGGTAGCCCATCGAGATGCGCATCATGAATCGGTCGCGCTGCGCTTCGGGAAGGGCATAGGTGCCCTCCATCTCGAGCGGATTCTGCGTCGCGACGACGAGGAACGGCTCCGGCACGTAGTGCGTGCGGCCGTCGACGGTCACCTGTCGCTCCTCCATGGCCTCCAGCAGCGCCGACTGCGTCTTGGGGGAGGAGCGGTTGATCTCGTCGGCGATCACGATGTTCGCGAAGATCGCGCCGGGCTTGAACTCGAACTCGCGCTCGACGGGGTTGAACACGCTCACGCCCGTCACGTCGCCGGGGAGCAGGTCGGGCGTGAACTGGATGCGGCGCACTGTGGCGTCCACCGAGGTCGCCAGCGCCCGCGCGAGCATCGTCTTGCCGACGCCAGGCACGTCCTCGATCAGCAGATGCCCCTCCGCCAGCAGGCAGACGAGAGCGCTGCGCACCGCGTCGGGCTTGCCGTCGATGACACTGCCGACGGCGTCGAGGATCGAGTCGGTGACCCGCGCGAACCCTTCGACCGTGAGTGTTCCGGACGCACGCGATGCGGCATCCGTCCCCGTCATCTGGGCATCCGTAGCGGTATCGACCATCGAGGCCTCCTGTTCCGCCTCCCATCAGGCGGTCGGGCGGGTGGATGCGGGCGTCCTCGCCCACGGCTCGATCCTAACCACGGCACGCGGCGGGCGGCACTGGGAGAACGCTGGATGCCGGTCCCACGGCCCGCTGCTAGACGAGCGCCCCGGTGGCCATGAGCAGCACCGAGGCGCCCATGCAGGTCAGCTGCACGCGGTCGAGCGCGCGATGGGACCGCATGAGAAGCCCCGCCGAGAGCACGGCGTAGGCGAGCGCTCCGGCCAGCAGCCCGGTCGCGATCAGCGACCCGCCGTCACCGCCGTGCGCGTGCGGGCCGGCGGGGACCGTGAGCGCGCCCGTCGATGCGCCGTGCGCCATGCCGAGCTGCAGGGCCGCCATGGCGACCAGCCCCAGTCCGGTGTGCGCCGTCATGCCGCTCCGCACGGTGGGCGCAGACGCCGCGCGGCGACGCGGCGAGCTCAAGGCCGCCAGCGCCATCGCCGCCGCGATGAGGGCCGCCGCCCAGTACACCGGCGCCACGAGCCGGGTGAGCACCGCATCGAGCATGGCGGCGAGCATGAGAGCGGATGCCACGGCGTCGGGCCATCGCACCCGGCCGCGGTCGGCTGCCAGACAGCACGCGCCGATCGCGGCCGGGGCGATGGCCCAGGCGTGGAGCAGTTCGGTCACGGATCAACCGTGGTGGTGGTGCTCGCCGTGCGCGTGACCGTGGGCGCTCGAGTCGTGACCGTGGGCGCTGGGCGTGGGACCGTAGCCGCCGGTCGCACCGTGCACGTGGCCGGTGTCGGCCGAGCAGTGCGCGGACTCGGGGGCCGGCACGTTCAGCGTGGGGTTGCGTTCGAAGAAGTTGTACGGCTTCAGCGTGAACTTGGCGTAGTCCATGGGCATGACCGGCCAGTCCTCGTTGCCGCGCGGCTCGGTCCGCTGGTGGTGTGACTCGGGGCCGGCGCGGACCAGGTAGACTCGACTCAGCTCTCCGCGAGGCGGCATCCAGGCCAACTCCCCCAGGACGGAAACGTAGCAAGGGTAACCAGGCTCTGCCGGGTTCGCGGAGAGTCTTACTTTTCCCGGCGGACCGTGGCCGCCGACGACTTCTCCTGTCGTCGTCCATCCCACGCCCATAGGCTGGACGTGTGGCGCAGAGCATCTACATCACGTCGGCTGAAGGCCACTCGGGCAAGTCCACCGTCGCGCTCGGGGTCCTGGACGCGCTGAGCCATGCGACGCCGCGCGTGGGCGTGTTCCGCGCCATCGCGAGATCGACGATCGAGCGCGACTACGTGCTCGAGATGCTGCTCGACCACGACGGCGTCGACCTGCCGTACGACGAGTGCGTCGGTGTCACGTACGACGACGTCCGGGCCGATCCCGACGCCGCGCTCGCGACGATCGTCGAGCGGTACAAGGCCGTCGAGGCGCAGTGTGATGCCGTCGTCATCGTCGGCAGCGACTACACCGATGTCGGCAGTCCCGCCGAGCTCGCGTACAACGCGCGCATCGCGGCCAACCTGGGAGCCCCTGTGCTGCTCGTGGTCGGCGGCCGCTCCGCGCAGAACCAGACGCAGCCTGAGCAGCTCGGCTCGTCGCTCGCGCGCACCCCCGCGGAGGTGGGGCAGATCGCCGACCTCGCGCTGGCCGAGCTTGCGCACGGGCGTGCCGAACTGTTCGCGGTCGTCGCCAACAGGTCCGACCCGGCGCTGACCGGCGAGACGATCGCGGCGATACGGCGCGCGGTCGCGGCATCCACGTCCGCTCCTGCCGCGGGCACCCCGCCGGTGCCGGTCTGGGCGATCCCCGAGGATCGCTTCTTGGTCGCCCCTTCGATCCGCGGCATCATGCGCGCCGTCGACGGTGAACTGCTCACCGGCGACCCCGACCGACTGACCCGCGAGGCGCTCGCGGTCGTGGTGGCGGGCATGTCGATGGTCAACGTGCTTCCACGCCTGCTCGAAGGCGGGGTCGTGATCATCCCGGCCGACCGCTCCGAAGTGCTGCTGGCCACTCTGCTCGCGAACGCATCGGGCACCTTCCCGTCGATCTCGGGCATCGTCCTCAACGGCGGGTTCGAGCTGCCCGAGCCGGTCACGCGCCTGCTGGACGGGCTCGGCTCGAAGGTGCCGATCATCACGACCGAGCTCGGCACGTACGAGACGGCGGTGCGGATCATGAGCACACGCGGGCGCCTCGCCGCCGACTCCCAGCGCCGCTACGACACCGCTCTGTCGCTGTTCGAGCAGAGCGTCGACACCGACGAGCTGCTGACCGCCTTCGGCGTGGCGCGGGCCACCGTCGTGACGCCGCTGATGTTCGAGTTCCAGCTGATCGAGCGGGCGCGTGCGCAGCGCAAGCGCATCGTGCTGCCCGAAGGTGACGACGATCGCGTGCTGCGCGCCGCCGCGACGGTGCTCAAGCGCGGCATCGCAGATCTCGTGATCCTCGGCGAGCCGTTCGAGGTGCGCGCTCGAGCGATCGAGCTCGGCATCGACCTCCAGGGGGCCGAGGTGCTCTCTCCGCTGGACGCCGTCCACGTGCACAAGTTCGCCGAGGAGTACGCGCGGCTGCGCGCCCACAAGGGCATGACGGTGGCACAGGCGGCGGACACCGTCACGGACGTGTCGTACTTCGGCACGATGATGGTGCATCTGGGCCTCGCCGACGGCATGGTGTCGGGCGCCGCCCACACCACGGCTCACACGATCCGGCCGGCGTTCGAGATCATCAAGACGAAGCCGGGCGTATCGGTCGTCTCCAGTGTGTTCCTCATGGCGCTCGCCGACCGCGTGCTCGTCTACGGCGACTGCGCCGTCATCCCCGATCCCACGAGCGAGCAGCTGGCCGACATCGCCATCTCGTCCGCCGCGACGGCGGCGCAGTTCGGCATCACTCCCCGTGTCGCGATGCTGTCGTACTCGACCGGCGAGTCCGGTTCGGGTGCCGATGTCGAGAAGGTGAGGGATGCCACGGCCTTCGTCCGCACGCGGGCTCCAGAGCTGCTCGTCGAAGGTCCCATCCAGTACGACGCGGCGGCGGATGCCGCGGTGGCGGCGGCCAAGATGCCCGGCTCGCAGGTGGCAGGGCGCGCGACGGTGTTCGTCTTCCCCGACCTCAACACCGGCAACAACACGTACAAGGCTGTGCAGCGCTCGGCGGGCGCCGTGGCGATCGGCCCGGTGCTGCAGGGGCTCAACAAGCCGATCAACGACCTGTCGCGCGGCGCCCTTGTCGAGGACATCGTCAACACCATCGCGATCACCGCGATCCAGGCACAGGGGGAGTGAGGCCATGATCCCCGTCCTCGTGATCAACAGCGGCTCGTCGTCGTTCAAGTACCAGCTGCTCGACATGGAGACCGAGCGCACGCTGGCGTCCGGACTCGTCGAGCGCATCGGCCCTTCGACAGGCTCAGGAACCGGGGTCGGCGTCGCACGGCACACCGTGTATGCGACTCCCACCGAGGGGCCGGCGCCGACGTTCCTGGACGCGACGCGCACGCGTGAGCTGCCGATCCCCGACCACACCGCCGGGTTCGCCGTGATGCTCGAGGCCTTCGCGTCGGACGGGCCGTCGCTGGCCGAGCGGCCGCCCGTCGCGGTCGGTCACCGGGTCGTGCACGGCGGGGCGCGGTTCTTCGAGCCGACGCTCATCACGCCGCTCGTGGAGATCAACATCGACGAGCTGTCGGTGCTGGCGCCGCTGCACAACCCGGCCAACCTCGCCGGCATCGTGGCGGCCCGGCGGGCGTTCCCGGACGTGCCGCACGTCGCGGTGTTCGACACCGCGTTCCACCAGACCCTGGCCCCCGCTGCCTACACCTATGCGATCGACGCGGAGGTGGCGGCATCCCATCGCATCCGCCGGTACGGATTCCACGGCACGTCGCACAAGTTCGTGAGCGAGGCGGCGGCCGCGTTCGTCGGGCGTCGGCTTGAGGACCTCAAGCAGATCGTGTTCCACCTGGGCAACGGCGCGTCGGTGACCGCGATCGACGGCGGCATGTCCGTCGACACGTCGATGGGCTTCACGCCGCTGGAGGGACTCGTGATGGGCACGCGCTCGGGCGACATCGACCCGGCGGTGCTGTTCCAGCTCTCGCGGCGAGGGGGCATGACCATCGACGACCTCGACGACCTGCTCAACAAGCGCAGTGGACTGCTCGGCCTCGCGGGCTCGAACGACCTGCGCGACATCCGGGCGGGCATCGAGCGCGGCGACGAGCGGGCGATCCTCGCGTTCGAGGTGTACGTCCACCGGCTGCGCGCCTACGCCGGCGCCTACCTGGCTCAGCTGGGCGGCGCCGACGTCATCTCGTTCACGGCGGGCGTGGGCGAGAACGCCCCGCACGTGCGCGCCGGTGCACTGGAGACCCTGGGGTTCGCCGGCGTCGAGATCGACCACGACCGCAACGAGAGCCCGGACCGCGGCATCCGCGTCATCTCGACGGACGCGTCGCGCGTGACCGTCCTGGTCGTCCCCACCGACGAAGAGCTCGAGATCGCGCGACAGACCCTCTCCGTCTCCCGCGCGTAACCTGCCCCACGTACCCTGAAGCCCATGGACGCCCTTCCCGATCTCGCCGCATTCGACGCCGTGCTGTTCGACCTGGACGGCGTGCTGACTCCGACCGCCGAGGTGCACATGCACGCGTGGCAGACGATGTTCGAAGAGCTGTTCGCGGCGTGGGACATCACGCCGCCGTACACCGAGCGCGATTACTTCGACCATCTCGACGGCAAGAAGCGCTACGACGGCGTGGCGAGCCTGCTGCGTTCGCGCGACGTCGAGGTGCCGTGGGGCGATCCGTCCGATCCGCCGACGGCCGACACCGTGTGCGGCATCGGCAACCGCAAGAACGCGGTGTTCGAGCGCGTGCTCCGCGCCGAGGGGATCGCCGCGTATCCTGGATCGCTGCGCCTGCTCGACGCGCTGGCGGAATCCGCGACCCCGGTCGCGGTGGTGTCCAGCTCCAAGAACGCCGAAGAAGTGCTGGCGGCGGCGGGCATCCGCGACCGGTTCACGGTCGTGATGGACGGGGTGATCGCCGAGCGGGACCACCTCGCCTCCAAGCCCGCACCCGACGTGTTCATCGAGGCGGCGCGGATGCTGGGGGTCGAGCCCGCTCGCAGCGCCGCGGTCGAAGACGCCATCAGCGGAGTGCGCTCGGCTGTGGCCGGCGGATTCGGGCTGGTGGTGGGCGTTGATCGCGGAGTCGGGGAGCAGGACCTGGTGGATGCCGGGGCCCATGTCGTGGTGAAGGACCTGGAGGAGTTCGTACGATGATCGATCGCGATCGGTTCCCCGTCGACCCGTGGCGGCTGGTGGAGAAGTCGTTCGACGTGGACGACGCCGGCGTCACAGAGACGCTGTTCGCCGTCGCCAACGGCTACCTGGGGCTGCGCGGCAACCACCCCGAGGGACGGTTCGCGCACGAGCACGGCACTTTCATCAACGGGTTCCACGAGACCTTCCCGATCCGCCATGCCGAGCAGGCGTACGGGTTCGCCGAGGTCGGGCAGACCATCGTCAACGCACCCGACGCAATGGTGATGCGCGTGTACGTGGACGACGAGCCGCTGTCGCTCGACGTCGCCGACGTGCGCGAGTACGAACGCGTGCTCGACTTCCGCGACGGCGTGCTGCGCCGGCACATCCTGTGGACGACGCCGTCGGGCAAAGAGGTGCGGATCGAGTTCGACCGCCTGGTGTCGTTCGAGGAGAAGCACCTCGCGGTCATGTCGATCGAGGTCACGGTGCTCAACGCCGACGCGCCGGTGACCGTGAGCTGCCAGATGATCAACCGCCAGGACGGCGAGGACGTCTACGGCGGCACGCCGCCCACGCGCCGCGCCAAGGCGGCGTTCGACCCGCGCAAGGCCGAGCGCATCCACGAACGCGTGCTGCAGCCTCAGGAGTACTGGCAGGACGACACCCGCACGGCGCTGTCGTACCGGGTCACCGAGTCCGGCATGACGCTCGCCCTCATCGCCGACCACATCGTCGAGACCGACAACGAGTACAGCGCCCGCGCGCTCGTCGAGCCCGACATCGCCAAGAACGTGTTCCGCGTGCAGGCCAAGGCCGGCGTGCCGGTACGGGTAACCAAGCTCGTCAGCTACCACACGTCTCGCGGCGTGCCGGCGCGCGAGCTGGTCGATCGCTGCCGTCGCACGCTCGATCGCGCCGAGAGCGAAGGCGTCGATGCGATCCGTGCCCGGCAGCGCGCATGGCTCGATGGGTTCTGGGAGCGCTCGGACGTGCGCATCGGCGGGCACGACGACCTGCAGCAGGCGACCCGCTGGTGCCTGTTCCAGCTCGCGCAAGCCGCGGCGCGCGCCGACGGCCAGGGTGTTCCCGCCAAGGGGATGACCGGCTCGGGGTACTCCGGCCACTACTTCTGGGACACCGAGATCTATGTGCTCCCGTTCCTCGCGTACACGACGCCGCTGTGGGCGCGCAACGCGCTGCGCATGCGCTACCTGATGCTGCCGGCCGCGCGTCGCCGTGCGTTCCAGCTCAACGAGGCCGGGGCGCTGTTCCCCTGGCGCACCATCAACGGCGAGGAGGCGTCGGCGTACTACGCCGCCGGCACCGCTCAGTACCACATCAACGCCGACGTGAGCTTCGCACTGGCGAAGTACGTGCGCGCCACGGGCGACGACGAGTTCCTCCACCGGGAAGGCGTCGACATCGCGGTCGAGACCGCGCGCCTGTGGGCCACGCTCGGCTTCTGGCGCTCGAGCGACGGCGTCGCCGACGCCAACGAGGCCGGCGAGGGCGAGGTGTTCCACATCCACGGCGTCACCGGCCCGGACGAGTACACGACGGTCGTGAACGACAACCTGTTCACGAACGTCATGGCCCGCTTCAACCTGCGTTTCGCGGCGCGCACCGTCCGTGAGATGGCGGAGGTCGACGGCGAGGTGTACCGGCAGATGGTCGACCGCCTCGCGCTCGAACCGGGTGAGCCGGAGGCGTGGGATCGGGCCGCCGAGGCGATGCACATCCCGTTCAGCCCGAGCCTCGGCATCCATCCGCAAGATCACGTGTTCCTCGAGCGCGAGGTGTGGGACCTCGAGAACACGCCGGCCGACAAGCGGCCGCTCCTGCTGCATTTCCACCCGCTGGTGATCTACCGGTACCAGGTGCTCAAGCAGGCCGACGTCGTGCTCGCCCTCTTCCTGCAGGGCAACCACTTCTCGCCCGAAGACAAGCTGGCCGACTTCGAGTACTACGACCCGCTGACCACCGGCGATTCGACACTGTCGGCCGTCGTGCAGTCGATCCTGGCGGCCGAGGTGGGGTACCAGGACCTCGCGCTGGACTACTTCCGGCAGTCGATCTTCGTCGACCTCGCCGACCTGCACCACAACGCCTCCGACGGCGTGCACGTCGCGTCGGCGGGCGGTGTCTGGACGGCGCTGGTGTCGGGCTTCGGCGGCATGCGCGACCACTTCGGCGAGCTGTCGTTCGACCCGCGGCTTCCGGCCGCCTGGCCGTCGCTGGAGTTCACGCTGCACTGGCACGGCACGCCGCTGGTCGTCACGGTCACGCGCGACGAGCTGCGCGTGAACGCGGGCGACGGCGACCCGGTCGGGTTCAGCGTGCGCGGCATCGGGTACGTCGTCGGCGCGGGCGAAGAGGTCGTCGTCGCACTCGACGGTCAGGGTCCGGCCATCGCCGGCCGTCCGACGCTGCGCACACTCGGCGAAGCGCGTCGCGAGGACGGCTCGCTGCTGTCGGCCTCGGTGCCCACGGTGACCTCGACCATCCCGATCATCGTCGCGGAGGCAGAGACCGCCGCGCACGACTGACGCCGAAACGGCCGCGCCGTCCGGACGCCGATCGGTGGATGCCGCCGCTCACGCCCGGGCGGCGGCAGCGGCGCGGGCGGCCTCGGCGGCGCGCGAGACCCACTTGGGCAGCTCGCCGTAGCGCTGGAACGGCATGATCTCGCCGGCCGCGCTGCCCTCGATCAGCTGGGCGAGACGGCGTTCGCGCGTCGCCTCCTGCTTGGCCGACAGCACCCAGTGGATCACCTGCCGGCGATAGGTGGGGGTGGCCGCGTCGAGGAACGCGGTCGCCGCGGCATCGGCCGCGACGCGGGCCGCCCATTCCGGCGGAAGCGCCTGATCGGGGTTCTCGTGCGAGTAGACGCCGGTGCGGTCGTCGCGGCGACGTGCGTAGGCGGCGAGCCCCGCTTCGGTCATGAGCCCCTGGGCGGTGAGCTGCTCGACGAGTTCGATGTTCACCTTCGACCAGTTGCTCGACGGCTTGCGCGGTGACCAGCGCTGGCGCACGGCGTCGTCGTCGATCCGCTGCGCGACCGAGTCGATCCAGCCGAAGCACAGGGCGACGGGCACGGCCTGCTCCCACGTCAGCGGGCGTTCGGCGACGTGCTTCTTGTACAGCCCCATCCACAGTTCGGTGGCCGAGTCGTGGTTCGCCTCCAGCCAGGCGCGGAACTCGTCGGCTCCCGAGAAGAACACGGCCGGGCGCTCAGAGGTCCCGCCGGGGGTGCCGATCTTCGCCATGCGCCGAGTCTGCCAGCCCGTGCCGACATCGATCCGGTCTCGGCGGGATCAGGCACCCGCCGGCACGACCTCCGTCGGTGCCTCGAAGAACCGCAGCTCGTGCTCGGTCGATCGCAGGAACGCGTCCGACATGCGCCTGCGTTCGGCGACGGACGCAGCCCGGGCAGCGGCATCCGCGATCCGCACCGCCTCTGCGCTCGCCTCGGCGAACGCGGGATCGCCGTAGGCGGCGAGCCAGTCGTCGTACGGGTGCGACTCGTGGCGTGCGGCGGACAGTCGCGTGCCGAGGTCGGCGTACACCCAGAAGCAGGGGAGCAGCGCCGCGACGAGCTCGCCGTACGTGCGGGCCGACGCGTGCAGGTGGTTCGTGTACGCACGGGTGGCGGGTGCGGGATCCGCAGGAGGGCTGCCGTCGAGGCGAGCATCGTGCAGCCGCTGCTCCTCGACGAGCGCGGACTGGGCGGATCGCGCCCAGAACGCCTGCTCGTCGGGGGTGGGCGCGAGAGCGCTCGCGCGGGCCAGCAGCCGCGCGTACTCGCCCAGGTAGCCGGCGTCCTGCGCGAGGTACCAGGTGAACGCGTGCCGCGGCAGTGAGCCGTCGCCGAGGCCGCGCACGAACGCGCACGCCTCGATGTCGGCGCGGATGGCGGCCGCGGCATCCCACACCTCCGCCGACCACGACGAGACCGCGGCGGTCCGCAGCTCGTGGAAGTGATCGATCGGGCCGCTGCCCTGCCCGACGTGCAGCGCGTCGGCGTGGGCGAGGGCGCCGGTGAGCCACTGCTTCGCGCGCACGAGAGCCTCGGGCCAGGTCGCCCCGGCCGCGCGGAGCGTCGCCATCGCCGACGACAGCGAGCACCCGGTGCCGTGCGTGTTGCGTGTCGCGATACGCGTGCCCGCGACCTCGTGCACGCCGCCGGGCCCGACGAGCGCGTCGGGGCAGTCGGCGCCGTCGAGATGCCCGCCCTTGAGCAGGACCAGCGTGCCGGTGGCGTCGTGCAGGCGATGGGCGGCGTCGAGCGCCTCGTCCCACGTGGCGGCGACCGGGCGACCGGTCAGCACCGCGAGCTCGGCGAGGTTGGGGGTGACGAGGTCGGCGTCGGCGCACAGGGCACGCAGCGCGTCTTCGGCGGCCGTGTCGAGCAGCCGGTCGCCGCTCGTGGCGACCATCACCGGATCGAGCACGACGACCGGCGGCCGCACGCGCGCGAGCCAGGCCCGGACGACGCCGATGATCGCGGCATCCTGCAGCATCCCGATCTTGACGGCGTCGATCTCGACGTCGTCCGACACGGCGTCGAGCTGCGCCTCGAGGAACGCCGGCGGCGGCACGTGCACGTCGCGCACGCCGCGCGTGTTCTGCGCGACCAGAGCGGTGACCGCGGCCATGCCGTACCCGCCCAGTGCGCCGATCGTCTTGAGATCGGCCTGGATGCCGGCTCCGCCCGTCGGGTCGGTGCCGGCGATGCTGAGGACGCGAGGGATGCCGCTCATCGGGCGGCTCCGACGGTCGCGGCATCGGCGGCCCGTCGCAGCGCCCGGGCTGCCGCAGCGGGGTCGTCGGCGGCCGAGAGCAGCGACACGACCGCGACACCGGCTGCACCCGCTTCGCGCAGGGGCGCGACGTCGTCGAGTCCGATGCCGCCGATCGCGATGCAGGGCAGGGGCGTCGCCGCGGCGAGGCGCGCGAACCCGTCGACGCCCAGCGCCGGCGGGTGGTCGGGTTTGGTCGACGTGGGCCGGATCACGCCGACACCGAGGTAGTCGAGCGTCCCGGGCAGGAAGGCGGCCGCCGCCTCGAGGTGCGCGGCGGTGTGAGCGGTCCAGCCGACGACGGCGTCGGCGCCGAGCAGCCGGCGGGCCGCGTCCGGCGGCAGGTCGCTCTGACCCAGATGCACCCCGTCGACCCGGGCTCCGGCGTCTCGCGCGGCGAGCACGATGTCGACACGGTCGTCGACGACGAACAGCGCGCGTCCGGCCGCGACATCCGACAGCGCGATCGTCTGTGCGAGCAGGTCGCGCGCCGTGCCGCCCTTGACGCGCAGCTGGATGACGTCGACCCCCGCCTCGACCACTGCGGCGACGACATCGCGCGTGCGGTCGAACGGTAGGCGGTCGTCGGTCACGAAGTGCAGCTGGAGGCTCATCGGGCGTCCGCCGTCGCGACGACGGCCTCCACGACCGTGCGGCCGTCGAGGTCGGCCGGCTGCACCGCGTCCAGGGCATCCAGCAGGGCGACCGCGAACGAGCCCGGTCCGCTTGCGCGCGCGGCGGCGCGCTCCGATGCGGCGGCGTAGAGAGCGGATGCCGCCACGGCGGCGTCCAGCGGCCGGCACACGCCGAGGAACGCGGCCATGACGGCGCCGAGTGAGCAGCCGCCGCCCGTCACGCGCGTCAGGAGCGCGTCGCCGCCGCCGATGCGGACGACCTCGGTGCCGTCGGTGACGAGGTCGACCGGGCCCGACACGGCCACGACGGCGCCGGTGCGCAGCGCGAGCTCACGGGCCGCGCCGGCCGCGGCATCCGTCCCCTCCGTCGCGTCGACCCCGCGACCGCCCGCCCCGGCGCCGGCCAGCGCGAGGATCTCTGAGGCGTTGCCGCGGATGATCGCGGGCCGGTGCTCCAGCAGCTCGGCGGCGAAGGCGGTGCGCACCGGCAGGGCGCCCACGGCCACCGGGTCGAGCACCCAGCGCTCCGTCGCGCGGACGGCCTCGCGTGCGCCGTCGCGCTGCTCGGCGCCGGGGGTGCCGAGGTTCACGAGCACGCCGTCGGCGATGCCGGCGAACATCCCCGCCTCGCCGGGCAGGTCGCACATCGCGGGGGCTACGCCGACGGCGAGCAGCACGTTGGCGGTGAAGCCGGTCACGACGGCGTTGGTGATGCACTGCACGAGCGGTGCGGCATCCCGCAGCGCGGTGAGCGCGTCGGAGGGGGACAGGTGGACGGTGGCGGCGCGCGTGTTCATCGCGACATCCCTTCGCTCGCATGATCGAGATCAGGTTCGACGGGTGTGTTCTCAGCCCGCCGTGCGGGCACCCCGTGTCACTGCCGAGCAATCTAGCAGGCCGGGGATCGGCCGTCGCGATGTCGGGCCCACGCCGTAGGCTGGGGGAGTGACCACAGCCCTCTATCGCCGCTACCGGCCCGAGTCGTTCGGCGAGATGATCGGGCAAGGGCAGGTCACCGAGCCGCTGATGACCGCGCTGCGCAGCGACCGGGTCGGCCACGCCTACCTGTTCTCGGGCCCGCGCGGGTGCGGAAAGACGACATCGGCCCGCATCCTGGCGCGGTGCCTCAACTGCGCAGAGGGCCCCACCGACGTCCCATGCGGAAAGTGCGACAGCTGCGTCGAGCTCGGTCGCGGCGGCGGCGGATCGCTCGACGTCGTCGAGATCGACGCCGCGAGTCACAACGGCGTCGACGACGCCCGTGACCTGCGCGAGCGGGCGGTGTTCGCCCCCGCGCGCGACCGCTTCAAGATCTTCATCCTCGACGAGGCGCACATGGTGACGCCGCAGGGCTTCAACGCGCTGCTCAAGCTCGTCGAAGAGCCGCCCGACCACGTCAAGTTCATCTTCGCGACGACCGAGCCCGAGAAGGTCATCGGCACGATCCGCTCGCGTACCCACCACTACCCCTTCCGTCTCGTCCCGCCCGCCGCGATGCTCGAGTACGTCGAGCAGCTGTGCGCGCAGGAGCGTGTCGAGGTCGAGCCTGGCGTGCTGCCGCTCGTGGTGCGTGCCGGCGGCGGGTCGCCGCGAGACACGCTGTCGCTGCTCGACCAGCTGATCGCCGGGTCCGACCCTTCGGCGGGCTCAGGGACCGTTCTGGTGACGTACGCCCGCGCCGTCGCTCTGCTCGGGTACACGCCCGACGAGCTGCTCGACGAGGTCATCGACGCGTTCGGCGCATCCGACGCTGCCGCGGCGTTCTCGGCGGTGGATCGCGTCGTGCAGACCGGTCAGGATCCGCGGCGCTTCGTCGACGACCTGCTCGAGCGTCTGCGCGACCTGATCGTGGTCGCCGCGACCGGCCCCGGGGCCGCGGCCGTGCTGCGCGGCGTCTCGGCCGAGGACCTCGCGCGCCGGCAGCGACAGGCCGACGTCTTCGGCACGGCTCGGCTGTCGCGCATCGCCGACCTCGTCATCGCGACGCTCGACGACATGACCGGCGCCACCTCGCCGCGGCTGCAATTGGAGCTCATGGTCGCGCGCGTGCTGGCGAGGGGAGTGGATGCCGCCGCCCCGGCGGCCCCTGCTGCGTCTGTTCCGGTCGTTGAGCGAGCGAGGAACGAGCGAGACGAAACGCCTGTGTCCACGGTCGGGTCTGTGCCCGCTGCGGTCGCGCCCGAGCCCGCTCCGGCCGCGCCCGCTCCGGCCGCGCCCGCTCCGGCCGCCGCCGCTGCGCGCGACCTCACGACCGACAGCCTCGTCGCCGCATGGCCAGAGGTGCTCACGCGGCTGGAGGGCATCAGCCGTTCGTCGTGGATGGTCGCGACCGGATCGCGGCCCATCGCCGTCACGGCCAAGGGCGACGACCAGGTCGTGACCCTCGAGTTCTCCAGCGCGAGCGACCTGACGAAGTTCAAGCCCAAGCCGCAGGGCCAGGGCGCGTTCCTCGACGTGCGCAGCGCCATCGAGCAGCTCTTCGGCAGCCAGGTGAAGTTCCTGCCGCGCCTGGCCGAACCCGGCTCGGGCGGCGCAGCCGATCGCGGACCGGCGACGGCTCCGCGGGCGCAGCCCGCGACGCCGGATGCTCCGGAGCCGGCGGCGACGACCCCGCGCACGACCGCGCCGAGTTCCTCCGCGCCGCGCGATTCGGTACCGGGTTCCGCAGCGCCGCGCGCTTCGGGACCGAGCTCGCCCGCGCCGCACGCCGCGGCACCGAGTTCCTCCGCGCCGCGCGCGACCGCGCCGAGTTCCGCAGCGCCGCGCGCGTCGGCACCGAGCGCCCCGGCGCCGCGGAGTGCGGCATCCGCCCCCGCCTCGAGGGCGCCGGCAGCGGCCGCGCCGGTCACGGACTGGGCGGTCGCGCCGATCCCGTCCGACGACGACGCACCGCCGCCCGACCCGGGCCCCGCCGCGATGCCGAGCATGGGTCAGTTCGCCGTCGACGACGAGCCCGAAGAGGCGGCGCGCGCCCGCGTCGCCACGCTCGCCCGGCCGCAGGACGCCCCGCACGACGGCGACGTGCTGCCGCGAGCCGACCTGGCACCCGTGGTCGAGCGCGATGACGAGCTGGAGGACGACGTCGACCTCGACGAGTCGGGTGCGCCCGTCGACGCCCCCGTGCCCCCGACCGTGGCGCCGCCGATCGCTCCCGTCGTGCGCGCCCGCAACGACGGCGTCCAGCGCTACGGCGAGGCCGTCGTGCGCCAGATGCTGGGCGCGACGTTCGTCGGCGAGGAGCCCTACGAGCCGCCGACGAGGTTCAGCTAGCCCATGTACGACGGCATCGTCCAAGACCTGATCGACGAGTTCGGCCGCCTTCCCGGCATCGGCCCGAAGTCGGCGCAGCGCATCACGTTCCACATCCTGCAGACGCCGAATTTCGACGTCGCGCACCTCGCCGAGCTTCTCGCCGAGGTGCGCGAGAAGGTGCGCTTCTGCGAGGTGTGCGGCAACGTGTCCGAGCAGGATCGCTGTTCGATCTGCCGCGACCCGCGACGCAACCATTCGCTGATCTGTGTCGTCGAGGACGCCAAGGACGTCGCGGCGATCGAGCGCACGCGGGAGTTCCGCGGGCTCTACCATGTGCTCGGCGGTGCGATCAGCCCGATCGCGGGGATCGGCCCTGACGACCTGCGCATCGCGCAGCTGATGCAGCGCCTGGCCGACGGCACCGTGCAGGAGGTCATCCTCGCGACCAATCCGAACCTCGAGGGGGAGGCGACGGCGACCTACCTGAGCCGGCTGCTCCACACCATCGAGATCTCGGTGACGCGGCTCGCGTCCGGCCTCCCGGTCGGCGGCGACCTCGAGTACGCCGACGAAGTCACGCTGGGCCGTGCCTTCGAAGGCCGCCGGTCGGTCTGACACCATCCGCGGCGGAGCCCGATGTCCGGGATCGGTCGTAGAGTGGCGCTCGCGATCCTCGTGCCGGCCGTCCGCTCGGGCGATCCTGGTTCGATGACGACGACGGCCATGGAAGGCACCGGATGAATCCCGTCCAGCGGTTCGACACGCGTGCGTGGCTGCTCTTCGCCGCGATGGCGGTGCTGTGGGGCATCCCGTATCTGTTCATCAGCATCGCGGTCGAGTCGTACTCACCCGCCGCGGTGGTGGCCGGACGCACCCTCCTCGGCGCCATCTTGCTGCTGCCGTTCGCGATCCGCGCGAAGGCGCTGCGCCCGGCGTTCGCGAAGATCGGCTGGGTGCTGCTGTTCGGCGCGATCGAGATGGCGGGGCCTTTCCTGCTGCTCGGGCATGCCGAGCAGACGCTGCCGTCGGGCCTGACCGGACTGCTGGTCGCGACCGTGCCGCTGTTCGCGGCGATGATCGCGTTCGGCGGCGGCGACCGCTCGGTGCTGAGCCCATGGCGGGCGATCGGACTGGTCGTCGGGTTCGCGGGCGTGTTCGTGATCGTCGCGGGGCCTGGGCTCGCCGTCGAAGGCGGGGGAGGCCTCATCGCTGTGGGTGAGGTGCTCCTGGTCGCGCTGCTGTACGCGATCGCGCCGTTCGTCATCGCCACGAAACTGCGCGACGTGCCGTCGCTCGGGTCGATCACGCTCGCGCTGTTCGCCGTGGGGATCTTCTACACGCCCATCGCCTTCCTGACCCAGCATGAGGTCCCGACTCTCGCGAGCACCGCCTCGCTCGTGGCCCTCGCCGTCCTGTGCACGGCCATCGCGTTCATCACGTTCTTCGCCCTCATCGCGCGCGTGGGGCCGGTGCGCGCGCCGCTGTTCACCTATGTCAATCCCGTGGTGGCCATCCTGCTCGGCACGATCGTCCTCGGAGAGCCGCTCACGCCGGGGCTGCTCGTCGGCTTCCCCCTCGTGCTCGTCGGCTGCTGGCTCGCCGCGACGGGTGGCACGTTCCGTCCCCGGGCATCCGACAGCGACCTTCCCCCCGTCGCCTCGGGGTGATGTGCCTGCGGCGCCGGTCGGCGTCCGCCGTTCTCAGCGCAGCACCTCGACGAGGACGATCCACGAGATCAGCAGCGCCGCGACGATCGCGATGAGGGAACCGACGCCCAGCCAGACCGGTGCAGTGGACGCGCCCGCGACCAGGAGTGCGCCTCCGATCGCGTAGGCGGCCGGGGCGACGAAGCCGACCGCCGCCTTGAGGCCCCGCAGGCGGTTCTCAGGATGCCGGTTCTGGAAGATCCTCCGCGTGGCCTGCACCTGGAACACGCCGGCCGCAAGAGCGAGCAGGATCACCGCGACGCCGGCCGCGACCGGGTCGGCTCCCGGCATCAGGGCGATGGCCGAGGCGATCAGCGCCAGCACCAGCCCCGCAATGCCGGCCGCGAGCCGCGAGGTGAGCGAGGGCTCCTTGATGATCCGGCCGATGTTGACGCTGGCGGCGACGATCACAAGGCCCGCGAGGGCCGCCGTGGCGCCGGCGATGGCGACGTTGAAGTCCGACCACGCTGCGAGCTCGTCCATGCCGTGATGCTAGCGGCTCGCCGCGAAACTCGTGGTTGACGTGACCATGCCACTTGTGTCATCCTCGATATCGCCAACGATGACACAAGTGGAATGGCTGCAATGAAGCTCGAACATCTCCTGCTGGGCCTGATCGGGATGCACCCCAGCACCGGCTACGACATCAAGAAGTACCTCGATCAGCACGGGCGGTTCATGCGCTCGCGCACGACGATGAGTCAGGTGTACCGGTCCCTCGCCGCAATGGAGAAGGACGGGTGGGTCACGCACGACGTCGACCATCGACCCGGCGCGCAGGACGCGAAGGTCTACCGCCTCACCGCCGAAGGGGGCACGGTGCTGCTCGAGTGGCTCACCGGACCCTACTCGCCGCCCAGTCGCTTCCAGGACCCCGAGTTCACCGCCCGCCTAGGCTTCTCGGGATTCATGACGCGCGAGCAGGTGCTTACGCTCGTCGAGACCGAGCTCGCTGCCCGCCTCGAGCAGGTCGCCACGTACCGCGATCGCGACCGTTCCATGGCCGTCGACGCCGCTGTCGCGTTCGACGTCGACTTCGCGCGCAGCATGGGTGAGCGCATGCACCGGCTCGGCATGGACCAGATCGACCAGCACATCGCACAGCTGCGCGCACTGCGCGCCGACCTGCTCGACGGGCGGGCGCTCGCTCCGGGAGACGAGTCGGCGCCGCGCGCCGCCGTCGCGCAGGAAGTCGACTGATGCGCGCGATCATGGTGATGTTCGACAGCCTCAACCGTCACATGCTGCCGCCGTACGGCTCGGACGAGATCGTCGCCCCCAACTTCAGCCGGCTCGCCGAGCGCGGCATCACGTTCGACCGCTTCTACGCGGGTTCGATGCCGTGCATGCCGGCGCGTCGCGAGCTCCACACCGGACGCTACAACTTCCTCCACCGCAGTTGGGGACCGCTCGAGCCGTTCGACGACTCCATGCCGGAGCTGCTCGGGCGCCGCGGCATCCATACCCACCTCGCCAGCGACCACCCGCACTACTGGGAGGACGGCGGAGCCACCTACCACCCGAGATACACCACGTGGGAGTTCTTCCGGGGGCAGGAGGGCGACCCGTGGAAGGGCCGGGTTCAGCCTGCGTCCGGCGGGGGCTTCAAGGGCGCGCTCGCGCGACAGGATGCCATCAACCGTGACTATCTGCGCCGACAGGAGGACCACCCGCAGACCAAGACGTTCGACGCCGGCATCGAGTTCATCGAGACCAACAAGGACGCCGACGACTGGTTCGTCCAGATCGAGTGCTTCGACCCGCACGAGCCCTTCTTCACCTACGACGAGTTCCGAAGCCTGTACCCCCACGAGTACGACGGCGATCCGTTCGACTGGCCGCCCTATGCCCGGGTCACCGAGGACGAGAGCAAGGTCGAACACGCGCGCAACGAGTACAAGGCGCTCGTTAGCATGTGCGATCGCTCGCTCGGGCGCGTGATCGACATCATGGACGAGCACCAGCTGTGGGACGACACGCTTCTGCTGGTCAACACCGACCACGGGTTCCTCCTCGGCGAGCACGGATGGTGGGCCAAGAGCGTGCAGCCGTGGTTCGACGAGCTCGTCCACATCCCCGCCTTCCTGTGGGATCCGCGCTCGGGCGCCCGCGGCGAACGGCGCGAGCAGCTCGTGCAGACGATCGACATCGCCCCGACGATGCTGGAGTTCTTCGGCGCGCCGATCCCGCCCGACATGCTGGGCGTCCCCCTCGTGTCCGGTCCCGCGGCGACGGACGCGACGGACACTCCTGTCGCCACGACAGCGCGCGAGGGTGCGCTCTTCGGCATCCACGGCGGACACGTGAACGTGACGGACGGTCGCTACGTGTACATGCGCGCATGCGCGACGCCCGACAACGCGCCGCTCGAGGAGTTCACCCTCATGCCGACGCACATGCGTTTCCGCTTCGCACCGGCGGAGTTCGACGGCGTCGAGCTCGCCGAGCCGTTCTCGTTCACCAAGGGCATCCCCACGCTGCGGCTGAAGGGCCGCGCCCAGATCAACCCGTACGTGTTCGGCACGCTGCTCTTCGACCTTGAGGAGGACCCCGGGCAGCGGCATCCGATCGACGATCCGGAGCTGGAACTGCGGATGCTGCGTCTGCTGACGGCACTCCTGCACGAGAACGACGCACCCGCGAGTCAGTTCCAGCGGCTGGGCATCCCCGAGGCGGGAGTGCCCGGACCGGAGCACCTTCTCGTCGCACAGCAGGCGACGCTCGCCGCGCTGGCCGCCGAGCCGCTCCCGCCGCTCGACGCCTTCCCGGTCGGTGCGCTCGGCCTGTCGACGCCGATCGCCGAACTGCTCGCACATCCGATCGCCCGGGGTGTGCTGACAGAGAGGCTGCCGCAGCTCACGCAGAGCGAGCTCGTCTCGATGCTCGGGGACACCAGTCTCTATCAGCTCGCGGCGACGGTGACCGTGCCGTCGCCCGTGCTCCACCAGGTCGCCGGCGAGCTCGCGGCGATCTGACCTCGTCCGGCCACCCCGGACCGACCTCCCCATCAACGCAGATCAGGAAGAAGAGACATGTCCACCAACGACGACACCGCCGTCGCCGCACCGGTCGAGACCCCCACGTCCACAGTGCGCGCCGCCCAGGCATCCCACGTCCCCCACCGCTGGCGCTCGCTCACGACCCTCATCGGGGTGACGGTGGTCGACAGCACGGAGGCAGGGCTGACCACGACCCTGTTCCCGACGATCGCCCGCGCCCTCGGGCTCGACAACGGACACCTCGGCATCCTCGCCGCCGCGGGCAAGATCGTGGCAGTGCCGTTCGGGCCCGCCTGGGTGTGGGTCGCCGGCAAGACCTCCCGGCGTATCGCCCTGGCGATGTCGACCATCGCCGCAGGCGTGTTCGGCATCCTCGCGGGCTTCTCGAGCGGGTTCGGCATGCTGCTGCTGTTCAACACGCTCATGGCGGCGGCCCTGATCGGCGGTCAGCCGATCGCCAACGCCGTCATCTCGGACGCCTTCGACGACAAGTCCCGCGGACGTGCGGTGGGCATGTTCTACGGGATCTCGGCGGTGGTCGGCTCGATCCTGAGCCCCCTGATCGCACAGCTGTCGAACTTCTCGGACGGCTGGCGCTGGGGGATGTGGATCATCGGCGGCATCTGCATCCTGGCCGCTGTCGTCATCCTGACCCTCTTCGTCGATCCGGGCGTCGGGGCGTCCGAGAAGCAGCTGGCCGACCTCAGCGCCGACACGCGTGAGAAGACGAAGCCGACCTTCCGCACGGTGATGTCGCTGTTCCGCATCCCGTCGTTCGACGTCATGCTGCTGTCGCGGCTGCTCTCGGGGCATCTGCTGATCGCGGTGTTCGGTCTGCAGTTCCTGGTGACCGAGCGCGGCTTCGACAACGCGACCGCGGCGCTCGTGATGCTGCCGTTCGGCCTCGGGTACTTCGCGGGCACGCTCGGCGGAGGCTTCCTCACCAGCTACCTCGACCGCGTCCTCCCGATCCGCGGACGCGTGATCTTCCTCCAGTCGGCACAGGTGCTGTTCGCGGTCATCGCGTTCTTCGGCACGCAGTTCGACTACGCGAACATCGGTGTCTACGCCGTGTTCTGGGGGCTCATGGGCATGGCTCAGGGACTCAACCCGGGCATCAACCGCCCCATCGTGATGGCGATCACGCTGCCGGAGCTGCGTGGCCAGGCCTTCGCGATCTTCATCACCATCTTCGAAGCCATCGGATGGGCGCTGTTCGCGCTCGGAGCCGGACTGTTCGCCGATGTCGTCGGCATCCAGACGGTGTTCTTCTGGACGCTGGTGGTCCTGATGCTCGTGAACGCCGCCGTGCTGTCGGCGCTGTACTTCACCTACCCGCGGGACGTTCACCGGATCGAGAGCACGCTGAACGCACGCCGCGCGGAGCTCATCAGCTGATCGCCGCCGCGGGCTCCCGCAGTCGGAGCCGGCGGCGCAGATACGCCGGGTCGGGGGGATGCCTCGGCCCGGCGTTTCGCGTCGGTGCTCCCGTGCGGCGCGGGGCCCATGGGACCCGACACATGGCGGAGGCCGCATGAACGCCTCCGTAAGATGGAACGTCGGGTGCGGCATCCGGCCCCTCAAGACACGCGTGGAGTTTCATCGTGGCGCTGATCGTCCAGAAGTACGGCGGATCGTCGGTCGCGGATGCCGTGAGCATCAAGCGGGTCGCGAAGCGGATCGTCGACACGCGCCGCGCCGGGCACGATGTCGTCGTCGCCGTGAGTGCCATGGGCGACACCACCGACGAGCTGCTCGACCTGGCCGGTCAGGTCGCGCCGATCCCCGCGCCGCGCGAGCTCGACATGCTGCTGTCCAGCGGCGAGCGGATCTCGATGGCGCTGCTGGCGATGGCGATCCACTCGATGGGCTTCGAGGCCCGGTCGTTCACCGGCAGCCAGGCCGGCATGATCACGACCGCCGACCACGGCTCTGCCCGCATCGTCGACGTCACGCCGATCCGTCTGCGTGAGGCGCTCGACGAGGGCGCGATCGTCATCGTCGCCGGCTTCCAGGGTTTCAACCGCGACACCCGCGACATCACCACGCTCGGCCGCGGCGGCTCCGACACCACCGCGGTGGCGCTCGCGGCCGCGCTCGATGCCGACGTGTGCGAGATCTACAGCGACGTCGACGGCATCTTCACGGCCGACCCGCGTGTCGTGCCGAAGGCGCGCAAGCTCGGGGTCGTCTCGGCCGAAGAGATGCTCGAGCTCGCGGCGAACGGCGCGAAGGTGCTGTACATCCGCGCCGTCGAGTACGCGCGCCGCCACGGCGTGCTGATCCACGCCCGCTCCACGTTCAGCTCGGGCGTGGGAACCTACGTGCTCGGCCCGGGGATGACCGCTCCCGACGGCCAAGAGGGAGAAGAGATGGAAGAGCCCATCGTCGCCGGAGTCGCCACCGACCTCGGCCAGGCCAAGATCACCGTCATCGGCGTGCCGGACGTGCCCGGCAAGGCTGCCGAGATCTTCAAGGTGGTCGCGAAGTCCGGCGCCAACGTCGACATGATCGTGCAGAACGTGTCGGCGGCGACCACCGGCCGCACCGACATCTCGTTCACGCTCCCGAAGACCGACGCCGCCACCGCTCTCAAGGCGCTCGCCGGCGACCAGCCCGACATCGGGTTCGAGAGCCTCGTGCACGACGACCAGATCGGAAAGCTCTCGGTCGTCGGCGCCGGCATGCGCACCCACTCGGGCGTCTCGGCGACGCTGTTCGAGGCGCTCAGCGTCGCGGGCATCAACATCGAGATGATCTCGACGTCCGAGATCCGCATCTCGGTCGTGGTGCGCGGTGACGACCTCGCCGAGGCGGCTCGCGTCGTGCATTCGGCGTACGGCCTCGACGGTGACGTCGAAGCGGTCGTGCACGCCGGCACCGGCCGCTGACCGGCGTGCTCGCCGGGCTCGACCTTCCTGCCGTCCTCGCCACGCGCGACGGGGACGTCACGCTGCGCGCCGCGCGGGCCGATGACCTCGACGCGCTCATGGCGCTCCTGTCGGACGACCCGATCAGCGCCGCACGCGGTGACAACGGGCTCGACGAGAACCGGCCCGCCTACGCCGGCGCGCTCGCCCGCATCGAGGCCGATCCGGCGAACACGCAGCTCGTGGTGACCGACGGCGAGCGCCTCATCGGCACGATGCAGCTGACCGTCATCCCGGGGCTCGCCCGCGCCGGCGCCGACCGGCTGCAGGTCGAGACCGTCCGTGTCGCGAGCGACCGCCGCTCGTCGGGCATCGGCGCGGCCATGATGCGCTGGGTCGAAGAGGTCGCCGCTCCCGCGCTGGGGGCCACGCTGATCCAGCTCACCTCCGACGCCGCGCGCGTGGACGCGCACCGCTTCTACGAGCGCCTCGGCTACGCCCCGTCGCACCTCGGCTTCAAGCTGCGCGTCCCCCGCGCCTGACGCGCACACCCCGGAACAGGGATGCCGGCGGCCGCGGCATCCGGCATCCCCCATCCCGCATCCGTCCCCGTCTCCCAGATCAGGAGATCTCGCCGGGGCAGGACGATATCGGCAGAAACGTCCTGCGTTCGCCAGATCTCCTGATCTCGCCGAGCGCCCGGCCCTCGCCCGCTGTAACCACGGGCCGGGCCGATCGGACGCGGCGGTAGAATCGCCCAAACCCCGCGCGTCCGACGATGCCCGCGCGCCCGCTCCACGCCCCGCTGAGGAACCCCCATGACCCGCATCTCCGATTCAGGACTCTCCGTCGCCGTCGTCGGCGCCACCGGCCAGGTCGGCGGTGCGATGCTCGACATCCTCGAAGAGCGCGGGTTCCCGGTGCGCGAGATCCGGGCCTTCGCGACGGCCCGCTCAGCCGGCTCCGACATCGTCTTCCAGGGCAAGGCCGTGACCGTCGAAGACGTCGCCACCGCCGACTTCGCCGGCATCGACATCGCCCTGTTCTCGGCCGGCGCCACCGGCAGCCGTGCGCACGCGCCGCGCTTCGCCGAGGCCGGCGCCGTGGTCATCGACAACTCCAGCGCGTGGCGCATGGACCCCGACGTGCCGCTGGTCGTGAGCGAGGTCAACCCGCACGCGATCGCCGAGGCGCGCAAGGGCATCATCGCCAACCCCAACTGCACCACGATGGCCGCGATGCCGATCCTGAAGGTCCTCGACGCCGAGGCCGGCCTGGAGCGCCTCATCATCAGCACGTACCAGGCTGTCAGCGGCTCTGGTCTCGCGGGCGTCCAGGAGCTGCTCGGCCAGCTCGAGGGCGTGCTCGCGCAGGGCAACGTGGAGCGTCTCGCCCGTGACGGCGCGGCCCTCGACTTCCCGCAGCCCGACAAGTACATCGCCCCGATCGCGTTCGACGTCATCCCGTTCGCCGGGAATCTCGTGGACGACGGCGACAACGAGACCGACGAGGAGAAGAAGCTCCGCAACGAGTCGCGCAAGATCCTCGGGCTGCCGGGGCTCGCCGTGGCCGGGACCTGCGTGCGCGTGCCCGTGTTCACCGGGC
>Ga0160446_100225_pt1 | contig 38731 bp, 39 predicted proteins | sample HID1973I_E1MG_FD_108200 | JGI IMG/M metagenome (GOLD analysis project Ga0160446, IMG submission 108200) | Enriched mosquito-associated microbial communities from UW Madison campus, WI, USA - HID1973I_E1 MG | ecosystem: Host-associated > Arthropoda: Insects > Digestive system > Unclassified ...
ACCGCGAGCACGAACGAGCTGATGTGGGTCAGGATCGCCAGCCATCGCGGCACCGCGAGCTCACGCGGACCGGTCGGCTGGCCCATCCGCGCGACGAACGCCGCGGCCACGCCCACGAGCACGAGCGAGACGATGTAGTGGAACGACACCAGGTTCGGGTGCAGATCGAAGATGACCAGGATGCCGCCGACCGCGGCCTGAACGAGCACGCCGGCGAACACGATCCAGGCCATGACCCACAGGTCGCGGCGCTCGCGGCGGATCTGCGAGACGAACACGATGACGGCGATGGCCGCGAGGCCCACGAAGAACGACAGCCCGCGGTTGGCGAACTCGATGAGGCTGTGGTAGCTCTGCTCTGCGGTGGGGAACAGCGAGTCGGGGGTGCACAGCGGCCACTCGCATCCGAGTCCGGAATCGGTCAGGCGCACGGCGCCGCCCGTTCCCACGATCGCGATCTCCAGGACGAGCGAGATCCAGGCGGCGACGCGCACCCGCGCGTCGACCCGGTCGGGCAGCCACTGCCGGAATCGCTGCCACAGTCCGGGTGCTGTGGTGGTCGGCTGGTCCGCGGACATACTGGTGATCGCCTCCTGGCAGAGGCTCCGGACGCCGCGTGTGACGGACGACGCGCGTCCGCTCCGGGGTGGAACCTGTAGAATCGAGGGGTCGGTCGCAAGCGCCTTGGGGCGCAGCGCACCACCGACAGTCTAGGCGCGATCTCTGCGCCGCTTTGAGAGGGCCCGACGAGCGGCATCCACCCCAGGTAACTCCACCGGGGGAACCGGAATGCCGGGGCGGATGACACCGCAGGACCCGGAGGAGAACGTGACGATGACTGATGTGCTGATCGATCGCCCCGAGCTGGAAGGCCTGGGCGTCTACGAGTTCGGCTGGCACGATGCCGACGCGGCGGGCGCCGTCGCGAAACGTGGCATCGACGAGTCCGTCGTGCGTGGCATTTCCACGCTCAAGGACGAGCCCGAATGGATGCTCAAGACCCGTCTCAAGGGCTATCAGCTCTTCGGCCGCAAGCCGATGCCGACGTGGGGCGCCGATCTCAGCGAGATCGACTTCGACAACATCAAGTACTTCGTACGGTCGACGGAGAAGCAGGCCGGCTCCTGGGAGGAGCTGCCCGAAGACATCCGCAACACGTACGAGAAGCTCGGCATCCCGGAGGCCGAGCGAGCGCGCCTGGTCGCCGGCGTCGCGGCGCAGTACGAGTCCGAAGTGGTCTATCACCAGATCAACGAGGAGCTCGAGAAGCAGGGTGTCATCTTCATGGACACCGACACCGCGCTGCGCGAGCACCCCGAGTTCTTCGAGGAGTACTTCGGCACCGTCATCCCCGCCGGCGACAACAAGTTCGCCGCCCTCAACACCGCGGTGTGGTCGGGCGGATCGTTCGTCTACGTGCCGCCGGGTGTGCACGTCGAGATCCCGCTGCAGGCCTACTTCCGCATCAACACCGAGAACATGGGCCAGTTCGAGCGGACGCTGATCATCGCCGACGAGGGCTCTTACGTGCACTACATCGAGGGCTGCACGGCGCCGATTTACAAGTCCGACTCGCTGCACTCGGCCGTCGTCGAGATCATCGTGAAGAAGAACGCCCGCGTGCGCTACACGACGATCCAGAACTGGTCGAACAACGTCTACAACCTCGTCACCAAGCGCGCCGTGGCGCACGAGGGCGCGACGATGGAGTGGATCGACGGCAACATCGGCTCGAAGGTCACGATGAAGTACCCGTCGATCTTCCTGATGGGCGAGCACGCCAAGGGCGAGACGCTCTCGGTCGCCTTCGCCGGTCCCGGCCAGCACCAAGACGCCGGCGCCAAGATGATCCACATGGCGCCCTACACGCAGTCCTCGATCGTGTCGAAGTCGATCGCCCGGGGCGGCGGTCGCGCCGGGTACCGCGGCGAGGTCCGCGTCGACGCCAACGCGCACCACTCGGCCAACACCGTCCGCTGCGACGCTCTGCTGGTCGACACGAAGTCGCGCTCCGACACCTACCCGGCGATCGACATCCGCGTCGACGACGTGCAGCTGGGCCACGAGGCCACGGTGTCGAAGGTCAGCGAAGAGCAGCTGTTCTATCTGATGAGCCGCGGGATGCCCGAAGACGAGGCCATGGCCATGATCGTGCGCGGCTTCATCGAGCCGATCGCCCGCGAACTGCCCATGGAGTACGCGCTCGAACTCAACAAGCTCATCGAGATGGGCATGGAAGGATCCGTCGGCTAGATGAGTCCCACGACTGAGGCCCCCACCATTCCCGGCGCGAAGGGCCACACCGATGGCGCCGGTGCGTTCGTACCGGTTCAGACCCGCTCCGAGCGATTCCGCTCCACCGATCCCGCCGCCTTCGAGGCGCCCACGGGTCGCGAGGTCAACTGGAAGCACACGCCCGTCCAGCGGCTGCAGCGCCTGTTCGCGGATGCCGCGGGGGACGACGGCGCGGTGTCGCTGTCGGTCACCGGCCCGGTCGCGGCCGCCGGTCTGGCGGTCGGCCAGGCGCCGCGCGGCGAGGTGTTCGTCCCCGAGGACCTGCCCGCCGCCGTCGCGTGGAGCCGCTCCGCCGAGGCGTTGTACGTGTCGATCCCGGTCGAGGCGGAGCTGGACGAGCCTGTCGTGATCGAGGCGACCGGCGGGGGAGCGGACCTCGTGGGCCACTCGCACGTCGTGATCGAGGCATCCCGTCACAGCCGTGCCACCGTCGTCCTCCGCCACGAGGGCAGCGCCCAGTTCGCGCAGAACGTCGAGGTCATCGTCCGCGAGGGCGCGCACCTGGAGCTCGTGACGGTGCAGCGCTGGGACGACGACGCGGTGCACGCGGCATCCCACCAGGCCCGCGTCGAACGCGACGCGACCCTGCGACACGTCGTCGTCAGCTTCGGCGGCGGCGTCGTGCGCGTGAACCCGAGCGTCGAGCTCGCCGGCACCGGCTCGCGCGCCGAGCTGTACGGCCTCAGCTACTCCGACTCGGGGCAGCACCTCGAGAGCCAGGTGTACCTGCACCACAAGGGTGCCGAGACCACCGGCGACGTGCTGTACAAGAGCGCCCTGCAGGGCGCGGGTGCCCGCACGGTCTGGATCGGCGACGTCCTCATCGGACCGGATGCCGTCGCGACCGACTCGTACGAGGCCAACCGCAACCTCGTGCTGACCGAGGGCGCGCGCGCCGAGTCGATCCCGAACCTCGAGATCGAGACGGGCGACATCCGCGGTGCCGGCCACGCCAGCGCCACCGGACGTTTCGACGACGAGCAGCTGTTCTACCTGCAGGCGCGCGGGATCCCGGAGCCGGAGGCGCGGCGACTGGTCGTGCTCGGCTTCCTCGCCGAGATCGTGCAGAAGATCGGGGTGGCCGACCTCGAGTCCGAGCTGTTCTCCGCGATCGAGGAAGAGCTCGCCAAGGAGGACCTGCGATGACCGCGCAGCGCGCCTGCGGGCTCAGCGAGCTCGTCCAGGACGAGGCCCGCCGCGTCGAGATCGACGGCGTGCCGATGGCCGTCGTCCTCGACGCCAACGGTGAGGTGCACGCGATCGGCGATGTGTGCACGCACGGCGACATCTCGCTGTCGGAGGGCTTCGTCGACGGCGAGTCGCTGGAGTGCTGGGCGCACGGCTCGGCGTTCTCGCTGCGCACCGGCAAGCCCCTCAATCTCCCCGCGTACGAGCCGGTCCCGGTGTTCGCGGTCACTGTCGACGGGGATGACGTGCTCATCGACCCGTCCGTCAAGCTCGAAGTGAACTGAAGAAGGTAACGAAGAATGTCTGTCCTCGAGATCCGCGACCTCCACGTGACGGTCGAGACGGATGCCGGCACCACGCCCATCCTCAACGGCCTGTCGCTCACGATCCGCACCGGCGAGACCCACGCCATCATGGGCCCCAACGGCTCGGGCAAGTCGACGCTCGCCTACACGATCGCCGGCCACCCCAAGTACACCGTCACGGGCGGCACCATCACGCTCGACGGCGAGGACGTCCTCGCGATGACCGTCGACGAGCGCGCGCGTGCCGGACTGTTCCTGGCGATGCAGTACCCGGTCGAGATCCCGGGCGTCACGGTCACGAACTTCCTCCGCACCGCGAAGACCGCGATCGACGGCGAGGCGCCCTCGATCCGCACGTGGACGAAGGACGTCAAGGCGTCGATGAAGAACCTGCGCATGGACCCGAAGTTCGCGCAGCGCAACGTCAACGAGGGCTTCTCGGGCGGCGAGAAGAAGCGCCACGAGATCCTCCAGCTCGAACTGCTCAAGCCGCAGATCGCCGTGCTCGACGAGACGGACTCGGGCCTCGACGTCGACGCGCTGAAGATCGTCTCGGAGGGCGTCAACCGCGCCAAGGCCGAGACCGACCTCGGCGTGCTGCTGATCACGCACTACACGCGCATCCTCCGCTACATCCACCCCGACTTCGTGCACGTCATGGTCAACGGCCGCATCGTCGAGGAGGGCGGCCCCGAGCTCGCCGACCGCCTCGAGGACGAGGGCTACGACCGCTTCCTGCCCGCGGGCGAGGAAGAGCCGGCCGAGGCCGCCGTGGGCAGCGAAGCGTAGGATCGTTCCATGACGGCCACTCTCACGCCCGAGAAGTACGACGAGGTCACCGAGGCGCTCAAGGACGTGATGGACCCCGAGCTCGGGATCAACGTCGTCGACCTCGGCCTCATCTACGACCTCGCGTGGGACGACGAGAACGACGCGCTGGTCATCCACATGACGCTGACGTCGGCCGGCTGCCCGCTCACCGACGTGCTCGAGGAGCAGACGGCGCAGGCGCTGGATGACATCGTGGAGCGATTCCGCATCAACTGGGTGTGGATGCCGCCGTGGGGCCCCGAGCGCATCACCGACGACGGGCGCGACATGATGCGCGCGCTCGGCTTCGCGATCTGATCCGTCCGGGTTTCCGCGGGTGACGCCCGGCGGCGCGGGTGTCGCGCCGCTCGGTAGGCTCGTGGGGTGAGCGTCACCGTCACCCCCCTGCAGGCACTACCCATCGATCAGCTTCGTCAGCGCACCAGCACGAAGTGGCGCACGTACCCCGAGGACGTGCTGCCGCTGTTCGTGGCCGAGACGGACTTCACGCCGGCGCCCACGGTGACCGCGGCGCTGGCACGGGCGGTCGAGCTGGGCGACACGGGCTACACGCCCCCGGACCCCGGCATCGCCGGCGCCTACGTCGGCTTCGCGCAGCGACGCTTCGACTGGACGCTCGACCCCGCGCGCATCCGCACCACGTGCGACGTCATGATGGGCGTCGTCGAACTGCTGCGGCAGGTGACCGAGCCCGGCGACCGCGTGATCATCACCCCGCCGGTCTACCCGCCGTTCTACGACTGCATCCCCGAGGCGGGAGCCGTCGTCGAGCGCGTTCCGCTGCGCGACACCGGCGCCGCCTGGGAGCTCGACCTCGCGGGCATCGAGTCGGCCCTGGCCGCCGGCGCGCGGGCCGTGCTGCTGTGCAACCCGCACAATCCCACCGGCACCGCGCATTCCCGCGAGAGCCTGGCCGCCCTCGCCGAGCTGGCCGAGGCCCACGGCGCCGCCGTCATCAGCGACGAGATCCACGCGCCGCTGGTGGGCCGCGGTGCCGTGTTCACGCCGTTCCTGGATGCCTCGCCCGCTGCCGCCCGCGTCGGCTACGCCGTCACCAGCGCGAGCAAGGCGTTCAACACCGCCGGCCTCAAATGCGCGCTCATGGTGACGGCCGACGACGCGACGACCACCGTCGTGCGGGCGCTCCCGGCCGAGGTGGAGTGGCGCACCGGACTGTTCGGCGCCCTGGCCGCTGTCGCGGCATTCTCGCCCGAGAGCGACCCGTGGCTGGACGCGCAGCTCGCGGCGCTCGACGAGAACCGCGTGCTGCTCGCGGAGCTGCTCGCCGAGCACGTGCCCGGCGCCCGGTATCGCATCCCCGACGCCGGCTTCCTCGCCTGGATCGACGTGAGCGCGCTCGGCTGGGGCGACAATCCGGCCTCGAAGGTCCTGCGTGAGGCGAAGGTCGCCCTGCACTTCGGTCCGCACTTCGGCGAGGAGGGGAAGGGGCACGTCCGCCTGAACTTCGGGTGCTCGCCCGACGTGCTGCGCGAGGCCGTCGCCCGTCTCGGCGCGCTCGCGCGATCGTGAGCGAGGGCACCGAGCCCGGCATCTGGCACACCCGCTACGTGTGGGTCACGATCGGCGCGGTCGCGCTGATCTTCCTCGCCGCGATGCAGTCGCTGGCGGTGACGACGGTCATGCCGGTCGTGAGCGCCGACCTGGACGGCGACCGGCTGTACGCGGTCGCCTTCGCCGGGACGCTGGCCACGAGCGTGATCGGCATGGTCGTCGTCGGCGCGTGGTGCGACCGCGGCGGTGTGCTGGCGCCGCTGACCACCGCGGTCGCCCTGTTCGTCGTGGGGCTCGTGATCGCCGGCGTGGCGCTCACGATGCCCGTGCTGGTGGCCGGGCGGCTCGTGCAGGGCCTCGGCACGGGCGGGCAGACCGTCGCCCTGTACGTCGTGGTGGCCCGGGTGTACCCCGGCATCCTGCATGGCCGCGTGTTCGCGGCGTTCTCCGCCGCGTGGGTGGTGCCTTCGCTCATCGGACCCTTCCTGGCGGGAGCGGTGACCGAATTCCTGCACTGGCGGTGGGTGTTCCTCGGCGTCGCGGCACTCACGGTGGTCGCCTTCGTGATGGTCGTCGCCCGGCTGTACGGCCTGCCGCTGCACACCGATCAGCCGGCCACCGGGCGCATCGCGCCGCGAGTGGCGTGCGCTGTCGCGGTGGCCGCGGGCGCGCTGGGGCTGAGCCTGGCGGGGGAGCTGGGGGCGTGGTCGTGGGCGGCGGTGGCGGCATCCATTCTCGTCATCGGGCTGGCGGTGAGGCCCCTGCTGCCGCGGGGGACGCTGCGTGCCGCCCGCGGGCTGCCGAGCGTCGTGCTGATGCGGGGACTCATCGCGGGTGCGCTGTTCGGCGCCGAGATCTACGTGCCGTACCTGCTGATCGACGACTACGACTTCTCGCCGACGTTCGCAGGCCTCGGCCTCACCGCCGCAGCGATCGCGTGGGCGGCGGCCGCCGACGTGCAGGGACGGTTCGGCGACCGCATCGGCAACACCCGGATCACCCTGATCGGCACGGCACTGCTCGTGGCCGCCCTCGCCATCGCGCTGCTGACGGCGCTGCTGGTGCTGCACCCGGCGGTCGTGATCGCCGGGTGGGCACTCGCGGGCGGCGGCATGGGACTCATGTACCCGCGGCTCACCGTGCTGACGCTCGCGTACTCGACGCCGCAGAACCAGGGGTTCAACTCGTCCGCGCTGTCGATCTCGGACTCGGTCGGGTCAGCGTCGGCGATCGCCGTCGCCGGGCTCGTCTTCACCGCGCTGGCGGGAACGGGGGCGGGCTTCCCGGCCGTGTTCGCCATCACCGGTGCGCTGGCCCTCGGCGCGCTGGTGCCGGGTCTGCGGCTCGGGCATGCCCACGAGACCGCGGTGGTGCGCTGAGCCGCGTCTAGTTCTCGGCGCGCCCGACGCGCCAGTACCCCATGAAGGCCACGGCGCGGCGGTCCACGCCGCGCTCCGAGACGAGGTGACGGCGCAGCGCCTTGATCGCCCCCGCCTCACCGGCCAGCCAGGCGTAGAGCCGCGCGCTCTTGAGTGCGGCGCCGCCCTTCGCGGTGCGCGGCACCTCCCACAGGATGTCGGTGTCGATGTCGACCTCCTCGACGTCGGCCCCGGCGCCCGCGGGTGCCAGCGCGGCCGCGGCATCGGCGACGGCCGTCATCAGGTGGGCGTGACGTTCGTGGCCGGTGCGGGCGCCGATCCGGTACTCGAATCCGGGATGCCGCGGCAGATAGGCCGCGTCGTCCGGGTGGGGCAGTTCGACCGCGACCACGCCGCGGGCCTCGCGCGGCAGCTGCTCCAGGATCGCCGCGATCGCGGGTGCCGCGGTCTCGTCTCCGGCCAGCAGGATGGCGTCGACCTGCGCCGGCGGCACGAAGTCGATACCGAAGCTGACACCCTGGTGCCCCGTGGTGGGGGCGAAGATCAGCACCTCGTCGCCGATGCCCGCGTTCGCGATCCACTCCGACGCGGGACCGATCACGTCGTGCGACACCATGTCGACGTCGACCTCGTTGAGATCGTTGCGGACATACCGGGTGGTGTAGGTGCGGAACGGCAGGCGCCGCTCTTCGGGCAGGTCGCGCCACTGCGTGTACCAGTCGTCGCCCGTCGGCATGGCCTCCAGCGACAGGGTGGGGGTCGGGAACACGACCTTCACCCGCTGGTCCAGCCCGGGGTCGCCGTACTCGGCGAGGTCGGCGCCGCCGAAGGTGAAGCGGCGGAAGCTCGGCGTCACGTCGGCGATCGCCGTCACGCGGGCGCGGAAGAAGCGGTAGGGGACGTCGGGCTCAGTCATCGAGGGCTCCAGTCAGGGCGGGCGCCGCAGCGTGCGACGCGCGAGGGGAAGCGGGCGCCACGTGGTGGCGCCCGCGGGGGAGGACGATCGGCGCGCCCGACACGGGATCGGCGACGACGAGCGAGTCGAGGTCGAACACCTCGCGGATGAGGTCTGCGGTCATGACGTCGCCGGGTGCGCCGTCGGCGACCACGCGGCCTGAACAGAGCGCGAACAGGTGGTCGGCGTAGCGTGCGGCAAGGTTCATATCGTGCAGCACCATCACGATCGTGGTGCCCCGTTCGCGGTTGAGATCGGTGAGCAGATCGAGCACTTCGACCTGGTGGGCGACGTCGAGGAACGTCGTGGGCTCGTCGAGCAGCAGGATGTCGGTCTCTTGTGCGAGGGCCATCGCGATCCACACGCGCTGGCGCTGGCCGCCCGACAGCTCGTCGACCGAGCGGTCGGCGAGGTCTTCGATGCCGGTGGCGGCCAGCGCGTCGGCGACGACGACGTAGTCGCGTTCGCTCCAGCGGGCGAGCAGCTTCTGGTGCGGGTGCCGGCCGCGGCCGACGAGGTCGGCGACGGCGATGCCCTCCGGGGCGACGGGACTCTGCGGCAGGAGGCCGAGCGTGCGGGCGACCTCCTTCGACGGGCGAGCGTGCAGGGCCTTGCCGTCGAGCACGACCTGCCCCTCGGTCGGGGTGATCAGCCGCGCGAGAGCACGCAGCAGCGTCGACTTGCCGCATCCGTTCGCGCCGATGATCGCGGTGATCCGCCCGGGCGGCACGTCCAGGTCGAGCCGATCGACGATCGTGCGGTCGCCGTAGCCGAGGGTGACCGCCTGCGCCGCGAGGGAGTGGGCGGCGGAGGGGATGGGGGATGCCGTCATAGCGAGCCTCCGGAGCGGTTCGTCCTGATGAGCAGATAGATGAGGTACGGGGCGCCGAGAACGCCGGTCACGACGCCGACGGGGTAGCGGCTGTCGAATGCGAACTGCCCGAGCAGGTCGGCGACGAGCACGAGGAGCGCGCCGACGAGGCCGGACGGGAGGAGCAGCGAACCTCCCGCACCCACGAGCCGCGCGGCGATCGGGCCTGCCATGAAGGCGACGAACGCGATCGGACCCGACGCCGCGGTCGCGAATGCGAGCAGCACGACGGCCGCCACGATCGCGACGACTCGCGTGCGCGAGACCGAGACCCCGAGGCTGGCCGCGGTGTCGTCGCCCAGCCGCAGCGTTCCCAGGCCCCGGCCCTGTGCGAGCAGCAGGGGGACGAGGACGACGCTCGCGAGGGCGAGCGGCAGCACCGCCTGCCACGTGGCGCCGTTGAGGCTGCCGGTGAGCCAGCGCATCGCCGACTGCAGGTCCCACGCCGCCGCACGCGAGAGGACGTAGGTCACGACGCTGTCGAGCATCGCGGCGACGCCGATGCCGATGAGGATCAGGCGGGTGCCGGCGAAGCCGCCCTTGTCGGAGAGCAGATAGATGGCGAGCGCGGTGATGAGGGCGCCGGCCACCGCGAGCACGGATACGAGCGTCTCAGACAGTGACAGCACCACGATGCCGAAGACGGCCGCCGCGCTGGCGCCAGAGGTGATGCCGATGATGTCGGGCGAGGCGAGCGGGTTGCGCAGCATGGTCTGGAATGTGACGCCCGCGATGCCGAACGCGAATCCCGAGAGGATCGCGAGGCTCGAACGCGGCAGACGCAGTTCGCCGACCGTGAACGAGGCGCCCGGGACGGTCTGACCGAGGATCACGCGGACGATCTCGTCGATGCCGTAGAACGAGCGCCCGATCATCAGCGACACGACGAACACCACCACGATCGCGGTGGCGAGGATGCCGGTGACCAGCCTGCGCCGGCGTGCCCGGCGTCGGCGCCCTGCCGCAACGGCCGCGGCGGAGACACGCTCCGGGGCGACGGCGCGCGGGGCGGGCACAAGGGTCGAGGTCACAGTTCGCGCACCTTCTGCCGCCGGACGATCCAGATGAAGAACGGCGCGCCGATGAGTGCCGTGACGATCCCGACCTCGATCTCGGGGCGTGCGACGACGCGACCGACGACGTCGGCCGCCACCAGGAGCGCAGCGCCCGCGACGGCGGAGAACGGAAGGAGGAACCGGTGGTCGGTGCCGACGAGAAGGCGGCACAGGTGCGGGATGACGAGCCCCACGAACGCAATGGGTCCGGCGACGGCGGTGGCGGCGCCGCACAGGATCACGGCGCCGGCCGACGACACCAGCCGCGTGCGCGCGACGTGCTCGCCGAGGCCGGCGGCGAGGTCGTCGCCCAGCGCGAGGGAGTTCATGCCGCGCGCGCACACCAGGCACACCACGCCGCCGAGGGCGAGGACCGGTGCCACGACGGCGATGCGGTCCCACGTCGCGCCGCCCACCCCGCCGATCTGCCAGAACCGGAACGTTTCGACGATGTCGATGCGGGGGAGGAGGATCGCGCTGACCAGCGACATGAAGGCAGCGGATGCCGCCGCGCCCGCCAGCGCGAGCTTCAGCGGCGTCGCGCCGCCCCGGCCGAGGGAACCGACGCCGTAGACGAACACCGCGGCCGCCGCCGATCCCGCGATCGCGACGGCGATGAAGGCGTACGGGTCCGACATGCCGAAGAACGCGATGCCGATGACGACCGCGAGCGCCGCGCCGCCCGACACTCCGAGGATGCCCGGGTCGGCGAGCGGATTGCGCGTGACGGCCTGCATCGACGTGCCCGACACGGCCAGCGCAGCGCCCACGAGCGCGGCGAGCACCGTCCGCGGCAGTCGGGCGGCGACCGCGGCGGGGGCGATCCCGTCGGTATCGCCCGTGAGGCCGGCCAGGATGTCGCCGAACGACACCGCCCGGACGCCGATGGCGACGGATGCCGCGCACAGCGCCGCGAGAACGCCGAGCGCCACGATCAGCCACAGCAGCCGGACGGCGGCCGGACGCCGCAGGGCTGCGGCGTCCGGCGCAGCACCCGACAGCGCGGCGGACGTCTCGGCGACGCGCTCGCGCTCGCGCTCGGACAGGGACACGGGCCGGATCAGCCGAGCGCGTCGGCCAGGAGGGCGAAGTACTCGTCGATGCCCCAGCCGATCGACAGCGGGGAGGGGTTCGCCGAGGCGGCCAGCGGCGTCGACTCTTCGAGGATCGCGATGCGGCCCTCGGCGATCGCCGGGATCTGCGACAGCAGCGGGTCGGCCTGCAGCTGCGGGATGATCGAGCCGCTCGCGTCGCCGTAGGTGACGAACACGTCGACGTCGGCGAAGCGGTCCGCCTCCTCGGCAGAGACCGACGTGTAGAAGTCGGTCGTGCCTTCGGACTCCTCGGCGACGACGGCCGGCACCGGCAGACCGAGGTCGGCCAGGAACCCGGGACGGGTGTCGAGCGTCGTGTAGAACCCGATCTGGCTGAAGTCCGACGGATCGATGTACGAGAACAGCACCTTTGCGTCGGCGAGATCAGGGTGGTCGGCGAGTGCCGACTCGACCTTACCGTGCAGGTCGTCGATGAGGGCGTCGCCCTCGTCGGCGAGTCCGAGTGCGGTCGATTCGAGGCGGATCATGTCCTCGTACGAGGTGCCCCAGGCCTCGCCGGGGTAGGCGACGACGGGGGCGATCTTCGACAGCGTGTCGTACTCCTCCTGCGTGAGGCCGGAGTAGGCGGCGAGAATGACGTCGGGCTGCGTGTCGGCGACGGCCTCGAAGTCGATGCCGTCGGTCTCGTCGAAGAGCACAGGGGTCTCCGCGCCCAGCTCGTCGAGTTTGTCCTCCACCCAGGGCAGCACGCCGTCGCCGTCGTCGTCGCCCCACGTGACCTTCGCCATGCCGACCGGAACGACGCCGAGGGCCAGGGGCACCTCCTGGTTCGACCACGCCACTGTCGCGACGCGCTCGGGCTTCGACGCGATCACGGTCTCTCCATAGACGTGTTCGATCGTCACGGGGAACGCCGCGTCGGCGCCGGACGACCCGGTGGCGGCGTCGGCGCTGTCTTCGACGACGCTGGAACAGCCGACGAGCGAGGCGGCGACGACGGCGATCGTCGCGAGGGCGGCGGCGGGGCGGGACAGGCGCACGGAATCCTCCGAGGAAAGTTAGGTAAGGGTGCCCTAATGGTCGGGCGAGTAAGGCCAACCTTACCCAGCCCCCTCCCAGATTGCGAAATCCGCGGCGTCACCGCACGCCATGTACGCGAAAGCCCCGACCGAGACGGCCGGGGCTTTCGGGGAGGGGATGCCGCGGGCCGCGGCATCCCGTCACTGCTTGGTCTTGTCGATCCTGCGCACGAGCGCCCACGCGCCGGGGATGATCGCTGCCGCGAGGCCGGCCTTGATGAGCCCGCCGACGATGAACGGCAGCAGCCCCGCCTGCAGGATCTCGACGAACGACAGGTCGAGGCCCATCACGACGTTGAGGATGAAGGCCATGTACGGGATGCCGAACAGGAACGGCACGATGCTCGCGATCGCGAAGCCGACGAACGCGAGTGCCGGGCGCCGGTCCCAGGCACGCTCGGCGAACCAGCCGGCGACGAACGCGGAGAAGATGAAGCCGATGACGAACCCGAAGCTCGGTTTGCCCACCGCCGCCACCGTGCCCGTGAACCCGGCGAACACGGGCAGGCCGGCGAGTCCGACCAGCATGTACGTCGTGAGGGCCGCGGCGCCGCGCCAGGCGCCGAGAGCGGCGCCCACGACGATGACGCCGAGCGTCTGGCCGGTGATGGGAACCGGCCACAGCGGGATCTCGACCTGCGCCAGTGCCGCCACGATGGCGGCTCCGGCGACGACCAGCGTGGCGTCGAGGGCGAACGCGCGGGCGCGCGAGGACGGGCGGGCGATGACGTCGGCGAGCACGCGACGGGTGCCGGCGGAGGCGGCCGGGGCGGCGGCGATGGATGACATGGCCTCAGCCTAGGGGGCCACGCGCGCGACAACTTGGACGCCGTCCACCAATGATCGGCTGATCCGCTGTCCGCCGTCTACACGTGCGGGCGTCGCGACGCGGGCGAGTCGGAGCGCCCATGCCAGCGCCACGACGGCGATCGCCGCGGTGACGACGGTTGTTCCCACGACGAGCAGCAGCGCCACCGCCGCGGTGCCGGCGGCGGTGGCGATCGCCGCGTGCCGCGCCGAGTGCGTCACCGCCGGCGGGGTCAGCGCCTCGACGCGGGCGGCGACGAGCGTCACCGCCGCGGTGGTGGCGAGCGCGACGGCCAGCCACACCGGGCGAGTGAGCCACCACCACGGTCCGTCGACGGCGGGAAGAGGCATCCCGGTCCCGAGGGCGACGGCAGCGGTGATCCCCGCCAGACCCAGCAGCACTGGCATGTGCCACAGGTACACCGTCATGGCCCGCGGCGTCACGAAGTCTGTGAACCGCTGCACCGGGCGCCGTTCGGCGAACCGGGCGATCGGTTCGCGCAGCAGCGAGAACAGGGCCGTGTGCACGACCCCGACCAGCAGCAGCGCCGTCGTGGGCGGGTTGATGTTGGCGACCAGGTCGGGGGAGTGGATGCCGCTCACGAACGTCGCCGCGAGGCCGGCGACCCCGCCGATCGCCGCAAGGGTTCGCGTGCGGCGCGACAGGGCGTCGATGCGCCCGTCGGCGAGGAAGAACCCCAGCTGCTGCAGCGCGAGCCACACGAACGCCAGGTTGAGGAACCCGAGCGCGTCGATCCCGGAGGCCAGCCGCGCCGCGTCGACGCCCGCCGCGGCGGCCGCGAGCAGGCCGATCGTCACGAGCGGGGCGCGCTCGTGAAGCCGCAGCAGCGCCGGCACGAGCGCCTGACAGACGAGGAAGACGCCGAGGAACCACAGCGGCTGTGAGAACCGGAACCCGGCGAGCGTCACGAGATCGGTCGGCACCCCCGCTGAGGCGAGCAGAGCGAGCAGCACGCCGACCACGCCGATCGTGACGATCGCCGGTCGCAGCAGCCGCTGCACACGCCCCGCGACGAACCCGACTGCGTCGCCGCCGCGCTCCCTCGCCCGCCGATACGCGGTGGCGGCCGAGAACCCGCCGATGACGAAGAACAGCGGCATCACCTGGAGCACCCAGCTGAGGGGCACGATCCACCCCGTGCCGTCGCTCGCGTTGACGAACAGGGGGGCGCCGCCCGGCACCGCGACGCCGACCATCATCGCGTGCAGCACGACCACACCGAGCACGCAGACGGCGCGGACGAGATCGACGGCGCGGTCGCGCCCGCCCGGACGAAGAATGGATGCCGCGGGTGCGGCCGATGCGACGGTCATGGATCCTCCTCGGGACGTCGGTCCCGGAAGGCTATGGAGCCGGTGCCGTCGGAGGCATCGCCCCGTGGGGTCGTTCCGTCTCACCCCGTGGGGTGACCCGCAGGTCAGGAGGCCGGCTCGACCAGGCCGGCGTCGTACGCGAAGATCACGGCCTGCACGCGGTCGCGCGCGCCGAGCTTGGCGAGCACCTTGCCGACGTGGGTCTTGACGGTCTGCTCCGAGATGAACAGGTCGCCGGCGATCTCGCCGTTGGAGCGGCCGCGCCCGATGAGGGTCAGCACTTCCCGCTCGCGTTCGGTGAGTTCGTGCAGTACGCCGGAGGCCCGCCCGCCGCGCGGCCGCCGTGCCGCGAAGTGCTCGATCATGCGGCGCGTGACGCTCGGCGCGAGGAGGGCGTCGCCCGCGGCCACGACGCGCACCGCGTGGACGAGGTCCTCAGGGAGCGCGTCCTTGAGCAGGAACCCGCTCGCGCCCGCCTCCAGCGCGTCGTAGACGTAGTCGTCGATGTCGAAGGTGGTGAGCATCAGGATGCGGGGGACATGCGCCGCAGGGTACGACGGGCCGAGGATGCGCCGTGTCGCCGCGATGCCGTCGAGTTCCGGCATCCGCACGTCCATCAGCACCACGTCGGGGTCGGTGCGCGCCGCCAGGGTGACCGCCTGCGCGCCGTCGGAGGCCTGACCGACGACTCGCACGTCCTCCTGCGCGTCCAGCAGGGCGGCGAAGCCGGCACGGACCATCGCCTGATCGTCGGCGATGAGGACGCTGATGGTCACGTGGGCTCTCCCTCGGTCGGCCGGTGAGGAGCCGGCGGCGGAGGCGGGACCGGCAGCACGGCGCGGACCGTCCAGCCGCCGTCGGCATCCGGTGCGGCGTCCACGCTACCGCCGACGAGCGCCGCGCGCTCCTTCATGCCGACCAGGCCGTGCCCGCGCGTAGCCGAGGCCGACGCCGCGTCGGCGGCGACGGCGACGGCGTTGCGCACGACGACGCGGACGGCGTCGGCGTCCGCCTGCACGGTCAGGGCGATCGCGGCGCCCGGCGCATGACGCACGGCGTTGCTGAGGGCCTCCTGCGCGATGCGGAACGCCGCGATGTCGACGGCGCCGGGCACGGTCGGCGCCGTCGCCGGGTATGTCGCCTCGATGTCTGCGCCGGCGCGACGCACCGACTCGACGAGTGCGGGGATGTCGTGCAGGCCCTGCTGCGGGGTGAGGTCGGCGCTCTGGCCGTCGGTGCGCAGCACGCCGAGGAGGCGCCGCATCTCGGCGAGGCCGGTGCGCGCCGTCTGTGCGATCTCGTCGAACTCGCGCACGGCGTCGTCGGGAAGGCCGGGCACCCGATACCGCGCCGTGGATGCCTGCACCTGGATGAGCGACATGCCGTGGGCCACGACATCGTGCAGCTCCCTGGCGATGCGCGCGCGCTCCTCGACGACGAGGCGCCGGGACTGCTCCAGCGCCGTGAGCTCGCGCTCGCGCGTCAGCTCGGCCCCCACGCGCAGGCGGCTCGCGACGAGCACGGCCACCAGCAGGGCGGCGCCCGACACCGAGGTGACGATGACGAGGTTCACGATCGCCGCCACGACCGGCACCGCACCCGACAGCACGATCACGACGCCGAGGGTGCCGACGATCGAGACGAGCCACGCCACGAGCGCGAGGCGCCAGCCCTGGACGATCGCAAGGACCCCCACGAAGACGACGAGCACGAGCATCGCCGGCACCGACCAGGGCCACGGCCATGGCGTGACCGCGTTGCCGGCGATCGGCAGCGGCAGCACGACGGCGGCGATCGCGAACATCGCGACCGACCACCGCGGCCACCGCACCGCGACGAGCGGCGCCGCGCACAGCAGCGCTCCGAACAGGAAGGTGAACGCCGCGGGCTGCCCGTACAGCGACATCACCACCGGTACGAGCACCGAGAACAGCGCGCCGACGGCGACCGCCAGCGCGCCGAACGCGATCGCGCGCGGTGCCGCGCGACGCGGACGAGGCGCCGGCGCGACGGGCGCCGCAGGAGCGGGGGGAGGGGTTTCGCTCACGATGTCATCCTGTCAGTCGGCGCAGGTGGCGGCGGTGACGGGCGCCGCCGCGATGGCAGGCGCCGTGGACGGCGCCGCAGCCACGGCCGCACGTCGAGCGCGCAGGGCGATCACCCGGTCGACGATCACGCCGAGGCCGAGCGCGACGACGATGCCCAGCCCGGCGCTGAGGAGCGGCTGGTCCTTCAGCCACGCGCCGGCGAGCAGCCCGATCGCGATGCTGTACGCGGCCCAGCAGACGCCCGCGCATATCGCCAGCCCCGCGAACCGGCGCCACGGGTAGCCCAGCGCGCCGGCCGACAGGTTGACGGCCACCCGCCCCACGGGGATGAACCGCGCGCCCAGGATCAGTCCGGCGCCGCGCCGGTCCAACGCCGACCCCGCCCGCGCGAACGCGCCGGCGGCCCGGGGCCGCCGCATCCACGCGAATCTCGTCGTGCCGGTGCTCCGGCCCACGGCGAACGCGATGTTGTCGCCCAACGCCGCTCCCGCCGCCGCGACGGCGCCCAGCAGTAGCAGATCGGGACTCCCCGTGGATGCCGCCACCGCCGCCGCGGCGACGAGCACGGTCTCGCTCGGCACCGGGGGGAAGAAGCCGTCGATGAGCGCCACGGCGAACATCGCCGCGTACAGCCACGGCGACGCAACCGCCTGCAGGATGAGGTCGGAGATCAGGTCCACTCCGGCACGGTACTTAGCGCGCCCGGCCCGTGGCATCCCTCTGAGGTATCGTCCTGCATCCCTCTCAAGTACCGTCCTGCGTCCACCGTGCGGCGGCCGGGCCGCACCGGCGCCACGTATACTGGATGGCTGGCCAGTCGGCCGCCTTCTCACACCATCGACGGAACGGACATCCGCTGTGCTCGCCGTGCACGACCTAGAGATCCGCGTGGGCGCCCGCGTGCTCATGTCGGACGTCTCCTTCCGCGTGTCGGACGGCGACAAGATCGGGCTGGTCGGTCGCAACGGCGCCGGCAAGACCACGCTGACCAAGGTGCTCGCGGGCGACCTCATCCCCGCCGACGGCAAGGTCGAACGCTCCGGCGAGCTCGGGTATCTGCCGCAGGACCCGCGGTCGGGCGACCCCGAGATGCTCGCACGCACGCGCATCCTCGACGCGCGCGGCCTCGGCACGCTCGCGATCGGCATGCACGAGGCATCCCTCGCGATGGCCAGTGACGACGAGGCGGTCGCTGCCCGCGCGATGCGCAAGTACGCGAACCTGACCGAGCGCTTCGAGGCGCTCGGCGGCTATGCGGCCGAAGCCGAGGCCGCCTCGATCGCGCACAACCTGTCGCTGCCGGACCGCATCCTCGACCAGCAGCTCAAGACGCTGTCGGGTGGTCAGCGCCGTCGTATCGAGCTGGCCCGCATCCTGTTCTCGGACGCGCAGACGATGATCCTCGACGAGCCGACCAACCACCTCGACGCCGACAGCGTCGTATGGCTGCGGGAGTTCCTGAAGGGGTACAAGGGCGGGCTCATCGTGATCTCGCACGACGTCGAGCTCGTTGGCGAGACGGTGAACCGCGTGTTCTACCTCGACGCCAACCGCCAGGTCATCGACATCTACAACATGAACTGGAAGAACTACCTGCGGCAGCGGGTGGCCGACGAGGAGCGCCGCAAGAAGGAGCGCGCCAACGTCGAGAAGAAGGCCACCGTGCTGCAGCAGCAGGCCGCCCGGTTCGGTGCGAAGGCCTCGAAGGCCGCCGCCGCGCACCAGATGGTCGCGCGCGCCGAGAAGATGCTCGCCGGCCTCGACGAGGTGCGCCAGGAGGAGCGCGTTGCGAAGCTGCGCTTCCCGAAGCCCGCGCCGTGCGGCAAGACGCCGCTCATGGCCTCGGGACTGTCGAAGTCGTACGGCTCGCTGGAGATCTTCACCGACGTCGATCTCGCGATCGACCGTGGATCGAAGGTCGTCGTGCTGGGGCTCAACGGCGCCGGCAAGACGACGCTGCTGCGCATCCTCGCCGGCGTGGACCAGCCCGACACCGGCCAGCTGGAGCCCGGTCACGGACTCAAGATCGGCTACTACGCGCAGGAGCACGAGAACCTCGACGTCAACCGCTCCGTGCTCGAGAACATGATGTCTGCCGCGCCCGACATCAACGCCACCGAGGCGCGCAAGGTGCTCGGTTCGTTCCTGTTCACGGGCGACGACGTGCTCAAGCCGGCCGGTGTGCTGTCGGGCGGCGAGAAGACGCGCCTGTCGCTCGCGACGCTCGTAGTCTCTTCGGCGAACATGCTGCTGCTGGACGAGCCGACGAACAACCTCGACCCGGCCTCGCGTGACGAGATCCTCGGTGCACTCGCGCACTACGAGGGCGCCGTCGTGCTCGTCTCGCACGACGAGGGCGCGGTCGAGGCGCTCAATCCCGAGCGCGTGCTCATCCTGCCCGACGGCGTCGAAGACATCTGGGGTCGCGACTACGCCGAGCTGATCTCGCTCGCGTAGTCCGTCAGCGGCCTGCGGCGTCGATCAGCGCGTCCTCGTCCTCGGCGTCGCGGTCGCGACGGCGACGGGATGCCGGCACGGGGACGGGCACGGTCTCCAGAGCTGTCTCGGGGTCGGTCGCGGCCGCGGCGTCCTCGGCGTCCTCGCGGCGGTGCTTGCGCTCGGTGCGGATGACGTAGCCGATGAAGATGAAGCCCATGAGCGCGAACATGATCCACTGGATCGCGTACGACAGGTGGGGCCCCGGGTCGTCCGAGGGCGCTTCGAGGGCGTTCGGGGCGGTCGCCGGTGCCGGATCCTCCGTCACCATGACGCCGTAGGCACTGCGTTCAAGGGCGGTGCCGGCATCCGACGAGATCGTGTCAGCGATCAGTCCGAGGTTGATCGTCGGCACCTGGCCCTCGGGCGCCGAGCGACCCGAGTTCGGAAGCTGCTCGCCCGGACGCAGCCTCACCACGACGGTCGCCTCGCCTGACGGGGGCGCGGGAACCGCATCGGGCTCGGGCTGGTCGTCGCCCGGCGGCACCCAGCCGCGATCGACGAGCAGAACGCGTCCGTCGTCGAGACGGAACGGCACCAGCACCTCGTAGGCCGACGTGCCGCCGTGCGGGCGGTTGCGCGCGAGCAGCTGGTCGTCGACGAGAAACTCGCCGGTGAGGGTGACGGGGTGCCACTCGTCCTGCGGGTCGAGCTGTCCGCCGGCGGGGATCGCCTCGGCCAGCGGCACCGGATCGGCGTCGTAGTTCTGCGCGACCAGCGCGAGCTGATGGGATCGCTCCTCGTTGCGGGAGAACTGCCAGTGCGACAGGAACGCGCACGCGATCGCGAAGACGACTGCCAGCGCGATGTAGATGCTCCAGCGCCCTGCGCGCGGCAGGTCCTGCATGCTGACACCGCGACTCATCGCGCCGCCTCCGTTCCGGCGAGCGGAGCGACCTCGACCGGGAAATCGCGCGCCGCGAGGAACTCACGCAGGTAGCCGACGTGCTCGTCGCACGCGACCCAGGTCTTGCGGCGATCGGTCGAGTGGATGCGCGGATTGCGCCAGTCGATGCGCCAAGACGCCGGCTGGCGGCACCCTGCGCGCGAGCACTCGGCGTCGAGCTGGTCCTCGCTCACGCGGCCGGATCCTGTGCGGCGGGGCCCTCGGGGGTCTCAGGGGCCTCAGGCGCGGTCTGGTCGGCGGGAGCCGGGGCCGGCGTCGTGGGCTGGCCGCCGGGAGCGGGGGTCTCCTCGATGCGGAACACCCGGCTGTCGGGGCCGGCGAGCTTCGTCGAGTCGGCGACCGCCGCGGGCAGCGAGGGCTCGGGATCTTCCCGGCGGTTGCGGCGTGCCTCCTGGCCGACGTTCGCCGAGACCACCGCGATATACGGCAGGAAGATCGCCGCCGCGCCGAGCACCCAGGTGTACCAGCCGTACGGCGTGATGACCACCATGAGGATGAAGCACGCGATGCGCACGCCCATCATCACGAGGTAGCGCGTCGAACGCGCGCCGACGTCGTCGCGCGGAGCGCGCGGCAGGGACGTGGCCGAAGGGGCGTGGCTCGAGTTCTTCACGGTGCTTCCAGCGTACGCCGGTTGCACCGTCGCATCGCCCCTGGGACGTGGTCCCCGGGGCGATGCGCACGATCAGCTTCAGGAGTATGAGCCGCTTGTGCTGTACGCCCCGATGCTGGCCACGATGATGATGACGACGAAGAGGATGCCCAGGAGCGTCAGTCCGAGGCCGACCCACCCGACGATCGTGCCGGCCAGCGCCATGCCGCGGCCCTGCTCGCCGCTCGTCTTCAGCTGCTTGAGCGACATGTGACCCGTGATGACGCCCACGATCGAGCCGATGAACGGCAGGATGACGAAGCTGGAGATCGAGGCGATGAGCGACACGATCGCGAGCGTGTTCGTCTTGGCCGGAGCGCCGTAGCCGTAGCCCGGTGCGGCGCCGTACGCGGGCGCGGTGCCATAGGCCGGCGCGGTGCCGTACGGCGCGGGGGTCGCGGGGGCGCCGTATGCGGGCGGCGGGTAGGCGCCCGGCTGTGCCGGCGGCGGATAGGCGGCGGGCTGCGCGGCCGGCTGTGCCTGCGGTGCCGCGGGCGGGTACGCGCCCGGCTGCGCAGCGGGCGGTGCCGGCGGAACGGGAGGGTAGGCGCCCGGCTCGGGGTCGGGTGTGGGGGAGGTGTCGCTCACGGCGATGCCTTTCGTCGGTGTCTGGGTCCAGCGTCCCAGCGGCGCGCAGGGGTGTCAAACAGGTCCCGGCCGCGGCGTCGCCCGCCGCTAGGCTGGTGCGGTTCCGTCGTAAACACCCGGGAGAGTCCTATGTCCACCGATCGCGTCGTCCTCGTCACCGGCGGCAACCGCGGCATCGGCCGTGCCATCGCAGAGCGCTTCGTCGCCGCCGGCTACAAGGTCGCCGTGACCGCCCGTTCCGGCGAAGGCCCCGAGGGCACCCTCACGGTGCGCGCGGATGTGACGGATGCCGCCGCCGTCGACGCCGCCTTCACCGAGGTCGAGAAGACGCTCGGCCCCGTCGAGATCGTCGTCGCGAACGCCGGCATCACGAAGGACACCCTGCTGCTGCGCATGACGGAGGACGACTTCGACAGCGTCGTCTCCACGAACCTGGGTGGCGCCTTCCGCGTCGTCAAGCGGGCGTCGAAGGGCATGCTCCGGGCGAGGTGGGGGCGCGTGATCCTCATCTCCAGCGTCGTCGGCCTGTACGGGTCGCCGGGACAGATCAACTACGCCGCGTCCAAGAGCGCGCTGGTCGGCTTCGCCCGCTCGCTCACGCGCGAGCTCGGCGGCCGCGGTATCACAGCGAACGTCGTGGCCCCCGGCTTCATCGAGACCGACATGACGGCCGAGCTCTCGGACGATACGCAGGCCGAGTACAAGAAGAGCATCCCGGCCGGCCGGTACGGCTCGGCCGACGAGGTGGCGGGCGTCGTCACGTGGATCGCGTCCGACGACGCCGCGTACATCTCGGGTGCCGTCATCCCCGTCGACGGCGGCCTCGGCATGGGGCACTGACCCCACCGCTCTGCGGGCGCCCCGAGTCGTGGTGCGCCCGCAGAGCGTCGTCAGCCGATCGCGCGCAGGATGGCCTCGGCCACAGCGCCGGGGCGCGAGAACTGCGGCCAGTGCCCGGTCGGATCGCCCGGCTGCCCGAGCTCGATGACGTCGAGCCGCTCCACCGCTACGAGCTCGGCCGCCCATTCCGGCGCGCCCGCGATGATCTCGCGGATCTGTGCGGCCGGCACGGTGCCCGTGATGATCGTCATGGGCACGGTACGCCGGCGTTCGTCGATCAGCCGGATCGGATCCGTCGGAACCCGCTCGGGCACCGACTTGGCACGCGCGGCCGCGTCGGCGCGCGTCTGCGGGTCGAGGTCGGCGACGTCCGGCTCATCGAAGAAGTCCCAGCCCGGGAACGGGATGACGCCGTCGACGACCGGGAACTCCGAGATCGTCCCCCCGTCGCTCGGGGGCCACGTGTCGAGCAGCACCAGGTGCGCGACGCGGTCGGGGCGGGCGTCCAGCGCGCCGTAGGCGACGTTGCCGCCCCCCGAGTGGCCGACGAGCACGACCTGGCCGTCGAGGTCGTCGAGCGTCGCCACCGTGGCAGCGACCCAGTCGGCCATGCCGATGCCGGAGGACTCCGGACCGGACGCGCCGACGCCGGGCATGGTGAGCGGGTGCGTGCGGTGACCGGCCGCCTCGAGGGCGGGGGCGACGTCGCCCCATGACGACGCGTCGAGCCACAGTCCGGGGATCAGGATGATGTGCATGTCCTGAGGCTACCGACGGCCGCCGACACGCACAGGAGGGCTCAGGGGAGTAGCGGGATGACCTCGCGCAGATCGACCGGGCCGATCACGACGTCCGCCTGCGCCCGCACGGCGGGCTTGGCATTGAAGGCCACCCCGAGTCCGGCCGCGGCCATCATCGCGAGATCGTTCGCGCCGTCACCGATCGCGATGGTGTGCGCGAGATCGACGCTGCGTTCCGCCGACCACTCGCGCAGGGCGTCGGCCTTGCCGGCGGCATCCACGATCGGTCCGTCGACGACGCCGGTGAGCACGCCGCCGCTCGTCGCGAGACGGTTGGCCCGCCACACGTCGACGCCGAGGCCGGGGGCGACGGTGTCGAGGATCTCGTGGAACCCGCCCGAGACGACCCCCACCGCACCGCCGCGCGCGTGCACCGCGTCGATCAGGTCTCGCACGCCGGGCGTGGGCTCGATGCGCGCCAGCACGCGTGCGAACGCCGACACCGGCACCCCGGCGAGGGCCTCCACGCGCGAGCGCAGGCTCGTGGCGAAGTCGACCTCGCCGCGCATCGCCGCCTCGGTCGCGGCGGCCACTTCGGGCCCGCGGCCGGCTTCATCGGCGATGAGCTCGATGACCTCGTTGCGGATCAGGGTCGAATCGGCGTCGAGCACGACGAGGAAGCGGGCGGGCGCAGCGGGCATGCTCCCACGCTAGCGGGAGCGGGATGCCGCATCCCGCCGCATGTCGGGCGCCCGGGTGTCAGCGTTCGACGCGGACGCCCTTGCCGACCACGGTGATCCCGCTGTCGGTGACGGTGAAGCCGCGCGCGAGATCCTTCTCGCGGTCGACGCCGACCGTCGCCCCGTCGTCGAGCACGACGTTCTTGTCGAGGATCGCGCGATGCACGCGGGCACCCGCGCCCACGTGCACGAAGTCGAACAGCACCGAGTCGGTGATGGTCGACCCGCCGCCGGCGAGCGTCCACGGCCCCACGACACTGCGCTCCAGATGCGTGCCCGACAGCACCGACCCGAGCGACACGATCGAGTCGATCGCGTTGCCGATGCGCCCCACCGAGTCGCGCACGAACTTGGCCGGCGGGGAGTTGACCGCCTGCGAGTGGATCGGCCAGTCGGTGTTGTACAGGTTGAAGATCGGCAGCGTCGAGATGAGGTCGCGGTGCGCGTCGAAGAACGAGTCGATCGTCCCGACGTCACGCCAGTAGTAGCGGTCGCGGTCGGTCGATCCCGGCACGTCGTTGCGGTTCATGTCGTACACGCCGGCCTCGCCGCGAGAGACGAAGTACGGCACGATGTCGCCGCCCATGTCGTGGTTCGAGGTCGGCAGCTCGCCGTCGGACTCCACCGCCTCGATGAGCGCGTCCGTGTCGAAGATGTAGTTGCCCATCGACGCGAGCACCTGGTTCGGCGCGTCCGCGAGCCCCACCGGGCTCTGCGGCTTCTCGAGGAACTCCCGGATGCGCCCCGGGTCCGCCGGGTCGACGTCGATCACGCCGAACTGGTTCGCGAGCGAGATCGGCTGACGGATGCCGGCGACCGTCGCCCGTGCGCCGGACTCGATGTGCGCGGCCAGCATCTGCCGGAAGTCCATCCGGTACACGTGATCGGCGCCGATCACGACGACGATGTCGGGCTTCTCGTCGGTGATGAGGTTGAGGCTCTGGAGGATCGCGTCCGCCGATCCGGAGAACCAGCGCTTGCCGAGCCGCTGCTGTGCGGGGACGGATGCCACGTACGAATCCAGCAGGGCAGACATGCGCCAGGTCTGCGAGATGTGGCGGTCGAGACTGTGCGACTTGTACTGGGTGAGCACCACCACCTGCCTGAGCCCCGAGTTGATGAGGTTCGAGATCGCGAAGTCGATGAGCCGGTACTGCCCCCCGAAGGGGACGGCGGGCTTGGCTCGATCCGCAGTCAGGGGCATCAACCGCTTCCCCTCGCCGCCGGCGAGGATGATTCCGAAGACCTTGGGTGCTGCTGGCATGGCACCCACACTAGGACGCGTTCCGACCGATGTACTAGCGTTCGAGCATGCGAGTCGACATCGTCACGAAGGAGTACCCGCCGGAGATCTACGGCGGGGCCGGAGTCCATGTCACCGAGCTGGTGAAGGCGTTGCGGACCGAGCTCGACGTTCGGGTCCGGGCCTTCGGCGCGGACCGCTCCGAAGACGGCACGACATCGTACGCCGTGCCCGCCGAGCTCGCATCGGCCAACGCCGCGGTGCAGACCCTCGGTACGGATCTCGAGATCGTGTCGGACGTCGCGGGCGCCGACGTCGTGCACAGCCACACCTGGTACGCGAACTTCGCGGGGCATCTCGCCTCCTTGCTGCACGGCATCCCGCACATCGTCACCGCGCACAGCCTGGAGCCGCTGCGGCCGTGGAAGGCCGAGCAGCTCGGCGGCGGGTACGCGGTGTCGAGTTGGATCGAGAAGACCGCCTACGAGGGAGCGGCGGCCGTCGTCGCCGTCAGCAACGGCATGCGCGAGGACATCCTCCGCAGCTACCCGGCGCTGAACCCCGACCGCGTGCGCGTGATCTACAACGGCATCGACGTCGAGGCGTGGCATCCCGTGGAGGACCCCGCCCTGCTCGCCGAGCTCGGCATCGACCCCGCGAAGCCGTCGGTGGTGTTCGTCGGACGCATCACGCGTCAGAAGGGACTGCCGTACTTCCTGCGCGCCGCCGAGCGGCTCCCCGCCGACGTGCAGGTGATCCTGGCCGCCGGCGCGCCTGACACGCCCCAGATCATGGCCGAGGTCGAAGAGCTCGTGCGCGGACTGCAGTCGACGCGTGAGGGCGTCGTGTGGCTGGACCGCATGCTGTCGCGCCACGAGCTGTGCACGATCCTCAGCGCGGCGACCACCTTCGTATGCCCGTCGGTGTACGAGCCGCTCGGCATCGTGAACCTCGAGGCGATGGCGTGCGGCGCCGCGGTGGTGGGCACTGCGACCGGCGGCATCCCCGAGGTCGTCGTGGACGGCGTCACCGGCCGCATCGTCCCGATCGAGCAGATGCAGGACGGCACCGGGACGCCGATCGATCCGGAGCTGTTCGTGTCGGATCTGGCCCGTGTGCTCACCGAGGTCGTGAGCGATCCTGACACTGCGCGGACGTACGGCGCAGCCGGACGCCGCCGTGCGACGGAGGACTTCAGCTGGCAGCGCATCGCCGAGCAGACCGCCGCGCTGTACGCGGAGGTGGCCGCCGGCGGCCGGTAGGCTGGGAGCATGCCCCAGGTGCTCGAGTTCTCCGACGTCGTCGTCCGCCGAAACGCACGCAACATCGTCGATCACCTGGACTGGACCATCAACGACGACGAGCGCTGGGTGGTGCTCGGCCCCAACGGCGCCGGCAAGACCACCGTGCTGCAGATGGCCGACACGCTGCTGCACCCGACCTCGGGCGTCGTCACGATCCTGGGCGAGCGCCTCGGCCGCACGGATGTGTTCGAGCTGCGGCCCCGCATCGGCTTCGCGTCCTCGGCGATGGCCCGTCGCGTGCCGCCGGAGGAGACCGTGCTGAACGTCGTCCTGACGGCGGCGTACTCGGTGCTCGGCCGCTGGCGCGAGGACTACGAAGACATCGACGAGCGTCGTGCGCTGCGTGTGCTCGCCGAATGGAAGCTCGACCACCTCGCCGACCGCACGTTCGGCACCCTCTCGGACGGCGAGCAGAAGCGCGTCCAGATCGCGCGCGCCGTCATGACCGACCCTGAACTGCTGCTGCTGGATGAGCCGACCGCGAGCCTCGACCTCGGCGCCCGCGAAGAGCTCCTCATCCTGCTGGGCGGCTACGCGTCGGCGCCCACGACCCCCGCGATGATCATGGTGACGCACCACGTCGAAGAGATCCCGGTCGGCTTCACGCACGTGCTGCTGCTGCGCGACGGCCAGGCAGTAGCCGCCGGTCCCATCCGTGAGACGCTCACCGGCGATGCCCTCACCGAGACCTTCGGAGTGCCGATCCGGCTCACCGAGGACGGCGGCCGGTACGCGGCACGTGCCGCGCACTGACCCTGGTAGACTGGATCCTTGGTGCGTGCCACACGCGCGCGCGCTCAAGACTTTGACCGCCCTGGCAAAATCCAGGGCACCATCCTCAAAGGACCATCATGAAGACTGACATCCACCCGGACTACCAGGCCGTCGTGTTCCGTGACCTCGGCTCGGGCGAGACCTTCCTCACCCGCTCGACGGTGACCAGCGACAAGACGATCGAGCTCGACGGCGTCGAGTACCCCGTCATCGACGTCGAGATCTCGTCGGCCTCGCACCCGTTCTACACGGGCAAGCAGCGCATCATGGACTCGGCCGGTCGTGTCGAGAAGTTCAACCAGCGCTTCAAGAACTTCGGCGGCGCTTCCAAGTAAGCCCCCGCCTGAGAAGACCCCGCACATCGTGCGGGGTCTTCTGCGTCTCCCGGTCCGTCAGCGGATCGGCCAGCGGCCGTCGACACGGTCGTCGGGATCGAGCCGCCCGATCTGGATGAAGTAGTCGGTCAGGCTCGCGGCCTGGGCGCGCGCCCAGGCGATCTGGCGGGTGTGGAGTTCGTCGGCGGTGTCGGGCAGCCACGGGGCGAAGCGCTCGGCGAGCGCCTGCGCCACGCGCCCGGCTGCCACCGCGTCGGCTGACGCCTCGTGCGCGGCGTCGAGCCGGACGGCGTAGTGGGCGGCGACCACCTCGAGGGTGCGCTTGCCCTTGCGCCAGCGGTCGTACGCCTTGTCGACCACGAGCGGGTCGATCACCGGGGACGGGTCCTCGATGGGGACGATGCCGTGGCGCAGCGATTCGTACTTGAGCAGCGAGAAGTCGAACGGCGCGTTGTAGGCGACGACGGGGATGCCGGCATCCAGCAGTCCGCGGACGGCCTCGACCGCCTCGGCCACGACCTCGCGGGCGGGTCGGCCGTTGGCGCGCGCGTGCGCGGTCGTGATGCCGTGGATGGCGCTCGCACCCTCGGGGATCTCGACGCCGGGGTCGGCGAGCCAGTCACGTGCCCGCAGGGCGCGGCCGGAGGCATCCAGGAGTCCGACGTGCGCCGTCACGATGCGGTCGGTCGTGACGTCGACACCCGTCGTCTCGAGGTCGAACACGCCCACCAGGCGGACCCAGTCCGGGACGTCCCACAGCGACAGCTGGTCGGCGCGGGACGTGCTCATGCCGTTCACGGTATGCGCGGGCTCCGACATCCGTGCGCAGGCGCCCCGTGCAGCGCGCATTCGGCCGCCGTGCCGCGGGCATGCAGGCGGCGGAACGTAGACTCGACGCGTGAGCGCGCCCAACCCCTACGCAGACCTGCTCGACGAGATCCCCGTCGAGCAGCGCGAGGTCGAGGTGCTGGGCGGCACCACGGCGTACTGGGTCTACGGCCCCGCCGACGCGGAGAGCACCATCGTTGCGGTGCACGGCTTCCGCGGCGAGCACCACGGACTGGAGCCGGTGGTCGCGCATCTTCCCGGCGTCCGGGTGATCTCGCCCGACCTCCCCGGCTTCGGCGAGACCGCTCCCGTCCCGGGGCGCACGCACGACCTCGATCTGTACGCGCAATGGCTCGACGCGTTCGTCGCCGCGGTCGCACCCGGCGCGGTGATCCTCGGGCACTCGTTCGGGTCGATCGTCGTGTCGGCGGCCGTCGCCCGCGGGCTGGAGACGCCGCGCGTGATCCTGGTCAACCCGATCGGCGCGCCGGCGCTGGAGGGGCCGCGGGGGATCCTCACGCGCCTGGCCGTCTTCTACTACTGGGCCGGGGCCAAGCTTCCGACGGGTCTCGGCGACGCCCTGCTGCGCAACGGCCTCATCGTGCGGGTGATGAGCGTCTCGATGGCCAAGACCAAGGACCCCGGCATCCGTCGATTCGTCCACGACCAGCACGACACGTACTTCTCGCGCTTCGCCGACCGTGACGTGCTGCACGACGCGTTCCTCGCGTCGGTGTCGCACGACGTGCGCGCGGCGGCGCCCAGCATCTCGCAGCCGACGCTGCTGGTGGCCGCGCAGCGCGACGACATCACGCCGATCGAAGCCGAGCGCCGGCTCGCGACGATGTTCCCCGATGCGCAACTCGTCGAGATCCCCGACGTGGGGCACCTCATCCACTACGAGACGCCGGCCGTCGCCGCCGACGCGATCACGCGCTTTCTCGCGCCTTCCGCTGCCGATACGCGTTGACGTTCATGCGGTTGCCGCAGTTGCCCGAATCGCAGTAGCGCTTCGATCCGTTCTTCGAATAGTCCACGTACACGCCCTCGCAGTCGTCGGCCGAGCAGACGCGCACGCGGTCGTACTCGTCGGCACGGATGACGTCCACGAAGGCCATGGCGGCCTCGACGAGGATGCGGGTCTGCAGCGGCGCGTCGTCGCTGGTGGCGTGAACGTGCCAGTCGAAGCCATCGTGGATCACGAGGCGGGGGAGCGCGCGCCCGTCGCGCAGCAGCTCGTTCACGAGCGGGACGGCGCCCTCGCGGTCGACCTGCCACAGCTCGCGCAGTCGCGGGCGGATCGCACGGATGGCCTCCAGCTCTGCCGCGTCGCGCCGGATCACACCGGTGTACGGGTTCACCTTCAGGTACTCCTCGAACTGCCCGAGGGTCGTGAGCGTGTCTTCGCCGTCGTAGCCGGGCATCGTGTTGACGAGGTACGCGGCCGCGCGCAGACTCTGCTGTGTGTCATGAATGAAAACCACATTGACTCCTGACAGCCCGATCGCTACTGTCACCAGTGTAAGCACCTTTCACCCCTGACAGTCGGATGCCGCCCATGACCGTGTCCACCGCGTCCGTTCCCGTCATCGCAGCGGGTCCCGCAACCTCCGGCGCTGCCCGCCTGCGCACCACGGGGCTGCTCATGGGAGTCGCGTCCGCGCTCGCCTTCTCGTCGAGCGGGCCGTTCGTCAAGCCGCTCCTGGAGGCGGGTTGGTCGCTCGGGGCCGCGCTGCTCGTGCGCATGGGAGTGGCCGGCCTCATCCTGTCGCCCGCGCTGTGGCGGGCCATGCGGCGGCAGCGCGGCTTCTTGCGGCGGCACTTCAAGCTGATCATCGGGTTCGGCCTCATGCCGGTGCTCGGCTGCCAGCTGTTCTTCTTCTCCGCGATGCAGCGGATGCCGGTGGCCGTGGCTCTGCTCATCCAGTACCTCGCGCCGGTCATGCTGGTGGCCTTCGTATGGATCCGCACGCGCAAGGCGCCGTCGGCGCTCGTGCTGTGGGGATCGGTCGTCGCGGTGGTCGGTCTCGTGCTCGTCGTGGACATCTCGGGCGCGTCGTTCGACCTGCTGGGCACGCTGCTGGCCCTTGCTGCGGCCGTCTGCGTGTGCGCGTACTTCGTCATCTCGGAGCGCACCGGCGACGACCTGCCGCCGCTCGCGCTGGCCGCGAGCGGTCTGCTGACTGGTGCGCTGGCGATGGGGGTGCTGTGCCTGACCGGCATCCTCCCCTTCCACGCGCCGGCCGTCACAGTCGTGCTCGCCGGAACCGAAGTGCCGTGGTGGATGCCGCTCCTCTGGGTCGCCGCGATCGGAACCACCCTCGGCTACGCGCTGGGTGTCATGGCCGTGCCGCGTCTGGGATCGCGGGTAGCGTCGTTCGTGGGTCTTTCGGAGGTGCTCTTCGCGCTGATGTTCGCGTGGATCTTCCTCGCCGAGGTGCCCGCGCCGATCCAGTTCGCCGGCGGTGCGCTGATCCTGGTGGGCGTGGTGCTGGTGCGCGCCGACGCGCCGTCGACCGGCAACCCGAAGGGACCGGCCGCGGTCACTCCCGTCGTGCCAGCTCCATGAGCGGCGTCACCCGATGGGCGATGACCTCTCCCATCACGAGCGACGTCTCGGTGCGCTCGACGCCCTCGATCGCGAGGATGCGGGCGTCGGTGTCGAACAGGTGCTGCGTGTCGCGGCACGCGACGCGCACCAGAAGATCGACCTGACCCGACAGTCCGTGCGCCTGCACCACCTCGGGCACGCGGGCGAGTTCGACGGCGATGCGGGGGAGCTCGGCCTGACGCACGATGACGCTGATGAAGGCCTCGATCGGGAATCCGAGAGCGGCTGACGAGATGGCCCGCTCGTACGAAAGGAACACGCCCGTCCGCTCCAGCCGCGCCATGCGCGCCTGCACGGTGTTGCGCGACAGCCCGAGCCGCTCGGCGAGCGCGACGACGGTCGCGCGGGGGTCGGCCGAGAGCGCGGCCAGCAGCTCCAGGTCGACGTGATCGAGGGCACTCATAGTGCGAAACGTTAGCACGGGTTTCGGGCCGCGAAGTTGTCAACATGCTCAAGCGGATCCCGAATGCTTGAGCGAGGTGCGACCCGGACGTAGCCTCGAGGTGTCGGCGAAGAGGCCGGCGCGCACACGAGGCGGCTCCTCACGAGGGGGCCCGCAACGAGGAGTGATGACGATGACGCACACCCTGACCCCCACGGCGGATCTCGGCACCGATATCGAGGATGTCGCACGCCTGCTCACCCCCGACGGCGAGCGCATCGCCGATCCCGAGCTCGACCGCTGGATCGCCGACGTCGACGCCGCCGCGCTGCGGTCGCTGTACCGCGACATGGTGCTGCTGCGCCGCATCGATGTCGAAGGCGTCGCCCTGCAGCGGCAGGGGCAGCTCGGCCTGTGGCCGCCCTGCCAGGGGCAGGAGGCGACGCAGATCGGCACCGCGCGTGCGCTGCGCGCCGACGACTTCGCCTTCCCCAGCTACCGCGAGACGGGTGTCGTCTACGCCCGCGGCGGCAAGCCGTCGGACTTCGTACTGGCGTGGCGCGGCGAGGAGCATTCGACCTACGACCCGTACGAGCTGAACACCGCGACGCAGCAGATCATCATCGGCGCACAGTCGCTGCACGCCGTGGGCTACGCGATGGGCATCCAGCGCGACGGCACGGATCAGGTCTCGGTCGCATACTTCGGCGACGGCGCGTCCAGCCAGGGCGACGTCAACGAGGCCATGGTGTTCGCGTCCTCGTTCGGCGCCCCGGTCGTGTTCGTGTGCACGAACAACCAGTGGGCCATCTCGGAGCCCGTCGCCCTGCAGGCGAAGGCGCCGATCGCCGGTCGCGCGCCGGGTTTCGGCATCCCGAGCATGCGCGTGGACGGAAACGACGTGCTGGCGTGCCTCGCGGCCATGCGATGGGCGCTGGATCACGCGCGCAGCGGCAAGGGACCCGCATTCATCGAGGCGGTGACCTACCGCATGGGCCCGCACACCACCTCGGACGACCCGACGCGCTACCGCGACAAGGACGAGGTGGAGAAGTGGCGTCGCCGCGATCCGATCTCGCGCGTCGAGGCGCTGCTGCGTGTACGCGGCGAGTTCGACGACGCGTTCGTCGCGAGCGTCGGGACGGATGCCGACGCGCTGGCCGCCTCCGTGCGCGAGGCCGCCATGGCGGCTCAGACCCGCTCGCCGATCACGGTGTTCGACAACGTGTACGCCGAGCCTCACTCGGGCATCGACGAGCAGCGCGAGTGGTTCGGCGCGTACCTGGACGGCTTTGCTTCGACCGACCCCAGTGCGCCCGCGCCGGAGGTGTGACGATGGTGCAGCTCACGATGGCCAAGGCCATCAACGAAGGACTCCGCCGTGCGATGGCGGACGACGACCGGGTGCTCGTCATGGGCGAGGACATCGGCAAGCTCGGCGGCGTGTTCCGCATCACCGACGGCCTGCAGTCCGAGTTCGGCGCGCAGCGCGTGGTCGACACGCCGCTCGCCGAGGCGGGCATCATGGGCACCGCGGTGGGTCTCGCGTTCCGCGGGTACCGTCCGGTGGTGGAGATCCAGTTCGACGGATTCGTGTACCCGGCCTTCGACCAGATCGTGTGCCAGGTCGCGAAGCTCCACTACCGCACGCGCGGCAACGTCACGATGCCGATCACGATCCGCATCCCGTGGGCGGGAGGCGTGGGCGCCGCCGAGCACCACTCCGAGTCGCCCGAGGCGTACTTCGTGCACACGTCGGGCCTGCGTGTCGTGGCCGTGTCGAACCCGCAGGACGCCTATGTCATGCTGCGTCAGGCGATCGCCTCGAATGATCCCGTGGTCTACTTCGAGCCCAAACGGCTGTATCACTCGAAGGGCGAGGTCGACCTGGACCTGCATCTGGCCGACGCGCCGCCGATGGGGCTCGCGCGCGTCGCGCGGCCGGGCACCGACGTCACGCTGCTCACCTACGGCGCGCAGGTGGCGACCGCGATGGATGCCGCCACCGCCGCCGAGGACGACGGGGTGTCGATCGAGGTCATCGACCTGCGCTCGATCTCTCCCGTCGACTACCGCACCGTGACCGCCTCGGTTCGCAAGACCGGACGCGTGGTGGTGACGCACGAGGCGGCGCGCGAAGCCGGGGTGGGGGCGGAGCTGATCGCGAGCGTCACGGAACGGTGCTTCAACTATCTGGAGGCCGCACCGCAGCGCGTGACCGGTCACGACATCCCCTACCCGCCGGCGAAGCTCGAGAAGCACCATCTGCCCGACCTCGACCGCATCCTCGACGCCGTCGATCGCGTCATGGACCGGCCGAACAGCCTGACGGGGGTGCGGGAGCAGTGAACCAGGACTTCCGGCTCCCCGACCTCGGCGAAGGGCTTCCCGAGGCAGAGCTCGTGCAGTGGCTGGTCGCCGTCGGCGACACGGTCGCCCTCAACCAGACGATCGCGGAGGTCGAGACCGCCAAGGCGGTCGTCGAGCTGCCGTCGCCGCACGCCGGCACTGTGACCGCCCTCCACGCCGAGGCGGGTGACGTGATCGAGGTGGGCTCAGTGCTGATCACCTTCGACACGGGCGGCGGGGATGCCGCACCGCAGCCGGTCGCGGAGGCCGCGGCGCCCGTGCCGGCCGCCTCAGAGACCGAGCGCGCCGAGCCGAACCTGGTCGGGTACGGCGCCGCCCCGCGTGGGACGGGACGACCGCAGCGGCGTGCGCGCGTCGCCGGAACGGTGTCAACCCACTCCGACACCGCCGTGCTCGAGGCGGCGCCTCACGACGCGATCCCTGTCGACGCGCTGGACACGGTCGGGGCGCCGCTGGAGCGCCCGCGGTCCACGCCGCCGGTGCGGGCGTTCGCGAAGCAGCTCGGGATCGACCTGGCGCTGGTCGAGGCGACGGGGGCATCGGGCGTCATCACGCGCGGCGACGTCGAGGCGTACGCCGAGCGCGTCGGGGTCGAGGCGACGACGACGGCCGCCCCGGCGGAGGCCGCCGGCATCCCCGACACGGCCGCCGAGCTCGCGCCGGCGCGCACGCCGGGGGAGCGCACGACGCGCACGCCGATCCGCGGGGTGCGACGCATGACCGCCGAGGCGATGGTGCGCAGCGCCTTCACGGCGCCGCACGTGACGACGTTCCTCACCGTCGACGTCACCGCGACCAGCGAGCTCATCGCGTCGCTCAAGGCCGACCGGGCGCTGCAGGACCACCGCATCGGCGTGATGGCCGTCGCGGCCAAGGCGGTGTGCCTCGCCCTTGCGCGTCACCCCGGGCTCAACTCCCGCTGGGACGACGAGGCAGGCGAGATCGTCGAGCACCACTACGTGAACCTCGGGATCGCCGCCGCCACCGGACGAGGGCTGGTCGTGCCGAACATCCGTGACGCGCAGGAGCTGACCCTCGTCGAGCTCGCCGACGCGATCGGGGCGCTCGCCGCGACGGCGCGTGCGGGCAAGACGGCGCCGGCCGACATGATGGGCGGCACGTTCTCGATCACGAACGTCGGGGTGTTCGGCGTGGATGCCGGCACGCCCATCATCAACCCGGGAGAGGCCGGCATCCTGGCCCTCGGGGCGGTGCGACGTCAGCCGTGGGAGCACCGCGGCGAGATCGCGCTGCGCGACGTCATGACGCTCGCGCTGTCGTTCGATCATCGACTGGTGGACGGCGAACAGGGGTCGCGGTTCCTCGTCGAGGTCGCCGACGTGCTGCGCGAGCCGGGGAGGGCGATGCTGCTGCGCTAGCAGCGGTGATCGGCCGGTCCTGCGGGGCCGGCCGATCCACCCCGGGTACCCGGTGGGTCAGACCTTCTTCGGGTAGAACAGGCCGAGCCCCTTCGCCTGCAGGATCCGGTAGGCGTCGGCGTAGGTCTCGGGATCTTCGTCATCGGCGCTGCCGTACTTGGCGATCAAGAGACCCAGCAGTCCGCGGCCGGGAGGGCTCAGCGGCTTGTCCTTGTGCGGGCCGTGCTTCAGGTCTAGTCGCTCGTCCTCCGCCGTGTTGGGCGGCACGTACAGCGGATGCACGAGCGGCCACGTCGAGGGGTCACGGGGGGACGGCAGATTGACGACGGAGTAGAGGTCTCGCGCCTCGGCGTCGCGGCGGGTGAGCGGGCGCAGCCCGTGCCGATTCGAGAGGGTGGCCATGAGTGAGCCGTGGTGCATCTGGTCATGGATGATCGTTCCGGCGCGCGTGTATGCCGACACGGCGATCGCGGGGACGCGTGGGCCGAGCCGGTCGAACGCGAAGCCCATCTCCCCGATCGGCTCCTCCGCCTCGGGCGGAGTCGCAGCCGGCGGCGGGACGTGGTCGTAGGTGCCGCCGTGCTCGTCGAAGGTGATCAGCAACAGCGTGTTCACGGCGTTCGAGCCCTCGGCGCTGGCGCTCGTGCGGATCGCGTCGTACACGTCGGCCACGAGCTTCTCGCCGGCCCGGACGTCCGAGATCGCCGAGTCGATGACCGGCTCACCCTCGATGTCGCTCTCGCGCAGGACCCCGACCGGCGGGTGGAAGTCGTTGTGGTTGTATGCCAGGCGCGGTTCGATGAACGCGTAGGCGGGGAGCCTCCCGTTCTTCGCGTCGTCGTAGAACTGCGGCATGTACACGAAGTGGTCGGTGCGCCAGTACTTCTCCAGCGCGGGGGAGTGAAGGATGCCGGTCAGCGAGACCAGCTGCAGCTCGTCGAAGTACACCTTCCACGAGAGCCCCGCCGCTTCGAGCCGATCGAAGACCGTGGGGGTGGCATCCGCGTCCAGCCACTTGGCGTAGCCGCCGCCGTGGCGGTTCGTGACGAAGCCGTGCGACGTCGAGGCGTGGAAGAACGAGCGGTTGCAGTACGTCTGGGAGGGGACCGCACAGAACCACGCGTCGAACACCGCGAACTGCTGCGCGAGCGTCGACAACACCGGCAGCTGTTCCGGCGAGAACCCTCCCATGATCCTCGACACGTCGTCGAGGGTCGGCTCGGAGCCGTGCCGGAGCCGCAGCAGATTGTCGCGGTAGTCCCGGACGAAGCCGTCCATGGTCGCGGCGGCACCTGCCGGCGGAGCGTTGAACGGCGCCGCCATGTCGCCGACCTCGGCCGCGGCGTTGCCCGGCGGGTCCACCACGCCGAACAGCTGCGTGTTGACGTGCGGGAACTCCTCGCCGGGGTCCGGATCGGGGCTCCCCATGATCACGTCCGTCGAGCCGGAGTACGCATGAGCGGGGATGCGCTCGCCGGATGGTGCCGGGTTGGCGTAGTCGCCGAACTCCAGACCGTCGAACGACTCGCCCGCCGGAAGCGTCGCGGGCGAGTAGAGACGGCCCAGCAGGTTGTCGAAGGAGCGGTTCTCGCCCATGAGCACGACGATGTGGTCGAAACCGGGCTCGTGTCGGGCCGGGACGGTCGGAAGCTCGAGCGACCCCTCGCGGACTCCGAGTTCGTGTCCGATGGTGGCTCCCGCGGCCGCGCCGATCGCGCCGCCGACCACGAGCCCTGCTGTGGCGATGCCGCCGAGCTTCAGGAAGTCTCGGCGCGATCCCTCGTCGATGCGCGAAGTGTCGGACCGCTCGCGCGGTTCCGCCTCATTCGCATGCGGGTCGTGTCCGTCGCGCGGTCCAGCCTCCGTCATGACGCCAGACTATGCCGCTGCGGGCATGCGCCGTCCGAGCTCAGGCGGTCAGCGAGGCGCGCGCCATCGACCGCAGGATGCCGCGCACGTCGGCCGCCTCGGCGGCACGGGAACGAGCGACCCGGACGGTGTGCGGCGTCGAGTTGATCAGGCCGAAGCACGCGTGGGCGCGCACCCGCAGGTCGTCATCGTCGCGGTCGGGGTGCACGACCGACAGGATGCCGATCCAGACCTCGACGTATTCGCGCTGGAGGCGGCGCACCGTGTGGCGGTCCTCGTCGCTGAGGCTCGCCAGGTCACGGTCCTGCACCCGGATGACATCCGCGTCGTGCAGTGCGAATGCCACGTGGAAGTCGATGAGGGCGTCCAGCTGCGCGTCCGCCCCGGTGTGCGTCGCCACGACGGTGCGCCCACCGGAGAGCAGCCGCTCGCTCACCTCGACGAGGATCGCGCCGAGGAGGGCCTGCTTGCCCGCGAAGTGGCGGTACAGCGCGGGTCCGCTGATGCCCACGGCGCTGCCGATGTCTTCGAGGCTGACACCGCTGAAGCCGCGCTCGGCGAAGAGCGCGGCGGCCTGCTGCAGGATCGCGGCGTGGCGGTCTGCCTTGGCGCGATTGCGGTCGGTGACACCGCTCGTCATCTCATCACTCCGCCTGTCGTTGCCGTGAGGTCCGCCGGGCGACGAGGGCTTGCGAACTCAGTTAATGATCGCTAACCTAAACCTCAGTTAGTGAACACTAACCAATCCGATCGCACCCAGACAACCACTCTGACGACAGGTGTGATCCGATCGTGACGTCGACGAGGATGCACGGAGCGCAGAGCCATGAGCGTGCTGACCACCCAGGCGGTGCCCGACGACGCGTTCGCCCGCACCCGCCGGGCGCAGCGCGCGCTCGCCGAGGAGCTGCACGAGCGTCTGGCGACGGCATCCCTCGGCGGCCCGCCGGCATCGCGCGAACGCCACGTCGCGCGTGGAAAGCTGCTGCCGCGCGACCGCGTCTCGCGCCTGCTCGACGAGGGGAGCCCGTTCGTCGAGCTCGCCCCGCTCGCCGCCGACGGCCTGTACGGCGGCGACGCCCCGGCCGCCGGCGTGATCGCCGGGATCGGGCTCGTGCACGGTCGGCACGTGATGGTCGTCTGCAACGACGCGACGGTCAAGGGCGGCACGTACTACCCGATGACCGTCAAGAAGCACCTGCGCGCGCAGGAGATCGCGCTGGAGAACCGGCTGCCGTGCGTCTATCTCGTGGACTCCGGCGGCGCGTTCCTGCCGATGCAGGACGAGGTGTTCCCCGACCGCGACCACTTCGGCCGCATCTTCTTCAACCAGGCGCGCCTGTCGGCGGCCGGCATCCCGCAGATCGCGGCGGTGCTCGGCTCCTGCACCGCGGGAGGCGCCTATGTGCCCGCGATGAGCGACGAGACCGTGATCGTGCGTGGCCAGGGCACGATCTTCCTCGGCGGTCCGCCGCTCGTGAAGGCGGCGATCGGCGAGGTCGTCACCGCCGAGGAGCTCGGCGGGGGAGAGTTGCACGCGCGGCGGTCCGGCGTCGTCGACCACCTCGCCGAAGACGACGAGCACGCGCTGGAGATCGTGCGCGACATCGTCGCGACCCTGCCGCCGCCCGCCGCCCCCGCGTGGGAGGTGCTGCCGACGGTCGAGCCGGCGGTGGCGGCATCCGATCTCTACGGTGTCGTTCCGGTCGACGTGAACCAGCCGTACGACGTGCGCGAGGTGATCGCGCGCCTGGTCGACGGCAGCGAGCTGCACGAGTTCAAGCGCGAGTACGGCACGACGCTGGTCACCGGGTTCGCGCGCATCCACGGGCACCCTGTCGGGATCGTCGCGAACAACGGCGTGCTGTTCGGCGAGTCTGCGCTCAAGGGCGCCCACTTCATCGAACTGTGCGACCAGCGCGGGATCCCGCTGCTGTTCCTGCAGAACATCTCGGGCT
>Ga0160446_100228_pt1 | contig 37738 bp, 37 predicted proteins | sample HID1973I_E1MG_FD_108200 | JGI IMG/M metagenome (GOLD analysis project Ga0160446, IMG submission 108200) | Enriched mosquito-associated microbial communities from UW Madison campus, WI, USA - HID1973I_E1 MG | ecosystem: Host-associated > Arthropoda: Insects > Digestive system > Unclassified ...
ACCTGCCCATCGAGGCGCAGGAGTACGTCCTCGCGCTCGAGGCGATGAGCGGCACCCGCATCTCGGTGATCGGCGTGGGTCCGGCCCGCGACGCCGTGATCGTCCGCCACGACCTCATCGACTGATGCCGGTTCGGGGCGGGGCCATTCGCCGAGATCAGGAGATCTGGCGTACGCAGGACGAAAATGCGCGGATCAGCCTGTCTCGGCGAGATCTCCTGACCTGGGAAAGGGTGTGCGACCGGTGAGGTTCTGGCTGGGCGGGTACACCGCCGACATGGGCGGCAACGCGTCAGGAATCGGGATGCTGCTCGCCGGTGCCGCCGACGAGGCCTCGGCGGGCGGCGCCCTGGCGTACGCCGGCGAGGTCGCTCCGACCGATTCGCCGTCGTGGCTCGCGCCGCACCCGGGCTCCCTGAGCTTGTCGAAGGGCGATGTCGTGTACGCCGCGCTCGAGCACCGGCAGCAGGTGCAGGCCTTCCGCCGCACCGGCGAGACGACGTTCGCACCCCTGGGTGCCCCGGTCGAGGCAGGCGAGGCTGTGTGCCACGTAGCCGTCGCGCCCGACGGCGGTTCGCTCATCGCAAGCTGCTGGGGTGACGGCCGGGTGGTGCGGATGACGGTGGATGCCGCCGGCCGCCCTTCCTCGCCGGCCCTGGCGCCGGCGGCCGTGGACCCGTACGGCCCCGACGCTGCGGAGAACCCGGTCCCTGAGCCTGTCGAAGGGCTGGCTGCGGCCGCGCGCGCCCTGCGCGAGGCTGCGGGCGTCGAGTTCGCGCACCTGGTTCCCGACCACGACCGCGTCGACGCGGTGCCGCCCGCGACGGAGGGGGAGGCATCCGATCGCCCGTCGCGTGCGCACGAGGCGGTGTTCCTGCCCGGCGGGCTGGTGGCGACGACCGATCTCGGGTTCGATGTCGTGCGCTTCTGGCGTGCCGACGCGAACGGGCTGCGGCCGCTGCAGCAGGTCGCGCTTCCGAAGGGCAGCGGGCCGCGGCACATGGTGTGGCACCCGAGCGGGCACCTGTACGTGGTGACCGAGCTGTCGTGCGAGCTGTTCGTGCTGGCGCAAGGGGCGCCTTCGACAGGCTCAGGGACCGCCGTCTGGCGACTCGTGGGCGGCGCACCGCTCGGGGCCGGCACGCTGCCGGGCGACAGCGCGGCCGAGCTCGCCGTCTCGCGCGATGGCGAGACGCTGTACGCGGGCGTGCGCGGCAGCAACACCATCGCGACGCTGCGCGTGGGCGGTGCGGGTGAGACGGTGACCCCCGTCGCGCTCGTGGATTCGGGCGTGAACTGGCCGCGTCATCACGTCGTGGTGCGCGACACGCTCCTGGTCGCCGGGCAGCTGTCGGACGAGGTCGCCTCGCTCACCCTCGATCTGCGCACCGGCGTGCCGGGCCGCGTGCGGCACCGCACCGCGGCGCCGTCGCCGACGTGCCTGCTTCCGGTGCGCTGATCCACAGCGGGTCGGGGCGTCGGTCCGGCCCTTGTTAGCCTGGTCAATGGACGAAAGGCGGCGATGAGCGCGAACACGACGCTGAGCGGTGCTGCTCGCAACCGTCTGTTCGCGTTCAACGGCACGGCGTGGATCGCCGGACTGATCCTGATCGCCATCATCGCGGTGTTCCTCATCGCGGATGCCGTCGATGAGACCGCCTCGTCGGGCAGCGACTACTACGGCGAACCGTGGGTCAACCCGAACCCGCCGCTCGCGACCGACGAGGGCGACGGCGTGTACAGCGGGGCGGACGGCGCGAGGATCTCACTGGAGGGGCTCGACCCCGCCCAGCCGGTGCTCGTCACGGCCCTCGACGACACGTATGTCGCAGGGGTGTGGGTGACGGGCCCGGACGGTGAGGTCCTGACTCCCGGCGAGTACGGCGATGCGCCCTCGTTCGACTCGTACAACATGTCGGGCGGGCAATGGGTGCTGGTGCCGCAGCCGGACGTCGCGCTGTGGGTGGACGGGTTCACCGACGAGCGGTTCCGGCTGAAGATCACGACGCCCGCCGTCGATACGCGCACGGGTGTGGTCAGCGGCGTCGGACCGGAGACGTTCTTCATCGACGACACGGTCACCACGGCACGCGTGAGCATGCGCGGCGACGGCTACATGTACCTCACCGCGGTGACGGTCTCGGGCCAGCAGGAGGTGTTCTCGTCGAGTGACGCCACCGACCAGTCCATCGCGTGGGCCGACAGCGACGCCGCGCTGTTCGTCGTCGATGCGTCCGCCGACACCGCGTGGACGATCGACTTCCCGACGCCGGCCACACCGGCACCGACGCCGGCCGAGGGGAGCGGGGAGTGAACGGGTTCCGGAGAATCCGGCTGTTCTCGGCGGTGACCTGGGCGGTCGGCGCCGTGGTGATCGCGGTACTCGCGTTCCTGACCTTCCCGTCGATGGCGATCAACCCCCGCACCGGCGAGCTCCTCGTCGGCCGCGACGCGGACGAGGCGGACTACGACTACCCGTGGAACACCGCCGGTGCACGCGAGCTGGAGATCGTCGACGGTGAGGTGCATGGCACCCGGGCCGGCGGGTATCTTCGCCTGCCGGGCGGTTCGCCGCTGCTGACACTCACCCCGGCACCCGGGACCGACGACGACGATTGGGTGCGCATCTACCAGCAGCAGGGCACGGGGCTGGACCCCGAGGCGAGCGACTGGGAATGGCCCGGCTACCTGGGTGCGCTGTACCCCGACACGGACGTGGTCGTCCTCCCGGCCGACGAGGACGGGCTGCTCTGGTTCAGCGAGTCGCTCGGCGACTGGACGGCGACCGTCAGCTACCCCGAAGCCACCCCGATGGGCGAGTCCGCATCCGGCAAGGGCAACGCACTGCTGCTGTACGAGGGCGAGGCGCTGAGCGGCCGCTTCCAGCACACCGGCACCGGCATCTTCCTGGTCGGCGCGGTCAGGGTCGGCGACTGGAACAGCCTGGTCAACGAGGTTGACGAGGTCGACGAGCGGGCCTCATGGGATCCGAGCGACCGCATCGTGTTCCAGGTCGAGGCCGACACGGGCGACGGCAGCTGGACGATCACGCTCGACACCCCCGCCGGGACTGCACCCGACCCCAGCCCATCGCCGACGCCCTGAGCCGCGGCATCCGATTCCGACATCCGAACCAGAGGAGCTGACGTGACCTTCGCCGACACTCTCACCGAGGCGTTCAAGGCGCGCCTGCCGCTGCTGTACATCGAGACCGGGGAGGAGGTGCGCGCGATCGCCGCGATCTCGGACGCCGCCGAGACGCAGCGCCACCCGCGCGCGCTGTGGACCTGGAGCGCCGCGCTCGGGCTCGTGGGCCCCGACGGCAAGTCGGTCGGCAACACCGTCAACCCGGCGCGTGCGCTGCAGCACATCGCGGGCGTCGACACCCCCAGCGTGTTCGTGTTCTGCGATCTGCACGCCTACCTCGGCGGCGAGCACCGCGCGGGCGATCCGGTGCTCGTGCGCACGGTGCGCGAGACGGCGCTGGAGTTCCGTCACGGGGACGTGTCGCGCACGCTCGTCATCACCGCGCCGGTGCGGGTCATCCCGCCGGAGCTCGACGAGGTCACGCATCTGCTCGACTTCCCGCTGCCCACGGCGGGCGAGATCCGCGACCTGCTCGAGACCATGATCGAGAACAACGCGTCGGGCGACGGACGGATCCGAGTGGATGCCGACGACGCCGCCCGCGAGCAGCTCGTGCATGCCGCACTCGGCCTGTCGATGGCCGAGGCCGAGAATGCGTTCGCACGGGCCATGGTCAACGACGGCAGCCTGTCGGCGCAGGACGTGCCGATCGTGCTCGACGAGAAGCGCCAGGTGGTGCGCAAGTCCGGTGTGCTGGAGTTCGTGCAGGCCGACATCGACCTCGACGACGTCGGCGGCCTCAACAACCTCAAGCGCTGGCTGTCGCGGCGCGACGGCTCGTGGCTCGGCAGCGCGCGCGACTACGGGCTGCCGGCGCCGAAGGGCGTGCTCATCACCGGCATCCCCGGCTGTGGCAAGTCGCTCACGGCCAAGGCGACGGCCGCGTCGTGGGGACTGCCGCTGCTGCGCCTCGACATCGGCCGCATCTTCTCGGGGCTGGTGGGCTCCAGTGAGCAGAACCTGCGCACCGCCATCGCGACGGCCGAAGCGGTCGCGCCGTGCGTGCTGTGGGTCGACGAGATCGAGAAGGGCTTCTCGAACACGACCGGCCAGGGCGACTCGGGTACCACCGCCCGGGTGTTCGGCACATTCCTGACGTGGATGCAGGAGAAGCGGCATCCCGTCTTCGTCGTCGCGACAGCCAACAACATCGACTCGCTGCCGCCCGAGTTCCTGCGCAAGGGACGCTTCGACGAGATCTTCTTCGTCGACCTGCCCACCGCACAGGAGCGCGAGGCGATCTGGCGGCTGCAGCTGCGCTCGCGCGCGTCGGAGGCGAACGGGCTGGAGGCCATCGCGTCGGACGACGCGGCGCTGGCCGCGCTCGCCGCCGCGAGCGAGAACCACTCGGGCGCCGAGATCGAGCAGTCGGTCGTGTCGGCCCTGTACGAAGGCTTCGGCGCGCGCGACAAGATCGGTGCCGACACCGTCCGGCAGGTCGTGGACACCATGATCCCGCTCGCGGTGACGCAGGCCGAGCAGGTGCAGCGCATCCGCGCGTGGGCGACCGAGCGCGCCGTCCGCGCGACCGGGACCGAGGACCTGGATGCCGCCGAACTGACAGGCGTCGCCGCGGAGGGTGCGCTGTCGTCGCGTCGCGGCGGCCGGACCGTGGACTACTGAGCCGGAGGACGGGAACATGACCAAGCAGCTCGTGGTGAGACTCCGCGCCGACGGAACGGTCGATGCCGAGACGTTCGGAATGCACGGGTCCGAGTGCCTCGACCACATCGAGGCGCTCGAGGCGCTGCTGGACGCCGAGACGGTGTCGTCGAGCTTCACCGAGGACTACACGTCGGCGTCGGCATCCGACACGACCTCCGTCGACGCCGAGCAGTCGGACGGCGCGCCATGACCACGGTGGTGGCCGAGTCGCCCGGCACGGGCAGCGGCCGATCGCTGCTCGGCACGATCGCGCCGCCGGTGGGCCCGCCGGACGTCGTGCGGTGGTCGCGGTTCCTCCCGGCGACCGAGGCCGAGGGGCCCGGGGTACGGGCGGCCGTGTGGCTGCAGGGCTGCGCCGTCCATTGCCCCGATTGCTTCAACCCGCAGCTGTGGGCCCCGCGCGGCGGCATCGTCACGTCGCCCGACGAGCTCGCGCGCGCCTGGGTCGCCGACGCCGTCGCGGCCGGCGCCGAGGGCGTGACGCTGCTCGGCGGCGAGCCCTTCGAGCAGGCGTGGGGTGCGGCATCCCTCGCCCGCGCGTTCCGCGAGGCCGGCCTCGGCGTGATGACGTTCAGCGGGCACCCGCTCGAGCGCCTGACCGCGTGGGCGCGGGCCGGCCGCGACGACATCGCGGCGCTGCTGGAGGCGACCGACCTGCTGTGCGACGGGCCGTACCTGCGCGACCTGCCCGACACCGGGCGGCCGTGGGTGGGCTCGCGCAACCAGGGCATCCGCGCGCTGAGCGAGCGGTACGAGGCCGCCGTCCGCGCGATCGACGCCGACGGCGGCGCCGACCGCGTCGAAGTGAGGATCGCCCGCGACGGGACGGTCGCCGTCAACGGCTGGGCGACGGATGCCGCCCTCGCGGCGCTCTTCGACGACCTGGGCGTGCGCGCCGACAGCCCCGCGCAGATCGCGGCGGCAGACAGAGGACGAACACGAGTGGAGGCCGTGCGATGAGCGTGACCCTGATCCTGATCCCCGCGGCGCTCGCCGCCGCCACCGCGATCTCGGCCGCCGGGGGGATCGGCGCGATCACGCAGCTGGGCCGCGGCAGCGAGACCGACGAGGTCGGCGCGGTCGATGCCGCCGAGAGCGGGCCGCGGCCCATCGAGGTGCGCACCCGGATGAAGGACCCCGACCTGCTGGGCGACGCCCTCCGCGACATCGGCGCCGCCGAGGTGACCCTCAGCGGTGACGAGCTCACGGCGGAGATCGACGGCGTCGAGCTCAGCATGACCCGCTCCGAGGACGGCGTGTGGGCGGCGCACTTCCAGCGCGCCGACGGCCGCGAGCTCGCCGAGGCGGAGGCCGCCGAGCTCGTCTCCCGGCTCGATGCCGCGTACGCGCTGCGGGTGCAGCAGACGGTGGCCGCGCGGATCCGCGAGCGGGCGGCATCCGCCGGCTTCGAACTGGTCTCGGAGTCCCGCGACGACGACGACACCGTCACGATGGTGCTCGACGTGAAGGACTACGCATGAGCACCGCACGCGCCACGCCCGCGAACGACGTTCCAAGCATCGGCTGGATGCTCGGGATGAGCTCGTGGATGCTGCTCACCCTGGTTCCCGGACCCATGTTCGCGTGGCTCGGGTTCGGCATCATCGGGGTCGTCTCGCGCAGCCGCCGGCTCATCATCCTCGGCGTCGTGTGGGGCGCCGTCGCGATCCTCGTGAACCTGGAGCTGTGGGGCCAGGCGCAGCCGATCGTGCGCGCCGTCGCGTACCTCGCCGGGATGGTGTGCGCGCTCGCCGTGAACCCCGGGTGGCTGCGCACCATGTGGCAGCGCCGCCTCGACCGGTCAGGCATGGGCGTGACCTCGGCGCGTGCCACGGCGACCGGGACCGCCGCCGCGGGCGCGGGCAACCGAGCGAGCAGGCGCAGCCGGGCGAAGAAGAAGCCGTCGTCGCGCACGCCGCAGACGACCGGTCAGCGGGCTGCCGAGCCCGCTGGCGCCCGCACGACGGCAGCCGAGCCGAAGGCGAAGCAGCAGGCAGCCGACGAGGCGGCCGAGCTGGCCGCCGAGGTGGGGGCATCGGCGGAAGACCTGCTCGAGGCTCCCGAGACTGCGCCGGCCGAGCCGGTCGACGTCAACACCGCGACCGCGGCCGAGCTGGAGGGGCTTCCCGGCGTGACGCGCGCCCGTGCGCGCAAGGCCGTGTCGGAACGCGAGGAGCAGGGCGGATTCAGCTCGCTCGAGGACTTCGGTGAGACCCTCGGCCTGCAGCCGCACGAGATCGTCCGCCTGCGCAAGGTCGCGGTGTGCTCACCACGACCGCGCGGCGAACGGCGCTTCGGCCGTCGCGTCGACTTCTGATCCGTCGGAGTCCGTCACCGATCGGATCCCGTCCTATTCCGGTTCGGGCATCACGCGACGCGTCAGCGCCTGCACGTCGCGGTCAAGTCCGTCCAGGCGGTTCTCCACCCGTCCCAGGCGCTTCTCGACCTGTTCGAACCGGGCATCGACCTGTTCGAACCGGGCATCGACCTGTGCGAACCGCGCGTCGACCATCGCGAACTTCTCGTCGACGCGGTCGAACTTGTCGTCCACGCGCTCGAACCGCAGCACCATCTCTGTGCGCAGACCGTCGAGCTGGGTGCCGATCCCCTGCACCTGTGCAGTGATCGTACGCATCATCAACTGCGTCGTCACCGCGATCGTCCCAGCGAAGGCCGCGGCGAGGACTCCGATCACCGCCCATATCTGAGGTTCGTTCACCGCGATCATGCTCCCATCTTGCGCCGATGGGCCCAGGTTGTCACGCGGGCGGCCCGGAGCGGACGTTCAGCGGGGAGGTTGTGGAGAATGCGCTGTGCCGACCGGCTGTGGAAGGGTGGCGGCATCCGTGGTCCGCGGTTCGAGCAGACGCGCGACCACGTACTCCGCGTCTCGGCCCATGCCCATGAGCGTCGGCGACGCGACGGAGTATTGGAACGGCAGGCCCATGAACGCCAGGCCCGGCACGCGGGTCGCGAGGCCGCGCACGTGGTCGGGCCGGCGATCGGCGCCGAACGCGGCCGGGATGTCGAGGAACGCGAGGTCGGGCCGCGACCCGGTGCACCACACGATGGTGGCGGCATCCATCCGTTCGCCGTCGACGAGCGGGCGTCCACCGGCGGCGCCGGCGACGCGACCGACGCGGCGCACACCGACGCGGTCGAGGTCCGACAGGTGGTTGCGCACGAGGTTGACGCCGTGGCCGCGGTTCTCCGCGATGAACCGCCGCCCGCGTTCGGTGTCGACGGTGAGGCCGCGCAGGCGCCGGATGGCGATGCCGGCGATGAGGTTGCCGACGGGGGTGTCGATGCGCCCGGGCACCTGACCGGGGTGACGACCGGCGAGCGTGGTCGCACGGCCGGCCGCGGCCGCCTCCAGCGCGATATCGGTGCCCGAATTGCCCGCGCCGACGACCAGCACCGGGCCGGAGGCGAAATCCTCGGGGCCCTGATAGTCGAGCGAGTGGACGGTGTGGATCGCCGGATCGAGGTCATCGGCGAACGGCGGAACGATCGGCACGTGGTGCGCTCCCGCCGCGACGACCACCCGGGCCGCGATCAGCTCGTCACCTGTCGACAGCGTGAGCCGGAAGCGCCCGTCATCGTCGCGCGACAGTCGTGACACTCGCGTCGACAGCCGCAGCGGAGACCCGATGGCGCTGGCGCAGCGCTCCAGGTAGTCACCGAACTGGGCGCCCGTGGGGTAGGCGAACAAGCCGATGCCGAGGCGCACCCCGGGCAGCTCGGCCCAGCGCCGCGGGGTGAACAGGCGCAGCGACCGGTAGCGCCCGCGCCACGTGTCGCCGACGCGCGCTCCCGCGTCGATCACCTGATGGTCGATCCCGCGTTCAGCCAGCAGCCGCGCGGTGTGAAGTCCTGCGGCGCCCGCGCCGATGACGACGGTGTCGAGTTCTGTCGTGTCCATGTCGTCCTCCCTGCGCTCACGTTAGGTCTGCGCCGGAGTGTGCGGCATCGGCAGAAATGACCAATTCACCGCCGGCATCCTCGGATGGGGAGCGGGATGCCGCCGGCCCGACCCGTCAGGCCGTCGAGACCAGTCCGTGCTCGAACGCGTATGCCGTCGCGGCCGACCGACTCGGCACGACGAGCTTCGCGAGGATGCTGCCCACGTGCCGGGCCACCGTCCGCTCGCTGAGGAACAGGTGCTCGGCGATGCGCCGGTTCGACCAGCCGCGCGAGACCAGTGCGAGCACCTCGTGTTCGCGGCGGCTGAGACCGGGATCGCGTGCGTCGGCCGGGGGTTCCGCGCCGGCGGCGCGTTCGAGCCGCGCGAGGTCGGGGATCGCGCCGAGGCCCTCGAGCACGGCACGGGCCGCGTCGTATTCGAGGTCGGCGCCCTCGGCATCGCCCAGCGCTCGCACGGCCGTGCCGATCGACACGCGCGTCAGGGCCGCGTCGTACGGTGCGTCCAGCCGTCGCCACGCCGCCCATGCCGCCCGCAGCAGGGGCAGCGCTTCGAGCGGCCGGCCGGCCGCGACGGCCACCTCGCCGCCGGCGCGGGATGAGAGGGCACGCAGGTACAGCGTGTCGAAGGCCGAGGCGCACGCGGCGAGCTCGGCCGCGGCATCCGTCGCGTCGTCCATCCGGCCGCGGTCCAGGGCGATCCGCACCGCCGCGGCGAGCACTTCGGCGCGGGTCGCAGGGTCGACGGCGGTGGCCCGCGCCGTCGCGAGACCCGCCCACGCGCCCGCCGGGTCGCCGGTGTCGCGGTGCAGCAGTGCGAGCCCGGGCTGCACCTCGCGTCCCAGAGCGGCGGCACGGCGCAGCGCGTCGCGGCAGGCCTCGGGGCGGCCGGCGACACGGTGCAGATCAGCCACGCGGTACCACGCGCTGGCGAGGGTCTCGGTGCGCTCCTCGGTCGCGCACACCTGTGCGGCGGCCGCAGCTGCCGCCCTCCACTCGCCGCCCAGCTGCATCACGCTCGCGCGGTGCAGCGTGCACTCGCCGCGGAACGGCTCGAGTCCCCGCTGTGCGTCGCACCAGTCTCCGAGCTCGCGCGTCCATACGCGTGCGCGTTCGATGTCGCCGCGGGCGAGCAGGCTCGCGATGACGGCGCAGTACGCGGGTCCGGCCGCCCGGTCGCTCACCCGGCCGTCTGCGATCCGCAGCATCACCCCGTCGAACGTCTCGAACGCCTCGGTCACCCGTCCGTCGGCCAGCAGCGCCCGGCCGAGCCCCATCGTCGCCAGGGTCGCCGTATCGGCGTCATGTGCGGCATCCGCTCTCACGATCGCGTCGCGGTACAGCGGGACGGATGCCGCCGCCTCGCCGTGCGCGAACGCCCCAGACGCGGCGCACAGCGCCCGCAGGCCCTCGGTCGCCGGAGTCGCGGCGGGACGCGAGCACAGCTCCATGAGCCGGCTCATCCAAGCACCGGCGCGGACGGCGTCGCCGTGCTCGCCGAGCGTGAAGCCCAGCCAGAACACGCACCGGATGGCCGACGGCAGATCGCCGTCGTCGAGGTAGCGCAGCTGCGCGCGCTCCCACGCGCGCTGCGACACCTCGTCACGGCCGACGAACCAGGCCGCCTGACCGAGCTCGTCCAGCTCGTCGCCGAGCAGCGTGGCCTCACGGGCGGCGAGCTGCTCGAATCGTCCGGTCCAGTCCACGACCGCGGCACCGCGGATCGCCATGGGCACAGTATGGGCGCGCGGCGACCCGCGGGCAAGACCGCCGCGTCAGAGCTTGGCGTCCTGCTTCGGGATGAATACCTGCTTGATGATGAGAAGTATGGATGCCGTCACCGGGACGGCGATCAGGGCACCGAGCAGACCCATGAGCGTGCCGCCGATGAGGGCGCCGATCACGACGAGGGAGCCGGGGATCTCGATCGCCTTGCTCATCACCTTCGGCGTGATCACGTACGCCTCGATCTGGATGTAGATCAGGTAGGCGATGGCGAAGATCAGTGCCGCCAGCGGGCTGGTGAACAGCGCCAGCACGGTCGCGGTGATCCAGTAGAGGACCGGACCGACGAGGGGGATGATCGTGATCGCGAAGGCCAGGACGCCCATGAGGAGCGGGAACGGCAGTCCCAAGAAGAAGTGGAGCAGGAAGGCGACGATCGAGTTGAAGAACGCCAGCACCACCATCCCCATCAGGTAGCTGCCGACCGAGTCGGTGATCTCGTTCGTCATCGAGCGCACTTTGGGGCGGTTGCGCGCCGGAGCGAACTGCATGAGCGACTCCTTGATCCCCGGCAGAGACGCGATGAAGTACAGCGTCAGCACGATCACGATCAGACCGCCCGAGATCGCGGTCGCGATGCCGGCCCCGACCTTGAGCAGACCGCCGGAGATGGCGGCGATGTTCGCGGGATTGATGATCCACTTCTCTATGTCGGTGACCAGCGAGTCGAGCCCGGTGCCGAAGATCCCCTCGAGCCAGTGGAAGAAGTCGGACTTCTGGAAGTTATCGATGGTTTGAGGGATCCCCTTGATGAGCGAGGTGATCTGCTCCACCAGGGTGGGGACGACCAGCAGGATCAGCCCCGCGAGGACGACGCCGAAGGTGAGGAACACGATGGTGATCGCCCAGGCGCGCTTCACGTTGTGGCGCACGAACCACTTGATGACCGGATCGAGGCCGAGAGCCGCGAACATCGCGAAGGCGATGTAGATGAGGATCGTGGCGATGTTGGTGAGGGCCAACCCGAGCAGAATGGCAGCCAGCCCGCCGAAGGTCAGGAGGAAGCCCACCGTGAACGGGCTGTCCAGGCGGGTCCAGAACGGCTTGCGGCCCCCCGCTGTCGGCATCACCGCGGTGCCGGCCGCGGCATCGGCCGTGCCCACAGCGGTGTCCGGTCCTGAGCCCTCCGTCGTCGGCGGGACGGCTTCGGCGCCGGTGTCACTCGTCGGGGGCGTGGCGTCAGTCATGCACACACTCTAGGTCCGCGACGTCGGGGTGCTCGAGCAATCGGCGGTGACCGGCCGCTCCGGTAGGGTCGAGGGGCGAAGGAGGACCCCATGACCGAAGACCCCACGGCGACGCTCGCCCGGCTGCGCAGCAGCATCGACAACATCGACGCCGCCCTGGTGTATCTGCTCGCGGAGCGCTTCAAGGCGACCAAGCAGGTGGGGCACCTCAAGGCCGACCACGGCATGCCGGCATCCGACCCGGCGCGCGAGGAGCAGCAGGTGGCTCGCCTGCGCAGCCTCGCCGAACAGGCCGACCTCGATCCCGCGTTCGCCGAGAAGTGGTTCAACTTCGTCGTGGCCGAGGTCATCCGCCACCACACCGAAGCCGCCGACAGCCGCTGACCGGAACCGTGCCGATGAGCGGATGCCGGGGGCTCCGGTGCGTGCGCCGGCTCGCGGCATCCCTCCCCGGCGATGTCTGCCGTGGTGACTACGGAACGGTCCGCCGCAGCGTGAGGTAAGAGATCCCGCCCAGCACGACGGTCAGCAGCAATCCCCAGGCGGCGAATCCCACGGCGCCGAGCTCGGCGAACCAGGTGAACATCTCGACCCATGCGTCGAAGCTTCCGATCGCCCAGAACCCGGCGATCATGAGTACGCCGATGCCGACCCAGATGGTCGTCAGCAGGGTCGCGCCGAACCGCTTGTATATCGTGGCGGACCAGAACCCGAGCATGAAGATGAGCATCGCCATGACGAAGTAGAAGAACGCCGCGCCGAGGGGGCCGGAGGCGACCACCCAGTCCAGGGCGAAGAAGTACCCGTTGATACCCCACCCGTTCGTCGCGTCCTCGACCATGCCGCCGATCGCGAAGACGGCTGCCAGGATCACGGCGCACATCGCGGCGGCCAGCATGGTGCCGAAGAAGAACTCCCGGCGGGTGACGCTCATGGCCTGCGAGAACGGGAACGTCAGGGTGAGCGACGAGACCCCGACGAACAGCAGCACCCACAGCGGCGCCTGGGAGCCGCCGCCGTAGAACGGTCCGGGGATGCCGGCGTTGTAGAGGACGGCGTAGATCGCGATCGACATCGCGAACGAGGCACCCAGCACGATCAGCGGCACCCAGACGAACGTCTGCTTGTTGATCAGCTGCATGCGCACGACGTTGACGGTGCGGTTCATCGCAATGCTCCTTCATCGGATGCCGCGGCCCCGGCGGCGGCATGCTGGGTGGTGCGGACGATCAGCTGCTGCAGCGAGACGGGGGCGACATCGAGGCCCGCTGCGGCGAGGCGTTCACGGTCCTCTGCGGTGAGGGCGCCGAGCACGGTCACCGATGCGACATGGCCGAGGCTCTCGCGGTGGAGCACCTCGCGTCCGCGGACGAACGTGTCGACCGCGTTCGCGTCACCCACGATGTTCGCGGCACGGTTGCGCACGGCATCCGTCTCCTCGTTCATGATGATGCGGCCGCGATCGATCACGAGCACGCGCTCGATGATGTTGGCCACCTCGTCGATCAGGTGGCTCGACAGGATCACCGTGCGCGGGTGCTCGGTGTAGTCCTCGAGCAGCCGGTCGTAGAAGATCTGTCGTGCGACGGCGTCGAGGCCGAGATACGGCTCGTCGAAGAACGTGATCTCGGCGCGGGCGGCCAGACCGATGATCACGCCGACCGCCGAGAGCTGGCCGCGCGACATCTTCTTGATGCGCGTCTTCATCGGCAGCTGGAAGTCCTCGATCAGCTGCCGGGCGAGCTCCTCGTTCCAGTTCGGGAAGAACAGCCGCGCCGCGCCGAAGGCGTGCTTCGCCAGCGCGTCGTCAGGGTACTTCTGGCTCTCGCGCACGAAGCACAGGCGTTCGAGCACCCTCGCGTTCTCGTAGGGGCGCTCGCCGAAGACGCGCACGTCCCCGCTCGTGGCGAAGTTCTGCGCCGTGAGGATCGACATGACGGTGGTCTTGCCGGCGCCGTTGCGGCCCAGCAGGCCGTAGATGGTGTCTTTCTCGATCGTGAAGCTCACGTCGTCCACCGCGAGGGTGTCGCGGTAGCGCTTGGTGAGGTTCTTCACCTCGATGACGGGGGTCGCGGTCGTCATCGTACGTTCCCTTCGGTGGTGGCGGCCGGCGCGGAGGCGCGGTCGCGGACGAGTTGGGCGAGGTCGTCGGGGGTGAGGCCGAGCTTGCGGGCCTCGGCGAGCAGCGGGTCGACGAAGCGGTCGGCGAAAGCGGCACGCCGCTCTCGCAGCAGCAGTTCGCGCGCACCCGGTGCCACGAACATGCCGATACCGCGGCGCTTGTACAGCACGCCCTTGTCGGCGAGCATGGCCACTCCCTTCGCGGCGGTCGCGGGGTTGATCCGGTAGAAGGCGGCGAGCTCGTTCGTGGACGGCGCCTGCGCCTCTTCGGCCAGGCTGCCGTCGATGATCGCGTCCTCCACGCTCTCGGCGATCTGGAGGAACAGCGCCCGGCCTTCTTCGATCACATTCCGCTCCGCTTGGTCGGTTACTTACTTGACTAAGTAACCATGCAACGCCGAGTGCGGAGCTGTCAACCCCCTCGTCGGGCGCCCGACGTGGTATCGCGCGTATGCGCGACGTAGCAAAACCGCCGGTCTCTGTCGAATTTGCCTCGATTCGAGCCCTCGTGAAACGGTGGAGCAGGCCCTTTACGGGGTCATACCCGACCAGTCCGCGGTCTCTGGTGACGTTCCCCGAGCGTCAGACCGGTGAGCGTATGGTCGGCGGCCGCGGCGCGGATCCGACATCCGCTGCGTGAGGGGCCGCCACCCGGGCGCGACCGATGCAGCTCCTGCACCGGAGCTGCCGAGGTGCACAGTGACGCTTCCGCCTGCCATCGAGGCGAAGAACCTGTTCAAGGTCTTCGGACGCAATCCCCAAGACGCCGTCAGACGGCTCCGCGCCGGCGCGACCCGCGCCGACGTCGCCGACGCCGGATCCGCCGCCGTCATCGACGCGAGCTTCACCGTCCAGCCCGGCGAGATCTTCGTGATCATGGGCCTGTCCGGCTCGGGCAAATCGACGGTGATCCGCATGCTCAACGGCCTGCTCCCGCCCACCGCCGGCGACGTGCGCGTGCAGGGCAAGAGCGTCGTGGATGCCTCGGCCAAGACCCTGCGCGGCATCCGCCGTCGTTCGATCTCGATGGTGTTCCAGCACTTCGCCCTGCTGCCGCACCTCACGGTGCTCGACAACGCGGCGTACGCGCTGGAGATCCAGGGCGTCGCCCGCGACGAGCGCCGCGAGCGTGCGCGGGAGATCCTCCAGAAGGTCGGGCTCGGCGACCGCGTCGACGCGATGCCCGACGAGCTGTCCGGTGGCATGCGTCAGCGCGTGGGCCTGGCCCGCGCGCTCACCGCAGGTACCGACATCCTGCTGATGGACGAGGCGTTCTCTGCGCTCGACCCGCTCATCCGCCGCGAGATGCAGGAGCAGCTCATCGAGCTGCAGAGCGAGCTCGGCCGCACGATCGTCTTCATCACGCACGATCTCAACGAGGCGATGTTCCTCGGCGACCGGATCGCGGTGATGCGCGACGGACGCATCGTGCAGACCGGCACGCCGGAAGAGATCCTCACCGATCCCGCCAACGACTATGTCGCGCAGTTCGTGCAGGACGTCGACCGCGCCCGCGTGCTGACCGCAGGCTCCGTGATGGCGCCACCGGTGGCCACCACGCCGGTGAGCGCCGGCGTGCGCGGTGCGCTGCGTGTCATGCGCGACCTGCAGGTCGGCTCGGTATCGGTGATCGAGAACCGCAGGTTCGTCGGCACGGTGACCGACCGTGCCGTCATCCGCGCGGTCAAGGCCGGCAACACCGACCTGCGCTCGCTCGTGCGCAGCGGCCGTCCGGCCGTGCACGTCGACGACCCGCTCACCGACGTGGTCGAGCGCGCCGTCGAGAGTCCCGTACCGGTGGCCGTGATCGACGACGCCGGTCGCCTGGTGGGCACGATCCCGCGCGTGACGCTCCTCGCCGCCCTGGGCGATGTTCCCGCCGTCACACGCGAGAACCCCGTCATCGACGTGCCGGCGAGCGTGACGGCGAGTGAGATCACGCAGACGCTCGCGGCCGTCGAGTCCCCGCCGGCGACGAGCGTGCCCGGCGGCCGGGCCGCTCCGCCGACGCGGATCGCCGCGGGCGCACCCGCCGACGACGCGCGCACCGCGACGGAAGGGGCGGCCCGATGAACGACTTCGTCCGCCTGCCTCTCGGCGATGTCGTCGAGACCGCCGTGCGCTGGCTCATCGACGCGCTCGGAGGGTTCTTCGATGTGGTCGCCGTCATCTTCGGGGGTCTCTACGACTGGCTCGACGCCTCGCTGTCGACACCGCCGTTCTGGGCGGTGATCCTCGTGATCGCCGCGTTCGCGTACTGGTCCAGAGGCATTGTGCTGGCCATAGGCAGCACGCTCGGCCTGCTGGTCATCGTCGCGGTCGGCCAGTGGGAGAACGCGATGGACTCCCTCGCGCTCGTGATCCTCGCCGCCGCCGTGGCCATCGCGATCGCCGTCCCGCTGGGCATCTGGGCCGCGCGCAGCGACCGCGTCTCGGCCGTGCTGCGCCCGGTGCTCGACTTCCTGCAGACGATGCCCGCCTTCGTCTACCTCATCCCCGCGATGCTCATCTTCGGCGTGGGACCCGTCCCCGGCATGGTGGCGACGATCGTCTTCGCGCTCGCCCCGGGCGTCCGGCTCACCGAGCTCGGCATCCGCGGCGTGGACGCCGAGATCGTCGAGGCGGGGCACGCGTTCGGCGCCTCGCCCCGCCGCATCCTGCGCCAGATCCAGCTGCCGCTCGCGATGCCCAGCATCATGGCCGGCGTCAACCAGGTGATCATGCTGAGCCTGTCGATGGTCGTCATCGCGGGCATGGTCGGCGCCGGCGGGCTCGGCGGCGCCGTCGTGCAGAGTCTCAGCCGCATCGACATCGGGCTCGGCGTCGAGGCGGGACTGTCGGTCGTGATCCTCGCGATGATCCTCGACCGCGTGACGTCCGGATTCTCGGTGCCGCGTGAGCGCACGCCTCGGACGGTGGTGGATGCCGGACCCGCGGCATCCACGAAGACCGGCGAACCCGGGGCCGCGGCATCCACTTCCGCTCCCGCCGACGACCGCACGCCGGTCACGGTCTGAATCGAGAGGACACGCACATGACGAAGCGACGCATGATCGCCGCCGGCCTTGCGCTGGCAGGAACCGCCGCACTGCTCGTGAACGGCGCCATCGCCCAGACCGGCGGGGGAGACGGCGCCGACAAGGGGCGCATCACGGTGGCCGTGTTCAACGGCTGGGACGAGGGCATCGCCGCGTCCGAGCTGTGGAAGGCTGTGCTCGAGGACGAGGGCTACACCGTCGACCTCGTATACGCCGACCCGGCCGCGGCCTACACCGGCATCGCGAAGGGCGACTACGACCTGACGCTGGACACCTGGCTGCCGCTCACCCACGCCGACTACATGAAGACGTACGGCGACGACCTCGTCGACCTCGGCGCCTGGAACGACGAGGCCAAGCTGACGATCGCGGTGAACGAGGACGCCCCGATCGACTCGCTCACCGAGCTCGCCGCGAACGCCGACCTGTTCGGCAACCGCCTGGTGGGGATCGAGTCGGGCTCAGGCCTGGTCACCGTCACGCAGAACGACGTGATCCCGGGGTACGGCCTGGAGGGCATGCAGTTCGTGACGTCGTCGACGCCCGCGATGCTCACCGAGCTGCAGGCCGCGACGGATGCCGGTCGTGACGTCGCCGTGACGCTGTGGCGACCGCACTGGGCGTACAACGCGTTCCCGATCAAGGACCTCGAAGACCCCGACGGGCTGCTCGGCGACGCGGAGGGGATCCACACGGTGACCTCGACCGGATTCGCGGACGAGTTCCCCGAGGTCGCGGGCTGGCTCGAGGCGTTCCGCATGGACAACGAGCTGCTGTACTCGCTCGAGGACGCGATGTTCGGCGCGTACGACGGAGACGACTACGGCCCCGTGGTCGCGAAGTGGATCGCCGACAACCAGGACTACGCCGACACCCTCACCCGCTGACGCCGGACCGTCATGCCCGCCCCGCGTAGGGTGTGGGCATGACGGTCGCGTTCGTGCTGGGCGGCGGCGGCATCCGCGGGGCGGTGGAGATCGGGATGCTGCGGGCCCTGCTCGAACGCGGCATCCGCCCCGACCTCGTCGTGGGCACCTCGATCGGGGCGATCAACGGCGCCCTCGTCGCGGCCGATCCCAGCCCTGCCGTGATCGAGCGTCTTCTCGGCGCGTGGACCTCGCCCGAGGCGAACGCGGTGTACGGGGAGTCGCTCTTCGCCCAGTTCGGGCGGCTGGTCAAGACCAAGACGCACCTCAACTCGCCGGCCCCGCTGCGGCACCTGCTCGAACGCGCGCTGGGTGCCGGCACCCGGTTCGAGGATCTGGCGGTGCCCCTGCGCGTCGTCGCCGCCAGCATCGAGCGCGCCGCGGAGCACGTGTTCGACTCCGGGCCGCTGATCGAGGCGGTGCTGGCGTCGGCCTCCGTGCCCGGGCTCCTCCCGCCCACCCGCATCGGCGACGAGCACTTCATCGACGGCGGCATCGTCAACTCGATCCCCATCGCGCAGGCTGTCGACGCGGGAGCGCGCACCGTGTTCGTCCTGCAGGTGGGGCGCATCGAGACGCCGCTCGAGGCGCCGCGGTCGGCAGTCGAGACCGCACGCGTCGCGTTCGAGATCGCCCGGCGCCACCGGTACGCCTACGACGTCGCGAACCTCCCCGCCGGGGTCGCCCTCCACGTGCTCCCCTCTGGCGGCGCGCTCGACGGCGATGACTCGCTCATGTCGTACCGCCGCATGACGACGGTCCGGCGACGCATCGACGCCGCGTACGACGCGAGCCGGGACTTTCTCGACACCCGCGGGTTCGGGGAGGTCGCATGAGGATGCCGCCCACCTGGGTGCGTCGCATCCTCCTCGGTCCGCTCGTGATCGTCGCCGCGCTCGCGATGCTGGCGCTCACCCCGCTGTGGCTGCTCGTCGCGCTCGCGCTGACCTCGCTGGTGCCTGGACGGTTCCGGCTGCCGCGCGTGCTGTGGCTGGTGACGGTGTATCTGCTGTGGGACGCGATGCTCGTGATCGCGATGTTCGTCCTGTGGATCGCCTCGGGCTTCGGCTACGCCATCCGGCGGCCCGGGTTCGTCACGGCGCACTACCGGCTGGGGGCGTGGGGCCTGCGCGTGCTGTTCTGGATCTTCGGCGGCGTGCTGCGGCTCACGATCACGACGACGGGTTCGGACGAACCGGTCCCCACGCCCGCTCCCAGCGCCGCTGGCGCAACGCTCGGAACCTCCGGGCGCGTGGGCCCGGCCGGCGGCCGAGCCGCGTTCGAGGCGCTGTTCGCCCCGGGTACGCCGCTCGTCGTCGCGAGCCGGCACGGCGGTCCCGGTGACTCGTTCATCCTGATCCACACGCTGCTCAACCAGGCCGCCCGGCGGCCTCGCATCGTGCTGAAGTACACGCTCCAGTGGGACCCGGCGATCGACCTCCTGCTGCACCGCGTGCCCGCGCAGTTCATCGTCCCGTCCGGCTTCGCGCGCACGCCTCGCGGCGGCGGCGTGCGCGTCGAAGAGGCGCTCGGCCGGCTCGCCACCGGACTCGGGCCCGAGGACGCGTTCGTCATCTTCCCCGAGGGTGGCAACGTGAGCGCCGCACGCCGCACCTCCCGCATCCAGCGCCTGCGCGACGCCGGCCGCGAGCAGATGGCCGAGCGCGCCGAGGCGATGCGCCACGTGATGGCGCCGCAGCCGGGCGGTATGCATGCCGCTCTGAGAGCAGCGCCGGATGCCGACGTCGTGTTCATCGCCCACACGGGGCTTGACCGCCTCGTCACGCTGCGCGACATCTGGCGCGAGTTGCCGATGGACAAGGGCATCACGATGCGCGCCTGGCGTGTGCCCCGCGGCGAGATCCCCGACGACCTGGACGCCCAGGCGACGTGGCTGTTCGACTGGTTCGCGCGCATCGACGCCTGGATCGGCGCCCACCCCGAGCTCGACGGCCGTTGAGCGGCGGCGAGTTCTGGCACGAGGTCGTTCGTGCGGTCGGGGCGTTTCGTCTCGCGAGTCGGTCGCTGAGCGAGGGAGCGCAGCGACCGAGACGAAGCGTCGTCGCTCGCTCAACGACCGCCGGTCGTTGAGCGGAGCGCGCTCTGGCGCGCGCAGACGAAACGGGTTCTGGCACCGGGCCGCCGTCGCACGGAGGAGCTCAGCGCTGCGGCTTGGGGTGGATCACGCGTCCCTGGGCGTCACCGTTGCCGCGCGCGGGCACCGGCCACGGCGCGGCGGACGGCGGTGTCGTGCTCGGCCGGGTCTGGCCGGAGGCCGGCAGGGGTTCGGGTTCGGGCGCCGGCTGCGGGGATGCCGGAGCCTCCGCGTGCGGTGCGGTCGCGGCATCCACCACCGGCGTGACCGGCGTCGGACCCAACTCGAGCATCACCTTGTTCTCGAGCACCTCGATCGCCTCGTCCGAGATCGAGATGAGCCCGTTGAGCTCCTCGCGCACCCGCCGGTAGGCGAGTTGCCGTTCGGCCGGCGTGGCGGCCTCGTCGATGGCGACTGTCAGCAGCTTCTTGGCGGTGTCGAGGCGCTTGCGCTCGACCTCGGTGAAGCCCGAGTCGCGGATGCGCCGCGCGTCGCGCTCGGCCACGTCGAACGCGACCTCGAAGTCGGCGACCGCGTTGCGGTATTCGGCGAGCTGCTCCTTGGTGAGCTTCGCCTTCGCCGTCGCGGGCCGCAGCCCGTCGGCGACGCGCTTGGCCCGCAGGAACGCCGCGGTGAGCGGCTGGCGCCCGTCGCTCATGGCGGGGAACGCGATGATCTTCGCGACGTCGAGCTCGTACTCCAACCACCGCGCGGTCACGGCGTCGTGCGTCGCGAACAGGCGCTCCAGCTGCGTGGCCTGCGTCTCGCGGGCCGGTGCGTCAGCCGCGCCCACCGTGGCCGTGGGCGCGGTGAAGGCGGGAAGGGATGCCGCCGGCACCGCCTTGCCGCGGGCCGCCGCCTGCGCGGACTTGAGTTCGGCCTTGGCGTGGAGCACCTCGAGGCGGCGCTGGTGACGGCGCCGTGCGCCCATCTCCCAGCGACGGCCGATCATCCCGATCACACCGAGGGCAGGGAAGACGACCCACCAATGATCGAAGATCCACCCGAAGACCTGGTCCACCCTGTCATGCTAACGGCCGCACGACGCGTGCGGTCAGGGTCGGAGCAGGCTGTCAGGTGGGCGGGGTCTCGCGCGGCGGCGTGCGCGGGATCATCGAAGGCAGCCGGTCGGCGAGTTCGGCGATCATCGCGGCAGCCGCGCCGATGGTTGCGGCCGTCGAGGCCGCTGCGCTCGGCGGTGCGGTTCCGGGCACGCCGGCCTGCCGCTCCGCTTCGACCAGCGCCGCCTGCAGCGCGCGCACCGCGACGCGGTACTCGACGTACTGCGCCGGCGTCACGCGATCGCGCAACGTGGGGCGCTTGGCGATGGCCTCGCGCTGCGCGCGGAGGAACACGACGGTCGAGGGATGCCGCGAGTCGGTGACCTGCGGGTACTTCAGGGCCTTGTCGACGTCGGTCTCGTACGACAGCCAGCGCGTGTTGACGGCGTCGTGCTCGGCCCACAGCCGCTCGATGGGGAGCGGATCGTGGGGCGACGCAGCACGGTACTGCGAATAGCCCGCCTTCACCCGCGAACGGCTCGCGCGCAGGGCGAGCGACGCGGACTTCTCGGACTGGCGGGCGATCTGCAGCTCGCGGCGGGCCTCGGCCGCCAGGGGCGTCGCGGCCCGCGCCTTCGCGGTCATGACGTCGGCGTGCGCGGTGCGCACGCGTGCCTTCGCGGTGACGAGCTCGCGGTATGCCTGCGACTCCTCGTGGCGGGCTGCATCGAGCTCGAGGCGCCGCGCACGGCGACCACGGGTCGTCAGGCCGACGTAAGCCACCGTTCCAGCGGCCGCAGCGGCCGGAACGATCCACAACCAGCCCGACACGATGAGGAGGATCGTCTCCACAGTGTCATGCTACCCGCGGCGCGCGAGCCCGCGGCCGGGAGTGTGCTGAGCGCACGATCCGCGGCCGGTGAGGTCAGTGACCGATCTCCATCGTGCCGCCGTGGCGGCGCCGGTCGGTGGCCTCGTACACGGCGGCATCGGGGCCCGCGCCGGGTTCGCCGCCGCGCGCGGTCCGCGTGTCGTAGCTCTCGCGCGGGGGCGAGAAGAAGTTGCGTACACGGGTCCAGGGGGACGGCTTGCCGGTCATGGAGACCTCCTGGTGTGGAGGCTACCGGTGCGCGAGCACGCGCGGAAGCGTCAGCCGAACAGCAGAGCGAACACCGTGGCGCCGCCGCCGACGAGGATGAGGGCGACGATCGTCACCCACGCGATCACCTTGACGCGCCGCTGCCGGGCGTCGTTGAAATCGCTGTACTCGTCCTCATCCGCCGCCATGCGTCAATCCTATGGTCAGGCCGGCTCGACGACCGTCGCGCCGAAGGCATCCGGAAGCGTCGAGGTCGACAGGCCGCGCAGCTCGGCGAGCTGCACCGTGAACAGGCCCTGTACCTCGAGCGCCGGCTCGTCGCCGTCCGCCGCCGGGTCGGTCACGCCGATGCGCAGCACCGGGTAGCCCCGGCCCTCGCACAGACCACGGAACTTGACGTCGTCCTCGCGGGGCACGCTCACGATGACGCGGCCGGTGGACTCCGAGAACAGGGCGGTGGCGGCATCCACTCCGTCACGCTCCTGGATCTCGTCGAGCCAGACGCGCGCGCCGACGCCGAAACGCATGACCGACTCGGCGAGGGCCTGCGCGAGGCCGCCCGACGACAGGTCGTGCGCCGACGACACGAGCGACTGCTGGCCGGCGGCGTGCAGCAGCTCGGCGAGCTTCTTCTCCTGCGCGAGGTCGACCGCCGGCGGGCGACCTCCCAGGTGGCCGTGGATCGTGCCGGCCCACTGCGAGCCCGACAGCTCGGTCGAGGTCACGCCGAGGAGGTAGATGTTCTCGCCGGCGTCCTGCCAGCCCGACGGGATGCGGCGGGCGACGTCGTCGATGATGCCGAGCACGCCGACGACCGGCGTCGGGAAGATCGGCTGATCGCCGGTCTGGTTGTAGAACGAGACGTTGCCGCCGGTGACGGGGACGCCCAGTTCGAGGCATCCGTCCGACAGGCCGTCGACGGCCTGCGAGAACTGCCACATCACCTCGGGGTTCTCGGGGCTGCCGAAGTTGAGGCAGTCCGTCACCGCGGTGGGCACCGCGCCCGACACGGCGACGTTGCGGTACGCCTCGGCCAGGGCCAGCTTCGCGCCCTGGTACGGGTCGAGCTGGCAGTAGCGGCCGTTGCAGTCGGTCGCGATCGCGAACCCGAGGCCGGAGTGCTCGTCGACCCGGATCATGCCGGCGTCGTCGGGGAACGACAGTGCCGTGTTGCCCATGACGTAGTAGTCGTACTGGTTGGTGATCCACGACGTGTCGGCGAGGTTGGGGCTCGCGACGAGGCGCGTGAACTGCTCGCGCAGGGTGTCGGCGTCGGTCACACGCGGGAGCGCGGAGGCCGAGTCGTCGCGCAGCGCGTCGATCCAGGTCGGGTACGCGACGGGGCGCTCGTACACGGGGCCGTCGACGGCGACCGTGGACGGGTCGACGTTCACGATCTCTTCGCCGTGCCAGAAGATCTGCAGGCGGCCGTCGCCGGTCACCTCGCCGAGGACACTCGTCTCGACGTCCCACTTGTTCACGACCTCGAGGAACGCGTCGAGCTTCTCGGGCGCCACGATCGCCATCATGCGCTCCTGGCTCTCGCTCATGAGGATCTCCTCCGGCGTGAGCGTGGGGTCGCGCAGCAGCACGTTCTCGAGGTCGACGCGCATGCCCGAGCCGCCGTTGGCGGCGAGCTCCGAGGTCGCACACGAGATGCCCGCGGCGCCGAGGTCCTGGATGGCCTCGACGAGCTCGCCCTTGTACAGCTCGAGGCAGCACTCGATGAGCACCTTCTCGGCGAACGGGTCGCCGACCTGCACGGCGGGGCGCTTGGTCGGGCCGCCCTCGGAGAACGTGTCGGAGGCGAGGATCGACGCGCCGCCGATGCCGTCGCCGCCGGTGCGGGCGCCGAACAGCACGACCTTGTTGCCGGCGCCGGTGGCGTTGGCGAGCTTGAGGTCCTCGTGGCGCAGCACGCCGACAGCCAGGGCGTTGACCAGCGGGTTGCCCTGGTAAACCGCATCGAACACGGTCTCGCCGCCGATGTTGGGCAGGCCCAGGCAGTTGCCGTAGAACGAGATGCCGCTCACGACGCCGTGCACGACGCGCGCGGTATCGGGGTCGGAGATGTCGCCGAAGCGCAGCTGGTCCATGACGGCGACCGGGCGGGCGCCCATCGAGATGATGTCGCGCACGATGCCGCCGACGCCGGTCGCGGCGCCCTGGAACGGCTCGATGTAGCTCGGGTGGTTGTGCGACTCGACCTTGAAGGTGACGGCCCAGCCCTCGCCGATGTCGACGACGCCGGCGTTCTGGCCCATGCCGACCATGAGCCGTTCCTTCATCTCGTCCGAGACCTTCTCGCCGAACTTGCGGAGGTAGATCTTCGAGGACTTGTACGAGCAGTGCTCCGACCACATGACGGAGTACATGGCCAGCTCGCCCGAAGTGGGGCGGCGACCGAGGATGCTCTTGATCTGCTGGTACTCGTCGTCCTTGAGCCCGAGCGCCGCGTACGGCTGCTCCTTCTCGGGAGTGGCGGTGGCGTTCTCGACGGTATCGGCGACAGCGGTCGAAGCGGGGGTGGTCACGCGGCTCAGCTCCAGAGAATCGGGGATGCCGGACCCCACCAGTCTATTCGGCGCGGGAGGGGGGTGACGGATGCCGCGAGCCGCGGCATCCATCAGCGTCTCAGCCGTTGATCACGTCGACGGCGAGACCGCCGGATGCCGCAGCCAGACGCCTGTCGGTGGTCCACAGCTCGGCGCAACGGGCGAGGTGCGCGGTGGCGAGATGCAGGGCGTCAGGCGAGCGCAGGTTCAGAAACAACGTTCATCCGACAGACCCGGCGCGACTCCTCGCCGCGTTCACTCCCGGTGGTCGGCTGCGATCATCCAGCGGTCCCGCACCCGGAACGCGGGTAGTGTCTGGCGCTTGGCCCTGTTGGCGGCGACGTTCCCGCGAACGCCGGCGGCACGCGCCCACTCAGCGAGCGGCACGACTTCTCTGCTCGTCAGCAGCGCGATGCGCCTGTGCAGCGCCTCGAGTACGAGCAGCGCGAGCAGCCGCGTCATCGCGTCGTGCCTGTCGGTGCGCGCGTACGCCTCGAGCGCGGGGTAGTACTCGGCGTGTCGGCTGCGCGCCCGCACGATCACGGGCGGCAGGTCCGCCTGCAGCAGCTGGTGGCTGATCAGCACCCTCCCGATGCGTCCGTTGCCGTCGACGAAGGGGTGGATCACCTCGAACTCGCAGTGGAACCACGCGATGCGTTCCAAGATGCTCTCCGGCGAACCGCTGCGGTACCGCGCCAGGGCTTCGTCGATCAGCTCCGCGACGAACTGCGGATTCGCCCCGAGATGGGGTCCGACGCGCACCCACTCGTCGCCTTGCCGGAAGCGGCCTGCAGCATCGTCGCGGATGCCGGTGAGCAGCTCCCTGTGCCAGCGGAGCATGAGGTCCACGGTGAGCTGCTCAGCCGAGTTCAGCAGGTCAGCGGTCACGCGGGCGAGGTTGCTCGCCTCGTAGACCTCGCGCAGCTCATGCGAGGCTGAGGGCAGCCCGCCGGCGACGATCCGCTCCGTCTCCTCCAGCGTGAGGGTCGAGTTCTCGATCGCGTTCGACTGATGCACGGATTCGGGGAGCTCGGCCAGCGCGATCTGGGCTAGCGCGTCCGGATACCGCACAGCCAGCGCGCGGTAGTGCTTCCACAGGGCTTCGATTCGGGCCGTCGTCACCTGATTGATCATGCGATCATCCCTCAGGCTCACTTTACCGTGAATCGGCATTGATCTTTGGTTCCGTTCACGGTTTCAGGCCGCGTTGAGATCCCTTCGAAGGGGTTGACGGATGCGGCCACACGTCGTAACGTACAACCCAATGGTTGTACGAAATGAGCTCAGCGATGACGAGATCGACCGCGTATTCCACGCGCTCGCGGCGGCGACGCGGCGCGACATCCTGCGTCGCGCCATCGACGCGGAGCACTCGGTCTCGGCCCTCGCCCGCGAGTACGACATGTCGTTCGCGGCCGTGCAGAAGCATGTCACCGTGCTCGAGGTCGCGGGCCTCATCGTCAAGCGCGCCGAAGGGCGCGAACGCCTCGTCCGGGCGGATCCGACCATGATCGCCCGCGCCCGCGCGCTGCTCTCACGGTACGAGGAGCTGTGGCGCGCGCGCATCGACCGACTCGATGCGCTGCTTGCGGCATCCGCCATCGAAGAAGAACCGACCGAAGAAGGAGAGTGACATGCCTGTCACCGCCGTCACCACCGATCCCGAGAACCTCACCATGACCCTCGTCGCGGACTTCGCCGCGCCGGTCGACCGGCTGTGGTCGGTGTTCACCGACCCGCGCCAGCTGGAGCGCTTCTGGGGACCTCCGGGCTGGCCCGCCACGTTCACCGCCTTCGAGTTCGAGCCGGGCGGGCACGCGAGGTACCACATGACCGGTCCGCGCGGTGAGAGCTCCGGCGGGTCGTGGGAGTTCCTCGCCGTCGACGCGCCGCGCAGCTTCGAGGTGCTCGACGCGTTCGCGGACGAGTCCGGTGCCCCGATCGAGGGCATGCCGTCGATGCGCATGACGTTCACGTTCGACGCGACGCCCGAGGGCTCGCGCCTGACGAACGTGTCGTACTTCGCGTCGGCCGACGCGCTGGAGCAGGTCGTCGCGATGGGCGCCGTCGAGGGTTCGACGATGGCCATGAACCAGCTCGACCGCGTGCTTGAGGGTCTGCGCGCCTACGCGCAGGGCAAGGGAACACAGACCGAGATCCTCGACGACCAGCACGTGCGCATCACGCGCCTCATCGAGGGTCCGATCGACCTGGTCTGGCGCGCGCATCAGGAGCCCGATCTCATGAAGCAGTGGCTGCTGGGTCCGGAAGGCTGGCGCATGAGCGTGTGCGAGATGGACCCGACGGTCGGCGGCACGTACCGCTACGAGTGGGAGCCGCTCGAGGGCACCGAGGGCGAGGCCTTCGGGTTCGACGGCGAGACGCTGGTCATCGATGCGCCGCACCGCGCGGTCACGACCGAGCACATGACCGGCACCGACTACCCGTCCACGCTCAACGACCTGACCCTCTACGAGGAGGACGGCGCCACGCTCATCACCCTCGTGATCGAGTACCCCGACGCGCAGACGCGCGACATCGTCCTGGCCACCGGGATGACCGACGGCATGGAGGCCAGCTACGCCCGGCTGGAGGGCGTGCTCTCGACGGTGTGACGCCGGCAGGCGGGGCGGCATAGGTCGGCGGCATCCATTCCTCCTCGTGGGGGAGGGATGCCGCCACCCGTCGTGTCAGCCGCGGTACCAATCCTCGTCGATCGAGGCGAGCCGCGAGGGGTGTGCCTCGTCGCCCAGGCCGAAGAATCGCTGGAAGCTGAGCAGAAGCGGGCGCCACCGTTCGGGATCGATGCGGTTCGCGTATCCGGCGAGGCGCAGGGACTCGCGAACGTGCACGTGGGTCACCGCGATCTCGACTGCGAGGATGCTGGCGTCGGCGGGTGTGGATGCACCGCCGAGCGGATGCAGGGCCGTCACCCGGCCCTCGAGGTGCACGGGAAGCTCGGCGACGCGCGGGGGCGCCACGGTCTCGGACCGGACGGGATGCAGCCCGGCCTCGGCGAACTTGTCGGCCACGTGCCGGTAGCCGGCCGCCGCTTTGCGCGGCGACACCGGTGAGCGACCGGTGGTGAGCGCCAGGCGGTCGACCGCGTCGACCTCGGCGGTCGAAGGCAGGTTGATCACGATCTCGCGGGTGGCGAGCAGATTGCGTCCGGTCTGGCTCCGCGACGCGACGCCGATCACGGCCGTCTGCCCGAGCCACCAGACCGACGAATTGGGGGCGAGGTTCGGGTGGCCGGTCTCGTCGACCGTCGACAGCAGCGACACCGGCGTGCCGAAGTACAGAATCGCCGGTTCGATCGTGACGTGTGGGTCGAGCGGGGTGATTGTGCCCATGGTGGCCGCCTTTCGTTGAGGATCGCTCCAGTCTCAGGCGCGCTCCCGGTCGCCGTCTGGCGGGAATCGGCCGCGGCGCCGCGGTTCGACGGCCGGCATCCACTCCCGAGCCGAGGCCCTGCACAGCGGGCTGGGGGATCGCGGCCAGACACGCGCCCCGGTATCGACGGGACTCGCGTGGTTCGGGATGCTGCGGTCCGGGGATCAGGCGTCGACGACGAGCCGATACCCCATGCCGGACTCGGTCAGCAGGTGCGCGGGGCGCGCCGGATCGGTCTCGAGCTTCTTGCGCAACTGCGACATGTACAACCGCAGGTAGCCGGTGTCGGCGACCTGCTCGGTGCCCCAGATGTCTTTCAGCAGCGCCTGGCGCGTCACCAGCGCCCCCGGGTTGCGGGCCAGGAACTCCAGGATGCGCCACTCCGTCGGTGTGAGGTGCACGCGCTCGCCGGCGCGCGTGACGGTCTTGGTCGACAGGTCGATCACGATGTCGCCGAAGCTCACGACGGGGGCCGTGGATGCCGCACCCGTGCGCCGTGAGAGCGCTCGCAGTCGCGCGAGCAGCTCATCGATCTGGAACGGCTTGCTGACGTAGTCGTCGGCTCCGGCATCCAGCGCTTCCACTTTGTCAGTGGAGCCGGTGCGACCGGACACGACGATGATCGGCGCGCCACTCCAGCCGCGCAGCGCCTCGATGACCTGGATGCCGTCGAGCCGCGGCATCCCGAGATCCACCATGACGATGTCGGGGTTCTCCTTCGCGGCGAGGGCGACCGCGGCGACGCCGTCGGGGGCCGCGATCACCTCGTACCCGTGAGCGGCGAGGGTGATGCGCAGGGCGCGGACGAGCTGCGGATCATCGTCGGCGATCAGCACCTTCACGAGCTCGGCCCGTTCGGGCGATCGGGCTCGGCGATCGGGAGGGCGACGACCATCGTGAGCCCTCCTCCCGGCGTGTCTTCGGGGGTGAGCGTACCGCCCATACCCTCGGTGAACCCCTTCGACAACGCGAGTCCGAGGCCCAGCCCGGCGGTGTTGTCGGTGTCGCCGAGACGCTGGAACGGCGTGAACATGTCGTCGCGTCGCTCGGGGGCGACACCGGCGCCGTGGTCGACCACGCGGATCTCGGCGGTGCGGCCGAGGCGGCTCGTCGACACCCCCACCCGCGCCCCGGGCGGGGAATGCCGTGCCGCGTTCGCCATGACGTTCACGAGCACGCGCTGCAGCAGCACCGGATCGGCGCGCAAGGCGGGCAGGTCGGGGTCGAGGGCGAGCTCGAACCGGTCAGGCCCGCCACGGTCGTCGCCCCCGCCGAACGCCTGCGCATCGAGCTCATCGAGAGCCGCCAGCACGACCTCGGCGCCGTCGATGTCGGCCGGCGACACGGCGAGCACGCCTGCCTGCACGCGACTGACGTCGAGCAGGTCGGTGACGAGGGCCGAGAGCGTCGCGAGCGACTCGTCGGCGGTCGCGACGAGTTCGGCGCGGTCCTCCGTCGACAGCTGGGGGCCGGCAGCGCGCAGCCCGCCGACCGCAGCCACGGCTGCCGCGAGCGGACGCCGCAGATCGTGGCTGACCGCCGAGAGCAGGGCACTGCGCACCTGATCGGTCTCGGCGAGCACATCCGCCGTGCGGGCGGTCGCGGCGAGGTCGGAGCGCTCCAGCGCCGCCGCGAGCTGCGCGGCCATGGCGTCGACGAGTCGCCGCTCCGAGTCGTCGAGCGGGTGGCCGTGCAGCTCCAGCGTCGCCCGGGGGCTGCCGTCGATCGTGCGTCCGATGCCCACCGCCTCGAACCGGCCGTCTCGCAGCGGCTCACCGTCGGTGGCGATCGGGATGCCGTCGGGGCCGATGAGGCGCACGCCGGCGAGGCCGAGCGACTCGCGTGTGCGGCTGACCATCGCAGGTATGGCGGACTCCCCACGCAGCACGCTGCCGGCAACGGTCGCGAGCAGCTCCGCCTCTGCCTCGGAGCGTTGCGCCGCGCGGGCCGCCCGCGCGGCGCGGTCGACCACGAAGCTCACCAGCACCGCGATCACGACGTACAGGATGAGCGCCCACACATTCCGCGGGTCGGCGATCGATGCCGTGTAGTACGGCGCCACGAAGAAGTAGTTGAGCGTGAACGCCGACATCACCGCAGCGAAAACGGCCGGCCAGATGCCGCCGACGAGCGACACGAGCACCACGAGCAGCTGGTATGCCAGCACGTCGGCCGTGATGGTCTCGTCGCTGCGGATCGACACGAGCAGCCACGTCAGCAGCGGTCCCCCGATGAGCGCCAGCGCGAACGCCCAGAGCTGGCGCCGGGCGCTCAAGGCTCCGCCGCTCACGCGGGGCAGCGCGAACCGCGCGCCCGCCGCCGGCGCGTCGGCGTCGCCATCGCCGTCGGTGTCGCCGTCGCCCGGGGCGGCGGCGTGCGGCCCTCTGAGCTGCCAGCGGTCCATGGGGTCACCCTACGGCGTGCGCGGAAGCGGACGGATGCTGCAGCCATCGTCCTCACGGAATCCGAACGGCTGCGCTCACGCTCAGGGCTCGTCCACGACGACGCCGGGGAGTCCCTCGAATCGACCCGCGGCGTCGCGACTGATGATCGCGCGGCCCGACTCCGCGGCGTGCGCGGCGATGATCAGGTCGTCAGGCCCGGGCGACAGCGTCCTCGAAGGCGACCCACGCGAGCATCGCGCACTTCACGCGGGCGGTGTACTTCGACACTCCCGAGAGGGCGGCGGCGTCGCCGAACACCTCTTCGTCCAGCGGCAGCTCGCCGCGCGAACGCAGCGCCTCGCGGAAGCCTTCGACGAGAGTGGATGCCTCGGCCCGAGGCATCCGTCCCCCTTCTTCTTCCAGCAGCGAGACGAGCATCGAGGCGGACGCCTGCGAGATGGAGCACCCGGCGCCGTCCCACGTGACCTCGGTCACCTCGGCGCCGTCGTCCGACACGCGCACGCGCAGCGTGATCTCGTCACCGCAGATGGGGTTGCGCTGGTGCGACGTGGCGGTGTGGTCGGCCTCGTCGGCGAGACCCTTGCCGTGCGGCCGCTTGGAGTGGTCGAGGATGAGCTCCTGGTAGAGCGATTCGAGGCCGTTCATGCGCTGACTCCGAAGAACGAGCGGACGCCCGACAGTGCGTCGAGGAAGACGTCGACGTCGTCCGCGGTGTTGTAGACCGACGTGGATGCGCGCACCGAGGCGGTCAGGCCGAACCGGCGGTGCAGCGGCTGGGCGCAGTGGTGCCCGACGCGCACCGCGACCCCACGCGAGTCGAGGAACTGGCCCACGTCATGGGCGTGCACGCCGTCGACGTCGAACGCCCACAGACCGACGCGCTCGGCAGGTTCCCCGGTTACTGAGCCTGTCGAAGCATCGCCGAGTAGACGGACCCCGTCGATCTGCCGCAACCCTGCGCCCATGCGCGCCTCGAGCGTCTTCTCGTGTGCGTGGACCGCCGGCATCCCGAGGGCCTGGAGGTACCGGACGGCGGCGGCCAGTGCGATCGCCTGCGACACGGGCTGCGTGCCGGCCTCGAACCGCTGCGGCGGCGCCAGGTACTGCGCCTCGTCGAGGGTGACGGTCGTGATCATCGAGCCGCCGGTGAGGAAGGGCGGCAGCGCCTCGAGCACGTCGGCGCGGCCGTACAGTCCACCGACGCCGTACGGGCCGAGCATCTTGTGGCCCGAGAACACGGCGAGGTCGACGCCGAGGGCGGGCAGATCCAGCGGCAGGTGCGGCGCCGACTGGCAGGCGTCGAGCACGGTCGTCGCCCCGACCGCCTGCGCCAGGGCCACGAGCTCGGCCACCGGGTTCACGATGCCCAGCACGTTCGACACGTGTGTGAACGCCACGACGCGCGTGCGGTCGCCGATGACGGCGGTCGCCGCCTCCAGGTCGAGCGTGCCGTCGTCGTGCACGGGGATATGGCGCAGCACGGCGCCGGTGCGTGCCGCGAGCTCCTGCCACGGGATGAGGTTGGCGTGGTGCTCGGCCTCGGTCACCACGATCTCGTCGCCCGGGCGCAGTGCGAAGCGCGCGCTCGCCGGGGCCCCGCGGCCCAGGCTCGCGTTGCCGATCGCGTACGCGGCGAGGTTCAGCCCCGCCGTGGCGCCGCTCGTCCACACCAGCTGCTCGGGCTGTGCGCCCACGAACCCGGCGACCGTGGCGCGGGCGTCCTCGAACAGCTCGGTGGCTTCGGCCGCGAGCGTGTGTGCGCCGCGGTGCACGGCGGAGTTCGCACGCGTGAGGAACGCGACCTCGGCATCGATGACCGACTGCGGCTTCTGACTGGTCGCACCCGAGTCGAGGTACACCAGGCGCTGCCCGTTCACGCGCTCGCCGAGGATCGGGAAGTCGGCGCGGACCACGTCGGCGTCGATCAGCGAGGGTGCAGGTGCAGAGGTCACCCCTTAAGGCTACGCGGGATGCCGCCGCCCCGGGTCGGCCGGCGCTTCACGCTGGAGGGGCCCTTGGTGTCGGTTCCGGGTGCGGATGCGGCAGTTCGGGCCCCATCGTCGGCGGACGGGTGCGGATGCTGCCCGCTCGTGCCGACCGGCAGCCCTGGCCGGTGGCATCCACCCCTTCCCGCTGCCGCACCGGCGCGAACGGCGGGCAGCGGACTCAGGACCGGCGTGAGGCCTCGGCGGTCTCGGTCGGGGCGGGCGGGCCGGCCGGGCGCACGACGCGACGACCACGGCGCTCGACGGTGGGCACGGCGTGCTGCCCGGCGCGGCCGGCGCGCTCGTCTCCGGGCAGCACGCGCGAGCGGCGGCCGTAGATGAGCTCGGACGAGTCGAGCAGCCACGGCACGAGCGTGATCGAGACGCCGTGCACCAGCATCAGCTGCTGCGCGATGCGTCGCGAGCGGCGGTTGTGCAGCAGCGTCTCCCACCAGTGCCCGACGATGTACTGCGGCAGGTACACCGTGACGACCGACGAGCCGTGCTCCGCGCGGTACTTGCGCACCCACTCCGCGATCGGCCCGGCGTAGGTGCGGTACGGCGACTCGATGATCTTCAGCGGGATCGGCATGCGGTGCCGACGCCACTCGGCCTGGATGTCTGCGGTGTCGTCCTTCGAGACGGCGATGTGCACCGCGAACGTCTTGTCGTGCTTGGCGGCCAGGGCGTAGTCGACCGCCTTGACGACGGGCTTCTGCAGCCTGTTGACGAGGATGATCGCGACGTCTCCCGACGAGCCGAAGTGGGTCTGGTCGTCCATCTCGATCTCGTGCTCGACGTCGCGGTAGTACCGGTGCACGCCCACCATGAGGAAGGACAGCAGCGGGATCGCGAGGAACACCAGCCACGCGCCGTGGGTGAACTTCGTGATCGTCACGACGACGAGCACGGATGCCGTCATGGTGGCGCCGAGCGAATTGATGAACAGGCCCTTGCGCAGGCCGAGCAGATCGCCGCGCACGCTCTGCGAGCTGCGCTGTTCGGCGGGCAGCTGCCCGATCCCGCGGATGCCGCGCGTCCAGTGCCGGATCATGCCGATCTGACCGAGCGTGAACGACACGAACACCCCGATGATGTATAGCTGGATCAGGTTGGTGAGGTTCGCCTGATAGACGATGAGCACCCCGATGGCGATGAGACCGAGGACGATCATGCCGTTCGAGTACACGAGCCGGTCGCCACGGGTGTTGAGCGCCTTCGGGGCGTAGCCGTCGCGCGCGAGCACCGAGCCCAGCAGCGGGAAGCCGTTGAACGCCGTGTTGGCCGCCAGCAGCAGCACGACCGCGGTCGCCGCCTGGATGATGAAGAACGGTATCGAGCCCATGCCGAACACGGCCGACGACACCTGCGCCATCAGGCTGGGCTGCGGGTTGCTGCAGTCGAACCCGATGAGGTCGCACGGGTTCTCGGCGTAGTGGACTCCCGAGACCAGCGCGATCGCGGTGAGGCCGGTGAACAGCAGGATCGCGATGCCGCCCATCAGGGCGAGCGTGGTCTGCGCGTTCTGCACCTTCGGACGCCGGAACGCCTGCACACCGTTGGACACCGCCTCGACGCCGGTGAGGGCCGAGCAGCCGCTGGAGAACGCCCGCAGCACGAGCAGGATGACCGCCGCCTGCGTGATGTCCTGCGTCTCGACCGCATACTGGGCGCTGGAGGCGACCGGGGCGTTGCCGGTGGCGATCTCGACCAAGCCGACGAGGATCATGAGCCCCACGGATCCGATGAACACGTACGTCGGGATCGCGAACGCGCGGGATGCCTCCCGCACGCCCCGCAGGTTGATGATGACGATCAGGACGACGAAGCCGACCGCCAGCTCCACTCGCCACGGGTTCAGCCCGGGCAGGGCCGAGATGATGTTGTCGACACCGGACGCGACCGAGACCGCCACGGTCAGCACATAGTCGACGAGCAGGGCGGACGCCACGATCACGCCGGGGATCTCGCCGAGGTTCTTGCGCGCGACCTCGTAGTCGCCGCCGCCCGACGGGTAGGCCTTGATGAGCTGCCGGTAACTGATCACCACGACCACCAGCAGCACGACGACGGCGGCGGCGATCCAGGGCGCGAAAGCGAGGAAAGCCAGGCCGCCGGTCATGAGGATGAGCAGGAGTTCCTGCGGCGCATACGCGACGGACGACAGCGCGTCGGAGGCGAAGATGGGCAGCGCCAGCTTCTTCGGCAGCAGGTGCTCGTCGGAGTCGGTGGAGGCCAGCGGATCCCCCAGGATGAGGCGCTTGGCGATCGGTTTCTCATCGACCGACTGCTCGCGGCTTTCGTTCGTCACGGCGGGCGATGTTACCCGCGCGGATTCCGTGGGAACGCATCCGGACAGCCATCCTCACGGAATCCATACGGCGGCCTCCTCTGGGAGACTCGCACCGTGGGTGAACAGGTGATTCTGGGGGTGCTCGCGATCGCCGCCGGCCTCGTGGTCGGCGTGTTCCTCTTCGTCCCGTTCGTCGCCGTCAGCTATCGCCGACGGGGCGGGTTCGGGGTCGGCCGGTTCGTGCTGTGGGGCGCCGCCCTCGTGTACCTCATGGCGATCTGGACGTACACGCTGCTGCCGCTGCCCGACCCCGACGCGATCCGATGTGCGGGCGTGAACCTCGACGTGCTGGCGTTCGTCGACGACATCCGCGGGGCGCTCACCCGTCCCGGTCGCACCCTCACCGACCCCGCCGTGCTGCAGCTGCTGCTGAACGTGCTGCTGTTCGTGCCGCTCGGGTTCTTCGTCCGGGTGCTCGGCGGTCGCGGCATCCCCACCGCTCTGCTCGTCGGCCTCGGCGTCTCGGCGTTCATCGAGACCACGCAGCTCACCGGCGTGTGGGGCCTCTACCCGTGCGCGTACCGGGTGTTCGACGTCGACGACCTGCTGACCAACACGCTGGGCGCGCTGGTCGGATCGGTGCTCGCGCTGGGCGTGCCCCGTCGCCACTGGGGCACGCCGAAGTTCGCCGACGCCGAGTCGCCGCGCCCGGTCACCCGGCGCCGCCGGTTCCTCGCGATGCTGTGCGACGTGCTGGCCGCGTGGGTGCTGGGGGCCGCGGTCGCGGTCGGGTTCCAGCTGCTGCTGCACGCGCTGGGCGCCGACCGGGCGGTGCGCGAGGGCACCGCGGCGACCGTCGTGGCCGGCGCCGTGCCGATCGTGCTGTGGCTGGTCGTCACGCTCGCCACCGGACGCACGATCGGCGACCACGCCGTGCAGCTGCGGTACACCGGCGGGCAGCTGCCGACCTCGCTCGCTCGTCCGCTGCGGTTTCTCGGCGGCATCGGCGGCTACCTGCTGCTGAGTGCACTGCCCGGCGCCTGGGGCATCGTCACCGGTGCCTTCGCGCTCGTCTCGGCGGTGCTGGTGCTCACCACCGACGACCGCCGCGGGCTTCCGGGCATCGTGTCGGGCCAGGCCCTCGTCGACGCCCGCGAGTCCGTCGAGCCCTGACCGGGTGGATGCCGGCGGCCGCGTCTGCTCGTCGGGCGACGCGTCTCGTCTTTGCGTTTCGACTCGCTTCGCTCGCTCAGTGACCGACTTGCGACGTCGAATCGTCCCTGGCGCACGGATGATCTCGTGCCGGACCCCGTTTCGTCTTCGGGCGCGAGAGCGCCCTCCGCGGGGCGACCGAGAAGCGCCGCCCTGCTCGTTGAGCGGAGCGAGGCACGAGCGACGACGAAACGCGCCGACGGTCGGCCGTGGGCGCCGGCATCCGATCGGCTACTCGGCAGCCGAGCCCAGGAACTCGCGCGCGGCGACCACGAGCGCATCCACGCCGCGGCTCAGGGTCGGCTGGATGACCGGGGCGAAGAACGGCGAGTGGTTCGTGGGGATGTCGTGCTCGATCGTGCCGGCGGCTGCCGCGGCGGCGAACGCCGCGGGATCGACGCCGCCCCAGAACCAGTACACGAGCGGCACGCCGGCCTCACGGGCGAACCACGAGACGTCCTCGCTGCCGGTGAACATGCCGGGGTCGATGACCGTGCCCTCGCCGAACGCCGCATCGAAGGCGGCGGTCAGGTGCGCGGTCGCCGCCGTGTCGTTGATCGTCGGCGGCAGGGTGTGGTCGGTGACGATGACCGGCGGCTCTTCGGCTCCCGAGGCCTGCGCCTCGGCGCGCACGATGCGTTCGACCTTCTCGAGCACGCGGGCGCGGGCCTCGTCGTCGGGGTAGCGCAGGCTCAGCTCGAGCTTCGCCTCGGCGGGGATGATGTTGTTCTTGAGGCCGGCGTGGATCGAGCCGACCGTGACGACCGCGACGTCGCGCGGGTCGACCTCGCGCGAGACGATCGTCTGCAGCCGCATGACGGTGGCCGCTGCCATGACGACCGGGTCGATCGTCGCCTGCGGGCGGGAGCCGTGGCCGCCGCGACCCAGCAGGGTGACGGTGAGGCCGTCGGATGCCGCCATCTGGGTGCCGCCGCGCACGCCGATCGTGCCGGCGGGCAGGGGAGTGACGTGCTGGCCGAGCACGATGTCGGGCTTCGGGAACCGGTCGAGCACGCCGTCGGCGATCATCGCCTGCGCACCGGAGCCGTACTCCTCGGCGGGCTGGAAGACCACGACCACGGTGCCCGACCACTCGTCGGTCGTGGCGACGAGGCGCTCCAGCGCGCCCAGCATGGCGGTGACGTGCATGTCGTGGCCGCACGCGTGCATCACCGGCACGTCGTTGCCGGCAGGATCGGTGCCGCGCGCCGTGCTGGCGTACTCGAGGCCGGTCTGCTCGGGCACCGGGAGGGCGTCCATGTCGGCACGCAGCCACACCACGGGGCCGTCGCCGGACTCCCCTGAGCCTGTCGAAGGGTTGCGGATCACGCCGACCACGCCGGTCTTGCCGATCCCCTCCTCGAACTCGATGCCGAGGTCGGTGAGGTGCTGCGCGATCACCCCAGCCGTGCGGGTCTCCTGGAACGACAGCTCCGGATGCCGGTGCAGATCGATGTACAGCGCTTCGAGGTCGATCGTCATGATCCCGAGCCTAGCTGCGCCGCCGATCCTGCTCCCCTGTCGCGAAGTGCTGTCGGCGGGCGCACTTTGTGACAGCCGAGCGGGGGACTGGCTCGCCGGGGGCGGGCGCGGCGACAGGCGGGCGGCGGACTGGCACGCCGGGGGCGGGGGCAGACGAGCGCGGCCCTCTGAGAGCGCCGTCAGTCCTGCAGACGGGCTGTGGAGCCGCGCACGATGAGCTCGAACGGCAGCTCGCCGGGCCGGTGAGCCGGAGTCTCGGCCTCGGCGGATTCGAGCGCCTCGAGCATCGCGTCGGCGGCGCGCTCGCCCTGTCCCATCGGGAACTGGTCGACCGTCGTCAGCCGGAAGAACTCGCCCAGCTCATGGCCGTCGATGCCGATCACCGAGAGGTCCTCGGGCACGCGGTAGCCCAGATCGCGCGCGGCCAGG
>Ga0160446_100229_pt1 | contig 37729 bp, 34 predicted proteins | sample HID1973I_E1MG_FD_108200 | JGI IMG/M metagenome (GOLD analysis project Ga0160446, IMG submission 108200) | Enriched mosquito-associated microbial communities from UW Madison campus, WI, USA - HID1973I_E1 MG | ecosystem: Host-associated > Arthropoda: Insects > Digestive system > Unclassified ...
CCGGGGCGGGCCCCCCCAGGCCGGCGGACCACCAACCCCGTGGCCCCTCTCTGGGGGGGGCGGGGGGGGGGAAGCCCCCCCCCCCCCCCCCCCCCCCCGGCGCCGGCCCGGGTGTCGGTCGGTCGATCAGCTCTGCGTCCGCGTGATGCTCAGCCGGCACCCGCCCTCGGTCGTGGCCCAGATCTCCCACGTCGCCACGCCGTCGCCCTTCACCGCGCGCAAGGTGATGTGCTCGTCGGCAGTTGCGGCGATCACGACGTTGTAGACACTGACGCCGGTCAGCCCCTCGTGGTCGGCGATGCCTGACGAGCTGCGCTCGATCCACAGATCGGTGCGGGCCCCGACGCCGACCGCCGTGAACTGCACGTAGTAAGCCGTCGCCGTGCAGAACGTCGTGATGGCTCCGCTCGGGGTCTCGTCCCACACCTGTGGGGTCGTGGACACGAGCGCGTAGATCACCGGCTGCGGTGCGTCCGCGCCCGCGGGCCCCTGCGGCCCTGCCGGTCCTGCGGGTCCCGCCGGGCCGGTAGCGCCCGTGGCGCCCGTCGCGCCGGCGGCACCGGGTTCGCCGGCAGCGCCGGGTTCGCCGGCGGCACCGGTCTGGTTCCAGGCGAGCGGTGCCTCTTGCAGGATCTTCGGCCCCGACGTCACACATTGGTTGATCTTGCCGGAGGTGCCCATGTTCAGCACCCGCACGACACCCGTCGTCTTGTTGACGCACGCGACGACCTCGCCGTCGTCGGCTGCGGACGCCGCCGATGCGCCCACGCCCGTGACGAGCAATGCCACTGCCACAGCTGCCGTCGCGATCGCCGGCCGCCGCTTCATCCATCCACGCATCGCCGTTCTCCCATCGGTCGTTACTCTCTGGGCACGGTAGGCCGCGACGAGGCAGAGGGGCATCGGGCAAATGCCCTATCTGCGGCCGTCGGTCACGCGCGGTCGGCGGTGCGCGGCTCGTCGAGCAGCATGAGCTCGCAGCGGTAGTGCTGTGAGGCGGTCATGTCGCCGCGGAACCACAGCAGCGCGGTGCGGGTGGGGTCCCCCGGGGCGACGATCGGGCGCAGGTTGTCGGCATCCGATCCCGAGGTGATCGCCGTCCACTGCCAGCTCTCGCCGTCGTCCGCGGTGCGACCGCGGTAGATCTCGTGGTGTCGGGTTCGCGCGCCGTCGCGGGGGTCGAACGGGGTCGACACGAACACCGTGTCGAGGTCGTACGGATCGATCGCGGCGAGGCCGGTGTAGTCCTGCTCGTGCGGAAGCAGACCGGGACCGGCGAGCGCGAGCGGGTGCACCGCCCAGCCTCGGCCGGGTCGGAACCGCGCATACACGAAGCGGAGGTCGCGGATCTCGCGCATGCGCTCGTACTCCTCCTCGAAGGATGCCGGTCGGTCGTCGCCCCGCGCGGTCAGGGTCGCCGCGATCCCGCCGTCGGGCGCGGTGCGGATGTCGGAGGTCCACGCGTGCGTCAGGACGGCGCCGCCCAGTTCGGTGCCGGAGGCGAGGATGCGGGTGAGGCCTTCCTGCGACGGGGCATCGCCGTGGAGCGCGTGGGGATCGAGCACAGTCCCGTCGCTGCGGTGGAGCCCGCCGGCTGCGAGATAGCCGTGGTAGATCGAGTTGTCGTAATCGCGGGGGTGGTGGTCGGTCGTGACGAGGTCGATGCGGTCGGGCGTCGAGGCGTACCGCGTGTAGCCGTTGACATACCCGACCTTGGGGCGCGTGAACAGCTTGCCGGCGAAGCTCCAGGTGTCGCCGTCGTCGTCCGAGACGAGGGCGCACTGGTCGTCGTTGATCGCCCGGGTGAAGCAGTACAGCCTGCCGTCGAGCTCGTGGATGTTGGCGTAGGTGACGCCGCGCCCAGCGGTGAGCGCGGACCAGTCGAACATCGACTCCGGGCCCCAGCGCGTGGGGTCGCCGGGCTCGCTCACGCGCCAGCGGAGGAGGTCGTCGGTCTTGTGCTTGGCGTACATCGCCAGCCAGCGGCCGTCGCGTCGTCGCCGGAGCGCGGGCACGTCGTGGTCGTCCGCCTCGAAGTTCTCGTGCAGCACGACGATCTGAGCCGTGTGGGTTGCGAGGTCCACGACGGTGAGCTCGACGTTGCCGGAGCGATGCAGGCCGCCTGGACCTTCCGGCGCGGCGATCGACCCGACGACGAGCAGGCCGGCGTCGGGATCGACGAGCGCCCGTTCATCCTGGAACCAGCACCACGCACCGTTGTCGTTGATCACGGAGGGAGAGGGCATGCAGGGGCTCCGGTTCGTCGGCGGCGGGCGCTGTCCCGAGTCTGGCAGTGCGCGGGGTCGTCGCGTTCCTACGAGCGTTGAAAAAGTTCGTACGAATTCGACGCAAGTCGGTGCGCGGGCCGTATCGTGGGGTGTCCGAGAGGGAGGCTGACGATGACCGCCACCAGCACGCCCAGCGCCGGGGAGCTGTTCCGCCTGGTGCAGACCGGCCGCGCGGAGTCGCGCGCCGACCTCAGCCGTCTCACCGGGCTGAGTGCGTCTACCGTCGCGCTGCGCGTGGAGGAGCTGATCGCGCACGGCTATCTCGAAGAGACCGGCCGCGGCGTGTCGAAGGGCGGACGCCGCCCGCGGATGCTGGCGGTCAGCGCGGGCGAGACGATCGTCGCGGCGGTGGACCTCGGCGAACGCCACATGACGATCGTGCTGATGAACCGTCGAGGCGAGGTGCTCGCCGACACGAACCAGCCGCTCTCGCTGCTCGACGGCCCGCAGCGCGTTCTCGCGGACGTCTGGGACCGCGTCCAGGAACTCGCTGGGGACCTGCCCGGAACCCGCGTCGAGGGGATCGCGATGAGCCTGCCCGGCCCGGTCGACTCCCGCGACGGGCGGCTGCTCGCGCCCATGAGGATGCCGGGATGGAACGGCGTCGTCGTGGCCGATCTGCTCCGGGATATCACCGGGCTTCCGGCTCACGTCGACAACGACGCCAACGCGATGGCGATGGGGGAGTTCGTCGAGCGCGGGCAGAGCGTGAACGAACTCGTCTTCGTCAAGGCCGGCTCGGGCATCGGCTGCGGCGTCATCGCAGGCGGGGAGCTGTACCGCGGCTACCGCGGCGTGGCCGGTGATATCAGTCATGTCGCGCTCGCGGGTGCGCCGCCGGTCATCTGCTCGTGCGGGCGCGTCGGCTGCCTCGACGTCGTGGCAAGCGGCGCGGCGATCGTCGACGCGCTGCGCGATTCGGGCATCGCGGTCGATCACCTCGAAGACGTGCTCGCCCTTGCCGCCGACGCCCATCCGCGGGCGACCGGTCTGCTGCGAGAAGCGGGTCAGCGCACCGGTGAGGTGCTGGCGACCATCATCAACTTCTTCAATCCGAGGGTGCTCGCCATCGGCGGACAGCTCGCGACGGCGGACGCCTTCATCGCGGGCGTGCGGCAGGCGATCTACACGTTGTGTCTGCCGATGTCGACCGACCTGCTGGAGATCAGCGTCTCGGCAGCCGGTCCGCTCGGGGGCGCACGCGGAGTGGGGGACGCACTGCTGACGACGCTGCTGGAGCCGGAGCGCATCGATCGCGATCTGCGAGAGGCTTCCTCCAAAATCAAATGAAGATCGCGAAGTTGATTCTTCGCAACGAGAAGATTCTCCGCGCGCTGCCTAAACTGGCGGGGTGACCGAACAACTCCCGCGTATCGCGATCGCCGGCATGGCGATCGAGTCGAGCACCTTCTCTCCCCACCGCGCCGGTGCGCGCGACTTCCAGCGCGTCGAAGGCGACGACCTGATCCAGCGCTACCCGTCGCTGCGCGACGGCTCGTACCTCGGCGCCGCGCAGTGGCTTCCGGTGTACTACGCCCGCTCGATCCCCGGCGGCGCCGTGCTGCGAGAGGTGTACGACGAGATCAAGGCGCGGATTCTCGACGGACTGCGGGCGCTCGTCGCCGAGGGCCCGCTGGACGGTCTCTTCTTCGACATCCACGGCGCGATGAGCGTCGACGGGCTGGACGACGCCGAGGGCGACCTGATCACGGCGATCCGCGGGGTCATCGGCGCCGATGTCATGGTGTCGGCATCGATGGACCTGCACGGCAACGTCTCGGATGCACTCGTCAGCCAGGTCGACATCATCACGTGCTACCGGCTGGCGCCCCACGAAGACACGTGGGAGACGCGCGATCGCGCGATCAAGAACCTCGTCGAGACGCTTCGGGCGGGGATCGCCCCGCGCCGCGCGCACGTGAAGGTGCCGATCCTGCTCCCCGGCGAGAAGACCTCGACGCGCGTCGAGCCGGCGAAGAGCCTGTATGCCCGCATCGACGAGATCGAGCAGCGCCCAGGCATCATCGACGCCGCGGTGTGGATCGGCTACGCGTGGGCGGATGAACCTCGCTGCCACGGGGTCGTCGTCGTCACCGGTACGGACGACGCGGCGATCTCGGCCGCCGCCGAGGAGCTCGGCCGGGCGTTCTGGGACGTGCGCGACGAGTTCGAGTTCGTCGGCCCTCCCGGCACCCTCGCCGAGGGAGTGACCGCCGGACTCGCCGCGACCGAGACGCCGTACTTCATCAGCGACTCCGGCGACAATCCGGGCGCGGGCGGCACCGGCGACGTCACGTGGACGCTCGCGCAGCTGCTGGCCGACGAGCGGCTGACCGCCGCCGATGCGCCCACGGTCCTCGTCGGCTCGATCTTCGACGCCGATGCGCTCACGCAGTTGCGTGAGCACAGCGTGGGGGATTCCGTCACAGTGACCGCGGGAGCCCGGATCGACGACGGCCCGCACGGCCCGGTCACGATCAGCGGCGTGCTCGACGGGATCTATGAGGGCGACCCGGACGCCGGCGGCATCGCCGTCATCCGTGTGGGCGGCCTGCACGTGGTCGTGACCGAGTTCCGCAAGGCCTACCACGCGGTGGAGGACTTCACGGCGATCGGGCTCGACCCGCTCGCGGCTCAGATCGTGGTCACCAAGATCGGCTACCTCGAGCCGACGCTCTACGAGATCCAGCGCGGGTGGACCCTGGCCCTGACGCCGGGTGGCGTCGACCAGGACCTGCAGCGTCTCGGGCATCACCGCATCCAGCGGCCGATGTTCCCGTTCGACCGGTTCGAGACGGCTCCGGATCTGTCGCCGCGGCTCTTCGGCTAGCACCGTCGTTCCACATGATTACTGCGAATATGGAGTAAGTAAGTTACGAGAACGTAATAAGGATGGCATTGCGCGGGTACTTTCTGCGTGAATGATGAAAAGTGCGTCGAGAAACCAACGAACATCCACCGTCTCGACCGTGTGAACAAGGAGGTTTGATGCGCAATCCAGTGATGCGACGACTCGTCGCGACCCTGAGCGTCGTGGCGGCGGGGGCCCTCGTCATGACCGGGTGTGCGACATCCGGGACCGAGGCAAGCGGTGACGCCGGCGACTCGGTCAGCTACGCACTGCCGGCGGGCACCGGCCCGAACTGGATCCTGCCCATCTCGAGCCCGGACACGATGGCCACGCACAACAGTGCGATCAAGGCCACGATGTGGCCGCGACTGTTCGAGTACAACGGCACCAGCGGAAAGATGGAGTGGGACCAGAAGGGCTCGGCGGCGAAATCGTACGAGTTCAGCGACGATCACCTCTCCGTCACCATCACGCTGAACGACCTGGACTGGTCCGACGGCGAGCCCGTCACCTCGCGCGACGTGGAGTTCTGGTACAACCTGGTGCGCTACAACGCGGAGAAGACGGGCGGCTACTCGGCCGGCCGCATCCCCGACAACATCACGAACTTCGAGATCGTCGACGACAAGAACTTCACGCTGACGTTCGACGCCGTCTACAACGAGGAGTTCCTCCTCGCCAACCAGCTGAGCCTGGTCTACCCGATGCCCCAGCACGCCTGGGACAAGACCAGCGCGGACGGCGAGATCGGCGACTTCGACAAGGACGCCGCGACGGCCGTCCAGGTCTTCGACTTCCTGTTCTCGCAGGCCGAGGACATGAAGACGTACGCGACGAATGAGCTGTGGAAGACCGTCTCGGGACCGTACACGGTCAAAAGCTGGTCCGACTCCGGCGAGGTCGTCCTCACTGCGAACGACAAGTACACGGGTGACGACAAGCCCGCCATCAAGGACGTCACGTTCGTCCCATTCACGTCCGCTGACGCCGAGATGAACGCGGTGCGCTCGGGCGACGTCGACTACGGCTACGTCACCAGCGCACAGCTGACCAACGAGAAGCAGTTCACCGACCTCGGCTACACCGTCGAACCGTGGGCGGGCTGGTCGATCACGTACATGCCGTACAACTTCGCCAACCCGGAGAAGGGCGCGTTCTACAACCAGCTCTACGTGCGCCAGGCGCTGCAGCACGCCGTCGACCAGGAGACGATCTCTGACGTCATCTGGCACGGCGCGGCGACTCCGGACTATGGCCCGGTCCCGCAGACGCAGGACTCGGCCTACCTCTCGGACGTGCAGAAGGACAACCCGTACCCGTTCGACCTCGACAAGTCCGCAGAGCTGTTCACCAGCCACGGCTGGACGAAGAACGCCGACGGCGTCTTCGAGTGCACGACGCCGGGCACGGCCGACGACCAGTGCGGTGAGGGAATCGCCGCCGGCATCAAGGCCGAGATCCTCGTCACCACGCAGAACGGCTCGCAGGAGACCGACAACATGATGGCCGAGATCCAGTCGTCGCTCGCCAAGGTGGGCGTCAAGATGGCCATCGACGCCAAGCCGCTGGACTCGGTCCTGACCGAGGCGCAGTCGTGCAAGGTCGAGGGCTCGACCACCTGCGACTGGGAGCTGGTCTTCTTCGGCACGGCTGGTTCGTGGTACTTCCCGGCCTACCCCACGGGTGAGCGCGTGTTCGCCAAGGACACGAAGTGGAACGCCGGCCAGTATGACAACCCCGACGCCGAGTCGCTCATCAACCAGATGACGGCCTCGACCGACCCGCAGATCTCGCAGGACTACTCGGCGCTGTTGGCCGAGGACCTGCCGGTCATGTGGATGCCGAACCCGGTGTACCAGGTGTCGGTCATCAAGAAGGGCCTGGATGTCGCACACCAGGACCCGGGTGCGTCGTTCTACCCGCAGCGGTGGTCGTGGTCCGAGTGATCTGACGACCACCGGCGACACGAGACAGAGGTAGAAGAAGCATGACCACGGCCACGGCGCAGACCGCGCGGACCACGGCCCGTGCCGCGGGCAACAGGTTCGGCATCTGGATGTTCCTGGCGCGGCGCGCGGTTCAGGGACTCATCGTCATCCTGATCGTGACGCTCATCGTGTTCGCGCTGCTCAACCTGGCGATGCCCGAGGGTCCTGCCCTCGGCATCCTGGGGATGCAGGCGACGCAGGAGCAGATCGACGCCTTCAACGCGGCGAACGGTTACGACCAGCCGCTGTGGCGGCAGTACCTCACCTTCTTGTCGCACCTCGCCGTCGGCGACCTGGGCGATTCGTTCACACTGAATCGCCCGGTCGCCGACGCGATCGGCCAGCGGCTGCCCAAGACGCTGCTGCTGGCATCCCTCTCGATGATTGTGGCGTTGATCATCGCGATCCCGATGGGCATCTACCAGGCCGTGCGCCGTGGCAAGGCCGGCGACTACGCCTTCACGACGTGGAACTTCGTCATCTACTCGACGCCGTCGTTCTTCCTGGGCCTCATCCTGGTGATCGTCTTCTCGCAGTGGCTGGGGTGGTTCCCCGCGCTCGCGCCGCAGGGCGACACCGTGGCCGAGGTGCTCGCCAACCCCGCCGGGCTGGTGCTGCCGGTGGCCACGGCGGCGCTCGGCATCATCGCCACGATCTCGCGCTACATGCGCTCGGCGACCATCGACAACCTGTCGGAGGACTACGTGCGCACCGCGCGGGCCAAGGGCACGCCGAAGGCCGTCGTGGTCCGCCGCCACGTCGTGCGCAACTCGCTCACCCCGGTCATCGCCATGTTGGGCTATTACCTGCCCGTCATGTTCGGCGGCATGATCGTGGTCGAGTCCCTCTTCAACTATCCCGGTATGGGGCTGCTCTTCTGGACGAGCGCCCAGACCGGGGACTACCCGGTTCTGCTCGGCTGCGTGATGGTCATCGCGGTTGCCACGGTCGTCGGCTCGCTGCTGGCCGACCTGGTGCAGGCTCTGCTGGACCCCCGTACCCGAGGGGAGCTGTCATGACGACCGTCACCGTGCCCGCCACCGACAACGCGGCAGACAAGACCGCGGGCAAGGCACCCGGCAAGGCCGCCGGCAGGGCCTCGGGCTCGCCGTTCCGCCGGGGACTGCGCCGCTTCACACACAACAGGCTGGCCGTGTTCGGCCTCGTGGTGCTCGGGTTCTTCCTGCTGTTCTGCTTCATCGGGCCGCTGCTGTACCCGACGGATCAGGTGCACACCGATCTGACCAGCACGATGCTTCCGCCGGGAACGAACGGGCACCCGCTCGGCACCGACGACGTGGGCTACGACGTGCTCGGTCGCCTGATGATCGCCGGTCAGGTCTCGATCGTCATCGGTCTGGCGGCGGGCGTGCTGGCGACGGTGATCGGCACCCTGTGGGGAGCGATCGCCGGGTACGTCGGCGGAGCCGTCGACGCCGTCATGATGCGGATCGTGGACGCCGGCATCGCGATCCCTGCCACCTTCCTGCTGCTGATCCTCTCGGCGATCATGAAGCCGTCCGTGCCGCTCATGATCATCGTGATCGGTCTGGTGTCGTGGCTGGTGCCCGCCCGCCTGGTGCGGGCCGAGTCGATCTCGCTGAAGTCGCGCGAGTACGTGCTCGCGCTGCGCGCCATGGGAGGCACCCACGGGCGTGCCGTGATGAAGCACATCGTGCCGAACACGGTCGGGACGATCGTGGTGAACGCGACCTTCCAGGTCGCGGACGCCATCCTGCTGGTCGCCTACGTCTCCTTCCTCGGCATGGGGCTGCAGCGTCCCGCGACGGACTGGGGCGCCATGCTCACCGGCGGCATGCAGTACACGTATGCCGGCGCGTGGTGGCTCATCTTCCCCGCCGGTCTGTGCATCGTGCTGGTGGTGGTCGCGTTCAACGCGATCGGCGACGGCCTGCGCGACTTCTTCGACGTGAAGGGACGCGACCGTTGAGCGCGAACGCACCTCTGCTGAGCATCCGTGATCTGCACGTCACGTTCCGCACCGACGACGGCCCGGTCGAGGCGGTGAAGGGCATCGACCTGGACATCCGCGCGGGCGAGGTGCTGGCACTGGTGGGCGAATCGGGGTCGGGCAAGTCGGTCACGGCGATGTCGATCCTGCAGCTGCTGCCATCGACGGCGACGCGCACCGGGACGATCGCGCTGGACGGCCGCGAGCTCACCGCGTTGAGCGAGGCCCAGATGAACGACGTGCGCGGCCGCGAGATCTCGATGATCTTCCAGGAGCCGATGACCGCGCTGAACCCGTCCATGCGGATCGGCGACCAGATCGCCGAGGCCCTGCGCAACCACGAGAGCATGACGAAGGCGCAGGCGCACGCGCAGGCGGTCGAGCTGCTGCGGCGTGTCGGCATACCCGAGCCCGAGCGGCGCGCGGCCGGCTACGCCCATGAGATGTCGGGCGGGCAGCGGCAGCGTGTCGTGATCGCCATCGCCCTGGCCTGCGGCCCGAAGCTCATCATCGCCGACGAGCCGACGACCGCCCTCGACGTGACGGTGCAGGCGGAGATCCTGGATCTCATCCGCGATCTGGCCACCGAGCGCGGCACCGCGTTCCTGCTCGTCACCCACAACATGGGCGTGGTCGCCGACGTAGCCGATCGGGTTGCGGTGATGTACCGCGGCAGCATGGTCGAAGTCGGCCCGACGACCCAGGTGCTGCGGCATCCCGAAGCCGACTACACGCAACGGCTGCTCGCGGCCGTCCCGCGCCTGCCCGACGCCGACGAGGCCGAGCCCGAGCTTCCGGAGGTCGCCGAGGTCGCACCGGTGCTGTCGCTGGCCGGCGCAAGCGTGACCTATCGCAAGGCCGGCCAGAACTTCACGGCGCTGGACGCCGTGTCGGTCGACATCGCGCCCGGCGAGATCCTGGGCCTGGTGGGCGAGTCGGGCTCGGGCAAGTCGACGCTCGGCAAGGTCGCGCTGGGCCTCGTGCCGATGTCGGGCGGCGAGCTGCGGCTGTTCGGCGAGAAGGTCGGGCACGGCGGCGTGCGCGGGCGCGCGGAGCGGCGCCTGCGCGGGCGTGTCGGCGCAGTGTTCCAGGACCCGGGTTCGAGCCTGGACCCGCGCGCCACCGTGGCCGAGGCGATCGCCGAGCCGCTCATCGTGCATCGTGCGTCGCACCCGATGTCGGGGCGGGCCCGCGCGGCGAGGGTGCGCGAGCTGCTCGAGGCGGTCGAGCTGCCCGCGGCGTACGCGAGCCGGTACCCGCACGAGCTCTCGGGCGGTCAGCGTCAGCGCATCGGCCTCGCCCGTGCGATCGCGCTGGAGCCGGAGCTGATCATCGCGGACGAGCCCACCAGCGCGCTGGACGTGTCGGTGCAGGCGGCGGTGCTCAAGGTGCTGCGCGAGCTGCAGGAGCGCATGGGCTTCGCGTGCCTGTTCATCAGCCACGACCTCGCCGTCGTGCACGAGTTCTCGGACCGCGTGGCCGTGATGTACGCCGGCCGGATCGTCGAACTCGGGCGCACCGACGACGTGCTGCTGCGCCCGGAGCACCCGTACAGCAGGCGACTGCTGGCGTCGGTGCCGGTGCCCGATCCGGTGGTGCAGGCCGACCGCCGGCTTGCGCGCCTGACGACGCGGAGTGTCGCGTGAGTGCAGTGCCCGCCCTGGAGCTGATCGCCCAGGATGCGGCGGCGGTCCGTGTCGCGGTCGAGATCGGCGCCGCCCGCGTCGAGCTGTGCCAGGCCCTTGCGCTGGGCGGCCTGACGCCGTCGATCGCGACGGTCGAGCATGCGGTCGCCGCTGCGGCCGGCGCGGTGGAGGTGCACGCCCTGATCCGGGTGAGGCCGGGTGGTTTCCGCTACGACGACGACGAGGTGTCGGTCATGGCCGACGACGTGCGCGCGGCGGTCGCCGCAGGGGCCACGGGGGTGGTCGTCGGCTGCCTGGACAAGGACGGCCGGTTCGATCGCGAGCAGATGCTGCGATTGCGGGATGCCGCCGGCCCGGCCGGTTTCGCCGCGCACCGCGCGATCGACCTGTCGGCGGATCCGCTCGAGGCGATCGACGACCTGATCGCGCTGGGCGTCGACCGCGTGCTGACGTCGGGTGGGGCATCCACCGCCCTCGCCGGGGCCGGCACGCTCGCCGCGATGGTGGCACGCGCCGACGAGCGGATCGATGTGATGGCCGGGGGAGGCGTCACGGCCGATTCGGTCGAGGGCATCCTGCGCACCGGCGTGCCGGCGATCCACTTCTCCGCCAAACGCACCGTCCCGGGCGAGTCCGGCGTGAGCATGGGCTCTGCCGAGACCGACGGCGTCGGCTCGTACGACACGGTCGACGTCGGACAGGCGCGCCGGATCGCCGCCGCGGTCCGCGCCTTCGGGGGCGGTGCCGACTGATGGGTGTCGCAGTGGTGCTCGGTCTCGACGTCGGAGGCTCGAGCGTGAAGTACCGGCTTGCCTCGGCGGCCTCGTCGGCGCGGATTCCCGATGCGCTCGAGCAGGGGACGGTGTCCACGCCGAAACAGGATCCGGTCGCCGGCCTTGCCGCGATCGCGCGGGACGTGACCGGACCTCACCGGCTGGTGGCCGTCGTCGTCGGGATTCCGGGACTCGTCGACGAGGCGACCGGGACCGTTCTGCGGTCGGCGAACCTGCCGGCGCTCGACGGGCTCGCGCTCGGACCTGCGCTCTCGGCGGCGCTCGAGGTGCCGGTGGCCGTGATCAACGACGGGCGCGCTGCGGCCGTCGCCGAAGCGCGCTGGGGAGCCGGCGCCGGGGAGCGCGACGTGTTCACCCTCGCCCTCGGCACCGGCATCGCCGGATCGCACATCGTCGACGGTCGCGTCGTCGACGGCGCCCACGGGATCGCCGGTGAACTCGGTCACGTGGTCGTCGAGCCGTCCGGTGCGCGCTGCGCCTGCGGCCAGTGCGGCTGCCTCGAGACCGTCATCGGAGCCCCGGCGCTGCGGCGCGCCTGGAACAGGGCGGGCGGCGAGGGCTCTCCGAAGGACCTCCTCGCGGCGTACGAGACCGGCGACGAGCGCGCGATCCGCGTGGTCGAGCGCGGCGCGGGAGCGCTCGCCGACGCCATCCTGACGCTGCTGGCGCTGGTGGATCCCGGTGTCATCGTCATCGGCGGTGGGCTGGCCAGCGCGCCGCATCGCATCGTGGAGCGCGCCGCCGCGCTCGTGAGCGAGCGGGCGACGTTCCATCGCGTGCCGCGCGTGGTGCCCGCGATCCTCGGTAAGTGGGCCGGTGCCGTGGGCGCCGTCTCGGAGGCGCGGGAGCTCGCGAGCCGCGTCGCCGTCGGAGCCTCTGCGTTCTGAGGCCGAACCAGGGAGCGGCCGTTCACACCACGGGGTCGGCGAGCACCTCGGCGAGGATCCGCCGGTGCTCGTCGCCCTCGTCAGGGCTCGACTGTCCCGACAGCACCACGAGCGACTTCCACAGCGCCCAGCCGCGCGCCCGCTGCCACGTCGCGTCGTCGAGCCCCGCGGCTGCGCGGAAGACGGTGCGCGCCTCGCCGCGGAAGTGCGTCCACGCCAGGACGAGGTCGCACGCCGGGTCGCCCACGCCGCAGGTGCCGAAGTCGATGACGGCACTCAGCCGGCCGCGCTGCACCAGCAGGTTGCCGACGGCGACGTCGCCGTGGAACCACACGGGCGCCGACGTCCACACGCTCGTGGTCGCGGTCAGCCAGATCGCCGCGCACGCCTCGGCGTCGATGTCGAGGCGCTCCAGCGCCGTCTGCACCTGGTCGCTGTAGGCGCTCGGGTGGCTGCCGCGATAGAACGAGTGCCGGCCTGCGGCCACTCCGGCCTCGGTCGGAAGCGCGCGCAGGGCCGCCAGCATCCCTCCGACGTCCTTCGCCAAGGCGACCTGATCGAGAGTGGATGCCGCCTCCACCGTCTCGCCCGGCAACCACCGCCGCACCGACCATGGGTGCGGGAACAAGCGGCTCGGCGCGCCTACGGCGACCACCGCGGGGACGGTGACGGGAAGGCGCCCGTCGAGGTACTGGAGCACCCGCTCTTCTTTCTCGACTGCGGCCGCGTACCACTCGGCGCTGGGCAGACGTACGGAGAGTTCGTCGCCGAGGCGGAACGTGCGGTTGTCCCACCCCTGGCGAGGGACCGGACGGACCGGCAGGCCGGCGAGGTGGGGGAGCTGCTCCGCGACGAGAGCGGAGACGAGAGCGGCGTCGATGTGCATCAACGCCCAGCTTGTCAGGTGGGGAAGAAGAATTTCAGTCGGCCGCAGGACGCCAGATGCGCAGCGGGATGTGCGGGCTGGCATGCGCGAAGTCGCGATCGGTCGAGAGGAGCGTGTGGTCGTGGCGGATGGCGAGCTGCGCGATGAGCGCGTCGATGGTTCCCAATTGGACGCCGGCCCGGCGGCAGCGGTTGCGCAGCCCGGCGGCGGCGATGTAGTCGTCGCGGTCGGGTTCGATGAGCGGCATGCTCGCGAACCGCTCGATGATCTGCGTCCGTGCCCGATCGAGCACGACGCCTTGCAGCAGCTCCTGCAGGATCAGACCGGTCGTGACGACGATGTCGGTTCCGCCGAGAGCGCGAACGAGTTCGTCGATCGCCGGGGAGCTCTGCGGGCGGTCGCGTCGGAGGGCCAGCGACCACACGCTGGTGTCGACGAGCAGGCTCATCCGCGTGAACGCTCGGCCTTGTAGTCGAACGAGTCATCCCAGTCGAGCTCGCCGATCAGGTCGAGGATCTTCGACTGTTCGCGGCGCGCGATGAATTCCTCGAGCGCGAGCGTCACGGTCGCCTTCTTCGTCCGCTCGCCGCCCACCTGGAACGCATGGTCGAGGAGGTCCGGATCGATCGCGAGGTTCGTGGCCATGTGTGCTCCTTCACACATGATGCTACACATCCGCGGCCAGTGCTGTCGCGCGTCGTGCTGCCGGCGTCGGGTCAGCCGGCGTGGGCGAGCACGCGGATAGCGCGGTTGGCGGCGACGCCGGGTTCGGTCTCACCGAGGTCGACCACCACGGGCTGGTGCTGCGCGACCTCTTCGCGGTCGTACTGGGCGTACGACATGACGATCACGATGTCGCCGGTGTGAACCAGACGGGCGGCCGCGCCGTTGATCTGCACGACGCCCGAACCTCGCTCGCCGGCGATCGTGTACGTCTCGAAGCGCGCTCCGTTGTTGATGTCGACCACATGCACCTGCTCGTTCTCGAGGATGTCGGCGAGGTCGAGAAGGTCTTCGTCGATGGTGATCGAGCCGACGTAGTTCAGGTCGGCGCCGGTCACGGTCGCGCGGTGGAGCTTGGACTTCAGCAGCGTTCGCAGCACGGGAACCTCGGGGCAGGAGAGGGATTGATGGACGGCATCCAAGAATAGACGTCGTGTGTCCGTAGTCGGTATCGCCGTGCGTCAGGCGAAGGCGTTGAGAGCGCGCCGGTAGGCCGCGCTGTCGGCGCGTTCCGCGTCGGTCATGAGCATTGCCGTGGGAGAGATCCGGCGGTGGAAGTCGCCCTGGCAGGGGATGGTCACGATCTTCGTGAGCCCGGCCTGCCAGGCGGTGATGAGGGCGTCGAGATCGCGGTGTTCGGGGCCCATCATGGCCGGTCAGAGACGGATTGTGGATGCCGTCACGCCGGCGTGACGGCATCCATTCGGCGTGTCAGCGCTCGGCCTGCAGGCGCAGGCCGGTCAGGAGCAGGTCGAGGCCCCCGATGAACTGGTCGCGGTCGTCGTGGCCGTCGAACTCGTCGATGATGTGGTGGATGTAGGGGAACCGGGCCGCGTCGAGGGCGCGCCATTGCGCGGTGGCACCGGCCATGTACTCCTCTTTGCTCATCTCGCCCGAGACGACGGCTTCGGGGGGCTCCTGACCCATGTCGGCGGCCGTGCCGATCACGAAGCCGACGACGGCGGACGTCGCGTGGAAGGACTGCCGCGGCGTCAGCTCGAGACGCATCACCTGTTCGCCGATGAGCTCGTACAGCTGCAGCGAGTGGATCTGCGTGGCGGTGTCGCGCAACACGTAGGCGCCCAGCCAGGGACGGTCCACGATCGCGTCGAACATCGTGACCGCGATGGTGCGGAGGTTGTCGATCGGGTCGCCGTCGCCGATGTCGGCCACCGCCTCCAGTACGCCGCCCAGCACGGAGTCTGCGGCGAGGTCGAGCAGCTCGTCGCGGCCCGAGACGTACCAGTACACGCTCGCGACGCCGCCGCCCAGGCGCGCGGCCAGGGCGCGGATCGTCAGTCTCTGCGCCCCGGATTCGTCGAGTATCGCGACGGCCGCGGCAAGCACGGACTCGAGGGAGTGGGACGCGCGGGAGCGGGTGCGCGGGCCGCGCGATCGCGAAGACGCGTCACCCGGCTGCGGGCGTGTTGCCATGGCTCCATCCCACCACGACCCGCCGCCGAGAGGGGAGGGCACCGCCGACGGGGCAGCAGGTTGCGTGTTATCGAACATTGTTCTATGCTATCGAACGGTGTTCGAACAACGAACACTGTTCGATTCGCTGCTCGATCCGAGGAGTCGCCATGAGCACCGCACCCATCACCGTTCCGTCCCGCACCTACTCGTCCATGAAGGCCGCGTGGATTCCCCTCGCGGCGCTCTGCCTCGCGTTCTTCGTCGAGATGGTCGACAACACCCTGCTGTCGATCGCGCTGCCGACGATCGGTCGCGAGCTCGGCGGCGACACGACGTCGCTGCAGTGGATCACCGGCGCGTACTCGCTCACCTTCGGCGGCCTGCTGCTGACCGCCGGCTCGATCGCCGATCGCTTCGGACGACGCCGGGTGCTGCAGGTGGGCCTCGGCCTGTTCGGCCTGATGAGCATCGCCGTGCTGCTGGTGACCTCCACCGGCGAGCTCATCGCGTTGCGCGCCGCCCTCGGCATCGCCGCCGCCGCGATGGCCCCCATCACCAACTCCCTCGTGTTCCGCCTGTTCGACGACGAGAAGCTGCGCATGCGCGCGATCACCCTGATGATGGTCGTCGGCATGTCGGGCTTCGTCCTGGGCCCGCTCCTCGGCGGCACCATGCTCGCGCACCTGCCGTGGCAGTGGCTGCTGCTGGTGAACGCCCCGATCGCCCTCATCGCCGCCCTCGGCGTCCACTTCGGCGTGCCGGCCGACACCGCCGACGGACTCACGAAGGACCGCCTCGACATTCCGGGCGCGGCTCTCAGCATCCTCACGATCGGCCTCGCCTGCTACTGGCTCACCAGCGGAATCCAGAACGGGTGGATGTCGCCGGTCACGGTGGCGGTCGCGCTCGGGGCCGTGGCATCCCTCGTCCTCTTCATCATCCGCGAACGCCGTGCCGCGTCGCCGATGCTCGATCTGTCGCTGTTCCGCCGCGGCACCGTGCGCGGTGCGTCGATCGCGCAGATCGGCACCTCGGTGGCGATGGCGGGCGTGATGTTCGCGCTGGTCCTGCACTTCCAGTACGCGTGGGGCTGGTCGCCGATGCAGGCGGGCCTGGCCAACCTGCCGATCATCGCCACGATGATCCTGGCGACCCCGATCACCGAGTGGCTCGTGCGTCGCTTCGGCCACCGCATCGCGTGCCTCGTCGGCGCGGCGCTGCTGGCGGCCGGGCTCGGCCTGATGGCGTGGGGCGTCGAGCAGGACTACCTCGCGATCGCCATCGCGATGGTCGTGATGACCATCGGCCTGCGCACCGTCATGACCATCTGCGCCGTCGCACTGGTCGGCGCGATGCCCGAGAACCGCACCTCGATGGGCGCCGCCATGAACGACACGGCCCAGGAGGTGGGCACCAGCATCGGCACCGCGGTCGTCGGCACGCTCATCGCCGTGCTCGTCACGACGGTGCTGCCTGACGGCGCATGGAGCCCCGCGCTGGTGGCGTCCTTCTTCCACGGCGAGCAGATCGTGTTCATCGTGCTGGCCGTCGCGGTCGGCGTCATCTCGGGCTTCGGTGCCCTCACGCTGACGAACGCGCGCACGGTCGATGAGCACGCGGCGCCCGAGGAGGCCGAGCTGGAGGCCGTGAAGAGCTGAGCGCTCACCGCACGGGCGCTGCGCCGCCGCGAGGTCAGTCGGCCTTGCGGCGGCGCCGTGCGATCACGATGGCGATCACGATCAGCACGACGCCGATCACCAGGACGATCGGACCGAGAGTGGCCCACAGTGGCGATCCGCTCATGGCCGACCCGCCCAGCACGTTGAGGCCCTGCAGGGTCCACACGGCGCCGATCAGCACCAGGATCACTCCCGGTACGAGGTACGGCCAGATTCGCTTCATGGCGAAACCATACGCCCGACCGAGCTCGGAATGGGGATGCCGTCACGCCGTGACCTTCTCCGTCCCGAACACCTGCGGCCGCTGAGCATTGCCCCGTCCGCATGCCGTGCGGCAGTCTGGCAGGCATGGTGGTGGACGACCCGTGGACAGTGGAGCAGCATCTCGTCGGCGCGCCGGAGTTCGCCGTCGACCTCTATCGGCGGTTCATCCGGGCCGTCGAGAGCATCGGCCCCTTCACGTACGCGGTCAGCAAGACGACGATCACGCTGAAGGGCGAGCGCCGGGGGTTCGCAGGGGCACGCCCCTACAAGGGTGGCCTTCGCGGGTACTTCGACCTGCAGCGGGAGGCGCACGGCCCCCAGATCGTGTCGGTCTCTCCGTACACGAAGCGCCTCTACGTGCACCACTTCCGTGTCGCCTCGCCCGCCGACTTCGACGAGGAGTTCCTCGGCTGGCTTCGTGAGGCATACGCCGTGGGCGCCGGCGCTCATCTCCGAGACGGCGGCTGACGCGACGGATCGTGGATGCCGTCACGCCGTCCGCGTGCCGACCAGACGGCCGGGGGCTCGCTCACGACGGGGCGATGGGGCCCGTCGTGCACGGGCGGCAGCTGCTGGCGGCATCCCGAGCCACATCCGTGGTCTGTCGCAGCCGACGGGGACGGCCTCAGCGTGATCGAGCGGGCGTGCCCGCCGTGGATGCCGCCACCGCGGGCTTCTTGACGGGCGCAGGCAGCGCGAAGCAGACGCCGATCGCGACGACGGTGAAGCCGACCGCCCACCAGAACGCGGTGTCGAAGCCGTTCGCGATGTCGGCGATGCCGGTGGCGCCGCTGGTGGTGGCCTCGAGGATCACGGCGAGGACCGCCGTGCCGAACGCCCCGCCGATCTGCTGCGCGAGTCGCGTGATGATGCTCGCGTGCGGCACCTCGTCGCGCTCGAGGCCGACGAACGCGACCGACATCACCGGGATCATCACGGCGCCCATGCCGAAGCCGCGCACGAGGAGGGTGATCATCAGCCAGATCTCGTTCGTGGCGCCGTCCGACAGGGCGAACGGCACCGTGGCGAGGCCCATGACGACGAACCCGGCGATCGCCACCGTGCGCGCGCCGAGCGAGTCGGTGAGGCGGCCGGCGAGCGTGCGGCTGAGCAGCGCGCCGACGCCCTGCGGGATCAGCAGCAGTGCGGCGGTGAGCACATCGGTGCCGCGCACGATCTGGAAGTAGAGCGGCAGCAGCAGCATCGATCCGTACAGCGACGCTCCCGAGAGGAAGAGGACTGCGGAGGATGCCGCCACCGGTCGCCGTCGCAGCAGGCCCACGTCGATGAGGGCACCGGACGGGCGGCGCACCTGCGAGTAGACGAACGCCGTCATCAGGATGAGGCCGGCGACCACCGGGAGCCACACGTCGGTGCGTGCGAAGCCGCCGTCCTGGCTGACGTTCGAGAGGCCGTAGAGGATGCCGACGAGTGCGGGCGAGACGAGCACCAGCCCGACCCAGTCGAGCACGGGGCGGCCGCGGGGTGGGTCGGCGGGGAGGAGGCGCCAGGCGAGTGCGAGGCCGATGAGGCAGAGAGGGACGTTGATCCAGAAGATCCAGTGCCAGTCGAGCCAGTTGAGGATCAGACCGCCGAGCACCGGGCCGATGATCGGGCCGAGTGCGGCGGGGAGACTGACCATCGCCATCAGGCGGCCAAGGCTCGCGCCGGCGGGGACCTGTTGGATGGCGAGGGTCGCCATGAGCGGCATCATGAGTCCGCCGCCGAAGCCCTGCACGACGCGGAACGCGATGAGGCTCGGGGCGTCCCACGCCAGGCTGCACGCGATCGATGCGAGCAGGAAGATCGTGAGGGCGATCATCCAGAGCCGCTTGCCGCCGAGGCGTGCCTGCGCCCAGCCGACGATGGGGATGGCGACGCCGAGCGCCAGCAGATACGCCGTCGTCACCCATTGGATCGTGCTGACCGGCACGTCGAGGTCGGTGGCGAGCGTGGCGAGGGCGATGCTCATGATCGTGCTGTCGAAGATGACGGCGAGGCCGCCGGCGACGAGCACCAGCGCCGAGACGATGGCGCTGCGCGGGATGGCGGGTGCGGTGGTGGTGGACATGCGGACTCCTCGAAATAAGATACAGGCGTGTATCTCCGAGAGCGAGTGTACGCGCGTCGGATAAGATACACAAATGGATCTTGAGCAGCCGGCGAAGCGACGTCGCGGACAGGAGCTCGAAGACGCGATCCTCACTGCCGGCTGGGCGCAGCTGGTCGAGGCCGGGTATCAGGGATTCACCATCGACGCGGTCGCCGAGAAGGCCGGGACGAGTCGTTCGGTGATCTATCGCCGCTGGCCCGACCGCGAGGCGCTGATGGAGGCGACGCTCACGCACGGGCTGAACCAGAATCGTGCCGAGACGCCCGACACCGGCAGCCTTCGCGGCGACATCATCGAGTCGCTGCGGCGCTCGAACCAGTCGCGCGCCGCGATCGCTCCGCTGATGAGTGTGATCATGGGCGCCTACTACGCCGAGTCGGGTCGCACGTTCGCCGACGTCCGGGAACGGGCGCTGGGGGAGCGCTCTTCGGGGTCACTGGACACGATCCTGGCCCGGGCGGTCGAGCGCGGCGAGGCCGATCCCGCGAAGCTGACGCGCCGGGTGCGGTCGGTGGCCGTCGACCTGTACCGGCACGACCTGCTGATGACGGCGGCGCCGTTGAGCGATGAGGCGATCGTCGAGATCGTGGACGAGGTGTTCCTGCCGCTGGTGCGGCCGGACGCGGGGTGACCGAGCCGCTGACCGAGCCGCTGACCCGCTCAGACTGTATGGCGGCCGTTGAGCAGCCACCACGCCGTGACGAGATCTTCTGTCCGTCGGATGTTCAGACCCGCCGCGTCCCGGAATCGGTTCACGCGGTATCGAACGGTGTTGGCATGCACCTGCAATCGGGCAGCCGCCCGGTTGACGTCCTGATCGCACTCGATGTACACGCGCGTCGTCTCCAGAGTCTCCGCGCCGCTGCGCTCGTCGCGATCGAGCGGATCCAGGTGACGACGGGACAGGATGGCGGCGGCACGCCGACATGCGAGCGCGAGAGGCCGGGGACCGAGGTCTGCCAGCCGCACCACGCCCTGCATCCCGAATTGCTCGGCGGTGTCGAGTGCGGTGACGGCATCGTCGAAGGACTCCTCGAACCGCGACAGCAGGACGGGGTCGCCGACCGCGACGAGATGCCCGGGCACCTCGTCAGGCGCTGTCCGCGCGATACCGCCGAGGTGGGCGCCCACCTCGGCGAACAGCATCCGGTCGGGGGCGACGCGGACGGCCGCCGCGATGGCCCGCCGCGCGGCATCGGACTCGCCTGGTGATCCCGCGCGGGCGACGATCGGGACATACTCCTGCTGAGGATCGAGGCCGAACATCGCGGCGTCGCGATCGATCTGCTCGTCGCTGACGGCGCCCGTCAGGATGTCGCGGGCGAAGCTGGAGCGACGTTCTGCGTCGAATCTGGCACGTTCGACCGCAACGTTGTGCTGCACGCGCGCGAACACCGATGCCGCCTCATTCGCGAACTCCCACGTGCTGTCGTGGATGGTGAGCACGAGGTCGGACGGCAGACCCGCCTGTTCGGCGACCTCGTCCATGATGACGAGCATCTCGCGGGAGCCGAGCTGATAGCTGCGGGCAAGGCTCTCGAGCGGAACGCCCTGCGCGGCACGACGCAACGCAAGTCCCTCAAGGCGCTCGCGGAGCGCGTCGTCGGGCACACGGAAGGACTCGAGCTCATCGATGACGCTCTGCATGAAGCCGAGCGCAGAGCCGGTGATCTCCGCGTCGTCCAGCACGTCGTACGCGCGATTGTGGGCTCGAGAGAGCGCCAGGTATCGCTCGGCGAACTTGTCGAGCGAGTGGCGGAGCAGATCGACAGCCACGACGAGCTGAGATCGCGTGGGTTCGTCGAGTTGCATCAGATCCGGCATTCGTGTGCGTCGAGGCCAAGAATCTGCCAATTCCGTGTCCATCCGCTCAGCGTACGTGCCGCTCGTTTGTCGTGCAGAACAAACGGATGGCTGCGGCCTTGGTGCGCCCGCCATTGGATACCGGGGCGGAGACTCGCAGAATTCTCGATAGCTCGCGCGGATTCGCCCGCACTTCTTCAACGACGAAGGACTCCAGCCATGTCGAACACCATCCCCGAGATCACGGACGCACCGTCACGCTCCCACACGAATGCGAAGTGGATCCTCACGCTCCTCTTCGTCGGCAATCTGCTGAACTTCTACGACCGTCAGCTTCCCTCGATCGTGCTCGAGCAGATCAAGGCCGAATTCCTCCTCGACGACGCCCAGGTCGGTCTGCTCGCCTCGGCGTTCGTGCTGGTGGGGGCCGTCGCCGGCATCCCGCTCGGGATGCTCGCAGACCGATTCGCGCGAAAGTGGGTCGCGGGCATCGGGCTGTTCGTCTGGAGCGCCTTCACGGCGGCGGGCGGTCTGCTCACGACGTTCTGGGGATTCTTCGCGAGCCGCGTCGGAGTCGGCATCGGTGAGGCGTCCTACGCGCCGGCCACCGGGTCGCTCATCGCCGACCTCTACCCGTCGGAGCGCCGCTCACGTGCCAACGCGCTCTTCAGTCTGGGCTTCCCCCTCGGCCTGCTGCTCGCGTTCTTCACCGTCGGGAGCATTGCAGAGGCGTTCGGCTCGTGGCGGGCGCCCTTCCTGCTGGCCGCCGTTCCCGGCGTGATCGTCGCCGTTCTGCTCGTCCTCATCCGCGAACCCCGGCGCGGCGAGTCCGATCGAGCAGCGCGAGCCGCCGCCGGGAACGGCGCCTCTCCCGCGAAGGAGTCGGCCGTCTCCCGCCGATCGCTCGCCGGAGTGTTCCGGGTGCGTTCGATCTACGGGATCATGCTGGCGTTCGCGGGCTACAACTTCGCCGCCTATGCCGTGGGGACCTTCCTGGTGCCGGTGCTTCAGCGCTACTACGGTCTGGACCTCGTACCGGCTGCTCTGCTGAGCGGGGTGATCATCGGCGTCACGGGACTCGTCGGCCTGCTCATCGGCGGCCGCGTTCTGGACCGGGCGTCGAAGCGCTCCTCGTCTCGCCGCGTGATCTTCTCGGCAGTCAGCCTCGTCCTGGCGGCCGTGCTTTCGCTGATCGGACTGGCCGCTGGTCAGGCAGCGCTCTGGCAGCTCGTCGTCTTCCTCGGCCTCGGCTATCTCTTCGGCATCATCTACCTCGCTGCATACATCCCCGCGGTCACCGACGTGGTGGCGCCCAAGGTGCGCTCGACGGCGCTCGGCGTGGTCTATGCGGTGGCCCTGCTGCTCGGCGGAGCGGGCGGCCCGATCGTGACCGGTGTCGTGTCCGACGCGATCAACGCGTCCAGCTCGTCGACGCTGTCGGCGGACGCGGCCGCAGCCCAGGGCCTGCAGGCCGCCATGATGATCGTGGTGCCGATCGGCTTCGCCATCGCCGCCCTCGGGATGTTCATTGCGGCGCGCTCGACCAATGCCGATCGGGCCCGGATGCTGGCCGAGATGCCGGAGATGGACGCATGACCGCCCGCCACACGAAGGTCCTCATCGTCGGCGGCGGGTTCTCTGGGATCGGCCTGGGCCACCGGCTGCTTCAGGAGCGATTCAAGGATTTCGTCATTCTCGAGCGCTCCGATCGCGTGGGGGGTGTCTGGAACACCAACACCTACCCCGGCTGCCAATGCGACGTCCCGAGCCATCTCTACTCGTTCTCGTTCGCTCCCAATCCCGAGTGGACGCGCATGTACTCACCGCAGGCAGAGATACGTGATTACCTCCAGTCGTGCGTCGAGAGCTTCGGCCTCACCCCGTACATCCGGACCGGCGTCGAGGTGATCCGAGCGGCCTGGAACGATGGGATCCTCCTCTGGGAGGTCGAGACCACGGAAGGAGCCTGGACGACGCAGATCCTCGTCGGCGCGGTCGGCCCTCTCACCGAACCGAAGCTGCCCGACGTGCCTGGCATCGGAGCGTTCGAGGGCGAGGTCATGCACTCTTCGCGGTGGAACCACGACGTGGACCTCACCGGCAAGCGGGTCGCCTCGATCGGCACCGGTGCGTCGGCGATCCAGTATGTGCCGCAGATCGCCGACCAGGTCGGCGAGCTCTACGTGTATCAGCGCAGCGCGCCGTGGATCATGCCGCACGATCAGCGCGACATCACCGACGAAGAGCGCGCGGAGTTCCGCCGCAATCCGAAGGCGCAGCGGCGCGAGCGCGACAAGGTCTACCTGTCGAAAGAGGCTCTCATCCTCGGGTTCGTCAAGCAGCCGAGGATCATGTCGCTCTTGGAGAAGCTGTCCATCAAGCACATGGAGAGTCAAGTCGCCGACCCCGAACTGCGCAGCCTCCTCTCCCCCGACTTCACCCTGGGCTGCAAGCGCATCCTGCCGTCGAACACCTGGTATCCCGCCCTGCAGAAGCCGAACGTGACGGTCATCCCGCACGCGCTGAAGGAGATCCACGAACGGTCGGTCGTCGGATCCGACGGCGTCGAGCGAGAGGTGGATGTCATCATCTTCGGGACAGGATTCCATGTCGCCGACATCCCCTTCGGCGACCAGCTGCGAGGCCGCACCGGCGAGACACTGAGCGAGCACTGGAAGGGATCCCCGCGGGCATACCTCGGCGCGTCGATCCCGAAGTTCCCGAACTACTTCATGTTCCTCGGACCGAACACCGGCCTCGGGCACTCCTCGATGATCTACATGATCGAGGCCCAGATCGAGCACATCACCGGCGCCATCCGTGCGATGGACACGACGGGCGCCACCACGATCGAGGTCGAACAAGATACCCACGATCGCTACAACGCCAGGATCGACAAGAAGATGGCGGGCACCGTCTGGGAACGCGGCGGTTGCACGACGTTCTACCAGGACGCCAATGGTCGAAATGCCACGATCTACCCCGACTGGACCTTCCGCTTCCGCAGAGATGCGGCGAAGTGGGAGCCCGATGCCTACCGGCTGGGGTTCGCCGCGCCACAGGTCGAGGCGGCGGCCTGATGCGAGCAGTCATCGTCCAGAACGGCGTGCTCGAGGTGACTGATATCGGCGCGCCCGCCCCCGGGGTCGGGCAGCTGCTCGTCCAGGTGGAGCGCTGCGGGATCTGCGGGTCCGACCTGCACGCGCGCACGCACGCTGACGAACTCGCCGAGGTTCTTCATCACTGCGGATACGACCGGTACATGCGATCCGACGAGCGCGTCGTCATGGGCCACGAGATCGCCGGCACCGTCACCGACCTCGGACCCTGGAGCACGGGCCGCATCAAGATCGGCACGCCGGTCGTGTCGGTGCCGATGGTGCGCCGCGGAGGCCAGGTCGACGGGGTCGGTCTCTCGGCGTCTGCGCCCGGCGGGTATGCCGAGCAGGTCGTCCTGCAGGAATCGTTCACGATGCCCATTCCCAACGGGCTGTCGTTCGACATCGCGGCGCTCACTGAGCCGATGGCCGTGGGTTGGCACGCCGTGAACGCCGGCGACGTCACGAGAAAGGATGTTGCCGTCGTGCTGGGCTGCGGACCCGTGGGGCTTGCCGTCATCGCCGTGCTCAGGGCCCGAGGAGTACAGAAGATCATCGCGAGCGACTTCTCCGCCGGGCGTCGCAGGCTGGCGGCAGCGATGGGTGCGCATGTCATCGTGGATCCGTCGCAGCAGTCCCCGTGGGAAGCCGCGGGTCATGACGGGTTCGTCACGGGGATGCCGCAGGAGGTGGGTGCGGGGATGGATGCCATGGAGGGCATGCTCAAGCTCCCGCTCCCGTGGTGGCAGACCTGGCGGGGACTCCAGAAAGCGGGAGCGACGGCGCCGAAGCGGCCTGTCGTGTTCGAGTGCGTCGGTGTTCCGGGGATGCTCGACGGCATCATGGCCGAGGCTCCCCTGCATTCGCGCATCGTCGTGGTGGGCGTCTGCATGGGCGAGGACCGCCTGCGCCCGTCGCTGGCAGTGAACAAGCAGCTGGAGCTGCGTTTTGTCGTCGGCTACACACCGCTCGAATTCCACGACACGCTCACGGCGCTCGCCCACGGCAAGCTCGATGCGCTGCCGATCGTGACCGGACACGTCGGGCTCGACGGCATCCCGGGCGCATTCGACGCCCTGAGCGATCCGGAAACGCACGCGAAGATCCTGATCGACCCCGCCATCGCTGCGCCCGGCATCCATTCACGCGCGTCCTCCCCGGAACGCAACGCAGTCCGGCCTCGCGCGTAGACGCAGGCGGAGTCTCCGTCCACGGAGTGCCGGTGCCGCGCTTGCCACGTGGTAATCTCTCGTCCGACAGGGGGTTCGGATGCCGGCGACTCAGGAAGATGTTGCCCGTCTTGCGGGAGTTTCACGCAAGACGGTCTCCAATGTCGTCAACGGCTTTCCGCACATCAGCAAGGACGTCGCCACCCGGGTCGCTGCCGCGATCATCGAGCTCGGCTACACGCCGAACCATGCCGCACGAAGCCTGCGTACCGGGCGCACCGGAACGATTCAACTGGTCGTTCCCGAGCTCGAAGTCTCTTACTTCGCGGAACTCGCGCAATGGGTGGTCGCGGCGGCCGAGGAACGGGGTCTGTCCGTTCTGATCCGACAGACCCGAGGCGACCGTGAGCGTGAACGGCTGGCGCTCGAGGGCTCGAACGGCGACGCCACCGATGGCACGATCCTCAGCCCCGTCAGCTCCGATCTCGCGGCGATCGTCAGCAGGAAGTCCACCGCGCCGGTCGTGCTCGTCGGCGAAGTCGCCGGTGATGGGATGCTGCCGCACATCGGGATCGACAACGAGGCTGCGGCCTACGCGGCCACCGAGCATCTGACACGCAGTGGTCGCCGTCGCGTGGGGTTCATCGGCGCACAGCGAGATCAGATGTCGCATATGGCCCGGATGCGTCGCAACGGGTACGAACGGGCGCTCAGGGACGCAGGCCTCGACGTCGATGAGGGTCTGGTCCGGTATACCGACGGCTACCACCGGCGCGAAGGAGCGGCTGGCCTGCGCGATCTTGCCTCGACCGGTCTGGATGCGGCATTCTGCGCGACCGATCTGCTCGCACTGGGCGCGATCCGCGCGGCGCGGGATCTGGGCATCGACGTGCCCACGGATCTCGCCATCGTCGGAATCGACGGCCTCGATGAAGGGGCATACTCGGTGCCCCGCCTCTCGACGGTGGCCCCCGACAAGAAGGCCATCGCTACGCGGGCCGTGGAGCGCCTCCTTCAGGCGATCGATGCGCAGACCGGCACCGGCGACTCCCCGGACTGGAGCGAAGAAGTCGTGGGCTTCGAGCTCGTCCAGCGCGAGTCGACCTCCTAGCGCGCCTCACTGCCGCGGCCGTCATTGCGCCGCGGCGTCCGTGTGCGCGCCGTTCTTGCCACGTGGGTTGCCACGTGGCAATGCCACGTGGTAAACAAGTCGAGCACACCTTTGTGTCCATCGAATCAAGGGAGATTTCACATGCGACAGAACATCCGCCGCATGGCTTTCGCTGCCCTCGCAGCGACGAGCCTGGCGGTACTCGCAACCGGATGCGGGGCGGGAGGATCGGCGTCCTCAGACAGCGATACGCTGCGCGTCGCCATCTGGGGGGTCAACAGCGACATCGATTCCATCAAGGACGCGGCGAAGGGTTTCGAGAAGGAGCACCCCGACGTCAAGCTCAAGTTCGAGGTGGGTGATTGCGGCCCCGACTACGCGGCGTGCAAGAAGCTGATCGCCGGCAAGAACATGGCTGATGTGCTGGTGGCAGGAAGCTGGAACTACTTCGACATGGTGAAGGACGGCATCCTCACCGACCTCACCGACTATCTCGACACCGCCGGCATCAGCACGGATGACTTCACCCCCGCCGTCATCGACGCGTTGAAGGACGGCGACGGAAAGCTCTACGGCCTTCCGATGGGGTTCAACACACAGTCCCTCTTCTACAACACGGACATGTTCGCCGCTGCCGGGCTCGAGGAGCCGCCCGCCGACGGGTCGTACACGTACGACGACCTTCGCGAGTGGGCGAAGCTGCTCACGCTCGACGCGAACGGCAACAACGCAGCGAGCCCGGACTTCGATCCCGACTCCATCACCCAGTGGGGCTACTACAACCGCATCGCGCTGGCCAGTGAGCCGGGATACGGTCCCGTCCTGGCGGCGAACGGCGGCGGGGTGCTGACGGGTCCCCAGCGCAACGAGTGCTCGATCGACGATCCGAACACCATCGATGCGTTCCAGTATCTGCAGGATCTGATGTGGAAGGACCACAGCACGATCACGCCCCAGCTCGAGCAGGAGGAGCCCGGGTACTTGCGCTGGGTCAAGGGCCAGGTCGCGATGCAGCAGGGCTCGCACGAACAGGTGAACATCGTCGCGGAGCAGAATCCCGACCTCAAGTACAACCTGGCCGCGCTGCCGGCGGGCACCGAGGGCAACGCCACACTGCTGCAGATCCACATCTGGGCCGCCTACAGCGGCTCCGAGAAGCAGGAGCTCGCTCAGGAACTCGTGGGCTACATGTCCACCGAAGGATCGGGCAAGCAGATGGGTCTGATCCCGGCGTACCAGGACCGCGCGCTCGGTGACGATTTCGCCACCGCGCCCGGCGAGCCGTCGAACATCGTCGATGCGCAGATCACGCCGGCCTCATGGCCGCTGACCTACGTCAACGTCGACCCGTCGAACCTGTGGGCCGCGGTGTCAGGTCAGGACGGCTTCGGGCCGGGAATGGACGACCTGATCACGAACCGCAAGACGGCCGAAGAGGCGTTCGGTGGACTGTGTGAGAGCACGATCGACCCGCTGATCGAGGCATCCGCGCAATGAGTGAAAGGAATAGCCGAGCGGTTCGGACACGACCGCGGATGTCGAAGCTCCGGCGTCGCGAAGCCCTCACGGGACTCGTCTTCGTGGCTCCGGTCGTGGTGGGACTCATCGTGTTCATGGCAGTTCCCCTGGTCGTATCGCTCGGCTACTCCTTCACCCATTGGAACTTCATCGCGCCGGCCCCGACGTTCGTCGGACTCGACAACTGGGTCGCGCTCTTCCACGATCCGCGGATCCCGATCGTCATCTGGAACACGGTCAAGTTCATCCTCTTCGGCACCACGAGCTTCCTGATCTTCTCGCTCCTGGCCGCTCTGCTCACCTTCATCCCACGCAGGTTCGTCGGCGCCTACCGTGCCGCGCTCTTCCTGCCCTACGTCCTCTCGCAGATCGCCGTGGGAATCGTCTGGCGGTGGATGTTCAACTCGCAGACGGGTCCTCTCACTCTCGGCGTCGAGCTGCTCGGCATCCCGAGCCCGGACTGGCTGCTCGATCCGAACACGGCCATGATCTCCATCGCACTGGTGACGACCTGGCAGGGGATCGGCTACGGCATGACCCTCTACATCGCCGGACTGAACTCCGTGCCCGAGACCCTTCTCGAAGCAGCTCGCATCGACGGGGCCGGTCCGATCCGGCGGTTCTGGAGCATCATCCTGCCGCTGATCTCACCCACCGTCTTCTTCCTGCTCGTGACCTCCATCATCGGAGCGCTGCAGCTGTTCGACCCTGTCGTCGCCATGACGTCATCGAGCGCAGGAGTGTCGTCGGCCGGTGGACCGAGCAACTCGACCCGAACGATCGTGCTCTACATGTACAACCAGATGTTCAACTACAACGAACGCATCTCGGGGATCGGATATGCGGCCGCGATCGCGTGGATGCTCGCCATCCTCACCTTCGCGATCACCGCCATCCAGTTCCTGCTGGGGCGCCGCTTCGTCTACTACGAGGCGCTCGCCGCTCCGACCCGGGGTGAACGCCGCCGCGCGAAGAAGCGGATGGAGGCACTCCGATGACTGCGACGGCCACTCCGCCTGTCGAGACCACCTCGCCCAAGGTCGTGCGTGGAAACTCCCGCCCACCGGCCAAGCGCGCCAAGTCCACGCTCTATCACGCCGTCATGATCGTGATCGTCGTGAGCTACATCTTCCCCGTCGCGTGGGCCGCGTCGATGTCGCTGCGCACCAACGAGCACATGTTCGACGCCAACCAGCTCATCCCGCATCCGATCACGTTCGAGCACTACGCGAATCTGTTCACGATCCTGCCGGACTTCTGGCTGTACTTCGGTAACACGGCTGTGATCGTCATCTTCGGCACCGCCGGCACGCTGTTCGCCAGCGCGCTCGCGGGCTATGGCCTCGCGCGCAAGGCGTTCCCGGGTTCGGGAGCCTTGCTGGGACTGCTGCTTCTCACCCTGATGGTGCCGGGCCAGGTGACGCTGATCCCGCAGTACGTGTGGTTCCGCGACCTGGGATGGATCGACACCCCGCTCCCGATCATCGTTCCGCTGCTGTTCGGCACCAGCATCGCGACGTTCTTCTTCCGGCAGTTCTATCTGACGCTGCCACGGGAGCTCGAGGATGCCGCAGCGGTCGATGGCGCCGGACCGTTCCGCACGTACTTCCGCGTGATCTTCCCGCTGTCGGGACCTGCCTTCCTCGCGGTCGGGCTGCTCAGCTTCGTCCAGCTGTGGAACAGCTTCTACGTCAACTCGATCTATCTGTCCTCCCAAGACAGCTGGGTCGTCACCCAAGCGCTGCAGTCGCTCGTCGGCCGCTACAACAGCCAGTACGGCGAGATCATGGCCGGCGTCACGCTCGTGTCGGTGCCCGTGATCGTGCTGTACCTCATCTTCCAACGCTGGATCGTGCGCGGCATCGCTGCGAGCGGCCTCGCCAACTGAGCACCCCAGACACGACTCACACCCGCTGACATCAAGGATGCAAGACCGCACATGAAACCCGTCTCCACCTCTGCCACGATCACGGTCGACTTCTCGCGCCTGGCGGATCACCCGCTGTCGCACGATCGCATCGCCCTGTTCAACTCCGGACTCGTGACTCTCCCGACCTATCGCCGAGACGCCGACTACTTCCGTCGGTCGCATCCCGAGCACCTGCGCATCGATCTCGGCTGGGGTGCCGAATGGATGCCGTGGACGCGCGAACCGGTCACTGTGGACGGCGATGTCGTCGCATACGACTTCGAAGAGACCGACGAGATCGCGAAGTTCCTGAATGAGGTCGATGTGCGACCGTACTGGGCGTACAGCTACGTGCCGAAGGCTGCGCGCCGACCCGGTTCCGACTGGCGCACGATGGACGACGACGACGAGCTCTGGGTGAACCTCGTGACGGAGTACGTGCGCGGCGCCGCGGCGCGGGGAGTCGCGATCGGCTACCACGAGGTCTACAACGAACCCGACCTGCGAGACGAGCGAACGGCAGAACCGGTGTTCTACGCGGGAGATCTCGACGACTACCTCGATCTGTACCGCAAGACTGCTCGCGCGATCCGGGCCGCCGACCCGTCCGCCCGGATCGGGGGACCCGCGCTGGCGTCGGTCGCGAAGAACGCCCACTGGCTGCGCCCCTTCCTGCGTACCGTCGTGGATGAGGGACTGCCCCTCGACTTCCTGTCGTTCCACCACTACGGCACGTACGGAATCGGCCCGGCGCTGGACACGGTCCGCGAGATCCTCGCGGAGTTCCCTCAGCTCGCCGAGGTCGAAGTGCATCTGAACGAGTACAACTCGTTCATGATCGACTACCCCCGTGGCGGACTGCAGGACTCCCCCCTGCTGGCAGCGGCGTTCGCGGCCGACCTCGACCTGCTGCTCGCCTCTCCCTCCCTCACCCGCGTGAGCTGGGCCCAGTTCCTCGACAGCGGCAACGACAACTACTCGGGCATGATCGGCATCGACGGCGCCGCCAAACCCCTCTACCGCGCCTACGAGTTCTACCAGGCGATGCCCATCGATCGTCGCGCTGTGCACATCGACGGGCCGGAGGGGGTCGGCGCCATCGCCTCTGCCGATGACGCGTCCGCCGCGATGCTCGTCTGGAACCGCTCGATCGTCGATGTCGAAGTCCGCATCGACGATCTCCGCGAGGATCTCCACGTCGTGCTCCTCGACTCGACGGGCGATCACTCCCGTCGCCCTCTCGGCGACGGGCCGCTTCGTCTGGAGCGCGGCGCGGTCGCTCTCCTCTCGACGCAGGCCACGGCCGAGGCGCCTTCACGGCGCATCGTCAGCCGGACTCGCGTCCACCTCGACGATCGCAGCAGTGGGGCGTGGTCCGACGTCGACGAAGCCACCGCGACGATCCGCTTCGGGACGGCGGATGCCGCAAGCGCGACTGTGCGGGCGGGCCTCGACCTGCCCGCAGACGTCGTCGGCGAGTTCCGCGCCTCAGTGTGCACGGCGGATGGAACGCCTGCCCCGGGTGAGATCGCCATCGAGGAATCCGTGGCGGGAGGCATCCGGACGATCTGGGCGACGTTCACGGGCGCGCCCGCCCACACCTTCGGCCGCGTCGACTTCGTCGCAGACAGCACGGCGGAGGTCGCACGATGACGGATCGCGACGTGCACCCCCGCCCGCAGCTGACGCGTGACGGGTGGGAGAGCCTGAACGGTCGATGGGAATTCGCGATCGACGACGCCGACCTCGGCCTCCAAGAGGGCTGGCACCGCGAACCCGTCGTGTTCCCGCTGCGGATCCAGGTGCCCTACCCGCCCGAGAGCCCCGCATCCGGAATCGGCGAATCCCGTGTCGAGCGCGTCTGGTACCGGCGCGTGATCGAGCGCCGGCCACCCGAAGACGGTCGTCGAGTGATCCTCCACTTCACAGCGGTGGACTACGTCGCGGACGTGTGGGTCAACTCCGTGCACGTCGCCCACCACGAAGGCGGCAGCGTCGGCTTCCGCGCCGACATCACCGACGTGATGGACGAAAGCGGCTCCCAGACGATCGTGGTGCGCGCCTTCGACTCATCGACCTCGCTCGAACAGCCGCGTGGAAAGCAGGATTGGGAGGACGACCCCCACGTCATCTGGTACCGCCGCACCACCGGCATCTGGCGCGAGGTCTGGCTCGAAGAGGTGCCGGCCGCGCGCATCGAGCGGATCACCTGGCTGCCCGTCACGGCGTCGGGCGCCGTTCGAGCCGACGTGCGCGTCGAGGGCGCGGACGCGGGAGACACCGTCGAGTTCACCCTCACCCATGAGGGTGTCACGCTCGCCGAGGCCCGCCTGGCAGTGACGGCCGGGCGCGCTGCGGGCGTGCTCGAACTGGCCGATCCTCGGCTCGAGGCGGAGCCCGAACGGCTGCAGTGGTCGCCGGAGTCTCCCACGCTCATCGATGCCCGCGTCCGGCTCGTTCGCGCAGGCAGCGGCGTGGACGAGGTCGGTTCGTATCTCGGCATCCGAACCGTCGGCGTCGACCGGCGCAGCTTCCTCCTCAACGGCCGGCCGTATCCGCTCCGCCTCGTGCTCGAGCAGGCGTATTGGCCCGATACGCACTTGGCGGCGCCCGACGCCGACGCTCTTCGACGCGAGGTCGAACTCGTGAGACAGCTCGGGTTCAACGGCATCCGCATGCATCAGGTCGTCGCAGACCCGCGCTTCCTCTACTGGTGCGACCGTCTCGGCCTCGCGGTCTGGGCAGACGCGCCGGCGGCATACTCATACTCCGATCTGTCGCTGACGCGCACCATCAAGGAGTGGCAGGCGATCATCCACAGAGACCTCAGCCACCCGAGTGTGATCGCGTGGGTGCCGTTCAACGAAAGCTGGGGAGTGCCCGACCTCGGCACCGACCAGACCCAGCAGCAGGCCGTCCGCGCACTCGTGCACATGCTGCGCGCGCTCGATCCGACCAGGGTCGTCCTCGGCAATGACGGGTGGCAGTACGTCGCGGGCGACATCGTCGGCATCCACGACTACTCGGCATCGGCGCGCGAGCTGCTCTCGCGGTACGGTTCGGCCGACCTCGTCGACCGAGCGGTGTCCGCCGGCTATGTCGGCGGACGCCGGGTCGCGCTCGACCCGACGGCCGAGGACGTGCCTGTGGTGCTGAGCGAGTTCGGGGGAGTGACCTACAGCCGGGCGGAAGACACCTGGGAGGGCTATGGCGTCGTCTCCGATGAGGCGGCGTTCCTCGACACGGTCGCCTCACAGCTCGCCGCCGCTCATGACAGCGCGTTCGCCGGATTCTGCTACACGCAGCTCACCGACACCGTGCAAGAACGCAACGGCCTGCTCACGGAGTCTCGCGAGCCGAAGGCATCCATCGAGGTGCTTCGCGCCATCATCGTCGACGACCGGCAGACCGTTCATCGCCTGCGGCAACTCGTGGCTGCGAGCAACTGAGTGAAGCAGCCGGCTGAAGGCGGCGACAAATGAGGATCACGGGCGTGCGGACCTTCCATGTTCTGCCGCGCTGGCTCTTCGTCGCCGTCGACACCGATGCCGGGATCACCGGCTGGGGCGAGCCGATCGTCGAAGGTCAGGCGAGGGTCGTCGAGCGCATGGTCCACGATCTCGCCGAATACCTCGTGGGTCAGGACCCCAGACGGATCGAGCACCACTGGCAGGTGATGTACCGGGGCGCGTTCTACCGCGGCGGCCCCGTCATCTGCAGTGCGATCAGCGGGATCGATCAGGCGCTGTGGGACATCACGGGCAAGCACTTCGACGCACCCGTCCACGAACTCCTCGGCGGTCGCGTCCGCGACCGCATCCGCATGTACGGACACGGTCGCGGCGAGGAGGACGCCGACTTCGCGGCGGCTGCGCTCCGGGCACAAGCCGCCGGCATGACGGCCATCAAGTTCGGCCTCGACGGACCGATCCGCGGCGTCGAGACCCCTGAGTTCGTCGAACGCCAGGTCGCACGCGTGACGGCGGTCCGCGAAGCGGTGGGCACGGCCTTCGATATCGCGCTGGACTTCCACGGACGTACGTCGCCGGCCATGGCCAAGAGACTCGCCGAGAAGCTCGACCACCTCGACCCGATGTTCATCGAGGAGCCGTGTCTGCCGGAGAACGTCGACGCGATCGTCGACGTCGCGCGGTCGACGACGATCCCGATCGCCACCGGCGAGCGGGTGTTCACGAAGTGGGGATTCCGTGAGCTGCTTGACAGGAGGGCGGTGGCGATCATCCAACCCGACCTGTCTCACGCCGGGGGCATCAGCGAGGTCAGGCGAATAGCGGCGATGGCTGAGGCTCAGTACATCTCGGTGGCACCGCACAATCCGCTCGGGCCGATTTCGCTCGCGGCATGCCTGCAGGTCGACGCCGGCATCCCGAACTTCCTCATTCAGGAGCATCCCGCACTCGAAGACCGGTCCGACCTGGGTGAGGGGATACTCGAGACGCCCTTCACCATCGAGCGGGGCTCGATCGCCGTTCCGCAGGGGCCGGGGCTCGGCATCGCCGTCGATGAGAAGCTGTTGGCCGAGAGGTCTTACGCCGGTGACTGGCTGACGCCGCGGTTCACGCATTCCGACGGTTCGCACGGCGATTGGTGACGGATGCCTCGGAGGTGGCCATGACCGGGCGGCACATGCCGGTGCTCGTCATCACCGGCGGGTTCGGCAAGGTCGGCCGGATGCTCATACCGCGATTGAGCGCGGCGTTCCGGGTTCATGTGATCGACCGGGCAGCGGGGACGCAGGCCGTTCCGGCCACGCGAATGACCGTCGGCGATGTGCGCGATCCCGCGGTCCTGCATCGGGCCCTTCGTCAGGCGGACGCTGTGCTGCACCTCGCCGCCAACCCCAGCCCTGACGCTGCATGGAGCGAGGCTCTCGGCAACGTGGACAGCACGCACGCCGTGCTCGCCGCTGCCGGTGAGGCGTCGATCCCGCACATCGCGATCGCCAGTTCAGTGCATGCGGCGGGCGGTCACTTCCGCGCCGGGAGCCTTCCCGTCGACCCCTACGACACGCCGAGACCGTGCTGCGAATACGGCGCGGGCAAGCTCGCGGGTGAGGCGCTGGCTCGGATGCACCACGACGCGACCGGTGCCTCGGTGCGGGTGCTGCGGTTCGGTATGACCGCGGCGGATCCGACGACTCGTGAGTCGATGTACACGTGGCTCGGGGACCGCGATGCCGCGGATCTTGTCACCCGCGCCCTGCGCGCCGAGCCGGGATTCGGGATCTACCACGGGGTCTCGCAGGATGCGGCCCGCTACTTCGCCGTCGACAATGCGACTCGGGACCTGGGATGGCTTCCGCAGGATGCTCTCCCGCTTGCGACCGAAACACTCCCACCGCAAGGACCCACGCGCTGCGCGATGTTCGCCACCTGAGACCCGGCGCGGTCGGGTGACCCCCCGGGGGCGACGTCGGGCGAGGAAATTTCGCCCATCCGGCCCTCGAGCCGCGCGGGCAGTCCTAGCCTCTCGTCATGACACCATCGCCTTCCGGAGTCACGACGACCGGTCAGCTGCGCGCAGCCGGTCACACCTACCGGCCGGTGCGGGTCGAGCTGCGCGAGAACCTCCTCGACGCGCTCGCGAGCGGCCGAGACCCGTGGCCCGGCATCCACGGCTTCGACACGACCGTCATCCCGCAGCTAGAGCGCGCCCTCCTCGCGGGGCACGACATCGTGCTGCTCGGTGAGCGCGGACAGGGCAAGACGCGACTGCTGCGCAGCCTGGTCGGGCTGCTCGACGAATGGTCGCCGGTCATCGAGGGGTCGGAACTGGGAGAGCATCCGTTCCACCCGATCTCGCCGGCATCCATCCGACGCGCCGGCGAGCTGGGCGACGATCTGCCCGTCGCCTGGCGCCATCGCGACGAGCGGTACGCCGAGAAGCTCGCCACGCCCGACACGTCGGTGGCCGACCTCATCGGCGACGTCGACCCGATCAAGGTCGCCGAGGGTCGCTCGCTCGGCGATCCCGAGACGATCCACTACGGGCTCGTGCCGCGCAGCAACGGCGGTATCATCGCGATCAACGAGCTGCCTGACCTCGCCGAGCGCATCCAGGTGTCGCTGCTGAACGTCATGGAGGAGCGCGACATCCAGATCCGCGGCTACGTGCTCCGCCTCGACCTCGACGTGCTGGTGGTCGCGACCGCGAACCCCGAGGACTACACGAACCGCGGCCGGATCATCACGCCGCTGCAGGACCGCTTCGGCGCCGAGATCCGCACGCACTACCCGCAGACCATCGACGAGGAGATCGCCGTCATCCGGCAGGAGGCGGACCTCGTCGCTCTCGTGCCGGGGCATCTGCTCGAGGTGCTGGCGCGCTTCACGCGCAACCTGCGGGAATCGGATGCCGTCGACCAGCGTGCGGGCGTCTCGGCGAGGTTCGCGATCGCCGGTGCCGAGACGATCGCCGCGGCCGCGCTGCATCGTGCGACACGTCAGCACGAGGAGGTCGCCGTCGCCCGCCCCGTGGACCTGGAGACCGCCGTCGACGTGCTCGGCGGCAAGATCGAGTTCGAGACGGGCGAGGAGGGCAGGGAGCGCGCCATCCTGGAGCACCTGCTGCGCACCGCCGTCGCCGACACCGCGCGTGCCCACCTGCGGGGGCTGGATTCTCGTGCTTTGGCAGACGCGCTGCATGGCGGGGCGACGGTGATGACAGGCGAGCAGGTTCCTGCGGCGGAGGTTCTCGCGGCGATGCCCGTGCTCGGCGAGTCCGACCTGTACGACCAGGTCGCCGATCGCCTCGACGCGCGCACCGCGGGCGAGCGTGCGGGTGCGCTGGAGTTGCTGCTCGAGTCGCTGTACCTGGAGAAGCGGATCGGCAAGGACAGCGCCGACGGGGAGACCGTCTATGGCTGATATGGCCCCCCGTGCGTTCAGGGCGTTTCGTCTTCGGGCGCTAGAGCGCCCTTCGCTCAACGACCGGTTCCGGTCGTTGAGTCTGTGGGAGCGCGCCGAGCCGTCTCATGCGTTCAGGGCGTTTCGTCTTCGGGCGCTAGAGCGCCCTTCGCTCAACGACCGGTTCCGGTCGTTGAGCGAGCGAGGAACGAGCGAGACGAAACGCGTCGTGCTGACGAGCAACCCGGGCTCGCGGCATCCATTCGGAGGAGGCATCCGCTGATGCCCCGATCCTTCCACCGCACCCCCGCCCACGCGGCGCGCTACGGCCGCTACACCGGCGGCGACCCGCTCGCGCCGCCGGTCGAGGTGCAGTCCGCGCTCGAGGCGATCGGGCAGGACGTCATGGCGGGGACCTCGGCAGAGCGCGCGATGCGCGAGTACCTCCGGCGCGGCGACCGCAACCGGCTCGGACTCGACGACCTCGCCCGCCGCGTGCGCGAGCGCCGGGCCGAGCTGGTGAGCCGGCATCGGCTCGACGGAACGCTCGAAGAGGTCCGCAAGCTCCTGGACCGCGCGGTGCTGGAGGAGCGCAAGCACCTGGTGCGCGACGTGCAGCTCGACGACGACATCCGCGCCTTCGCCGAGATGCGCCTCGACAACCTGCCGCCCAGCACCGCGGCGGCCGTGAATGAGCTCGCGGACTACGACTGGCAGAGCCCGAGTGCGCGGGCGGACTACGACCGCA
>Ga0160446_100231_pt1 | contig 36801 bp, 35 predicted proteins | sample HID1973I_E1MG_FD_108200 | JGI IMG/M metagenome (GOLD analysis project Ga0160446, IMG submission 108200) | Enriched mosquito-associated microbial communities from UW Madison campus, WI, USA - HID1973I_E1 MG | ecosystem: Host-associated > Arthropoda: Insects > Digestive system > Unclassified ...
CCACCCGCGATCCGCACAGTCGGCACGGCGAGGGCAGCACATCCGTCACGCCGAACGCGTCCTCCCCCCACTCGGCCACCGCTGCCAGGTGACGCTCGCACAGTGGCACCGGGGTACCGGACGGCACCGGGCCGCGGCATCCGTCATCGTCCATCAGGCAGCGCACGGACGCGGGAATCACAGGCACACCGTCACGGTACCGGTGGCCACCGACGTCGATCCGGGCACGCGGAAGGGGCCGCCGCCTTTCGGCGACGGCCCCTTCCGGACCAGACGGTTCAGCGAACCGCGAGCGTCAGCTCAGGATCAGCGACCCGAGAGCTTCTCGCGCAGAGCGGCGAGAGCCTCGTCGTCCGCCAGCGTACCCACCGGGCTGCTGTCGGACGAGAACGAGCTCGCACCGGTCTCGACCGGAGCGGCAGCCTCGGCCTCGAGGGCCTTGATGACGGCAGCCTTGTGGGCCTCCCAGCGAGCGTGGGCGGCGGCGTACTCCTGCTCCCACTTCTCGCGCTGCTCGTCGAAGCCTTCCTTCCACTGGTTGGTCTCGGAGTCGAAGCCCTCGGGGTACTTGTACTCCCCGTTCTCGTCGTACTCGGTGACCATGCCGTAGAGGGCCGGGTCGAACTCGGTGCCGTACGGGTCGACCGACTCGTTCGCCTGCTTGAGCGACAGCGAGATGCGGCGACGCTCGAGGTCGATGTCGATGATCTTGACGAAGACCTCTTCGCCGACCGACACGACCTGCTCGGCGAGCTCGACGTGCTTGCCCGACAGCTCCGAGATGTGCACGAGGCCCTCGATGCCGTCCGCGACGCGCACGAACGCACCGAACGGAACGAGCTTGGTGACCTTGCCCGGCGCGACCTGACCGATCGCGTGCGTACGGGCGAAGACCTGCCACGGGTCCTCCTGCGTCGCCTTCAGCGACAGCGAGACGCGCTCGCGGTCCAGGTCGACCTCGAGGATCTCGACGGTGACCTCCTGGCCGACCTCGACGACCTCGGACGCGTGCTCGATGTGCTTCCACGACAGCTCCGAGACGTGGACGAGACCGTCGACGCCACCGAGGTCGACGAACGCACCGAAGTTGACGATCGACGAGACCGTGCCCTTGCGGACCTGGCCCTTGTGGAGGTTGTTGAGGAACGTGGTGCGCGACTCGGACTGCGTCTGCTCGAGCAGAGCGCGGCGCGAGAGCACGACGTTGTTGCGGTTCTTGTCGAGCTCAAGGATCTTCGCCTCGATCTCCTGGCCGAGGTACGGCGTGAGGTCGCGGACGCGGCGCAGCTCGATGAGCGAAGCGGGCAGGAAGCCACGCAGGCCGATGTCGACGATGAGGCCACCCTTGACGACCTCGATCACGGAGCCGGTGACGACACCGTCGTTCTCCTTGATCTTCTCGACGTCGCCCCAGGCACGCTCGTACTGCGCGCGCTTCTTCGACAGGATGAGGCGGCCTTCTTTGTCCTCCTTCTGGAGAACGAGGGCTTCGACCTCGTCGCCGACCTTGACGACCTCGTTGGGGTCGACGTCGTGCTTGATGGAAAGCTCACGCGAGGGGATGACGCCCTCGGTCTTGAAGCCGACGTCGAGGAGGACCTCGTCGCGGTCGACCTTCACGACGGTGCCTTCGATGAGGTCTCCGTCGTTGAAGGACTTGATCGTCAGTTCGACCGCGGCCAGGAAGTCCTCAGCAGATCCGATGTCGTTGATCGCGACCTGCTTGGTGGCCGTGGCGGTCGTTGCGCTAGTCATGTAGTGGGTTGTCCTTGTTGGGTTGGGGTATCAGGCTCCGGACCTCATCGGATCCGACACGCGGACGCGGACGGATGCCTCGGACCGAAGCGAAGCGGATTTCATTGCGATGCCCCTCATGCCCCTGTCGGGTGCGTCCGAGCCGCAATCGGCTACGGGCGTGGCTGAACAGCCACACGAGTGACACTCCAGGGTATCAGAACGCGAGGGTCACCTGCGATGTTCCCGAACGGGTCCCGGAACTCATCGAGGCAGGTCGATCGGAGCGGTGTTCGTGCGGTCCGGATCGTACGGCGCGGGCCCCGATGCAGGCTCGCCGCGCAGCTGCGCGAGGCGCTCGTCCTCGCGTCGCTGAGCGTCGGCCAGCCAGTCCCATCCGCTCGACGCGCTCCCCCGCTCGATCCCGGGCACGGGCGCAGTGGCGCGGGTCTCGTCGTACGCGGTGTCCGCGACCGCCGCCCCCACGCCCACGCCACGCGCCGCCGGCACGTCGGACTTCGGCGGCGGCTGGACCGGTGACGGGACCATCGTCGGGTCGCCCCGGCCGGCTGCACCGCGAAGACCCGCCTGGGCGATGACGCGCTGAATGGTGAGGCCGCGCGCATCGGGATCGCCGACATAGCGGATCTCGCGGAGTCCCTGCTCCTGGGCGGCCGACTCGAACACGAAGTGGCCGTAGCGGAAGATGCGCCCGATCAGCGGCTTGTAGACCGAGATGTCGAGGATCCGGGCGAGCGGCATCGTCGCGATGCGCTGCGACAGGATGCCGTGCACGCGGAACACGCGCATGTTCGTGATGACGAAGCGGTCCATGCGCTGCTCGAAGATGCGCCACACGGCGTGCACGCCGATGCCGGCGCCGAGCAGCGCCGGCAGCCACCAGATCTGTGCGGGCACGAGGAATCCCAGAAGGAAGACGACGAGCCCGCCGAGGAGCTCGAGGGCGGCCGACACGGTCGCCGCCCAGTGCTTGCGCACTTCGTCGACGACGTACTCGCCCTGATCAGAGATCAGGTGCTTGTCGATCCGTGGATCGAACACGGTCACCCCGCGGCGAGAGCCACGAAGAAGTCGACGACGGCCATCACAGCGCCCACGACGGCGTTGATCGCGCCCTGCACTGCGTTGGCGGCATCCTGCGGACGCGTGATGAGGTAGAACGCCGCGAACGCGATGACGAGCACCAGAACGATGCGCTTGACGATCTTCACGGGGGTCCCTTCGACTTCTGCTGTTCTACCGCACCCGAGCGCCTACGGGCGCAGGCGCGCGGGCGCGTCGCCGATCGGCGCGGCTCCTCGTCCCTCGCAGCATAGGCCCTCGCGGCGTCGCGCAGCCGCGACACGGGCCGACACGCGGCCGCCGCGGAATGCGGGAGCCCGACGCACGCCCCTACGCCGCGAGAGTCACCGCCTGCGAGGCGATCGCGCGCACGGCGTCGCGGCCGGCCCGGTTGGCGCCCACCGTGGACTGCGACGGCCCGTACCCGATCAGGAACAGGCGCGGCTCGTCGATCGAACGCCCGTTCTCGACCCGGAAGCCGCCCTCGGGGGTCCGCAGCCGCAGCGGTGCCAGGTGCTCCAGCGCGGGACGGAAGCCCGTGGCCCACAGGATGGTGTCGGCCGGCTCGAACGAACCGTCCGGCATCCGGACGCCGTTCTCCTCGATCGAGGCGAACATGGGATGCCGCACCAGAACCCCTCGGGCCTGCGCGGCGCGCGCCCACGGCGTCCAGTGCATCCCCGTGACGGAGATCACGCTGCCGGGCGCAAGTCCCCGGCGCACACGCTCTTCGACCCCGGCGATGGCGGCCACCCGCGCGGCGAGGTCGAACTCGTCCTCGCGCCAGTCGGGCTCGCGGCGGGTGACCCAGAACGTGTCGGCGACGTGCGAGATCTCGTCGAGCAGTTGGACGCCCGAGACTCCGGCCCCGACGATCACGACCCGTTCGCCCGCGAACTCGTCGGCCGACACGTAGTCTGCGACGTGCAGCTGCCGCCCGCGGAAGCGTTCCTGTCCTGGATACCGAGGCCAGAAGGGACGCGTCCAGGTGCCGGTCGCGTTGATGACGTGTCGCGCCCCCCACGTGCCGGCATCGGTCTCGACGAGCAGTCGGCCCCGCGGATCGTCATCGGCGCGACGCACGGCGGTCACCCGCACCGGGCGACGCACATCGAGGCCGAAGCGCTCCTCGTAGTCCGCGAAATAAGCCGGCAGCACGTCGCGGCTCGCCGCCGCGGGGTCGGCGGGCGGCACCGCGTGGCCGGGGAGCTCGTGGATGCCGTTGACAGTGGCCATGCGCAGCGATGCCCAGCGATGCTGCCACGCGCCGCCCGGCGCCGCATTCGCATCGAGCACGATGTACGTCCTGCCGGCGTCACCGGCTCGCAGCGGCGCGAATCCTCGGCGCTGCAGGTGATAGGCGGCCGACAGCCCCGCCTGCCCGGCCCCGATCACGACGACGTCGACGGGTACGGGCTGCATGCCTGCCCCAACAGCGGTCGGCCCGCGGGGATTCCCGCGGGCCGACCGTCGACATGCGCGTCAGTTGAGGGCGCGGGCGGCGGCGGGCACGACTCCCCCGGCGTACAGCTCGGCCGCGACGTCCTGCAACGCGGTCAGGGCGACCCGCTGCGTCATCGGCCCGTACGAGATGCGGGCCACGCCCAGCGCCTCGTACTCCGTGGACGACAGCGCACCGGGCAGACCGATCACGCTGACCTTGCGCTCGCCGATCCCCTCGACCAGTCGGCGGGTGGTGTCTGCGTCGAGGATGCCGGGCACGAACACCAGGTCGGCACCGGCAGCGAGGTACGCGCGGCCGCGCTCGACGGCATCCGCGAGCGACGCCTCCACGGGGCGGTCACCCCCGCGGACGAAGGCGTCGGTGCGCGCGTTGAGGACGAACGGGACGCCTTCGGCCGCGCCGGCGGCGACGATGGCCTCGACGGCGGCGACCGCCTCGTCGAGCGGGCGGAGGCGGTCCTCGACATTGGCGCCGACCACGCCCTTGCCGATCGCACGACGAACGGTCTCTCCCGCGTCGCCGTAGCCGCCGTCGAGATCCGCGCTGACGGGAAGATCCCCGACCGCCTCGACGATGCGTCCGAGCATGTCGAGCGTGAGCTCGAGCGGGATGCCGCCGTCGGGGTAGCCGAACGTGGCGGCGATCGAGTGGCCGGCGGTGGCGATCGCGCGCGTCTCGGGGAGCGCGGCGACGGCGCGGGCCGACACGGCGTCCCACACGTTCACGACGCGGAGGATCTCGGGCGCGGCGTGGAGGCGTGCGAGGGTCTGTGCTTTCTCAGCCTGAGTGGTCATGTCTTCACGCTAGCGGCGGTCCACGCCTCCGGGGCCGTCGCAGCGGGTCGACGGTCAGGACGGATCCAGGCGGCCGTCCAGGTACCACCACCGCCCGCTCTGCCGCACGAAGCGGCTGCGCTCGTGCAGCACGCCGCGATCCGCTCCGTGCCGCCATGCGGCGCGGAACTCCACGACCCCCCGCACGTCGCCGTCGGCGCCGGCCTCGACGTCGAGGATCTGCAGGCCCGTCCACCGCTGCGCGGGGTCGAGGTCCAGCTCGTCGGGGCGCGTGCCCGGGTGCCACGTCGCGGCGAGGTACCCGGCATCGCCGACGACGAACGCGGTGTAGCGCGAGCGCATCAGCCGTTCCGCGGTCGGCGCGGGCGCTCCCTGCAGTGCGGGACGACAGCATCCGTCGAATCGGTCGCCGCTGCCGCACGGGCACAGGTCGCCCGCCGCTGGTCGCACGAAGTCACCGGCGGGCGCGCGGGACGAGGCGGCGTCTGACGGGGCACCGTGGCCGAACGACATTCAGGCGCCGGCCTTCTCGGCGCACGAGACGCAGCGCGTGGCGAACGGCCGTACGCGCAGACGCGCGATGGGTATGCCTCGACCGCAGTCGACGCAGACGCCGTAGGCTCCCGCCTCCCAACGTGCGACGGCGTCGTCGATCTCGGCGAGCTCGCGCCGCTCGGCATCGGCGAATGCAACGGCGCGCGACCATTCGCCCGAGAGCGTCACGCCCTCGGGGTCGTGCTCGTCGTCGGCGACGTCGGCGCCGCGGTCGGCGCGCAGCTCGGCGAGGGTCTGCTCGTTCGCCGCGAGCCGCGCGGACGCCGACGCGCGCAGCTCGTCCAGCAGCACCCGCAACTCGGTGCGGCCGGCGGCGGAGGTCATCGCACGAGACTACGCCCGCAGCGGCTCGCCGGGGCGGTTCCGCGCGCGACGGGCGTCGCCTCCGCGATCGCGTGTGAGCGGTCCCAGCAGGTGCACGGCGGGCGTCGAGCCTTCATGAGGCGGCGGCATAGCCTTCTCACAGACACGGTTGCGAGGGTGAACAGGACATCGCGGAGAGGCAACCCCCGGTTTCCTCGCGATTCCCCCCGCAGGGCGCCGCGTCGCCTGGGACCCCACCTCGTGCCCGACCCCCGGAGGGCACGAGGGGCGGTCTCATCGACCCGCCCGGAGCCGGCGATCCGATTCCCCCCGGACGTGATCGCCGGCTTCATCCGTCCGCTCGGCCGTCGTGTTCGCGATCGCGCCCGTTCCAGCACCGGCGGCGCTCGACAGGGCGCCCCGCGGGCGGGTCGCGAGCCGCACGGCCGTGCGTGACGGCATCCCGATCGCGAAAGCGACCGCCCCGGCCGACGAGGTGTCACTGCGACCAAGCGCGATGCGCCGCTCCCAGGCGTCACGCAACGGGCCGCCACGCCGTGCCAGAGGCGCACGCGGCGGCAGGGTGCCACCCGCCCGACGGGCGACGAGCCGGGCCACCGCGTCGGTCCAGTCGTCGTCGGCGGCCGGGTGGAAGTAGTTGTCGTCGAGCCACTCCGGATCGGGATGCCGGAACCGCCGTGCGATCACGTCGGCCTCGCCCGCGAGCAGGTCCGCGTCGGCGAGCGTCTCGTTGATCAGCTGCGGCGACACCCCGAACATGTCGAGCGCGATGACCGGGATGCCGCGGGCGATCGCCTCGATCGCCGCCGTGGAGCTGACCGTGACCAGACCTTCGGCGTGCGCCAGCGCACGCCCCATCGGCCCGGTCGAGGTGACGAGGTTCTCCGGCAGCGGCCCGAGCTCGGCGAGCAGTTCGGGGTAGCCGTCCTGCTCGACGTGCGTCTGGTGCTCGCCGGCGGCGGCGCGCAGCTTCAGCACGACGCGACGGGTGGGGTCGGCTGCGGCCGCTGCGACCAGCAGCCGGGCGATGCGCACCCGGTCCCCACGCTCGGCGGGGACTTTCGCCTGCGCCGCGAACACCAGGTCGGTGCCGCGCGGTCCGGCGTCCGCGATCGCGGGGGCGGCTGCCGCCACACCCGTGCGGGCGAACGGCAGCGTGGCCAGCGCGTAGCGATGCGCGTACCCGGTGCGCGCCGACAGCGCCCCGAACTCGCGCACCTCGCGCCGGGAGTGCACCACGAACAGGTCGCACTGCATGCGGTACATGACGGCCCTGCGGGTCGCCGGGATCGAGATGCCCGGCAAGCCCGTCACGAGCACCGGCCGCGGGTCGAGCTGCGCGATCTCGCGCGACAGCACCCGTACCAGCGGACCCCGCGCCCCGAGCAGCACGGCATCCGGCCGCAGCTGGGCCAACCGGGCGGCCAGTCCGGCGTACGCCGTGCGCTCGACCCGATCCCGCGGCAGCCCGCTGCCGGCGAGGGCCGCAGCAAGCTGCGTGTCGCTCACCACCAGGGGCGTCTTGAGCACCAGGAGTGCGGCATCCACACCCTCGCCTTCAGCGCCCAGGAGGGCGGCCGCCCACTTCACGTACGAGTCGGTGTCGGCGATCGCGACGATGCGCAGCGGGCGTGCGCCCACGCCCGTCACGCGGGGACGCGGCGCAGCTTCGCCATGGGCGCGAGTTCGCCGGGGAACACGCGCTTGACGCCGTCGCCGAGAGCCGCCTCGATCACGCGGATGTCGCGCACGAGGTTCCTGAAGCCCGCGGGCTCGAGCGACGCGGCGTGGTCCGAGCCCCACATCGTGCGGTCCAGCGTGATGTGGCGCTCCACCGCTACGGCGCCGAGCGCGACCGCGGCGATCGAGATCTGCAGGCCGCGCTCGTGCCCCGAGTAGCCGACGGGCACACCGGGGTACCGATCGCGCAGCGCCGGGATCATGCGCAGGTTGGCCTCGTCGGGCTCCATCGGGTAGGTCGAGGTGGCGTGCATCAGCACGAGCCGATCGGTGCCCAGCACGTCGATGGCGGCGTCGATCTGCTCGATCGTCGACATGCCGGTCGAGAGGATGACGGGCTTGCCGGTGTCGCGCAGCGCCCCCAGCAGCGCGCGGTCGGTGAGCGACGCGGACGCCACCTTGTGGGCCGCGACGCCGAGGTCCTCGAGGAACGCGACGCTCGGCACGTCCCAGGGCGATGCGAACCACTCCAGGCCGCGCAGCAGCGCGTGGTCCGAGATCTCGATGTACTGGTCGCGGTCGAACTCGACACGGCGGCGGTAGTCGAGGTAGCTCATGGTGCCCCACGGCGTCTCGCGGGGGATGTCGCGCATGTGCTCGGGCGTCGCGATCTCGGGCGTGCGCTTCTGGAACTTCACGGCGTCCGCGCCGGCGTCCGCGGCCACGTCGATCAGCTGCTTGGCGAGCTCGACATCGCCGTTGTGGTTGAGGCCGATCTCGGCGATCACGTACGCCGGGCGCCCGCCTCCGACGACGCGGGATCCGATCGTGACGGTCATGATGCCTCCTGGGGGCTGGTGGGGTGTGGTGCGACGAGAAGAAGGGATGCCGCATCCCGGCCCGCGAGCACGCGGTCCGCGAGATCGCGCACGGCCCCGGCGCCACCCGGCCTGTCGAGGACGGCTCGCGCGGCGGAGAGGACGGCGGGGTGAGCGTCGGGCACGGCGACGGGCCAGCCGACGAGGTCGAGGCACGGCAGGTCGTTGACGTCGTTGCCGAGGTAGGCGATGCGCGAGAGCACGACGCCGTGGGCGTCCGCCCACGCGCGCAGCACGGTCGCCTTGTCGGCAGCGGCCTGGACGACCTCGACGCCGAGCTTGCGTGCGCGGGCGGTGACGACGGGGTTCGCCTCCGTCGAGAGGATGAGCACGGGGATGCCGGCGGCCCGCAGCAGCCCCACGCCCATGCCGTCCGCGCGGCTCACGACGACGGACTCCACGCCGTGCTGATCGACGCGCACGGTGTCGTCGGTGTGGACGCCGTCGAAGTCCGTGACGACGGCATCCACGGCGATCGGCTCGGCGCGGTCCACGAGCGGCGCGATCGCCCGGGCGAGCTCGAGCTCGTCGGCCGTGTCGATCTCGATCGCGGTGCGCGCGGGCACCTCGGCGATGCCGACGCTGCCGAAGAAGCGGTGGCGCGCCGCCCGGAATCCCGCCGCGCGCATGACGTAGAACGCGCCGGTCTCCAGGTAGTGCGGCTCGCGGTCCTGCCGGCGCGGTCGGAACTCGAGGTCGTGGTTCACGGCGGTCGCTGCGCCGCCGACGCCCTTCTCCCACAGGAAGCCGTAGGTCAGGGCCGCGGAGAAGACGCTGTCGCGCCGGCGCGAACGGACCAGGTGCACGGCGTCGGTGAGCGCGTCGGCGTCGATGAACGGTGACGTGGCCTGCAGGAAGGCGACGACGCCGACGTCGATCCCACGGCGCTCCAGCTCGTCGAGGGCATGCAGCAGCGCCCCTTCGGACGTGGCCTCGTCGCCGGCGAGATCGGCCGGGCGCTCCACGACCTCGGCGCCCCACTCGGCGGCGACGGCCGCGATGTCGGGGTCGTCCGTGGTCACCACGATGCGGCCGATGGCTGCGCTGCGTCGCGCGGCCGCGACGGCGCGGGCCACGAGCGACACTCCCCCGACCCGCTGCAGGTTCTTGCGCGCGACGCCCTTCGAGCCGCCGCGCGCGGGGATGATCGCCACCGCCTCGCTCATGCGACGACCCTCCGGCTGGAGGTCGCCGGGACGGCGCGCACGGTGGAGCCCGTGCCGGCGAGCACGAGCGGCAGCGTCGTCGTCGTGCTCGACGGCAACGTCAGCACCTCGAGCGGCTCGCGGGCGCCGGCCAGTACGAGCTCGACCGGAAGCCCGGTCTCGTGCACACGCACTCCGGGAACGGTCGCCACCGCGTCGAGCTGTTCGGCCGTCTCGCGGCGGTGCGGCAGGTACACGGCACCGTCCGCCGTAGAGCTGCGCACCCAGCGCACGTAGTCGATCAGCAGCATGCGTCCGTCGACGGGCAGGGCGCTGCCCAGCACGATACGACGCCCCAGCTCGGGCGCGGCGGGAGCGGTCGCGCGCGTCCACGAGAAGTCATGACGGCGGATGCCGAACCCCTGGTCGGCGAGGGCGTCGCGGCGGTCCTCACCGAGGTCGAAGGCCGTGAACATCCCGGCGCGGCGAGCACCCGCGCGCCGGTGGACGAGCTCCGCGGCGAACGGCGCGGCGAGGGTGGTGAGCCCGCGCTCGCGCACGTTGGGCCGCTCGTAAGGCCGAAGCCCGAGAAGGGTGTCGGCGTATGCGACGGCGTGCGCGCCGTCATCGAGGAAGGTCAGCCGACGCGGACGCAGCACGGCGGCGGCGAGCCGGAACTGCCCCGAGAACCCGTCGCCCACGAGCCAGTGGCCGTGCCTGGCGAGCAGGCTCCACGGGACGCCGAGGTAGGGTTCGAGGTCGCCGAAGCGGGCACCGCGCGCCAGCAGCGCCTCGGCGGTCGCCGAGATCTGGGACGTCAGTCGCCCGGCGACCGGCACCGTCATCGAGTGGGCAGCCGCCCACTCCGCGGCACCGACGAGCTGCAGCGGCGATTCCACCCATGCCAGCACATCGTCACGGCCCATCGCGTCACCCCTCTCGGCTTGTTCCCCCACGGTGTGCGGGCGACGTGAACGAGACGGGTCCCGACGGGCGACGGGCATCCATCGCGCAGGTGAACGGCCGGTGACCTCCCCCGCGACCGGCCCGGTCTCTCCCTGCACGCACGGCGTCGGACCTGCGTGCCAGGATGAACGCGTGACCGACCGCCTGATGCTCCTCGACTCCGCATCCCTCTACTTCCGTGCGTTCTACGGGGTGCCCGACACGGTGCGGGCGCCCGACGGCACGCCGGTGAACGCGGTGCGCGGGTTCCTCGACATCATCACGAGGCTCGTGACCACCTACCGTGCGACGCACCTCGTGGCGTGCTGGGACGATGACTGGCGGCCGCAGTGGCGCGTCGACCTGATCCCGACGTACAAGACGCATCGCGTCGCCGAGGTCGTCGCGGGCGGACCCGACGTCGAAGAGGTCCCCGACCCGCTCGAGGTGCAGGTGCCCGTCATCCGGGAGGTGCTCGGCGCCCTGGGCATCCGCATCGTGGGGGCGGCGGAGCACGAGGCCGACGACGTCATCGGCACACTCGCCACGACGGCGACGATGCCGGTCGACATCGTCACCGGCGACCGCGACCTGTTCCAGCTCGTCGACGACGCGCGCGACGTCCGCGTCGTGTACACGGCGCGCGGCATGAGCAACCTCGAGGTCCTCACCGACGCGGCGGTCGTGACCAAGTACGGCGTGCTCCCCTCGCAGTACGCCGACTTCGCGACACTGCGCGGCGACTCGTCCGACGGCCTGCCCGGGGTGGCGGGGATCGGCGAGAAGACCGCGGCCGGCCTGCTCGCCACGCATGGCGACCTCGAGGGGATCATCGCCGCCGCCGAAGCGGGCGAGGGCATGTCGGCCGGCGTGCGCTCGAAGGTGCTGGCGGGCCTTCCGTATCTGGCGGTCGCGCCCACCGTGGTGGCCGTGGTCCGCGACCTGCCGCTCGAAGTGCCCGACCACCGCCTTCGCCCGCTCGACGCGACGGCGAAGGCGGATGCCGCCGCCCTCGCCGAGCGGTGGGCGCTGGGCACCGCGGTCACGCGCATCGTCGACGCGCTCGACGCGGTCTGACTCCCGCGGCGTACTCCCCCGGGAGTACGCCGGCTTCTCCTGCGGTCAGACTCCTCACAGAGGGGCCCGGCGTAGCATCGACCGCATGCTTGGCCCTGCGCGTTTCGGCCCGAGCGCGACCGGATCCGCGGAGCGCCTGGCCGATGGCGACGACCCGGGACCGCGCTTCCGCCCGCCGCGCGCCGTGGTGCTCCTCGTGCCGGTGTTCGTGTCGCTGCTCGTGCAGGTCCCCGGCACCGTCGGCCTGTCATGGTGGCAGCAGGTGCCGGTCGGCGCCGCCGTCACCAGTGTCGTGCTGGCCGCGGCATCCGCTCTCGTACTCCTCGCGGCACCGCGGTTCCCGGGCCCGACGGTCGCCGTCATCGCGGCGCTCACTCTCGTCGACCTGTTCATCCCGCCCATCGGCGGGCCTCCGCCGATCGCGCTGGTCTTCGCGATCATCGGCGCCGTGGTCCGCGGCGCACGGGTGTGGGCACTGGTCGCGGTGGGGGCCGCGTGGCTCCTTGCCGTCGTCGGCCCTGAGCTCGCCGCCGCGGTGTTCGGCGCGGCATCGCCGGTCGGCATCGCGCAGTGGCATCCGGCCCGCATCGCCCTGGCCACCGTCGGCCTCGCGGTGTGCTTCGCGATCGGCGAGGGCATGCGGGCGCGCCTCCGCGGCGCGCAGGAGCGACGCGCGCAGCTGACCGCCCGTCGCCGGGTCGCGGAGCAGGACGAGCGCAACCGCATCGCTCGCGAGCTGCACGATGTGCTGGCGCACTCGCTCAGCCAGATCGCCGTGCAGTCGGGGGTCGGCCTGCACCTGTTCGACCGCGAGCCCGAGCGGGCCCGCGAGGCGCTCGCGAACATCCGCGCGCTGAGCGCCACCGGACTGGACGAGGTGCGCGGCGTGCTGGCGTTCCTCCGCGGCGACGAGCTCGCCGCGCCCGATACCGCCCCGCTGACCCCGCAGCCGCAGCTCGCGCAGCTGCCGGGACTCGTCGCGGGCCGCTCCGGGCTCGGACTCACCGTCGCGCTCGACGATCGCCTCGCCGGCGACGCGCCACCGAGTGCGGTGCAGACCACCGCCTACCGCATCGCTCAGGAAGCCCTCACGAACGTGGTGCGCCATTCCGCGGCCTCCCACGCCACCGTGACGGTGGAGCACGAGGCGGCCGACCTCGTCCTCACCATCGCCGACGACGGCGCGGGGATCCCTGCCGCGGCCCCCGAGCGCGGCGGGCTGCGCGGCATGCGCGAACGCGCCGAGCTCGCCGGCGGCCGGCTGACGGTCGACAGCGGCACGCGCGGCACGTCCGTCGTCGCGCGTCTCCCCTGGGTGGGCGCGGCATGATCCGCGTGGCGCTGGCAGACGACCACCAACTGGTGCGCGCCGGTTTCCGGGCCCTCCTCGACTCCGAGCCCGGTATCGAGGTCGTGGCCGAGGCGTCCGGCGGTCAGGAGCTGCTGCGGACGCTCCGCGAGACGCCCGTCGACGTCGCACTGGTCGACATCAGGATGCCGGACGGCGACGGACTCTGGACCGCCGAGCAGATCTCGGCCGATCCCGCGCTCTCGGGCGTGCGCGTCGTCATCGTCACCACGTTCGAGCTCGACGAGTATGTCGTGCGGGCGGTGCTCGCCGGAGCCAGCGGCTTCCTCGTGAAGGACACCGAGCCGGCGGAGCTGATCCGCGCGGTGCGTGCGGTCGCCGATGGCGACGCGCTGCTCTCGCCGGGGGTGACCCGCACACTCCTGGACCGGGCAGCGGCCGGTCTGCGGCAGATGCCGGACCCCCAGCTGCTGCAGGCCCTCACCGACCGCGAGGTCGACGTGCTGCGGCTGGTGGCCGAGGGCCTCACGAACGACGAGATCGGCGCCCGGCTGTACCTGTCGCCCCTCACCGCGAAGACGCACGTGTCGCGCATCATGCAGAAGCTCTACGCGCGCGATCGCGTTCGCCTCGTGATCATCGCGTACGAGTCGGGTCTCGTCGGCTCGTAGCGCGTCGTCGCGCGTCGTCGCGCGTACCCGCCGTGCCCGCGCGTACTGCGCAGGGAGCAGTACGGAACACTCCGATGGCCGGATTCGCGGATGCCACGACCTGCCTTGACTGGAGGCATCCGTTCGCCCGTCCCGGTGCGACCGGCTCCGAGAGAGGATTCCGCATGTCTGCTGCACTCGCCACGGGAATCGTGGCCGCCCACTTCGTCGGGCCCTGGGGGTTCGGCTGGTGGTTCCTGCTGATCCCGCTGTTCTGGATCGCCCTGATCGCGGTGCTGTTCGCCGTGTTCGGCCGGCGCTGGCGCCGTACGGCCGCCGCCGGCGGCTACGGCCCCTACGGACGCACCCCGGTCCGACAGGCCGAGACCACCCTCGCGGAACGCTTCGCGCAGGGCGACATCGACGAGACCGAGTACCGCGCGCGCCTCGAGGTGCTGCGCGCGAACGCCCCGCAGTGAGCCACCGGCGCGGGCGCGGCTACGCGCTGCGCTCGCGTCCGGTCCACTCCCTCAGCCGCTCCAGCGGCCACGTCGTGACGATGCGCTCGGGCGGGACGCCGAGTCGCTCCGCACGCTCGGCGCCGTAGTCGAGGAGCGAGAGCTGCCCCGGCGCGTGCGCGTCGGAGTCGATCGAGAAGAGGCATCCGATCTCCAGCGCGAGGGCCATGAGCTCGTCGGGCGGATCCTGCCGCTCAGGGCGCGAGTTGATCTCCACCGCGACGCCATGCGCGCGGCACGCCTCGAACACCGGACGAGGCTCGAACGTCGACGGCGGCCGCGTGCCGCGCGACCCCTCGACGAGCCTGCCGGTGACGTGGCCCAGCACATCGACGTGGGGATCGGATGCCGCGGCCACCAGCCGCCGGGTCATCGGGCCGCGATCCATGCGCAGCTTCGAGTGCGCGGAAGCCACCACGACGTCGAGCTCGCCGAGGAGGACGGGATCCTGATCGAGTGCGCCGTCGTCCAGGATGTCGACCTCGATGCCGGACAGCAGAGTGAAGCCGTCGCCGCTCATGCCGGCCACCACCTCGAGCTGGGAGCGCAGCCGCTCGGCCGACAGGCCGTTCGCCACCCGCAGACGGGGCGAGTGGTCGGTGAGCGCCAGGTACTCGTGGCCGAGCGCGCGCGCTGCGTCGACCATCAGGTCGATCGAGGTGAGGCCGTCGGACCAGTCGCTGTGCGAGTGCAGATCGCCGCGCAGCCTCTTGCGCAGCGTCGAAGCCCGCTCCACGCCGGCGCGCTCGCGCAGGTCGGCGAGGTAGTCCGGCACGTCCCCCGCCAGTGCCTGCTGGATCACCGCGAAGGTGGAGTCGCCGACGCCCTTGCGCCGGCGCAGGGACGCGGCATCCCGCAGCTGCTCGTCGCTCAGACCATCGATCGCGTCGGCCGCCGCGCGGAACGCCTTGGACTTGTACCGTGACGACCGCTCGCGCTCCAGGAGCGTCGCGATCTCGGTGAGGGCGTCGTGCGGGTTCACCGGGATCGAGGATCAGGGCGTCGTGGTGGCGCGCCTGACCACCACGGGCGCCCCCGCGAGACGATGCAGCGCCCAGCCGAAGAGGATCGACAGCACGCCCATCCCGATCGCGAACAGCGCGACGCCGAAGGAGACGACCGACGTGAACAGCGAGGCGCGCAGGAACGACGCGTCCATGACGGTCGCGCGCACCGGATCGTCCATCGGCAGCTCGGCGTAGGTCTGGCCGTCGGCCATCTCCAGCGCGTGCTTCTGGATGACTTCGGCCTGCACGTAAGCGGTGAAAGGCCCTGCGACCTGCGCGCCCTGGAACGCCATCGCGTCGTCGGCCACCGTGATGTTCTCTTCCCGCAGCTGCGTCGACACGGCGATCCACGCCACGATGCCGACGACGATCAGCAGGATGCCGGCGAAGATGCCGAGCACCCCGACGACCTTGACACCGCCGAGCTTGCGGGCGGGTGGCTCGACCGAGCCCTCGAGAGGTTCGGATGTGGCGGCGGTGTCATCGGTCATGGCGTCCTCCAGACGAATCGTGGGCCTGCCGCACACGGTAGCGGTGACCGCCGACGCTGTGGAAGAGGCGAGCCGTGAATAACTGTCAGGACGCGAGCTGGTGCGTCACGCCGATCCAGCGCTCGAGCGTCGCTGCGGCCGCGCCGTCGTCGATGGCTGCAGCCGCATCATCACGTGCCTCGGCGAGGCGATCGAGGATCGGGCGCTGCACCTGCGTCGCGTCGCGGAACAGTCGGTACGCCACGATCCCGGCCGCCGCGTTGAGCAGCACGATGTCGCGGACGGCGCCGGACTCACCGCCCAGCACCCGGCGGACGACCTCGGCGTTGTAGGCGGGCTCGCCGCCGAGCAGATCGTCGATGTCGGCGAGCGGGATGCCGAGGTCGCGCGGGTCGAGGTCGTGCTCGTGGATGTCACCGCGGCTGACCTCCCACAGCCGGCTGTGCCCCGTGGTGGTCAGCTCGTCGAGCCCGTCGTCACCGCGGAACACCAGCGCCGTCGCACCGCGCGTGCGGAACACGCCCGTGATCAGCGGCACGCGGTCGAGGTGAGCCACGCCGACGGCGTTCGCCTCGGCACGTGCGGGGTTGCACAGCGGTCCGAGGAAGTTGAAGACCGTGGGCACGCCCAGCTCGCTGCGGGTCGCGCCCGCGTAACGGAACCCGGGGTGGAACGCCGACGCGAACGCGAACGTGATGCCCGCACGCGACAGCGTCTCGGCGACGGCATCCGGCGACAGCGTCAAGTCGATGCCGAGCGCTGCCAGCACGTCCGAGGACCCTGAGGACGAGCTGGCCGCCTTGTTGCCGTGCTTCACGACGGGAACCCCGGATGCCGCCGCCACGAGCGCCGACATCGTCGAGACGTTCACGGTGCCGAAGCGGTCGCCTCCGGTGCCGACGATGTCGAGCACCGCGGCATCCACCGGGAGCGGCAGCGCCGCCTCGAGGATCGCGTCGCGGAAGCCCACGATCTCGTCGACCGTCTCGCCCTTCGCGCGCAGCGCGACGAGGAATCCGGCCAGCTGCGACGGGGTCGCCGCACCCGACATGATCTGCCTCATCGCCCACGTCGACTCCGAGACGGTGAGGTCTCGCCGCTCGAGCAGCGTCGTGAGGATTCCCGGCCAGGTGTACAGCTCCGCCATAACGCAGAAGCCTAGCGTCGTGTGGGAATCGGAACTGATTCGTGACACGGAGTCGCATCGGCGCCGATTCTGCGTCTTCACCACGTGTTCACGGCAGAGTCGCAGTGATCTCTTAGGTCGCCCTAAGTTCCCGTCCGGGCAAATCGATGCCCTCGGATGCGAAAATCGGCGGCCCGAATCGGCCATAATGGGGACGTGACGACCTCCACAGCGACCTACTCCCAGGCCATGCGGTCCGTCAAGCGGCCGGATCCGGTCGCTGTCGGAACCATCGTGTGGCTCGGCAGCGAGGTGATGTTCTTCGCCGGCCTGTTCGCGATCTACTTCACCTTGCGCAGCACCTCTCCCGATCTGTGGGCCGAGAGCACTCAGAACCTCAACGTCCCGTACGCGACCGTCAACACGATCATCCTCGTGCTGTCGTCGGTCACGTGCCAGATGGGCGTCTTCGCGGCCGAGCGGTTCCAGCCCTACTCCACAAAGAAGCGCGGCTGGCTCGGCTGGGGCATGGTCGAGTGGTTCTGGCTCACGTTCGCGCTCGGCGCGCTGTTCGTCTCCGGCCAGGTGTGGGAGTACGCCCAGCTCGTCACCGAGGGCCTCCCGATCTACGCGAACGCGTACGCGTCGGCGTTCTACCTCACCACCGGCTTCCACGCCCTCCACGTCACCGGCGGCCTCATCGCCTTCCTGCTGGTGATCGGCCGCGCGTACGCCGTCAAGAACTTTGGGCGCAAAGAGATGACCTCGTCCATCGTCGTGTCGTACTACTGGCACTTCGTCGACGTCGTCTGGATCGCCCTGTTCCTCGTCATCTACTTCCTCAAGTGAGAGCGGAGCTGAAACCCGAAATGGTACGAGAGACCACTCGCCGCTCGAAAGGCCGCCGCAGCCCCTGGGCCGCCGCCGCACTGATCGGCATCGGCCTGCTCATCACGGGCGGCGTGTACGCCGGGGCGTCCGCCGCGATGGCGGCGACCACGCCCGAGACGACCGCCAGCTCGGCGCTCACCGCCGATGACGGCAAGAAGCTCTTCCAGGCGAACTGCGCCACGTGCCACGGCCTCAACGTGCAGGGGACGGCCGACGGCCCCTCGCTGTACGGCGTCGGCGAGCTCGCGGTGCACTTCCAGATGAGCACAGGCCGGATGCCGCTGCAGATGCAGGGCCCGCAGGCCCCGCAGAAGCCGGTGCAGTTCACCGACGAGCAGATCACCGCCATCGGCGAGTACATCCAGTCGATCGCTCCGGGCCCGACCTTCCCCGAGGACGAAGTCCTCGACGGCGGGGGCAACGCGGCAGAGGGCGGCGAGCTGTTCCGCATCAACTGCGCCATGTGCCACAACGTGGCCGGCGCCGGCGGTGCGCTCACCGAGGGCAAGTACGCGCCCAACCTCCACACCACCACTCCGCTGAACATGTACGCGGCGATGGTGACCGGTCCTCAGAACATGCCCGTGTTCAACGACATGACGCTGACGACCGAAGAGAAGCGCGACATCATCACCTACCTGCTCTATCTGCAGGACAACGAGTCGGCGGGCGGCTTCTCGCTCGGCTCGCTCGGCCCCGTCTCCGAGGGCCTCTTCATCTGGATCTTCGGGATCGGCTCGCTGATCGCCATCACCGTGTGGATCACGGCGAAGTCCAACTGATCGACGTTCACTAGACGCATTACCGACTGAGGAGCAGCATGGCCCACGAGGACGACCCGCTCGAGCACGAGAGGGCTTCCTGGAAGCCCTCCCCCGGGCTCGCCGTAGCGGTCAGCGACCCGGTGAGCAACCCTGGGCTCCCGCCGCATCGTGCACGGGTCACCGACAAGGACCCGGCTGCCATGCAGCGGGCCGTTCGCACGGTCTACACCCTCTTCTACCTCTCCATCGCGGGCAGCATCTGGGCGGTCGCCGCCTACATGCTCTTCCCGATCGAGAGCGGCCGGATCATCGACATCCGCAACAACAACCTCTTCATCGGACTCGGCATCGCCTTCGCGCTGCTGGCCATCGGCCTCGGTGCGATCCACTGGTCGAAGGCCGTCATGTCCGACAAGGAGTTCGTCGAGCCGCGTCACGCGACCCGCGGCCGTGACACCACGCGCGAGGCTGCGATCCAGGCGTTCGCCGACGCCAACGAGGAGTCGGGCTTCGGGCGCCGCGTGATGATCCGCAACTCGCTGATCGCGGCCGTCGTGGCCTCGGTCGTGCCGGGCGTCGTGCTGTTCCGCGGCCTCGCACCGTTCAACTCCCCCGACAACCCGCACGCGGGCGACCCGGTCTACCTCCTCGAGCACACGATGTGGAAGAAGGGGATGCGTCTCGCGCACGACCCGTCGGGCGAGCCCATCCGCGCCGCGGACCTCACCCTCGGCTCGGCCGTGCACGTGATCCCCGAAGAGCTCGCCACCGTCTCGCACAGCGACGGCTATCTCGAAGAGAAGGCCAAGGCCCTCGTCCTCCTGGTCCGCCTCCTGCCCGAGCAGCTCACCGAGAGCGAAGAGCGCAAGGACTGGTCGTACAACGGCATCGTCGCCTACTCCAAGGTGTGCACGCACGTCGGCTGCCCTGTCGCCCTGTACGAGCAGCAGACCCATCACCTGCTGTGCCCCTGCCACCAGTCGCAGTTCGACGTCACCGACCACGCCAAGGTCATCTTCGGCCCGGCCGCCCGCCCGCTGCCGCAGCTGCCGATCACCGTCGACGCTGACGGCTACCTCGTCGCGCAGAGCGACTTCACCGAACCCGTCGGCCCGAGCTTCTGGGAGCGTCATTGAGTACCGCAACCGTCACCGAGCAGCCTGAGGCTCCCGTGGCACCCGCGTCGACGACCGGGCGCGACAAGCCCCTCGGCGGTCGCTTCATCGGCGCCACCGCGAACTACATCGACGAGCGGACGAGCCTGTCGGGCTTCGTCAAGGAGCTCGGTCGCAAGATCTTCCCCGACCACTGGTCGTTCATGCTCGGCGAGATCGCGCTGTGGGCCTTCGTCGTCGTCCTGCTGTCGGGCACCTTCCTGACGTTCTTCTTCCAGGCGTCGATGGTCGAGACCCATTACAACGGCGCGTTCCTCCCGATGCGGGGAATCGAGATGTCGGCGGCGATGTCGTCGACGCTCAACATCTCGTTCGACATCCGCGGTGGTCTGCTGGTCCGGCAGATGCACCACTGGGCGGCGCTCGTGTTCGTCGCCGGCATCGGCGTGCACATGCTGCGCGTGTTCTTCACCGGCGCGTTCCGCAAGCCGCGCGAGCTGAACTGGGTGATCGGCTTCATCCTGTTCATCCTCGCGATGGCCGAGGGCTTCACCGGCTACTCGCTCCCCGACGACGTGCTCTCGGGCAACGGCCTGCGCATCATCGACGGCATGGTCAAGGGCATCCCGCTGATCGGCACGTGGACCTCGTTCCTGCTGTTCGGTGGCGAGTTCCCCGGCAGCGCGATCGTCGGTCGCCTGTATACACTGCACATCCTGCTGCTGCCGGCGATCCTCGTCGGACTGCTCGTGGTCCACCTCATGCTGATGGTGATCAACAAGCACACGCAGTTCGCGGGCGCAGGACGCACCAACAGCGTCGTGGTGGGCTACCCGATGATGCCGGTCTACATGTCGAAGATGGGCGGCTTCCTGTTCATCACGTTCGGCGTCATCGTGCTCATCGCCTCGCTGTTCACGATCAACCCGATCTGGAACTACGGCCCGTACGACCCGTCGCCGGTGTCGGCCGGCACCCAGCCCGACTGGTACATCGGCTTCGCCGACGGCATGCTGCGACTCATCCCGCCGGGGTGGGAGGTCGTGTTCCTCGACCGCACGTGGTCGTTCAACATCCTGGTGCCGCTCGGCGTCATCGGCATCTTCATCGTCCTCGTCCTGATCTACCCGTTCATCGAGGCGTGGGTCACCGGCGACAAGCGCGAGCACCACATCGCCCAGCGTCCGCGCAACGCGGCCACGCGCACCGCGATCGGCGCCGCGGGCGTGACGATGTACGCGGTCATGTGGGCGGCGGCGTCGTCCGACATCATCGCGACGCACTTCTGGCTGACGATGGAGGGCGTGATCCACACGCTCCAGGCGCTGCTCATCCTCGGCCCGATCATCGCCTACTTCGTGACCAAGCGCATCTGCATCGCCCTGCAGAAGAAGGACCGCGAGATCGCGCTGCACGGCTACGAGTCGGGCCGCATCGTCCGCCTCCCCGGCGGTGAGTACATCGAGGTCCACCAGCCCGTCGACGAGTACGAGCGCTTCAAGCTGGCAGACTTCGACACCTACGAGCCGCTCGTCGTGCGCCCGAACGCCAAGGGCCGTATCCCGTGGCACGAGAACTTCCGTTCCTCGATCTCGCGGTGGTTCTTCGAGGACCGTCTCACCCCGGTCACCCAGTCCGAGCTCGACGCGGCGCTGGCGCACCAGCACCACGACCTCGAGCACGTGGCGGCTGAGGAGGATCTGGAGCTGCAGGGTGCCCACGAGCGCGCTGGTGTCCCGGACGCGCCGCACACGCCGATCGACGACGGTCGCAACAGTGAGGTCCCGGTCCGCCCGTCCAACGTGATCATCCCGGAGCCGGAGCCGGGCACGAAGGCTCCGAAGAACCGTGAGAAGGAGTCCGACCAGTAGGTCGCACACCCCTCAGCCGACGGATGCCTCGGCACGATCGATCAGATCGTGCCGAGGCATCCGTCGTTTCACGGTGCGAACGCGGGCGACCTGCCCACTTCCCGAGTACGGCAGGAATCCGGCGGACTCTGTCACCGCTTCGACACGGCACCGCTTCACGACGGCCCTACGGTGGAACCATGACCGATGCGCTCACCTACTTCACCACCAAGCTCGCTCTCGAGACCGATGCATCCGACGTGTACGCCGCGCAGAAGGCCGGCGAGGAGTTCGTCCTCGTCGATGTCCGCGGCGACGAAGCCTGGGCTCAGGGACGCATCCCGGGCGCCGTGCACATCCCCTACCGGGAGATCCCGGTGCGTGCACCGAGCGAGATCGCGGCAGGGACGCCGGTCGTCGTCTACTGCTGGAGCCCCGGCTGCAATGCCGGCGCCAAGGGCGCCGTCGAGTTCTCGAAGCTCGGGTACGCGGTGCGCGAGATGATCGGCGGCTACGAGTACTGGGTGCGTGAGGGGCAGCCCACCGTCAACGACGAGGGTCCGCTCCCCCGCGTGTTCGACGCGCAGGTCATGGTCGTGCGCACACCCGTAGTCGGCTGAGCGAGCCTCACGCCGAGTCCAGCTCCTCCATGAATCGTTCGGAGGCGGCTCCGAAGAACGACGCGTGGGGTCGTCCAGCGCCGAATGCGGTGTCGATCACGACATCGCACACCACTGCCGTGACGTTGTCGCGGGTACCCGCCTCCAGTGCGATCGCCACGCAGGCCGCGGCGGCCGCGGCCGGATCTGCGTGCTCCTCGAGCCGCGACAGGATCTCCTCGGCGGGCACATAGTCCGTGAGCCCGTCACTGCACAGGAGCCACCGATCGCCGACGACGGCGTCGTGGACAGTCACGGTGGCAGCGTCTCGGTCGGCCCCGCTCAGCGAGGCGGTGATGATGTTGCGTCGAGGATGCGTCACCGCGTCCTCGATCGCCACGATGCCCTGGTCGATGAGCGCCTGGACGAGCGAGTCGTCCCGACTCCGCTGCTCGAAGCGCCCGTCGCGCAGTCGATATGCCCGCGAGTCGCCGGTGTGGGCGAGCAGCAGATCATCGTCGCGCGATACGAACAGGCCCGTGAAGGTGGTCGCCATGCCGTTGAGGGACGGGTCGCGTTCGACGTGAGCCCGCAGATCCCAGTTCGCCAGCCGCACGAGCGTCTGCAGCTCCTCGGCGTCGAGTCCATCGGGCCGGCTGGCGGCGATCCCGTGCACGAGCGCCGCGGACGCGAGATCCCCCGCCGGTCCTCCCCCGACACCGTCCGCCACCGCCGCACCCCAGGGAGCCGCGAACGCAGCGTCCTGATTGATCGCACGGTGCGGGCCGACGTCGGAGCACGCTGCCGCACGCAGACGAACGCGGGGCTCCGTCATAGACGGATCCCCGCGTTCGTGCGGCGGCAGGCCATGCAGTTCGGCAGAGGGCCGATCAGCGGGCGAAGTAGCCGCGGTAGTACTCGTACACCCAGCCGACGATGGCGATCACGAAGACGCCGATGCCGATGGGCATGAGCCAGGCGCCGACGGCGAGACCGATCATGCCGAGGGCCGCCGAGAAGGCCAGGACGATGGGCCACCACGACCACGGGCTGAACTCGCCCAGTTCAGGGTCGCCATCGTCGATGTCGGAGGTGAGGACGTCTTCGGGCAGTTCGCCGCCCTGCGCCCGGTGGACGCGGCCCACATAGAACGCGATGAGCGCACCCATGAGCGCCGTGAAGAGCAGCGCCACACTGCCGACCCACTCGATGCCGTGGTACCACACGACGCCGGTGTGGGCGATGATGTTCCACGTCGTGTAGATGACGAAGACGATGAAGAAGAAGCCCGACAGGAGCCACCAGAGTCCGGTGTTGGTGCGCACTTACTTGGCCTCTCCCTCGGCACCGACGAGAACCGGCGACTCGGCCGCTTCCGGGTGGTTCAGATCGAACGCGGGCCGCTCGCTGCGGATGCGTGGGATCGACGTGAAGTTGTGGCGCGGCGGCGGGCACGAGGTCGCCCACTCGAGCGAAGCGCCGTAGCCCCACGGGTCGTTGACCGTGACCTTCGGCGCCTTGCGGGCCGTGATCCACACGTTGAAGAGGAACGGGATCATCGAGGCGCCGAGGATGAACGCGCCGATCGTCGAGACCTGGTTCTGCCACGTCCAGCCGTCGGCCTCCGAGTAGTCGGCATAGCGGCGGACCATGCCGTCGACACCCAGCCAGTGCTGGATGAGGAACGTCATGTGGAAGCCGATGAACAGCATCCAGAAGTGCACGTAGCCGAGGCGCTCGTTCAGCATGCGACCGGTCCACTTGGGCCACCAGAAGTAGAAGCCCGCGAACATCGCGAAGACGACCGTTCCGAACACCACATAGTGGAAGTGCGCAACGACGAAGTACGAGTCCGACAATGCGAAGTCCAGCGGCGGCGACGCGAGGATGACACCGGTCAGTCCGCCGAAGACGAACGACACCAGGAAGCCGAGCGCGAACACCATGGGAGTCTCGAACGTCACGGAGCCTCGCCAGAGCGTGCCGATCCAGTTGAAGATCTTCACGCCGGTCGGAACCGCGATCAGCATCGTCATGAGCGCGAAGAACGGCAGCAGCACCGCACCGGTCACATACATGTGGTGGGCCCACACCGCGACCGACAGTGCGGCGATCGCGATCGTCGCATAGACGAGCGTCTTGTACCCGAAGATCGGCTTGCGGCTGAACACCGGGAAGATCTCCGACACGATGCCGAAGAACGGCAGCGCGATGATGTACACCTCGGGGTGGCCGAAGAACCAGAACAGGTGCTGCCACAGCAAGACGCCGCCGTTGGCCGGGTCGTAGATGTGGGCGCCCAGAACGCGGTCGGCGGCGGCAGCAAGGATCGCGGCGGCGAGCACGGGGAACGCCATCAGGATCAGGATGCTCGTGATCAGCGTGTTCCAGGAGAAGATCGGCATGCGCCACATGGTCATGCCCGGGGCGCGCATCGTGATGATGGTGGTGATGAAGTTCACCGCACCGAGGATCGTGCCGAAACCGCTCATGCCGAGGCCGAGCATCCACAGGTTGCCACCGGCACCGGGTGAGAACGAGGCGTTCGCCAGCGGCTGATAGGCGAACCAGCCGAACGCGGCAGCACCTTGCGGGGTGAGGAAGCCGGCGACCGCGATCGTCGATCCGAACAGGAACAGCCAGAACGCGAAGGCGTTCAGACGCGGGAACGCGACGTCGGGCGCACCGATCTGCAGCGGCAGGATCGCGTTCGCGAAGCCGGCGAACAGCGGGGTCGCGAACATGAGCAGCATGATCGTGCCGTGCATCGTGAACAGCTGGTTGTACTGCTCTTTCGTGGGCACGATCTGCATGCCGGGCTCGAAGAGCTCAGCACGGATGATGAGCGCCATGACTCCTCCGAGGAGGAAGAAGATCACGGACGCGATCAGGTACATGTAGCCGATCGTCTTGTGGTCGGTGGAGGTGATCCACTTGACGATGATGTTGCCCTTCTGCTCGACGCGCGTTGCGCTGAGCAGAGCCGCCTGCCGCGGCGGCAGTGTCGTCGGACGCCCCTGGGACGTCTCCTGGAGAGGGAGCGTCGTCGCCATCAGTGGTCCACCTCTTCCACGTTCTCATTGGCGGAATCGCCCGTGCCGGGCAGGTTCTGCAGTCGGTCGTATGCGTCGTTGATGTCGCCCGTCTGGCCGGCCTCGCGCAGCGAGTCGAGGTAGTCCTCATACTCCGCGTCGCTCACGACCTTGACGTTGAACAGCATCATCGAGTGGTAGTCGCCGCAGAGCTCGGCGCACTTGCCGGCGTACGTGCCCTCGCGGGTCGGCGTGAAGGACCAGAAGTTGTCCTTGCCGATGTACATGTCCTTCTTGTAGAGGAAGTCGATGATCCAGAAGGAGTGGATGACATCGCGCGAGGTGAGCTTGATCTTCACCGTCTTGTCGACAGGCAGGTACAGCGTCGGCAGCTCGTTGGTGATGTTGCCCTTGGCGTCGGTCTGCGCCTGGACCCCCATCGACCACACCGTCTCGTCGTCGGTCGCACCGTCGTACTGGAAGTCCCACGCCCACTGCTTGCCGATCGCGGTGATCGAGACGTCGGGGTCGTCGTACTGCGTCTCAAGGGTGGTCTGGTCGCGCGCGGTGAAGGCGAAGAACCCGATCACGAGGATCAGCGGAACGATCGTGTAGAAGATCTCGATCGGCATGTTGTAGCGCAGCTGCACCGGCAGACCGGTCTGCCCCTTGCGGCGGCGGTAGGCGATCGCCGCCCACCCCATGAGGCCCCACGTGATGACGCCGACGATCAGCAGCACGATCCACGAGTTGACCCACAGGCCGGCGACCATGTCGGTGTGGTTCGTGGCCGCCTGGCCGTCTTCTGTGAACCCGGGGAGGAAGCCGTGCAGCTCGGTCGGGGTGCATCCGGCGAGGACTGCAGCCGCTGCAACCCCGATGGGGAGAACGGCCCAGCGGATACGGCGTTTCGAAGGCACGGTGCACCTTTCCGATCACGAACAGGACTCTCGTAAGTCTAGGGCAAGCGTCCAGGGGATTCAGGCCATCCGTACAGCTTGGATCGTGTCGCAGACACGGAAAACGGCGGGCCCGAGCGCCATTCGAAGCGCTCGGACCCGCCGCAAAAGTGCTCGGATCGTCCGTCGATCAGTGGAAGCTGTCGCCGCAGGCGCACGAGCCGGCGGCGTTCGGGTTGTCGATCGTGAAACCCTGCTCCGAGATCGTGTCCTTGAAGTCGATGGTTGCCCCGTCCAGGTACGGGACGCTCATGTCGTCGACGATGACCTCGACGCCGTCGAAGTCGACCGCCTTGTCGCCGTCCAGGTACCGCTCATCGAAGTAGAGCTGGTAGATCAGGCCGCTGCATCCGCCGGGCTGGACGGCGACGCGCAGACGCAGGTCGTCGCGGCCCTCCTGCTCCAGCAGGTTCTTGACCTTGCCCGCGGCGGCGTCGGTCAGCAGAACGCCGTGGTCGCGAGCGGTCTGCTCGGTCGTCAGTGCGGTGTCGGTCATGGCACTCCTCCGGACGGGCCGCCTGGGTCGTTCGTCCACTGCCGGCGGCGGGATGCCTCGATTGTACGCGTGCCCGCCGCCGGAAGGCTCGGAACCGGCCGTATCAGGCGTCCGCCGTCCTCGCGTCGAGCTTCTCCAGGAGGAGCGCCTCCGACAGGACGGCGTGGCGGAACGTGTCGATGTGGAGCGATTCGTTCGGGCTGTGGGCCCGCGCGTGGGGGTCCTCGACGCCGGTGACGAGGATCTGCGCGCCCGGGAACTCACGCACGAGGTCCGCGATGAACGGGATCGATCCACCCACCCCGATGTCGACGGACTCGACGCCGTAGCCCTCGTGCAGCGCCTCGCGCGCCGCCTCCACCGCCCATCCGGACGTGTCGACGAGGAACGCGTCGCCGTAGTCCTGGTCGCTGAACTCCAGCTGCGCTCCGAACGGCGCGTGTGCGCGCAGGTGGGCCTCGATGGCCGCATAGGCCTCGCGGGCGCTCTGGCCCGGAGCGACGCGGGCGCTGATGACGACGGTGATCTCGGGGCTCAGCGTGTTGGAGGCGTTGACGACGCTCGGTGCGTCGATGCCGGTCACGGTGATCGACGGCTTGTTCCAGATACGGCTGAGGATCGTGCCGGTGCCTGCGGGCGAGACACCCTCGGGAAGCCCGGCCTCGTCGCGCAGCGTCGCTTCGGTGTACTCGGGCGTGTCGGCATCCCGTTCGGTCATGCCGGTCACGGCCACCGCGCCGTCGTCGTCCCACAGCGTCGACAGCAGCTTGACGGTGGCCATCATGGCGTCGGGAACGGCGCCGCCGAACATGCCGGAATGCGATGCGTGCTCCAGCGTGCGCACGCGCAGCGTGAATCGGGTGTTGCCGCGCAGCGACACCGTCAGCGCAGGCGTCTTGTCATCCCAGTTGCCGGAGTCGGCCACGACGATGACATCGGCGCGCAGCGCGTCGGCGTTGTCGGAGAGGAACTGCGCGAACGAGCGCGAGCCCGCCTCCTCCTCGCCTTCGAAGAACAGCGCGACGCCGAGGTCGAGGTCTGCACCCAGCGCCTCCTTCACGGCGCGCAGCGCGGCGATGTGCGCCATGATGCCGGCCTTGTCGTCGGCCGCGCCGCGACCGTACAGCCTCCCGTTGCGGACCGTCGGCTCGAACGGCGGTGAGTCCCACAGCGCTTCGTCGCCGACCGGCTGCACGTCGTGGTGCGCATACAGCAGGATCGTCGGCCGGCCGTTGCGGGCCGCACGGGTCGCGAGCACGGCGGGGTTGCCCTGCTCCCCCGTCTCGGGGATCACGGCGGTACGGATCTCGACGCTGTCGAACAGCCCGGTCTCACGCACGAGGCCTGCCACCGCCTCGGCGCTGCGCTGCACCTGAGACGGGTCGAAACCGGGGAACGCCACCGAGGGGATGCGCACCAGATCGCCCAGATCGGCGAGAGCGGAAGGGATGCCGGAGGCCGCGGCGTCGCGCACAGCCTCCTGTCGGGTGAGGTCTGAGGTCATGCGGGTAATCTTAAGGGCACCCCTTCTTTCGCATATCGAGGTACAGCCGTGGCCAAGAACTCCGCACCAGCGCCGAATGACGCCCCCTCCGAGGGCACCGTCCTGAACGGCGAGCCCGTCGGAAAGGGCCGCGCGACCCCCAGCCGCGCCGAGCAGGAGGCCGCACGCAAGCGCCCGCTCGTGCCCGACACCAAGGAGGCGAAGGCGCGCGCCAAGGCCGACCTCGCCACGCAGCGCGACAAGGCCCGTATCGGCATGGCCAACGGCGACCCGCGCTACCTGCCGGCGCGTGATCAGGGTGCGCAGCGCAAGTTCGTGCGCGACTGGGTCGACGCCGGCTGGCACCTCGGCGAGGTCGTCATGCCCGCGATGGTGCTGGTCATCCTGGCGACGTTCGTCAACATCCCCGCGCTGCAGTTCTACGCGTTCGTGGGCCTGTGGGTGTTCATCGTCTTCGTTATCGGCGACATGATCCTGACCTCGATCCTGGTCAAGCGCGCCGTCAAGAAGAAGTTCGGCGCCGACAAGCTGGAGAAGGGGCTCGGCTGGTACGCCGCCATGCGCACCGTGCAGATGCGGTTCCTCCGCCTGCCGAAGCCACAGGTCAAGCGCGGCCAGAAGCCGGCCTGAGCCGGGCCTCCCGCCCGCGCGGGCTCAGCGCGACGCCCGCAGCCCGCGGTTGATCTGCCGCGCCCACAGCGGACCGCGGTAGAGGAAGGCCGTGTAGCCCTGGACGAGGTCCGCGCCGGCATCCACTCTCTCTTGCACGTCGGCGGCGGTCTCGACGCCGCCGACCGAGATGACGCAGAACCCCGCGGGCACGGTCGCTCGCAGCAGATGCAGCACCTCGAGCGCACGAGCCTTCAGCGGCGCCCCCGAGAGTCCGCCGTCACCCGCCGCCACCACCGTCGCCGCGTCGGTCGTGAGGCCTTCGCGGGAGATGGTGGTGTTGGTGGCGATGATGCCGGCCAGCCCTGCATCGACGGCGAGCTGCGCGATCGCAGCGATCTCGTCGTCGGGCAGGTCGGGTGCGATCTTGACGAGCAGCGGCGTGGCACCGGCAGCGCCGCGGACCGCGTCCAGCAGCGGTCGCAGCGTCTCGACGGCCTGCAGTCCGCGCAGTCCCGGAGTGTTCGGCGACGACACGTTCACCACGAGGTAGTCGGCCAGCGGCGCCAGCAGCGCGGCGCTGCGCACGTAGTCCGCGGTGGCGTCTGCCACGTCGACCACGCGGCTCTTGCCGATGTTGACGCCGAGCACCGCGCGACGGGATCGCTTGCGGAGAGTGCGCAGCCGCGCCGCCGCCGCCTCCGCGCCGTGATTGTTGAAGCCCATCCGGTTGACGACCGCGCGATCGGGGATGAGGCGGAACAAGCGCGGGCGCGGGTTGCCGTCCTGTGGGATCGCGGTCACAGTGCCGACCTCGACGTGGCCGAAGCCGAGCGCGTAGAGTCCCGCAGCGCCCTTGACGTCCTTGTCGAACCCTGCGGCGACGCCGAACGGCGAGTCGAAGCGCAGGCCGAGCGCCGTGGTGGTCAGTTCCGGCGCGGGCTTGGTGACGGCGCGTGCCACCCACGAGAACGGCGGCACCCCCAGCACGCGGATGACCCGCATCGCAGCGTGGTGGGCGGACTCGGGATCCATGCGCGACAGCACGGTGCGAAAGAGAAGGGGATACATCCCTTCTAGGTTATCGGCCCGCGGCTCACGCGTCGGTGGGTGCCTCTTGCGTGCCGGCGAGGGCGGCGCGACCGTGGTCCAGCCGCAGCTGCTCGATCGCGGACTCGAAGTCCTCCAGCGAGTCGAAGGCCTGGTAGACGCTCGCGAAGCGCAGGTACGCCACCTCGTCGAGGTCGCGCAGCGGCTTCAGGATCGCCAGGCCGATCTCGTTCGCGTCCAGTTGCGACGCACCCGTCTGCCGGACGCTCTCTTCGACGGTCTGCGCGAGCACGGCGAGGTCGGCATCGGTCACCGGCCGACCCTGGCACGCCTTGCGCACTCCCGACATGACCTTCTCGCGGCTGAACGGCTCGATGACCCCCGACCGCTTGATGACATTGAGGCTGGCCGTCTCGATAGTCGTGAAGCGGCCGCCGCATTCCGGGCACTGTCGGCGTCGACGGATGCTGAGGCCGTCGTCACTCGTGCGCGAGTCGATGACGCGCGAGTCGGCGTGGCGGCAGAACGGGCAGTGCATGACAGAGCCAGCCTACGCCGGGACTCCGGGCTCGGGGGCTGCACCCGCCGGAGAAGCGGATGCCTCGTCGAACCGCGCGGTGACGGCCTCGCCGTGCGCGGGCAGGGCTTCGGCCTCGGCGAGCGTCACGATCGCGTCACGGACCTCCGCGAGGGCGGCGCGATCGTACTCGATGACCTGCTGCGGCCGCAGGAAGGTCGCCGCCGAGAGCCCCGACGAGTAGCGCGCCTGGCCGCCGGTGGGCAGGACGTGGTTGCTTCCGGCGAGGTAGTCGCCGAGGCTGACCGGCGAGTCCGGCCCCACGAACACCGCACCCGCGTGCACGAACTCGTCCGGCCGCGGATCTTGAAGGTGCAGTTCGAGGTGCTCGGGGGCGTACGCGTTGCTGAACGCCGTCGCGGTGGCGAGGTCGTCCACCAGCACGACAGCCGACTGCGGACCGGCGAGGGCGGCGGCGACGCGTGCGGCGTGGCGCGTGGCTGCCGCGCGCGGTCCGATCGCCTCGAGGACGTCCTGCGCCAGCCGCCCGGAGGTCGTGACGAGGACGGCGGAGGCCTGTTCGTCGTGCTCGGCCTGGCTGATGAGGTCGGCGGCGACCAGTCGCGCGTCGGCGCTGTCGTCGGCGACGATGAGGATCTCGGTGGCGCCGGCCTCGGCATCCGTCCCCACGAGTCCGGCGACGGCGCGCTTGGCGGCCGCGACGAAGTTGTTGCCGGGGCCGGTCACGACGTCGACCGGTGCGAGGCCGAGCTCGGGCACGCCGTGCGCCAGGGCGCCGATGGCGCCGGCGCCGCCCATCGCATACACCTCTGTGACGCCCAGGAGCTTCGCCGCCCCCAGGATCACGGGGTGCACGCGCCCGGCGAACTCCCGTTGCGGCGGCGAGGCCAGGGCGATCTCGGCGACGCCCGCGACTTGCGCGGGCACGACGTTCATGACGACGCTCGACGGATAGACGGCCTTGCCGCCTGGCACGTACAGCCCCACGCGCCGCACCGGCTGCCAGCGCTGCAGCACGCGCGCGCCCGGACCGAGCTCGGTGACGATCGGCGGCGGCACCTGCGCGGCCGACGCCTCCCGCACGCGGGCGATCGCACGCTCGAGGGCCGAGCGCACCGCCGGGTCGAGCGCCTCGAGCGCCTCGTCGAGGTGCGAGGCGGGCACGCGGATGTCGTGGCCGACGGCCCCATCGAAGCGTTCGGCCTGCTCGCGCAGCGCCGCTTCGCCACGTGCGGCGACGTCGTCGACGATGTGCGCCGCGGTCGCGAAGGCCTCCTCCCGCGCCGCTGTGGCGCGGGGAACGGTCGCGAGGAGTTCGGCGGGCGTCAGGGCGCGCCCGCGCAGATCGATCGTCCGGAGCATCCGTCTACGGTACCGCGCGGGCGCTGCTCCTCAGCCTCGCGTGACGCCCGAGACGTCGTGCAGGTAGCCGATGCGACCGTCCTCGTGGCGCACCACGAACACCGCGCCGCGGTCCTCGATCACCAGAGCCCAGGCGGTCGGGCCGATGCGGAACACCGGGATGCCGATCTCGTCGACGATGTCGCGCTCTTCAGGCACGAGCGCCCAGAACGCCTGGTGCTGCGGCGCGACGACGGGCTCCTCCGCTACGGCGGCGGGCTCGACCTCGGGCTCGGGGTCGGGCACGGGGTCGGGGTCGGGCACGACGGCGACGGGCGCCTCGGCTTCGGGGTCGGCGGCGGCCTCCGTCACGATGGCCTCGGCACCGGCCGCAGCGACCGCTGCGCCCCCGGCGGTGGCGGCATCCGTCCCCGTCTCGCCGTCGGTGATCGCGTCCGTTTCGGCGATCGTGTAGGCGGTCGTCGCGGTGGACTCGGCACCGTCGGCAGGCGCGGCGTAGACATCGTCGGCGGAGGCGTCGGCACCGTCGGCGGGTGCGGCGTAGTCGGCGTAGACCGGGCCGGCAGCCTCGGCGGCGGGAACGACAGCGGGAGCCGGGCGCGGCGCCACGGGGCGGGCCGGGCGTGCGACGCGGTGGGCGGGCACTTCGGCGCGACCGATGAAGTCCTGGTTGAACGGCGGGATGAACGGCGCCAGGACGGTGAGGAACACGCCCGCGAGCATCATGATGAACTCGACCCAGACGACCCACGTTCCGGCGAAGACGTTCTGGCCGAAGAGCGTGATGAAGGACGTCCAGATGGTCGCGAGCCACAGCACGGTCGACACCGAGAACGCGACCGACGCGAACTGGTCGATGCCGAGCGAGCCGACGCGGCGGATCCCCTGCGGCGACAGTCGGCGCAGCACGATGAGGAACACGGCGACAGTCGGCACGCCGATGGTGAGCAGCCAGTCGATACCGCTCCCCCACACCGTGGGGCCGCTGCCGATCTCGCCGTAGACCGGGAAGAACGACGCGATGAAGGCGATCAGCCAGACGCCGGCGAGCGCCACCTCGCGGATCGAGAACGGGCCGACGCCGTACTGGGGCGACTCCTCCGCGGTGACCGCGTCATCCGCGACGGCCTCGTCCGCCGCGGTGATCGTGTCGGTCTCGGCCGCTGCTTCTGCAGCATCCTCAGGTCGGTTCTCGTCGATGTACTCGTCCGTCACGATCATTCCTTCCGGCGGGCTCCCGAGGCCCGCGTCGACCCGATATTACTCACGACGCATGAGACGCCGATGAGATCCGATATGGCGCGCGACGCTCTGCGTCACGCGCGTTCCGCGGCCTCAGCCGAGGCATTGCGGGCCCAAAAGACCCTTCAGCTCGCCGTACAGATCCGGCGTGATGCGCACCGGATGGGGCACCTCGAAGACCTTGGCGACCGAGCCGCTGTGGAGCTTGAGCGCGACCTCCGTGTCGCCCGCGTGGCGCTGCAGGGTCTCCAGCAGCTCGCCGATCACGGCCTCGCTCGCACGTCGCTCCGGCATGAGCAGCACGAGCGCACTGGAGTCGTCCATCGCCCCCAGATCCGGGCTGAACGCGGACTGCGCGTGCAGGTTCATGCCGTCGTCGCGGCGTGACACCCGGCCGCGGACGACCAGGATCGAGTCGGCCGTCAGCATGTGCTGGAACTCGGTGTATGTCTTGCCCATGTACATGACGGTGATCTCGCCGTCGAAGTCCTCCACGGTGATCATGCCGTAGGGGTTGCCGCTCTGCTTCGCGACGCGATGCTGCACGCTCGTCACGAGCCCGGCGATCGTCACCATCTCGCCGTCGGCGATGTCTTCGGATGCGAGCAGGTCGTGAATGCTCGTGGACGCGTGCTTGGCCAGCGGGATCTCGAGTCCGGCAAGCGGATGGTCCGACACGTACAGGCCGAGCATCTCGCGCTCGAACGCCAGCTTGTCCTTCTTGGTCCACTCCGGCCGTTCGGGCACCTTCGTCGCCTGCTGCGGTTCGTCGTCGCCCCACAGCGAGTCGAAGTCGAATCCGACCTCGCCGTTGGCCTCGCGGCGCTTGTCGAGGACGGCGGCTTCGGTGGCGTCCTCGTGGATCTCCATGAGGGCGCGACGCGTCGATCCGAGCGAGTCGAACGCTCCCGCCTTGATGAGCGATTCGACGGTCCGCTTGTTGGCGACGTGGACCGGGACCTTCGAGAGGAAGTCGTGGAAGCTCGTGAACGTGGCGTCGGCACGGGCGGCGACGATGCCGTCGACGACGTTCGCGCCGACGTTGCGCACGGCGCCCAGGCCGAAGCGGATGTCTTCGCCGACGGCCGCGAAGTACCGGATCGACTGCCCCACATCGGGCGGCAGCACCTTGATGCCCATGCGACGGCACTCGTTGAGGTACACCGCCATCTTGTCTTTCGAGTCGCCGACGCTCGTGAGCAGCGCCGCCATGTACTCGGCCGGATAGTGGGCCTTGAGGTACGCCGTCCAGTACGACACGAGACCGTAGGCGGCGGAGTGCGCCTTGTTGAAGGCGTAGTCCGAGAAGGGCAGCAGGATGTCCCACAGGGCCTTGACCGCGGCCTCGCCGAATCCGCGCTCCTTCATACCGCCCGAGAAGCCCTCGTACTGCTTGTCGAGTTCGGACTTCTTCTTCTTGCCCATCGCGCGTCGCAGGATGTCTGCTTGGCCGAGCGAGAACCCGGCCACCTTCTGCGCGATCGCCATGACCTGCTCCTGATAGATGATCAGGCCGTAGGTCGTGTCGAGGATGTCGCGGAGCGGCTCTTCGAGCTCGGGGTGGATCGGCGTGATGTCTTGCAGCCGGTTCTTGCGCAGCGCGTAGTTCGTGTGTGAATTGGCACCCATGGGGCCCGGACGATACAGCGCGATGACGGCCGAGATGTCTTCGAAGTTGTCGGGCTTCATGAGTCGCAGCAGCGACCGCATCGGTCCGCCGTCGAGCTGGAACACGCCCAGAGTGTCGCCGCGGGTCAGTAGGTCGTACGCCGGCCTGTCGTCGAGCGGCAGGTGCTCGAGGTCGAGCTCCTCGCCCCGGTTGAGTCGGATGTTGTCGAGCGCGTCCGAGATGATCGTGAGATTGCGCAGCCCCAGGAAGTCCATCTTGATGAGACCGAGGGTCTCGCACGACGGGTAGTCGAACTGCGTGACGATCTGCCCGTCCTGCTCGCGACGCATGATCGGGATGATGTCGAGCAGCGGCTCGGACGACATGATCACGCCGGCGGCGTGCACGCCCCACTGCCGCTTCAGGCCCTCGAGCCCGAGCGCGCGGTCGAAGACGGTCTTGGCCTCGGGATCGGTGTCGATGAGCGTGCGGAACTCGACCGCTTCTTTGTAGCGGGGATGCTGCGGGTCGAACATGCCGTCCAACGGCATGTCCTTGCCCATGACGGGCGGCGGCATCGCCTTGGTCAGCCGCTCCCCCATGCTGAACGGGAAGCCGAGCACCCGACCGGCGTCCTTGAGCGCCTGCTTGGACTTGATGGTGCCGTAGGTGACGATCTGCGCGACACGCTCGGAGCCGTACTTCTCGGTGACGTAGTCGATCACCTCGCCGCGGCGCCGGTCGTCGAAGTCGACGTCGAAGTCGGGCATCGAGACGCGGTCGGGGTTGAGGAAGCGCTCGAAGATGAGGCCGTGCTCAAGCGGGTCGAGGTCGGTGATCTTCATCGCGTAGGCGACCATCGAGCCGGCGCCGGAGCCTCGGCCCGGACCGACGCGGATGCCGTGGTCCTTGGCCCAGTTGATGAAGTCGGCGACGACCAGGAAGTAGCCCGGGAAGCCCATCTGCAGGATGATGCCGGTCTCGTACTCCGCCTGCTTGCGGACCTTGTCGGGGATGCCGCCCGGATAGCGGTAGTGGAGGCCCCGCTCGACCTCCTTGATGAGCCAGCTGTCTTCGGTCTCGCCGTCCGGCACCGGGAATCGCGGCATGTAGTTCGCCGACGTGTTGAACTCGACCTTGCAGCGCTCCGCGATCAGCAGGGTGTTGTCGCACGCCTCGGGGTGATCGCGGAACAGCTGCCGCATCTCCTGCGCGGTCTTGATGTAGTAGCCGTCACCGTCGAACTTGAACCGGTTGGGATCGTCGAGGGTCGACCCCGACTGCACGCAGAGCAGCGCGGCATGGGCGTCGGCCTCGTGCTGATGCGTGTAGTGCGAGTCGTTGGTGGCGACCAGCGGGATGTCGAGGTCCTTCGCGAGCCGCAGCAGGTCGGTCATGATCCGGCGCTCGATCGAGAGACCGTGGTCCATGATCTCGGCGAAGTAGTTCTCCTTGCCGAAGATGTCCTGGAACTCGGCGGCGGCAGCGCGCGCCGCGTCGTACTGGCCCAGCCGCAGGCGGGTCTGCACCTCGCCCGACGGGCAGCCGGTCGTGGCGATGAGCCCCTTGCCGTACGTCTGCAGCAGCTCCCGGTCCATGCGGGGCTTGAAGTAGTAGCCCTCCAAGCTCGAGCGCGAGCTCAGCCGGAACAGGTTGTGCATGCCCCCGGTGTTCTCGCTCCACAGGGTCATGTGGGTGTAGGCGCCGGAGCCCGACACGTCGTCGCTCTTCTGCTCGGGCGAGCCCCACGCCACCCGCGACTTGTCGCTGCGGTGGGTACCCGGAGTGACGTACGCCTCGAGACCGATGATGGGATTCACGCCCGCCGCCTGCGCTGCGCGATAGAACTCGAAGGCGGCGAACGTGTTGCCGTGGTCGGTCACCGCGATCGCCGGCATCCCGTAATCCGCGGCCGCCTGCGTCATCGCGCCGATCTTGGCCGCCCCGTCGAGCATCGAGTACTCGCTGTGCACGTGCAGATGAACGAAGGAATCGGATGCCACGCATCGAGTCTACGGACGCCCACCGACACCGCGACCGGCCCCGCCGGGTGTCGGCAGGACCGGCCGCGAAGGTCGGTTCACCCTCGAGTTCAGGGTGAAGGTTCAGCACTCAACGGGTCGGCGTGGGCGCCTCGTCGACGACCGACATCTCGACCGAGATCCGCGCGCTTGGGATGGTTCCCGCGACCCCACCCGTGCCGTAGTCGGTGTAGGTGGACTGCAGGAATCCTGCCGCTGCATCGACCACGAAGACCGACGTCGTGTCGTGCGTCGTCGCCTTGCGCTCGAGTGTGACGAGGTCACCGACGCGTCCCGCGACCTCGATCCCCGGGATCAGCGCGAGCGCGCGGAACGCCGCCGCGCGAAGGTCCGCGGGCATCAGGTTGAAGGTGGTCGG
>Ga0160446_100233_pt1 | contig 35731 bp, 26 predicted proteins | sample HID1973I_E1MG_FD_108200 | JGI IMG/M metagenome (GOLD analysis project Ga0160446, IMG submission 108200) | Enriched mosquito-associated microbial communities from UW Madison campus, WI, USA - HID1973I_E1 MG | ecosystem: Host-associated > Arthropoda: Insects > Digestive system > Unclassified ...
CGGGCCGGACGGCTCGTCGGCGTCGGATGCGGCGTCCGGCGCACCGATGCCCTGCTGCGCGAGCACCGGGTCGCCGCCGCCCGGAGACGCCGGCGCGCTGTCGGCGTCGAAACAGGAGTCGACGAGCTCACGAGCCCGCACGGCGTAGGCGACGTCGCCGGTGGCGACGGCGAGCGCCGCCAGCCCGCCCGCGAACTGACCGTAGTCGGCGAGGGTGCCCGCCGAGCGTGACGGGACCTCGTCGAGCGAGGCCCGCAGGAGCCGCCCGTCGGCGGCGACGTTCGTCTCCAGCACGGTGTCGGCGGCCCATTGTGCGGCCTCGATCCACGCGGGCTCGCCCAGCCGTGCGCCCGCACGGGCGAGCGCGCCGATCGCGAGCCCGTTCCAGCCGGTCACGACCTTGCCGTCGACAGCCGGGGACTCCAGCTCGGCACGGCCGCCGGCATCCCTCGTGTAATACCCGCCCTCGCTGCGCGCGCCGTCGATCCACGACTCGGAGTCCTGCGCGGCGCCGAAGCCGCCGCCGGGCTGCTGCAGCACATCGATCAGGAACCCCGCGATCCCCCGGACGACATCGGGCCGCACCGGAGACGCGTCGAGCGCTACGTCGAGCAGCTGCGCGTTGTCGGTGAGCATGCGCTCGTAGTGCGGCACCGTCCAGTCCGGGCGCGTCGCGTAGCGGAAGAACCCGCCCTCGACGGGGTCACGCAGCGGGGAGTCCGCCATCGCCGCGAGCGCGCGATCGGCGACGGCGGATGCCGCGGCCGCCCGTTCACGGACGACCGGTGCCTGCAGGAACCGCAGCGCCGTGGCGACGGGGAACTTCGGCGCCCCGGCGGCCGGATCGCCGAACCCGCCGTGGCGCGGGTCCTCGCGTGCAGCGAGCGCCTCGGCGGCGGCGATCAGGTCGTCAGCGGAGAGCGCACGCGTCGCGCGGTCGCCGACGGACGAGCGCGCCTCGGCCAGGGCGTCGACGATCGCGTCGGCGGTGCGGTCGATCTCGTCGCGCCGCTCGGTCCACGCCTCGACCACGGCGGCCAGCACCTGACGGAACGCCGGCATCCCGGCACGGGGCAGCGGCGGGAAGTACGTGCCGGCGTAGAACGGGCGCCCCCGGGGGGTCACGAAGACCGTGAGGGGCCAGCCGAGGTTCGGCGTGAAGGCGGCCGCCGCGGCCATGTACGCGGCGTCGACCTCGGGGTGCTCCTCGCGGTCGACCTTGACGGCCACGAACCCCGCGTCGAGGTCGGCGGCGGTGGCGGCATCCTCGAACGACTCCCGTGCCATGACATGGCACCAGTGGCACGTCGAGTAGCCGATCGACACCATGACGGGCACGTCGCGCCGCCGCGCCTCGGCGAACGCCTCCTCGCCCCACGGGTACCACGCCACCGGATTGCCCGCGTGGGCTCTCAGGTACGGGCTCGTGGCATCCGCGAGGCGAGGGTTCACGGCATCCGCTCCGGGAGGGGGAAGGAGGTCAGTTGACCTCGTCGGGGTGCGAGCTGACGCGACCCGAGCCGTCGCCCGGATCCATGGCGTCGATCGCGGCGATCTCGTCGGCGCTCAGCTCGAAGTCGAAGACGTCGAGGTTCTCTTCGAGACGCTCGCGGCGCACCGACTTCGGGAAGACGATGAAGCCCTTCTGCAGGTGCCACCGCAGCACAGCCTGGGCGGGCGTCTTGCCGTGCGCCTCGGCGGCCGCGGCGATGGGGCCTGCGGAGAACAGGTCGTACTTGCCCTGGCCGAGCGGACCCCACGACTCGATCCGCACATCGTGCGCGGCTGCCCAGTCGGTGATGTCGCGCTGCTGGTACGCGGGGTGCAGCTCGATCTGGTTCACGGCCGGCACGACGCCCGTCGCAGCGACGATGCGCTCCAGGTGCGCAACGAGGTGGTTCGAGACGCCGATGCTGCGGGCCAGGCCCTGACCGCGCAGCTCGACGAGCTTCTCCCACGCGTGCACGTAGTTGTCGTGGGCCGGCGCGGGCCAGTGCACGAGGTACAGGTCGACCTGGTCGAGACGGAGCTTCTCGAGACTCTCGGCGAGCGCGGCGTTCGGCTCGTCGCCGACCTGACGGTCGTTCCACAGCTTGGTCGTGACGAACAGCTCGTCGCGGGCGATGCCGCTCGCCGCGATGGCGGCGCCGACGCCCGCTTCGTTGCCGTAGATCGCCGCCGTGTCGATGTGACGGTAGCCGACCTCGAGGGCCTCGCTCACGGCCCGCTCGGTGTCTGCCGGCGGCACCCGGAACACGCCGTAGCCGAGCTGCGGGATCTGATTGCCGTCGTTGAAGGTCACGGTGGGAACTGTCATGCATCCAGCCTAGGCTCCTGCGACGAGGCGCGGACGGGCCCCGTGCGTCGCGATACGATCGAAGGCTATGTCCGCGCCCGCACCCGTCATCTCGTATCCACCCGAGCTTCCTGTCAGCGCGGCGCGCGACGAGATCGCACAGGCGATCCGCGACCACCAGGTCGTGATCGTGGCCGGCGCGACCGGCTCCGGCAAGACCACGCAGCTGCCCAAGATCGCGCTCGAACTCGGCCGCACGCGCATCGCGCACACGCAGCCGCGCCGCCTCGCGGCACGCACGATCGCCGAACGTGTGGCCGAGGAGCTGAAGGTTCCGCTGGGCACGACCGTCGGCTACAAGGTGCGCTTCACCGACAAGGTGTCGGCCGACACGAGCATCGCGCTGATGACCGACGGCATCCTGCTCAACGAGATCCACCGCGACCGCCTGCTGCGCCGCTACGACACGATCATCGTCGACGAGGCGCACGAGCGGTCGCTCAACGTGGACTTCCTGCTGGGGTACCTGCGACGCATCCTCACGAAGCGCCCGGACCTCAAGGTCATCATCACGAGCGCCACGATCGACCCCGAGAGCTTCGCGAAGCACTTCGCCGAGCCCGACGGGACGCCCGCGCCGATCATCGAGGTGTCGGGCCGCACCTACCCCGTCGAGATCCGCTACCGCCCGCCGGCCAAGCCCGCCAAGGGCGAGGACGAGTCCGACGACGTCGACGGCATCACGTCGGCCCTGCGCGAGCTCGACCGCGAGTCCGCCGGCGACGTGCTGGTGTTCCTCCCCGGCGAAGCGGAGATCCGGGATGCCGCCGACGCCGTCCGCGGTCTGTACGCGCGGGATGCCGCCCCGACCGAGGTGCTGCCGCTCTACGGACGGCTGTCGGCGGCCGAGCAGCACCGCGTGTTCGAGCCGTCGCAGGTCGCCGGCGTCCGCCGGCGTGTCATCCTGGCGACCAACGTCGCCGAGACGAGTCTCACCGTGCCCGGCATCCGCTACGTCGTAGACACCGGCACCGCGCGCATCTCGCGCTACAGCAACCGCAGCAAGGTGCAGCGCCTGCCCATCGAGCCGGTGTCGCAGGCATCCGCGCAGCAGCGGTCGGGTCGTGCCGGACGCACGAGCCCCGGCATCGCGATCCGCCTGTATGCGGAGGACGACTTCACGGCGCGGCCGGAGTTCACCGAACCGGAGATCCTGCGCACGAGTCTGGCGTCGGTGATCCTGCAGATGCTGTCGCTCGGCTTCGGCGACATCTCGTCGTTCCCGTTCCTCACTCCCCCGGACTCGCGCGGGGTGAAGGCCGCGTTCGACCTGCTGGTGGAGCTCGGCTGCGTTTCGTCTCGCTCCGCCCGCTCAACGACCGACTGGAGACTCACCGACCTGGGCCGCGAGATCTCGCGTCTGCCGATCGACCCGCGGTTCGCGCGCATGCTGATCGAGGCGCGGCGCACGGGGGTGCTGCGCGACGTGCTCGCGATCGTCGCCGGCTTGTCGATCCAGGATGTGCGCGAGCGGCCGGAGGAGCGGCGCGAGGAGGCCGACCGGCTGCACGCCCGGTTCGCCGACCCCACCAGCGACTTCCTCAGCCTCCTGAACCTGTGGAACCACCTGCAGAAGAAGCAGTCCGAGCTCGGCTCCAGCGCGTTCCGGCGGCTCTGCCGCGCCGAGCACCTCAACTACGTGCGCGTGCGGGAGTGGGCGGACGTGCACCGCCAGCTCAGCGCGCTCCTCGGGGCGCCCCGCCGCGGGCATGACGACGCGGGCGCCGCCGACCCCGACGAGGTGCACAAGGCGATCCTCTCCGGTCTGCTGTCACAGCTGGGCGTGCTCGATGAGCGCTCCACGACGCGCCCCGCGGGCCGCGGGCAGTCCGGCGGCGACGCCAAGCGCCGCACACCACCCGCCGAGTACCTCGGCTCGCGCGGCACCCGGTTCGCGATCTTCCCCGGGTCGGGGCTGCGCAAGCAGCGCCCGCAGGCGGTCATGGCCGCCGAGGTCGTCGAGACGAGCCGCCTGTTCGCGCGCACCGTCGCCGCGATCGACCCGGAGTGGGCCGAGCCGCTGGCCGGCGACCTCGCCAAGCGCTCGCTGAGCGAGCCGCACTGGTCGAAGGCGTCGGGCGCGGCATCCGCGTACGAGAAGGTCACCCTGTTCGGCCTGGAGATCGTGCCCAAGCGGCGGGTGCAGCTCGCCCGGTTCGACCGGCCGTTCGCGCGGGAGCTGTTCGTGCGCCACGCGCTCGTCGAGGGCGAATGGGATTCTTCGCACCTCGACAAGCGCCTGACCGCGTTCGAACGCCGCAACCTCGAGCTGCGCCGGCGGCTGGAGAAGATCGAGGAGCGCGAGCGCCGGCGCGACATCCTGGTGGGCGACGAAGCGGTGTTCCGGTTCTACGACGCGCGCCTGCCGCAGGACGTCTTCGACGCGCGCTCGTTCGAGACGTGGTGGAGGGATGCCGCCACCCGCACCCCGCGGCTGCTGGACATGACCGAGGCCGACCTCGTGGACGAGGCCTCGCGCGGCGACGAACGGGACTTCCCCGCTCGCTGGCACCAGGGCGACCAGGTGCTCTCGCTCGCGTACCGGTTCGAACCCGGCGCCGCCGACGACGGCGTCACCGCGGTGGTCCCGCTGGCGCTGCTCGCACAGCTGCGTCCCGACGGCTTCGACTGGCAGGTGCCGGGCATGCGCGACGAGCTCATCACGGCGCTGCTGCGGGCACTTCCCAAGGCGATCCGCCGGCACGTGGTGCCCGCAGCCGACTGGGCGGCGACCTTCGCCGCCGACCTGGCAGGACTCGGTCCCGAAGCGCACGAGGGGCTGCCACCGACGCCGCTGCGCGATGCGCTCGCCGCCCGCATCCAGCGCGTGGCCAACCAGCCCGTCACCGCGGCCGACTTCGAGCTCGAACGCGTGCCCGGCCACCTGCAGGTGTCGTTCCGCGCCGTCGACGAGCGCGGCCGCACGGTCGGCTCGGACCGCGACCTCGCGACGCTGCAGGCCCGGCTCGCCGACCGGGCCCGCGCCTCCGTATCGCGTTCCCTGAACGCGCCGGCGCGGCCCTCGAACCGCCCTGCCGGTCCGGCGCGCCCTGCCCCTGCCGACGCTCCGGCCGGCCCGGCGTTCGCCGAGCGCACGGGGCTGACCGAGTGGACGTTCGGCGACCTGCCGGAGGTCGTCGACACGAAGGTGGCCGGCGGCGTCGTGCGTGGCTATCCCGCGATCATCGACGAGGGCCCGTCGGTCGCCCTGCGCATCGAGGCGACCCCCGAGGCGGCGGCGCGTGCCACCCGCGCGGGGGTGCGCAGGCTCGTGCTGCTCGCAGTGCCCTCGCCCGTCGCGTACGTGCTCGACCACCTCACCTCGCCCGAGAAGCTCGCGCTGGCGGCATCCCCGTATCCGTCCGCGAAGGCGCTGGTCGAGGACTGCCGGGTTGCGGTGGCGGATGCCGTCATCGCCCGGGTGGCGCCTGCCGCGGCGGTACGCACGCAGGCGGGCTTCGAGGAGGTGCGCGACGCGCTGTCGGCGGTGATCGTCGACGAGCTGTTCCAGACGGTGTCGCTCACCGCCCGCATCCTCACCGCCGCACGCGAGGTCGAGCGCCGCATGCGCGACGCGAACTCGCTGACGCTCCTGGGCGCGCTGGGCGACCTCAAGTCGCAGCTGGCCGGTCTCGTCTTCTCCGGCTTCGTGTCGCGCACCGGAACCGCCCGGCTCGTGCACCTTCCGCGCTACCTGCGCGGCGCGCTCGACCGCGTCACGGCGCTGCCCGACAATCCCGGCCGCGACCGCCAGCGCATGACCGAGTTCGAGCGCGCGGCGGCCGTGTACGCCGAGGCGGGCGGGACGATCCCGCCGGCGGCCGACGCGCCGACGGCGATCGTGCACGCGCGCTGGCTGCTCGAGGAGTATCGGGTGAGCCTGTTCGCGCAGGCGCTCGGGACGGCCGAGCCGGTGTCGCTGCAGCGCATCGGCAGAGCCCTGCGCGAGTAACCCAGAGAAATGCGGGAATGACCCGCGACCCCGGAGGGATTCACACGACATGACCAGAGCGATCGCCTACACCGAGTTCGGGGGCCCGGAGGTCCTGCACGAGATCGAGGCACCGGACGTCGTGCCCGCGCCCGGAGAGGTCGCGATCCGCGTCGAGGCGGCGGGCGTCAACCCGATCGACGCGAAGCTGCGGGCAGGTCTGCGCGCATCGTCGGCGATCGTCGAGCCGCGCCGGGTCGGCGCGGACGGCGCGGGTGTGGTCACCGCCGTCGGCGACGGTGTCGACGGCTTCCGGGTGGGCGAGGCCGTCGTGTTCGGCGGAGCGCACGGCGCATACGCGGACGCCGTCGCGGTGCGCGCCGAGCACGTCCACCCGCGGCCGGCGAACGTGAGCGCCCCCGAGGGCGCGGCACTGGGCATCCCGGTCGGCACCGCCTACCAGACGCTGCGCTCGCTCGCCGTCGGCACCGGCGACACCCTGCTCGTCCACGGCGGATCGGGCGCCGTCGGTCAGGCGATCGTCCAGTTCGCGGTGCTGTGGGGCGCGACGGTGGTCGCCACCGCGTCGCCCGCCCGGTTCGAGCGGCTGCGCGCGCTCGGGGCGATCCCCGTCGCCTACGGCGATGGGCTCGCGGACCGCGTGCGCGCCGCGGCACCGCAGGGCGTGACCGTCGCGATCGACGCGGCGGGCACCGACGAGGCGCTGGGCACGTCGCTCGAGCTCGTGCCCGACCACCGGCGGATCGCCACGATCGTGCGGGGAGCGGATGCCGCGGGCCTGGGCATCCGTGCCTTCTCGGGCGGATCCCCCCAGCCGCTGACGGCACAGCAGCAGACCTGGCGCGCCGAGGCGGTGCCGGTGACGCTGGCCCTTCTCGCGGCAGGTGCGTTCTCGGTCGAGCTCGGCCCCGAGTTCCCGCTCTCGGACGCCGCCGGGGCGCACCGCGCGGTGGCGGCAGGCGCGACGGGCAAGATCACGCTCGTCCCCTGAGGCCCACGGGTGCGGGCCAGCCGCCGGTCAGACCGTCCTGGTGACCTCCGCCGGGGCGGCACCGGTGGCGACCGGGCGACCGGGCGTGTTCGACCACTGGCTCCACGAGCCGGGGTACAGCGAGAGCTCCAGCCCGGCGAGCTCCGCGGCGAACGCCGCCTGCGCGGCGGTGACCCCCGAGCCGCAGTACGCCGCCGCCGCCACGCCGGGCACGATGCCCACGCCGGCGAAGAGGCCGGCCAGGGTCGCGGCATCCCGGAACCGCTCGCCGTCCATGTAGTGCGTCGTGGGAAGATTCACGGCGCCCGGGATGTGCCCGGCGATCGGGTCGACCGGCTCGACCTCGCCACGGTAGCGCTCGGCCGCGCGCACGTCGACGAGCACGCCGGCGGACGGGTACGCGGCGGCGTCGTCGATCGACAGCACCGGCTCGGTGATGTCGTGCACCAGCGCGTCGCCGGGCTCGGGCCGCACCTCGCCGGACTCCAGCGCGAAGCCGGCGTCGATCCAGCCGCGCAGTCCGCCGTCGAGCAGGCGCACGTCGGCGATCCCGGATCGCGTGAGCACCCACCAGGCGCGCGACGCGCCGAGGGAGCGCGCGTCGTCGTACACCACGACGGTGTCGCCCGCCCGCAGACCCCAGCGGCGCGCTGCCGCCTGCAGGTCGTCCCGTGCGGGAAGCGGATGCCGTCCCTCCGTCGCCGCCCCATGACCGGAGAGCTCGGACTCCAGGTCGACGTACACCGCGCCCGGCACGTGGCCCGCCGCGTGGTCGGCGCTGCCGTCGGGCTTGTCGAGGCGGTAGCGGACGTCGAGGACGCGCACGGGCGCGCCGGCGCCGAGGAGGAGGTCGAGTTCTGCCGGGGTGATGAGCTGCGCCATCCGACCATTGTGTCCCGCGCGCGACTACTACCCGCACGCCGCGGGTGGGCCGGAGGCTGCAACAGAACGACACACGAACGGGATCCACACGGGCGCGGGCCTGAGAATGGTTCCCATGCCTGAAGCGATTCGTCCCGCCGTCCCCCGCTCCTTCGCGACGGCGCAGGTGCAGGCCGGATACGTCTCGGGCCTCGCCGAGAACACCGCCGTCCCGTCGATCCACCAGTCCAACGGCTTCGAGTTCGCCTCGCTGAGCGAAGCACGCGACCTGTTCGCCCTCCGCAAGGACGGCAACATCTACAGCCGCGCCGCCAACCCGACCGTGCTCGTGTTCGAGCGCCGGGTCGCGGAGCTGGAGGGCGGCATCGGCGCGGCGGGCGTGGCATCCGGTCAGGCGGCCGTCGCGATCGCGCTGCTGGCCCTCGCCAAGCAGGGCGAGCACATCGTCGCGGCACGCCAGCTGTACGGCGGCACCGTCGACCTGCTGCAGGACACGTTCGCAGACTGGGGCATCGAGGTCACCTTCGTCGACCAGGACGACCTCGCCGCGTGGGAGGCCGCCGTGCGGCCCACGACGCGGGCGCTGTTCGCCGAGTCGATCTCGAACCCGATCGCCCAGGTGCTCGACCTCGGCGCGGTGGCCGCGGTCGCCCGGCGCGCGGGCGTGCCGCTCGTGATCGACAACACCGTGGCCTCGCCGTACCTGCAGCGCGCGAAGGACTTCGGCGCCGACATCGTCGTGCACTCGGCGACCAAGTTCCTCGGCGGGCACGGCACGTCGCTCGGCGGCGTCGTGGTCGATCTCGGCACGTTCGACTTCACGGCGCAGCCCGAACGCTGGCCGCAGCTCACGCAGACGTACCCGCGCGTGCCCGACGGCAGCCTCGTCGAGCGCTTCGGCGAGACCGGCTCGCCCTACATCGCTCTGGTGAAGACCAAGTACGTGCACGACCTCGGACCGTCGCTGTCGGCGTTCAACGCCTTCCAGCTGCTGCAGGGACTGGAGACTCTCGACCTGCGCATGGAGCGCCACACGGCGAGCGCGCTCGCGGTGGCCCAGTACCTTCAGACGCACCCCGCGGTCGCGCGCGTGCACCACCCGGGCCTGGAGTCGAGCCCCTGGCACGCGAATGCGCAGACGTACCTGCCCGACGGCGCCAGCTCGGTGTTCGCGTTCGACCTGCACGCCACCGGCGACGCCGAGGCCGACTTCCGTCTCGTCGAAGACGTGATCTCGCGCCTGCAGGTGATCCGTCTGGTCGCCAACATCGGCGACGCGCGCAGCCTCGTGGCCCACCCGGCGTCGATGACGCACAGCCACATGTCGGCGGCGCAGCTCGCCGAGGCGTACATCACGCCGACGACGGTGCGTCTGTCGATCGGGCTGGAGGACCCGCGCGACATCGTCGACGACCTCCGCCGCGCGCTCGACGGGGTGTCCGCCGCCGTGGGCGAGACCGACGCCGACCGTCAGCTGGCCGAGACCGGCTCGCGGTAGAACCCGACGGGACAACTCACGCGACGAGCATACGCAGGCGGCGAGCGCCCACTAGCCTCGGAATCATGACTTCACAGGCATCCCTCCGCTGGGGCATCCTCGGCCCCGGCGGCATCGCGCGCGCCTTCACCGGCGACCTGCGCACCGCCGGCCTCGACGTCGTCGCGGTCGGTTCACGCCGCCTCGAATCGGCCCAGGCGTTCGCCGCCGACTTCGGCATCCCGCGGGCCCACGGCTCGTACGAGGACCTCGTCGCCGATCCCGACGTCGACATCGTCTACATCGCGACGCCCCACCCCCTGCACGCCGCGAACGCGCTGCTCGCCCTGGAGGCCGGCAAGCACGTGCTCGTCGAGAAGCCGTTCACGCTGACCGGCGCGGAGGCCGAAGCCGTGCGCGACGCGGCCGCCGCCGGCGGCCTCCTCGCGATGGAGGCCATGTGGACGCGGTACCTGCCCCATATGATCCGCATCCGCGAGATCGTCGCCTCCGGGGTGCTCGGTGAGCTGCGGGCCCTGACCGCCGACCACACGCAGCTCATCACGAGCGACCCCGCCCACCGCCTGAACGCCCTCGAGCTCGGTGGCGGTGCCCTGCTCGACCTCGGCGTGTACCCGGTGTCGTTCGCGTGGGACATCCTGGGCGAGCCGCTGTCGATCGTCGCCTCGGCGCGCCTGGGCGAGACGGGCGCCGACACCGAGGTGGCCACGATCATGGCGCACGCCTCCGGCGCGCTGTCGACCACGTTGTCGGCATCCCGCGCCGCCGGCCCCAACACCGCCTCGATCATCGGCACCGAGGCGCGCATCGACATCGATCGCGTCTGGTACTCGCCGACCTCGTTCCGCGTGGTGGCCCCCGACGGCCGGGTGCTCGAGGAGTACCGCTCCGAGATCGAGGGCCGCGGCATGCAGTACCAGGCGCTCGCGGCCGAACGCATCATCGCCGCGGGCCGCACCGACTCCGACGAGCTGCCGATCGACGAGAGCGTCGCGATCATGGCGACGCTCGACGAGATCCGGGCCCTCGTGGGCGTCCGCTACCCCGGGGAGGACTGACATGGCCGATCTGCAGAGCGCGCGCGTCGCCGTCTACCTCGACTTCGACAACATCGTCATGTCGTGGTACGACCGCGTGCACGGCAAGAACTCGTACTCGCGCGACCGGCAGCGCATCGCCGAGAACCCGAACGACCCCGAGATCGCCGATCGGCTCTCCGCCGCCACGATCGATGTGGGGGCGATCATCGATTTCGCGGCATCGTTCGGCACGCTCGTGCTCACCCGCGCGTACGCCGACTGGTCCTCTCCGGTCAACGCGGTGTACCGATCGCAGCTGGTGGCCCGCGCGGTCGATCTGGTGCAGCTGTTCCCGGCCGCCGCCTACGCCAAGAACGGCGCCGACATCCGGCTCGCCGTGGATGCCGTCGAAGACATGTTCCGCCTGCCGGATCTCACTCACGTGGTGATCGTGGCCGGCGATTCCGACTACGTCCCGCTTGCGCAGCGGTGCAAGCGGCTGGGCCGTTACGTCGTCGGCGTGGGCGTCGCCGGCTCGACGGCGAAGTCGCTCGCGGCCGCGTGCGACGAGTTCGAGGCGTACGACTCCCTGCCCGGCGTTCCGCGCGTCGTACGGGAGCCGGCGAGGGCGGTCAAGGCTGCGGAGAAGGTCGCGAAGGCCGACACCGCCGCGAAATCCGAACCGGCCGCGAAGGCCGGGGCCAAGGCCGGGTCGGCCTCACGGGCGAAGGCCACGGACGTCGCCGCCGGCACGGGCGGATCCTCGCGATCCGGCGGACGACGCAGCGGTGCGAAGGCGACCGCCAGCGCGGATGCCGCAGCGCCGGCGCCGGCGGATGCCCCGGTCGAGACGGTCGAGACGGTCGAGGCTGTCGAGGCTGTCGAGGCTGTCGAGGCGGTCGAGACGGTCGCTGCCGACAGCGTCCCCGCCGCCGAGCCGTCCAGCGCGACCGCCCCGCCCAAGCGCGGCAGTCGTCGAGCCACGTCCAAGAGCGTCGCCTCCACCGCCGAGGCTGCCGCCGCGGAGTCGGCGCAGCAGCCCGAGGAGCCCGCGGAGGACCCGCAGCTGACGGCCACACTGCTGCTCGAGCGCGCGCTGCGGCTCGGGCACGACAAGAACGACGACGCCGAATGGCTGCACAGCTCGGCGGTCAAGACGCACATGCGGCGCATGGACCCGTCGTTCAGTGAGAAGGCCCTGGGCTACCGCTCGTTCAACGACTTCGTGAAGGCGCGCGGGTCGATCGCCGAGCTCGAAGAGACCGGGCACGAGCGCCTGATCCGCCTCCGCGAGTAGCCGCCGTGGTCGGCGCGCTCAGCCGACGCGCGCGAGGAAGTCGAGCAGCCCGGCGTTGAAGGCCCGCGGCTGCTCGATGTTGGCGGCGTGGCCGTCGTGCGCGATCACCGCGGATTCGCCCCGCGTGGCCAGCGCGGCTGAGGCGGCCGCGTGCGCGCTCGGCCAGAACTCGCTCTCGGCACCCGCGACGAACAGCGCGGGCACCTCGGTCGCCGCGATCGCCGGTCGCCAGTCCGCCTTCGCGTGATCGCCCAGAAGCGACAGCTCGCCGGCCGTGAGTGCTCGCTGCGCACCCTTCATGGCGCGCAGCAGGCGCACCAGCCGCATTCCCCGCCGCCACAGCGGTGTGCCACGGCCGGTGTCCGGGATCCCCTCGGCGAAGTACGTGTCGACGTTCTCCTCGGTGTAGCCGTAGAAGCCATGCGGCCAGTCGGCCGTGTTGAGCATGCGCGGCGTCTGATCGATCGACACGACGCCGGCGACCCGTTCCTCGCCGACCTGCGACAGGTACGACCAGATCGTGTTGGCGCCCATCGAACCGCCCACGAGCACGGCGCCGCGCAGGTCGAGCGCGTCGACGAGGTCGCGCACGTCCTGACCGCGTCGGGCCATGTCGACACCGGCGTCCGGACGGTCGCTCCGGCCATGACCGCGCAGATCCGCGGCGATCACGCGGTAGCCGGCCTGCGCCAGCGCCGGCACCTGGTAGCACCAGCTCGACGCGGCCGCCTTGAATCCGGCCAGCAGCACCACCGGGCGCCCGGCCGGATCGCCGTACTCGCTGTGGTCGAGCATCACACCGTCGTCGGCGCGGATCGTGGGCATCTCATTCTCCGTTCGGAAAGGCTTTGCCGGGGTTGAGGATCCCCGCCGGATCCAGCGCGCGCTTGATGGCGCGATGCATGCCGAGCACGACGGGGCTGAGCTCCTGCGCCGCGCCCGCGAGCTTGAGCAGCCCCACGCCGTGCTCCCCGGTGACGGTGCCGCCCAGCGCGCGGCAGTCGTCGACGATGAGGTCGAAAGCCGTCTTGGCGCGGGACTTCGCCTCGTCGTCCCCCTCCGGGGCGATGATCAGCGGATGCAGGTTGCCGTCGCCCGCGTGCGCGATGTTCGCGATCACGACATCCGCCGCGGCGGCCGTCGCCTCGATGCGGGAGAGCATCTCGGGCACCGCGCCGCGCGGGACGCAGATGTCCTCGGTCAGCACCGGTCCGAGCCTCTCCAGCGCGGGGTAGGCCAGCCGGCGCGCCGCGAACAGGCGGTCGACGTCGTCAGCGTCGACGGCACGCTCCACACGACGGCCGCCGGCGGAGCGGAACAGCGACTCGAGCTGCGCGGCGAGCTCGTCGCCGCGCGCGCCGGGCTCGTCGACCTTCGCCAGCAGCAGCGCGTTCGCCTCGTCGGGCAGATCCCAGCCCTGCCACTGGGCCACCGCATGCAGGCAGGTGCGGTCGATGAGCTCGAGCGCCGACGGCACGATGCCGGCGTCCGAGACCGCGGCGACCGCGCGACCGGCAGCGGTGAGGCTCTCGAAGTACCCGACGACCGCGCGCTCCTCGCGCCCGGAGAGCGGCCGCAGTTTCACCGTGACGTCGACGACGATGCCGAGAGTCCCCTCCGAGCCGACGAACAGTCCGGTGAGGTCGTATCCCGTTACGCCCTTCGCCGTCGTGCGTCCGAGCGTGGCGACGCTGCCGTCGGCCAGGACGACGGTCATGCCGATCACGTAGTCGCGCGTGACCCCGTACTTGACGCAGCAGATGCCGCCGGCGTTGGTCGCGACGTTCCCGCCGATCGTCGAGATGGCCTGGCTCGCCGGGTCGGGCGGATACCACAGCCCGTACTCGGCGACGTGGTGACGCAGGTCGTCGTTCAGCACCCCGGCCTCGACGACGGCGAAGCGCTCGGCGGCATCGACCCGCAGCACGCGGGTCATGCGCTCCAACGACAGGACGAGGCATCCACTCGTCGCATTCGCCCCGCCCGACAGCCCGGTCCCCGCGCCGCGGGGGACGATCGGGATGCCGCGGTCCGCGGCGATGCGGACGGCCGCGACGACGTCGTCCACACTCGTGGCGAAGACCACCGCGGCAGGCAGACCGAACGGCGCCCATTCGGCGTCGTCGTGGCTGAGACGGGCCAGCGTCTCCGCATCGGTCGCAACGGCATCGGCGGGAAGAGCGGCGCGAAGGGCCTCGACAAGGGTGTGCATGGCGTACCGATGCTAGTCGTCCGCGCACCGGCGCCGGTCTGCCGCCCTCGGAGTTCCGGGCCGATCTGGGAATCATCCGTCCCCCGAAAAACACCGTCCGGTACAGTGTGACCGTGGCACGCCGTAACGCCCCGCCGGGCTCGCAGACCTCGCTGCGCGAGGCCAATCGCGCGCGCGTCGTCGAGTCGCTCAAGCGTCACGGCCGCCTCACCCAGATCGAGCTCGCCGGCAGCACGGGCCTCTCGCCCGCCACGGTGTCGAACATCGTCAAGGAGCTCACCGCGTCCGGGCTGCTCCACACGTCGTTCACGACCAGCAGCGGACGCCGAGCGACCCTGGTGTCGCTGGCCCGCCGGCTGGGCCTCGTCGCGGGCGTGCACTACAGCTCACGGCACCTGCACATCGCGATCGCCGACACCGCGCGCACGATCGTGACGCAGTCCTCGCTGCCGCTGCCCCTCGACCACCGCCATGACTCCGAGCTCGACCGGCTCGCCCTGCTCCTGGGCGACATGATGGAGACCCTCGGCGGAACGCTCCCCGACCTCCTCGCGGTCGGGCTCGCGCTTCCGGCGCCCATCGATCCGCGCACCGGCATGGTGTCCACCCCCGGTCTGCTGCGCGGCTGGGAGGGCGTCGACGTCGCCGAATCGCTCTCGATCCGCATCGGCCGCCCCGTCTACGTCGACAGCGAGGCCAACCTCGGCGGGCTGGCGGAGGCTCGCGAGGGGAACGGCCGGTCGGCGGCATCCACCGTCTTCATCCGCGTCGGGCACACGATCAGCGCGGGCCTCGTCGTCGACGGCGACCTGTTCCGCGGCGTCAACGGCAAGGCCGGGCAGATCGGGCACGTCACGCTCGACGAGAACGGGCCGATCTGCCGCTGCAGCAATCGCGGCTGCCTCGAGACCTATGCCGGCGGGCCCGCCCTGCTGTCGCTGTTCCCGCCGAGCGAGGGCATGCATCGCCTGGGCGACCTGCTGCAGGCGGCCGAGGCCGGGGACGGCAGCGCGCGACGGGTCATCGCCGACGCCGGACGCCACATCGGCATCGCCGCCGCGAGCCTGTGCAACCTGTTCGACCCCGAGCTCATCGTCGTGGGCGGCGAGCTCGGCCAGGCCGGCGAGATCCTGATCGCGCCGATGCGGCATTCGCTCGAGCGGACGGCTCTGCCCTCGGCCGTGGGACTCCCTGAGATCGTCGAGGCGTCGTTCGGGGAGTGGGCCGAGACGCGCGGGGCCATCGCCATCGCCCTCGACCACGTCACGGTCGACGGGATGACCGGCGATGCCCAACTGCCGGGTGCGACCTCTCTGCCCATCACGGCTTAGGCTCTTCCGATGCCCCTCACGCGACTGCCTCGGCCGCGACGACGCCCAGCGCCCTCGCACCGCGGCCTGCGGCGTGCCCTGGCTGCGGCATCCACGATCCTCCTCGGCGCCGCGATGCTGGCGGCCTGCACCGCGACGCCGACGCCGACGCGCACACCCGACGATGCGACCATCGCCTTGCTGCTGCCCGATGCCAAGACCGCCCGCTACGAGACCTTCGACCGGCCGCTGTTCGAGGAGCGCGTCGCAGAGCTCGGCGACTACAAGGTGCTGTACGCCAACGCCGACCAGGACGCCGCGAAGCAGCAGCAGCAGGCCGAGTCCGCGCTCACCGCCGGTGCCGGGGTGCTCGTGCTCGACCCGGTCGACGCCAACGCGGCCGTCAGCATCGTGACGTCGGCCAACACGCGGGGGGTGCCCGTCATCTCGTACGACCGCCTCATCGCCGGCGGCGACCTCGCGTACTACGTGTCGTTCGACAACGAGAAGGTCGGCGTGCTGCAGGCGACCGCGTTCGTCGACGGCGTGCGCGATCAGGGCGGCGGCAGCGGCATCCTCATGGTCAACGGCTCGCCGACCGACAGCAACGCTGCGCTGTTCAAGGACGGCGCCCACAGCATCATCGACGACAGCGGCCTGCACGTGCTCGCCGAGTACGACACCCCCGGCTGGAACCCCGAGAAGGCGCAGGAATGGGTGTCGGGGCAGATCGCGCAGCATCGCGACCAGATCGCCGGCGTCTACGCCGCCAACGACGCGACCGCCGGCGGGGCGGTGGCGGCGCTGCGGGTCGCGAACGTGAGCCCGTGGCCGATCGTCACGGGGCAGGACGCCGAGCTGTCGGCGATCCAGCGGCTCCTGACCGGCGACCAGTTCATGACCGTCTACAAGGCGATCAAGCCGCAGGCGCGCCTGGCGGCCGAGGTCGCCGTGAAGCTGCTGCACGGCGAGACCGTGACCGCCCCGATGGAGATCCAGGGCACGCCGTCGACGCTGCTCGACCCCGTCGCGGTCACCGTCGACAACATCATGCAGACCGTCGTCGCCGACGGATTCTGGACCGTGGACGACATCTGCACGCCGGCCTACGCCGATGCGTGCGAAGCCGCGGGCATCGGGTAGGGTCCGGAGGATGTCGATGACGCACCCGCGGACCGGACGACCGCGCGAACGCGTGCTGACGATGCGCGGCATCGGCAAGCGCTTCGGCGCGGTCAAGGCGCTCACCGACGTCGACTTCTGGGTCAACGAGGGCGAGGTCGTCGCACTGGTCGGCGACAACGGCGCCGGCAAGTCCACACTCGTCAAGGTGCTCGCCGGGGTCCACCCGCCCGACGCCGGCACGATCGAGTTCGACGGAGAGCCGGTCGACATCCCCTCGCCCGCCGACGCGCAGGAGCTCGGGATCGAGACGATCTTCCAGGACCTCGCCCTGTGCGACAATCTCGACGTCGTCGCCAACCTGTGGCTCGGACGCGAGCTGCGCGACGGCGCCACGCTCGACGAGGTCGACATGGAGCAGCGCACCTGGACGCTGCTGCGCGAGCTGTCGGCCAAGATCCCGTCCGTGCGGGTTCCCGTCGCCTCGCTGTCGGGCGGCCAGCGCCAGACCGTCGCGATCGCCCGCTCCCTCATCGGCGAGCCGCGCGTCGTGATCCTCGACGAGCCGACCGCCGCGCTGGGCGTCGCCCAGACCGCCGAGGTGCTGAACCTCATCGAGCGGCTGCGCGAACGCGGTCACGGCGTGATTCTCATCAGCCACAACATGGCCGACGTGCTCGCGGTCGCCGACCGCGTGGTCGTGCTGCGCCTCGGTCGCAACAACGGCGTGTACAACGTCGCCGACGTCACCAGCGAGACGCTCATCGCGGCCATCACCGGCGCCGTCGACCATTCGTCCGGCCGCTGGGCGCCACCGGCGGCGACCTCTTCCGCGACGCCGGCGGCAGCCCCCGTGCGAGCAGCTCCCGAGCCCGCGGCGTCCGACCTGCCCCACGTCGAGCCGGAGCCGGACGACGACATCGGCGGCACCGTGATCCGCATGCCGCGCACCGGGTCACGGCGGCTCCCCCGCGAGGACGGGCGCCGGTGAGCGCGCGCGGCGACGAACGGCTCGCCGAGCAGGCTCCCGACGAGCGACTGCTCAGCGGCAGCGGCATCCGCAGTCTGTTCGAGGGGTTCGTGGCGCGCATCCGGGGCGGTGACCTCGGCGCGCTGCCGGTCGTGCTCGGCATCATCGTCATCTGGACGGTGTTCCAGCTGCTCAACCCGGTGTTCCTCTCCAGCGAGAACCTCGTCAACCTCACGATGCAGTGCGCCGCGATCGGCACGATCGCCCTCGGAGTGGTCGTCGTGCTGCTGGTCGGCGAGATCGACCTCTCGGTGGGCTCGGTGTCGGGGCTGGCGGCCGCGGTGCTGGCCGTCACATTCGTGCAGATGCAGTGGAACCTCGTGCTGTCGATCCTGGCCGCCCTCGCGATCGGCGGTCTCGTCGGGCTCGTGTACGGCTACCTGTTCACCCGGTTCGGGCTGCCGAGCTTCGTCATCACGCTCGCCGGCCTGCTCGGCTTCCTGGGGCTGCAGCTGTGGGTCCTCGGCGAGACCGGGTCGATCGCCATCCCGTTCGATTCGTGGATCGTGCAGTTCGCCCAGCAGATGTTCCTGCCGCCGTGGGCGGCGTATGCCCTCGCCGCCGCCTCGGTGGGCGTGTACGCGTGGTCGCGCGTGCGACATGCGCAGCGCCGCGCGGCGGCCAATCTGGTGAGCCAGAGCTATGCGGCCATCGCGGTGCGCAGCGGTGTGATGCTGGCGTTCCTGGTCGCGGCGATCTGGTACCTCTCGCTCGATCGCGGCATCGGCGTGATGTTCCTGTTCTTCCTCGCGCTGGTCGTCGTGATGAACTTCGTCCTCACGCGCACGCGGTGGGGCCGGTCCGTGTACGCGGTCGGCGGCTCTGTCGAGGCGGCACGCCGGGCCGGCATCCGGGTCGACCGCGTCTACCTGTCGGTGTTCGTGCTGTGCTCCACGCTCGCCGCCGCCGGCGGCATCCTCGCGGCCGCACGACTGGCCTCGGCCAACCAGAGCTCGGGAACCGGCGACGTCAACCTCAACGCGATCGCGGCCGCCGTCATCGGCGGCACCAGCCTCTTCGGCGGGCGCGGATCGGCGTTCTCCGCCCTCGTGGGCATCGTCGTGATCCAGTCGATCTCATCGGGTCTCACGCTTCTGAACCTGGACTCGTCGGTGCAGTTCATGGTCACCGGAGTCGTCCTCGTCCTCGCGGTGATCGTGGACTCGCTGTCGCGCCGCACGCGTGCGGCCACCGGACGCGCCTGAACTCTTGGGCCCACTGCTGCCTTCACTTGACGAACACGGGCGTCGGCGGCATCCACTGAGCTCGATTACTGGTTGCGCACAATTCACCGAATGGATGCCGCTTACCGTGCATTCTGCACGGTAAGCGTTCTCCACCGGCCCGACGCGTCGTTCTGCACCCCCGTGGCGCCCGTGCGTTGCCAAAGCGTTACGTTCAAGACTTGACGCCAAGAACACTCATCGTCAATGATCGCTTTCAGCGATGAACACAGGGACGCTCCTGAGTCACCCGCTCGCTTCAATGACGAAAGGCGCAAGATGAAGAAGTCTTCACTCCTGGCTGCGGCCGCCCTCGCGGGCGTCGCCGCCATGACGCTCGCCGGCTGTGCCGGCAGCAACGACGACGGGGGCAGCACCGACGCCGGTGCCGACTCCCAGGGTCGTGCGTGCGTCATCCTGCCCGACGCGGCGTCCTCGCCGCGCTGGGAGAACTTCGACAAGAAGTACCTCGAAGAGGGTCTGTCGGATGCCGGTTTCGAGACCGACATCCAGAACGCCCAGGGTGACGTCAACAAGTACTCGACGATCGCCGACCAGCAGCTCACCAAGGGCTGCGGCGTCATGCTGCTCGTCGACTACCAGGGCGCGGCCGAGGCCGTCGCCAAGAAGGCCAAGGACGAAGGCATCCCCGTGATCGCCTACGACCGCCCGTTCACCGGCGCCGACTACTACGTCTCGTTCGACAACGTCAAGGTCGGCGAGCTCGAGGGCCAGACGGTGCTCGACGGTCTCAAGACCGCCGGCAAGGACCCGGCGACCGCGGTCGTCGTGTACATGGGCGGCGACCCGACCGACGGCAACGCGGCGATGTTCCACGACGGCGCTGTCTCGGTCATGGAGGCTGCGGGCATCAAGCCGGCCGCCGAGCCCACGGGCGTGTGGGACCAGGCCAAGTCGCAGACCAACTTCGAGCAGGCTCTCACCTCGCTCGGCGGCAAGGTCGACGGCGTGTGGGTGGCCAACGACACCAACGCGGCCGGCGTCATCAAGGTCCTGCAGGACAACAACCTGACCGGCGTGGCCGTCTCGGGCCAGGACGCGAACGTCGCGGGCCTGCAGAACATCCTGCTCGGCTGGCAGACCGCCACGGTGTACAAGCCGGTCAAGGACGAGGCGACCGCCGCTGTCGACACCGCCGTGTCGCTGCTGAAGGGCGACAAGCCTTCGACGAGCGCGAAGCTCGACGACGGCACGCCCTACATCCAGGTCACGCCGCAGCTCGTCGGACCTGACAACGTCAAGGACGTCGTGGCCGCCGGGGACGCGTCGTACGAGGACGTCTGCACCGCTGACGTGGCTGCCGCCTGCGAGCAGTACGGAGTCACCAAGTAAGGTCCGCTCGCATGGCGAGGGCGTCGCGTCGACCAGGCGCGGCGCCCTCGCATGCAGCGTGAACCCGCACCCGAGCCCCGCAAGGAAGCGAGCATGTCAGACATCATCACCACCACCGCCGTCGATAGCCCCGTCGGCGCCGACGCGGAGCCGATCATCCGACTGGTCGGCATCAAGAAGTCCTTCGGCCCGGTGAGCGTCCTCAAGGGCGTCGACCTCGAGGTCCGTCCCGGCAGGGTCACCGCCCTGGTCGGCGACAACGGCGCCGGCAAATCCACGCTCATCAAGGGCCTGGCCGGCGTGCAGCCCTACGACGAGGGCGAAGTCCTCATCGACGGCGAGCACCGCGACCTGCACGCTCCCCGCGACGCCGCGGCGCTGGGCATCGAGGTCGTGTACCAGGACCTCGCCCTGTGCGACAACCTCGACATCGTGCAGAACATGTTCCTCGGCCGCGAGGAGCTCACGTTCGGCACCTTCGACGAGGGCCGTATGGAGAAGGACGCGTCCGACACGCTGCGCTCCCTCTCGGTGCGCACCGTCAAGTCCGTGCGCCAGAAGGTGTCGAGCCTGTCGGGCGGTCAGCGCCAGACGGTGGCGATCGCCCGCGCCGTGCTGAAGAAGGCGCGCGTCGTCATCCTCGACGAGCCGACCGCCGCCCTCGGCGTGGCACAGACCGAGCAGGTGCTCAACCTCGTCAAGCGGCTCTCCGAGCAGGGCGTCGCCGTCGTGCTCATCAGCCACAACCTCGCCGACGTGTTCGCCGTCGCCGACGACATCGCCGTGCTCTACCTCGGGCAGATGGTCGCGCAGATCCCGACCTCCGAGACCACCCGCGACGACATCGTCGGCTACATCACCGGCACCAAGACCCCGCAGAGCGGCGTCGGCATCATCGACACATCCACGATTCGCACCGAAGGAGGCGCGGAATGACCAGCAGCGTGACCCGGACCGAGGCGTCCCCCGATCCCGTCGCCAGCGATCTGATCGGCAGCGGCGTCGAGGGTGGCCTCGGCGACCAGCTGTCCGCCTGGTGGCAGCGCGTCCGCGGCGGTGACATGGGCGCCCTCCCCGCGGTCGGCGGCCTCGTCGTGCTCGGCATCCTGTTCTCGATCCTGAGCCCGTACTTCCTCACCGAGCGCAACTTCGCCAACCTGATGAACCAGGCGGCCACCCTCGTGGTGCTCGGCATCGCGCTGGTCTTCGTGCTGCTGCTGGGCGAGATCGACCTGTCGGCCGGTGTGACCGGCGGTGTCGGCATGGCCCTGTTCGTCGTGCTCAACTCGCAGTTCCATGTGCCGTGGCCGCTCGCCCTCCTCATCGGCTTCGGCTTCGGCTTCGCCACCGGTGCGCTCATCGGATTCTTCGTGGCACGTGTCGGCATCCCGTCGTTCGTCGTGACGCTGGGTCTGTTCCTCGGCTTCCAGGGCCTGGCGCTCGTGGTCATCGGCACCGGCGGCCAGTTCCGCCTGGAGGTGCCGGAGCTCATCGCGCTTCAGAACGGCAACCTGCCGGTCTGGGGCGGCTGGGTCATGCTCGTGGTCATGCTGCTGATCTCCGGCGGCACGGCGTTCTGGGACCGCGCGCGCCGGACGCGCGCCGGCGTTCCGAACCGGGCGCTGTCGCTCGTGTTCATCAAGCTGGCCGCGATCGCGGTCGGCGGCGGGGTCGTGGTCTACTTCCTCAACCAGAACCGCGGCCAGTCGGTCGTCGAGGTCGCCGGCGTGCCGATCGTGGTGCCCATCGTCCTGACGCTGCTGTGGCTGGGCACGTTCCTGCTGGACCGCACCAAGTTCGGCCGCTACCTGTACGCCATCGGCGGCAACGCCGAGGCCGCGCGCCGGTCGGGCGTGAAGGTGCGCTGGATCAAGTGGTGGGCGTTCGTCATCTGCTCCGCCCTCGCGGTCTTCTCCGGCCTGCTGAGCGTCGCCCGCGTCGGCGCGGTGGATGCCACCGTCGGCCGTGACATCGTGCTGTCGGGCGTCGCTGCGGCCGTGGTCGGCGGCGTCAGCCTCTTCGGCGGACGCGGTCGCCTGGTGCACGCGGCGATCGGCGCCCTGGTCATCGCCACCATCACGAACGGCCTGGGACTGCTGAACCTGCCGGCGGGCATCAACCTGCTCGTCACCGGCGGCGTGCTGATCCTGGCGGCCACCGTCGACGCCCTCTCGAGGGTCCGCTCGGGCGGTGTGCGCATGTAGCGCAGTGCTGTACGAGAAGAGCGCCGGGGGTCCGCCCCCGGCGCTCTTCGTCTGCCGGGTCACGCGCGATCTGCGAGCACCTCGTCCACCCACGCCGGCACCAGCTCTCCGGCACGCCCGGTCCGCGTCTCGTCGAACGGGACGGCGGGGTCGCTCGGCTCCAGGTTGAGCTCCACCGTGCGCGCGCCGAACGCGGACGCCAGCGCCACGTAGCCGGCGGCCGGATACACCTCCCCCGATGTGCCGATCGACACGAACACGTCGCAGGCGACGACGGCCTGCTCGATGCGCTCGAGTCCGTACGGCACCTCGCCGAACCACACGACATCGGGGCGCAGCATCCGTTCTCCGCACTCGGGGCATGCCGGCCGGTCGATGAGGTCGCCGTCCCACGCCGGCCGGGCGGCGCACGCGAGGCAGCGGGCGCGGCGCAGTTCGCCATGCATGTGGACGAGGTTGCGGGTGCCGGCGCGCTCGTGCAGGTCGTCGACGTTCTGCGTCACCACCAGCAGTCGGTCGCCGATCGCGCCTTCCAGGCGGGCCAGGGCGCGGTGCGCCGCGTGGGGGACGGTGGATGCCACCGCCCGGCGCCGCGCGTCGTAGAACGCCAGCACCGCGTCAGGGTCGGCGGCGTACCCTTCCGGCGTCGCGACGTCCTCGACACGATGCCCCTCCCACAGCCCGTCCGCGCCGCGGAAGGTGGGCACCCCGCTCTCGGCCGAGATGCCGGCACCGGTGAGCACGACGATGCGCATGCGCCCAGTCTGGCGCATGCGCATCGTGCGCCATCGAGTGCGAGGCGGACGCTACGCGAACAGCGGGATCGCGCCGACCAGGACCCCCACGGCGAGCATCGCGAGCGACACCACGGTCGCCCGCCACAGCACCTTCTTGTGGTGATCGCCCAGGTTCACGTTCGCGAGCGACACCAGCAGCAGGATGGCGGGCACGAGTGGGCTCTGCAGGTGCACCGGCTGCCCCGTGATCGAGGCGCGGGCCATCTCGACCGGTTCGATGCCGAAGTGCGCGGCGCTCTGCGCCAGCACCGGGAGGATGCCGTAGTAGAACGCGTCGTTCGACATGAAGAACGTGAACGGGATCGACAGGATGCCGGTGATCACGGCGAGGAACGGTCCGAGCGATGCCGGGATGACGGACGTGATCCACGTCGCCATCGCGTCGACCATGCCGGTGCCGTTCAGCACGCCGACCAGCACGCCGGCGGCGAGGACCATCGACACGACCCCGACGATGCTGGGCGCGTGCGCCACGATCTCGTCGGCCTGGCTCTTCAGCTTGCGGAAGTTGACCATGAGGGCGATCGCCGCCCCGACCATGAACACGTACGCGAGCGGGAACACGTCCAGCACGAGCAGCACCATCACCGCGACCGTGAGGGCGAGGTTGAACCAGATGAGCTTCGGTCGCAGCGTGGGCCGGTTCGGGTCGAGCATGGTGTCGGCCATCGCGGTGTCGTCGCGATCGATGACGGCTGTGGGGGCGACGGCGCCGTGGCCGCCCGCGACGGTGACGATGTTGCCGGTACGCAGGGTGGCGCGGGCGCCGGGCTTCGCGTCCGCGGGCCGGAAGATGCGCGGCGCCGCGAATCCCCCGCCCGCTCCCCCGCCGTCCAGACGGGTGGTGTCGATGAGCCCGATCCGCTTGCGTTCGCCGAGACCGAGGAACCACGCGAAGGTGAGCGAGATCACCAGCCCGGCCGCGAGCGAGGGCAGCATCGGCACGAAGATGTCGGTCGGCTGCAGTCCGAGCGCCGTCGCCGCGCGCACGGTCGGACCGCCCCACGGCACGATGTTCAGCGTGCCGTTGACCAGCCCCGCCACGCACGTGAGCACCACGGGGCTCATCCCCAGGCGCAGGTAGATCGGCAGCATCGCCGAGGTCGTGATGATGAAGGTCGTCGATCCGTCGCCGTCGAGCGACACGGCACCGGCGAGGATCGCGGTGCCCAGCACGACCTTGGCGGGGTCGTCGCCGAGCACGCGCGTGATGACGCGGATGAGCGGGTCGAACAGCCCGACATCGATCATGATGCCGAAGTACATGATCGCGAACATCAGCAGGGCCGCCGTGGGCGCCATGCTGGCGATCGCGTCGATGATCATGTCGCCGAGGCCCAGTCCCGCGCCGGCGAACAGCCCGAACGCGGTCGGCACCACGATGAGCGCGACCATAGGGGTCAGGCGCCGCGTCATGATGAGCGCCATGAACACCAGCACCATGGTGAACCCGAGCGCGACGAGCACGCCCTCGGGCGGCAGGAACGCCGTGTCGTAGCCTTCGGCGTCGTCCGCCGCCTGCAGGATCGGGATGACCGCGTGCATATGTCGACTCCTTCGTCGTGTCGTGCGTTCCCGCGAGGCTAGGCGCGGTGGGACCGGCGGCGCGCGCTAACCCGCATTGCGACGCGTTCTGCGCGTACCGCGTGTTCTGCGCATTGTGCTCACACCGTCCGCGAGGCACAGTGGTCCCATGCGCTTCGCGACCCGCCTGCTGCTGGTCCAGCTGGCCACGGTGACCGCCGTGGTGGCCGTGTGCGTCGCCGTGTTCGGGTGGCTGGGCGTTCGCCAGCTGCGGGCCGAGTCGGAGGCATCCGCCCTCAACATCGCCCGCACCGTCGCCGAGGACCACGAGGTCAAGGCGCTGGTCGCCGAGTTCTCGGCCGACCCCGGAACCCCGGATGCCGCCGACCTGCGCGACGGCACCCTGCAGCAGCTGGCAGCAGCAGTGGCGGCGCGCACCGACGCGCTGTTCGTCGTGATCACCGACGATCACGGCATCCGGCTCGCCCACCCCGATCAGGACCTGTTGGGCAAGGTCGTCTCGACGCCGTTCGCGGAGGTGCTCAAGGGGCACGAGGTCGTCGATTGGGAGGTCGGCACGCTCGGCGAGTCCGCCCGCGCGAAGGTGCCGATCTTCGGTGCCGACGGCGGCCGCCCGGTCGGTGAGGTGAGCGCGGGCTTCGAACGGGCGAGCGTGTTCGACGACCTGCCCGCGCTGCTGCTGACGATCGCGATCGCCGCGGGCGGCGCCCTCGCACTGGCCACTTTGGCGACCCTGCTGCTGCGTCGGCGGTTCGAGCGGCTCACGCTGGGGCTGCAGCCCGAGGAACTCGTCTCGCTCGTGCAGAATCAGGCCGCCGTACTCGAAGGCGTCGGCGACGGCGTGATCGCGATCGACCCCGATGGCGTCGTGCGCGTCTGCAACCGCGCAGCGGAGCGGATGCTGGCGGTCGATGACCCGGTCGGCCGCGCCTTCGACGACCTGGGTCTTCCCGAGCCGGTGCGGCGCGGTGTCCGCGAGGGGGCGAGCGGCGTGGAGGCGGTGGTGGGCGACCGCGTGCTGTACGTCGACACGCGTCCGGTGCGGCGCGACGCGCGCGCGCTCGGCCACGTCGTCGTGGTGCGCGACCGCACGGACGTGGAGGCGCTCGCGGGTCGGCTCGAGACGGTGCGCGCCATGACCGAGGCGCTCCGCGTCCAGCGACACGAGTTCGCCAACCGGCTCCACGTGGCCGCGGGGCTGATCGACGCCGAGCGCGTGGACGAGGCCCGCGCGTTCCTCGGCGAGCTCACCGTCCGCGGCGCGGTCGACTTCGTCGTCGACGGCATCGAGCGCGTCTGGGACCCGTTCCTGCAGTCGCTCGTGGGCGCACTGGCGGTGACGGCGCGCGAGCGGGGCGTGACACTGCGCATCTCGCCCGACACGCTGCTGCTCGGAGAGGTCGCCGAAGCCGAGGACGCCGCGGCGATCCTCGGCAACCTCGTCGACAACGCCGTCCGGGCGGCGGTGTCGCACGAGCAGCCCGCGTGGGTCGAGATCGCGCTGCTCGGCGACGGCGACGACCTCGTGGCGACGGTGACCGACTCGGGGGCGGGTGTCGCGGCGGGTCGCGATCCGTTCGCCGCCGCCGACGACGCACCGCATGGCGTCGCGGACGCGGAGCAGGACTCCGTGCACGGACACGGTTTCGGCCTGCCGCTGTCACGCGACCTCGCACGCCGCCACGGCGGCGACGTGTGGCTCATCGATCCGGGCGGCGCGGCGTCCGGTGCGGTGTTCGGCGCGCGCCTCCCCGGCGCGCTGCGCCCGCCCACCGGCGATCACGCGGCGTCCGTGCCGTCCACCGACCTGGAGGAGAACGCATGACCGACCCCATCCGTGTGCTCGTGATCGACGACGACTTCCGCGTCGCGGGGCTTCACCGCGACATCGTCGCCGCCCGGGCAGGCTTCGTCGCGCTGGACCCGGTGCATTCGCTGGGGGCGGCGCGGCAGGCGGTACGCGCTCAGGCGCCCGACCTGCTGCTCGTCGATGTCTTCCTCCCCGACGGCGACGGGGTCGAGTTCGTCGCGGGCGTCGACGTCGACGCGTTCCTGCTGTCGGCGGCGACGGATGCCGCGACCGTGCGCCGCGCGCTGCGCGCCGGAGCGATCGCCTACCTGGCCAAGCCGTTCGAGGCGCGCGCCCTCGCCGATCGCCTCGACCGATACGCGCGCATGCGCAACGTGCTGAGCACGGATCGTCCCCTCGAGCAGGAGCAGATCGACCGCGCCCTCTCGATCATGCACGGCGGCGCCGAGCCTGCCACGGTGTCGCGGTCCGCGACCGAGCAGCTCATCCTGGACGGCCTCGGCGACGACGAGGCGTCTGCGGCCGAGATCGCCGACCGCGTGGGCATCTCGCGGGCGACGGCGCAGCGACATCTCGCGGCACTGGCGACCCGCGGCCAGGTCGAGGTGCGCCTGCGCTACGGCACCACCGGGCGCCCCGAGCACCGCTATCTCGCGGCTCGGCGCTGACCCAGCCCCGCGCGGGTCGGGTTCAGTTGCGCAGCAGCGCGCGCAGCGCCTGGATCGTGTCGGCGTCATCGGGACGCTTGTCGGGCCGGTAGCCCTTGACGCGCGCGAAACGGAGGGCCACACCGCCCGGGTATCTTGCGGATCGCTGGACGCCGTCGATCGCGATCTCGACGACCGTCACCGGTCGCACGTGCAGGGCGTACGCCGAGCGATCGGTCTCGATCGTCGGGAAGTGCTCGGTCTGCCATCGCAGGGTCGCATCGGTGAGCCCCTTGAAGGTCTTGCCCACCATGACGAAGCCGCCGGGTTCGCCGAACTCGCCGTCGGCGTCGCGGGCACCGAGGTGCAGGTTGGACAGCAGCCCGGTGCGCCGCCCCGACCCGGGCTCGACCGCGAGCACCACGAGGTCGAAGGTGAGGACGGGTTTGACCTTGAGCCAGCTCTTGCCGCGTCGCCCCGCCGCGTACGGCGCGTCGAGCGCCTTGACCATGACGCCCTCGTGACCGGCGGCGAGGGCTTCGCGCGAGAACGCCTCGGCGGTCGCGGGATCATCGGTGACGATCCCCGGCATGCGCGCGTCGCCGGCGACGCGGGCGAGAGCGTCGAGCCGTGCCGACAGCGGCTCGTCGATCAGGTCACGGCCGTCGAGGTGCAGGATGTCGAAGAACCAGGGCCGCAGCACCGCGGCGGCCTCGGTCTCGGAGCCGAACCGCGCCATCGTGTCTTGGAAGGGCCGGGGTGCGCCGTCCTCGTCGAGCGTGAGCGTCTCGCCGTCGAGGATGAGACGATCCGCCGGCAGGGCACGGACGGCCTCGACGATCTCGGGCACGCGGTGCGTGATCTCGGCGAGGCTGCGGGTGTAGACGTGCACCTCGTCGCCGTCGCGATGCACCTGGATGCGGGCGCCGTCGAGCTTGTACTCGATGGATGCCGCCACCCGGTGCCCTGGTGACTCGGGCCCGCCGGAGGCCAGTCCTTGGAGCGCTTCGGCCGTGCTGCCCGCGGTCGCGGCCAGCATCGGCATGACCGGACGCCCGACCTGGAGTCCGACCGCGTCGAGCTCGCCGGCCGCGCCCGTCAGCGCCAGCAGCGCGGTCTCGCCGACGTCGCCCGAGAGCATGGCCGCGCGTCGGACGGCGGCAGGTGCGCGGTCGGCGGCCTTCGCGACGGCATCCAGCAGCACGCCCTCGAGCGCGCCGGTGCGCAGCTCGCCCAGGATGATGCGGGCGATGAGGTCCCACTCCCCCGGCGTGGCGCGCCGCGCGAGACCCTCGAGCGCGGCGGCGCGTGTCGCGACCGACCCCGGCCCGTCCGCGGCGGCGAGCACGTCGAGCGCGGCGTCGACGTCGACGAGCGTCAGCGACGGGTCATCGGCGTGCCGCACATCGAGGTTCGCCACGCTCCGCCAGCCCACTCCGAGTCGTCCCTGGCGTGGCGAGGCGAGCAGGAACCCGACCGCCGGAGCGATCTCGTCGGGGTCGAGACGGCGCAGCACGTCCGCGAGCGCGGCGACCTTGGCCAGACGCGACGACGTCGCGGCGACGGCATCCGTCACCGTCACGAGCTCCTGCAGCAGCATGTCGGGATTCTCGCACCGGCCGCCGACACCCGCCTAGCGGGCGGCGGCAGCGGCCTCGACGAACGCGAGGTAGTCGTCGGCGGTGTCACCTGCGACGATCGCTCGCAGCACGACCTCGTCGGCGGCGGCACGGTACTCGGCGAGCGCGGCGTCGAAGCCGTCGGGCCGCAGCACCGTGTCGGCGGCCGAGATCCCGAGCCGCGCGAAGTTGGCGGCGTACGACGGGTAGCCCGCGTACCGCTCGGTCTCGGCGTCGAGCCGGCCGATGGCCGCGGCGTCCGTCGCCGCCCGCACGTACAGCGTGACATGTGCGGTCGCAGCAGCCTCGTGTGCTTCACGGGTCTGGGCGTGGGCAGCGTCCGGCGTCAGCCAGCTGAGCAGCACGCCGTCGGTGGTGGTCGCCCCCAGCCGACGCATCTTCGGCCCGAGCGCGCCCACGACCACGCGGGCTACAGAGCCGGCGCGCAGCGCGGTCGCGGCATCCTCCACCCGCGCGAGCGCACCGACGGCGCCGCCCGATCCCGAACCGATCCCGAGCACGAGGCGTTCGACTGGCAGCCCGAGCGCGGCGACGCGCTCGACGATCTCGACAGGCGAACGTCGGTCGACCGGCAGCACGCCCGTCGCCAGTACCAGGCGGTCCGTCACCCGGGCGGCCGCCGCGAGCACCTCCAGCGCGTCGGCGCCCGGGGTGTCGTTGACCCACAGTGCGTGGAACCCCGTCCGCTCCACCACCGGCGCGATGCGCGCGGCGAGCGCTGCGCCGGCCGCCGCTGCGATCCCGATCGAGACGGAGGCGCTCATTGGCCGGCCGCCACGAGTCGTGCGACCTCGCCGGCCGCGTCGTAGAACTCGACGAGGTCGACACGCGACGACGGCTGCAGGATCACGTCGTCGACGCCGGCCGCGAAGTAGGCGCGCGCGCCGTCGGCCACCTGCTCGAGGGTTCCCCACAGTGCCCGCGCGCCGGGATCGGGCTGGTCGCCGACATCGGCGAGGGCGCGCGCCTCGGCATCGGCCCCGAAGGTCGCGACGACGAACGCGACGACATCGTGCGCTCCGGTGCGGCCGGCCGCTTCGCGTCCCTCGCGGATCGAGGCGACGCGCCCGGCCAGCTCTTCGACGGTGTGGCGCGAGTCGAGCACCGAGCCGTCGGCGACCTCGCCGCTGAGCCGGACGGTCTTGGGCCCTTCGGCGGCGGCGTAGACGCGCGGAGCCGTGGCGGGCGGGTAGTCCAGTGCGACGTCGTCGAGCGTGACGTACCTCCCGTCGACGCTCACGCGCCCGCCCGCGAGCAGCCGCCTCAGCGCAGGCACGTACTCGCGCATGAGGGTCAGTGGCGACGCCACGCGCGCGCCGACCTGCCCCATCCACGGCAGCACGCCGTGACCGACTCCCGGCAGCAGGCGTCCGGGGAACAGCCGCTCCAGCGTCGCGATCTCCATCGCGGTCGCCGCGACGTTGCGCAGCGGCATGGGTGCGATGCCGATGCCGAGCTTCAAGTGCTCGGTCCACGCGAGCGCCGCGCCGACGGTCGCGAACGAGGACTGCTTGAAGCAGTCCTCCCACACCCACAGCTCGGGCACACCCGCCCGCTCGGCCGCGATCACGGCGTCGTGGAACTCGTCGGGGGTGTGCGTGTACGGGTTGAAGATCGCACCGATGCGGGTCATGCACCCACTCTGGCAGGAGCGGCCGACACCCGCGACGCAGGACGTCGCAGGTGTCGGCCGGGGGTCATGCCGCGGTCGCGAACGGCGCGGCGGCGTGCACCGTGAGGCTGTCGGCCGAGGCGTCCAGCGTCACGGCGCCGCCGTCCACGAGCGCGCCCGTGACGAGCAGGTCGGCGATGCGGTCGTCGACCTCGCGCTGGATGAGGCGGCGCAGCGGCCGGGCCCCGTACTCGGGCTCGTAGCCGTGCTCGGCCAGCCAGGCCACGGCCTCGTCGGTGACGACCAGGCCGATGTCGCGCTTGGCGAGACGGGCATCGGATGCCGCCAGCAGCAGTCGCACGATGCTCTGCAGCTGCGGCTTCTCGAGCTTGCGGAACAGCACGATCTCGTCGATGCGGTTGAGGAACTCGGGCCGCATCGCCTCGCGGAGCTTGCCGAAGACCCGATCGCGCAGGTCCTTCTCGGAGCCGAACCCGGTCGATCCGCCGCCGTCGGCGAGGAAGCCGATGGCTCCGCCGCGCGAGGCGAGGAACTCCGACCCGAGGTTGGAGGTCATGACGACGACCGTGTTGCGGAAGTCGACCGTGCGCCCCTGGCCGTCGGTGAGGTGCCCGTCGTCGAGCACCTGCAGCAGCAGGTTGAACACGTCCGGGTGCGCCTTCTCGATCTCGTCGAACAGCACGATCGAGTACGGGTTGCGCCGCACGCGCTCGGTGAGCTGCCCGGCTTCGTCATAGCCGACGTATCCCGGAGGGGCGCCGACGAGGCGCGACACCGTGTGCCGCTCGCCGAACTCGCTCATGTCGAAGCGGATCACCGAGGTGTCGTCGTCGAACAGCGACCCGGCCAGGGCCTTGGCCAGCTCGGTCTTGCCCACACCCGTCGGGCCGAGGAAGAGGAACGACCCCACCGGACGCCGGGCGTCGCCCATGCCGGTGCGGTTGCGGCGTACGGCCTTGGCGACCGCGGTCACCGCGTCGTCCTGGCCGATGACGCGGTCGTGCAGCTCGTCCTCCAGGGCGGCCAGTCGCTCGCGCTCGGTCTCGGTCAGGCGGTTCACCGGGATGCCGGTGGCCCGGCTGATCACGGCCGCGATCTCGGGCTCGTCCACGACGGCCTCGGTGCGCACCGCGACACCGGATGCCGTCGCCCGCTCGAGGCGCTCCTGCACGTCGGCGATCTGGTCGCGGATCTGCGACGCCTCTTCGTAGTGCTCCGCCGAGACGGCCGCGTTCTTGTCGGCCTCGAGGGTCGCCAGGTGCTCCACGAGCCCGCTCACGTCGACCTTGGCGCCCAGGCGCAGCCGCAGCCGCGCACCGGCCTGGTCGATGAGGTCGATCGCCTTGTCGGGCAGCACGCGCTCGGTGAGATACCGGTCGCTGAGCTCGACGGCGGCGCGCAGAGCCTCGTCCGTGTAGACGATGCCGTGGTGCTCCTCGTACGCGGGCTTGAGTCCCTGCAGGATGAGGACGGCGTCCTCGATCGAGGGCTCGCCGACGCGCACCGGCTGGAACCGGCGCTCCAGCGCCGGGTCCTTCTCGATGACGCGGTACTCCTTGAGCGTGGTCGCGCCCACGAGGTGCAGGTCGCCGCGTGCGAGGCGGGGCTTGAGGATGTTTCCGGCGTCCATGCCGCCGTCGCCCGCTCCGCCGGCGCCGACGACCGTGTGCACCTCGTCGACGAAGACGATGAGCTCGCCCTTGAGCGACGTGATCTCGTCCATGGTCTTGGTGAGGCGCTCCTCGAAGTCGCCGCGGTACCGGGTCCCGGCGAGCATCGCCGGCAGGTCGAGCGCGACGACGCGCTTGCCGATCAGCTGCTCGGGCACCGCGCCGTCGACGATCGCCTGCGCGAGCCCCTCGACGATCGCGGTCTTTCCGACGCCGGCCTCGCCGACCAGCACCGGGTTGTTCTTCGTGCGGCGGCTGAGGATCTCGATCGTCTGCTCGATCTCGTCCGTGCGCCCGATCACGGGGTCGAGTTCCCCCGCGACGGCGCGCGCCGTGAGGTCGGTGCCGTAGGTGTCGAGCATCGGGGTCGCGGAGGCCGCGGCATCCCTGTCCTCGTCCCTCGTCGTCGTCCCCGACGGCGCCACGGTCTCGCGGGCGCCCTGCGTGAGCGCCTCCGCCGTCACACCGGCGCGCGCCAGCACCTGGCCCGCGGGGGTGTCCTGCGCGAGCACGAGGGCGAAGAACAGGTGCTCCGGGTCGACATAGGTCGAGCCCGAGGAACGGGCGACCTGGAACGAGTGGAACAGCGCGCGCTGCACGGACGGGGTGATCACGGCGCCGTCGACGTCGGCGGGGCGGGATGCCGCCGGCAAGCGCTCCTCGGTGGCCCGGACGATCGCGTCGGGGTCGGCGCCGATGCTGCCGATCGCCTCGCGGGCGGGCGCCTCGGCGGCGAGGATGCGCAGCACGTGCAGGGCGTCGAGCTCGCGCTGACCGCGGTCGAGCGCGTACTTTCCGGCACGCTGCAGCAGCTCCTGCGTGCGCGCGCCGAGGAACCGGCTGAGGTCGATCGAACGCTCCTCACGGGCGCGCTCACCTGCGAGGTAGCGCGCCAGGAAGTCGTCGAACGCGCTGCCGTCGCCGGCCTGGGAGCTGAAGTCTTCGGGCATTCCATCTCTCCTGAAACTTGAGTGGATGAGCATCAAGTTTGGAACTTGACACAAACGATGTCAAGTTCAACGAGAGCGATCCGCAGATATTCCGCAGTCGGCGAAACAGTTCCACACCCGCTCACCTGCCCGACTCCAGCACCGCGAGGATGAGCAGCACGAACACGCAGGCCACGGCGACGAACGGAGCCATTCGGAGCGCGACGCCCCCGCGCGAGATCGCCCGTCCAGCCTGGAGCTGTGCCACCCCGAGGGAAGGAACGAGCACGACGGTCACCCGCGCCGCAAGCGCCGCCGGACCCGTCGCCACATCTAGGCGGCGCCGCACGTCCCGCGCGAGCCCCGCAACCTGCAGTTCTCGGATGACCCGACGCCGACCACCGACGCCGACCCCGATTCCCCACCCCGCCAGGCACAGCGCCACTATCGTCTCGACGGCGACGAGCAGGACGGCGACCACCCGCGCACCCGGATCCCGGACGTCCGCGAGCAGAACCAGAATCCTCGCCGCGAACAGATACATCGAAACACTGACGAGACCGGCGATGCCGAAGACGGCACCGATCCGGTCGGAACTGACCTGAAAGCGCAGAATGAGCCCGACACCGAAGCACAGGGCTCCGGTCCACATCGCCGCGAGCACAAGCCATGCGAGCACGCGAAGTCCGTCTCCGCCTCCGACGATCACGCCGGAGAGCGCGGCGAGAACGAGGGGCGAGGCCAGGGCGAGCCCGTCCCGCAGTCGCTGTCGTGCGCCGCCCGGGACGGTCCCTGCGGTGAGTTCGCGGAGCGCGCCGGTCTGCCGACGGCGTTTCGCTCTGACCCACGCAGCACCGAGCCCGGCCTCTCGCCGGCCGACAGCGGCGGCCACGTCAGCGGCGAAGAGCATCACGACCAGTGCGACCGCGGGCTCGAGCAGGAACCGCCCCAGGTCGATGACGTGTCCGTCGAACGGGCGCCCGAACATGCGCGTCGCGCACACCATGAACACCGCCGTACCCACTGCATAGGCGGCTCGCGCAAGGAACTCGTCTCTTCCCGCCTGGGCTGCACGCGGCCGCCGCTCGCGGAATGGCGGACCGCCGCGCACCGCGAGCTGCAGGGCTATCACCACCGCGACGGCGACACCGATCAATGCGAAGTAGTCGGCGCCCGACAACCGTGGCAGGGCGAACGTCACCCGCTGCTCCTGCGGGGAGCCGGTGGTGATCCACCCCACGAATCCGATCAACAGGAGCACGATTGTTCCGGTCACGGCCGCGGTAGCCGTCGCCTCGGCGAAGGCTCGCGAATAGACTCCGTACTCGGTCACGACCTCGTCGAAGTACTCGCGGTCGTGTGGCAATGAAGGATCAGTCATGCCGTACAGCGTGGCGACCGGGTGCGACATCGCCGCGACCGCGGCCGATCCCCCACCTCATGTCGGTGCCCGCACGTAGCCTGCCCACGAGGCGACGAGCGAAAAGGGAGAACCATGGACTGGAAGATCGAGCTCATCTTCGTGCCGGTCACCGATGTCGACCGGGCGAAGGAGTTCTACGAGAGGATCGGCTGGAACGTCGATCACGATCAGACACCGTTCGACGGGCTGCGCTTCGTGCAGGTGACGCCACCGGGGTCCGCGTGCTCGATCGCCTTCGGCACCGGTCTCGGCAACACGCTGGAACCGGGGCAGCAGAACACCGTCCAGCTCGTCGTCCCGGACGCCGACGAGGCGCTCGCACACCTGCGCAGCGTGGACGTGGCCGCGCGCGGTGTGGACGAGCAGGCGTGGGGCCGCTTCGTTCAGTTCGACGACCCCGACGGCAACACCTGGACGCTGCAGCAGCTGCCCGTACGGTAGCCGCACTGCCGCAACAGCCTCGATCGGCTCCCCACCGTCGGGTCAGAACGGCGGTTCGGGTTCTCGGGCAGTCGCGGTGAAGACCGGCACCTGGCGTTCGGGCTTCACGAGGTATCGGCGACCGGTGGGCGAGGTCCACTCGATCACCCCACCGGAGTCGGGGACCTGCCGCACGACCCAGGCCGTGTTGTCCTTGATCAGGTGGTGGCCTTTGCAGAACGGCGTGTTGTTCTCCAACGACGTCTCGCCCTGGTCGGTCCACCGGATCTGATGGTCGATCTCACACCGGGACGCCGGGATCACACACCCCGGTGCCATGCACCTGTCCGCCCGCCATCTCACCAGTTTCCGCAACCCAGCCGGTGGCGAGTACCGGTCCCGGCCGACGGAGAGCACCATCCCTGTCTCGGGATGGGTCAGCACCCGCATCCACTTGGCATCGCCACCACACAGTTCCCGTGCCCGTGAGAGCGGGATCGGACCGACCCCTTCCACCACCGGCAGATCCCCCACGCCACCGGCTACACCGGGCCGTGCGAGACCGCCGCCCGATCCCGGGACCACCTCGGCATCGGCATCGGCCGAATCGTCGGGCGCACCATCCGCGGCACCGGGATCGACGCCTCCGGTCGGATCCAGCAGCGACAGCGCCGGGACGGTCACCACGACCTGCGCCCGGATTCCGGACGCCGACGCAGGGGTGTTCTCGGTGGTGCCGTCGATGAGCAGGTCACAGACCACATCGGC